>Ga0209161_10001231_pt1 | contig 21023 bp, 16 predicted proteins | sample GraSoiAngelo_155_FD_186169 | JGI IMG/M metagenome (GOLD analysis project Ga0209161, IMG submission 186169) | Grasslands soil microbial communities from the Angelo Coastal Reserve, California, USA - 14_1009_13_30cm (SPAdes) (version 2) | ecosystem: Environmental > Terrestrial > Soil > Grasslands... | reverse complement strand
CCTTCAGACGGTAGGCGAACCGCTGGGCCGTTACTTCCCGCTCGGTCCCCCACGCCCGCACCATCTGCTGGTAGATCGTCTCGGTCGCCATTTGGCTCGCGAGCTCGCCGGCGGCCGCGCCGCCCATTCCGTCGGCGACGACGAACAACGAGCCCCGCTCACCGATTTGGTGGACGCGCACCGCAGGTTGGAGCGACGCCTCCCGGCGCGACAGATCCGCGACCAGGAAGCGGTCTTCGTTGTGGTCGCGCGTCCGGCCCAGGTCGGTCTTCGCGAAGACCTCGACCTTGATCGGCTTGGCAGACGAGCGTCCGAACATCGTCAGCACCGCGCCAAGATCTTCGGATAGGTCGTATCGGTGGGACTGAGCACAGTTGCGGTACGCACCCACTCGCATCCCCGCCGACGGTTGAACTGCTGGAAGTACGCGTTGCCGACCACGAACGCGGCGTAGGCCCTGTCGCTGGACGCAATGCCCGGGGCGTAGAAAATGTGCATCGCCGAGTCGCGTACCATCGCGGCGCTCCGGGGGTCAAGCTTGTTCAGCAACAAGTCGTCCAGCACGTCCCGTGCCCGGGTCACATCGATGCGTGGCCCGGTTGCGGGTGCGCGCGAGCGCCCGACCGGGCCGCGTCGCGGCGGCATCACAGCCCCCCGGGTGGCCGTGTCCACCGGCGCCGGGCTGGGCGCGATCTGTTGCACCGTGTCGGCAGGCGGCACGCCGCCGGTCTGCTTGACGGGGAGGCCGATGGTGACCACCGCGCCTGCGGCGCCCAGCACGACGATCACGCCGACGACGATCGGCACGCGTGAGCGCTTCCTGGCGCGCACGGGCTCGATCAGCTCCGTCTCGTCGTCGCCGTCGGTCAGCGTAGCGGGCAGGGCCGCGCCCCCTGCTGCCCCGGACAGGCCGGCTACCGCGGCGAGGTCGTGGGCCAACTTGGCGGCGGATTGATAGCGGTCGACCGGGCTCCGCGCCAGTGCGATGTCGAGTATCTGCTGGAGCCCCGCAGGAAAGTGCAGATCGGGCCGCACCTCGATCAGCTCCGCCGGCTCGTCGGTGAGGCGCTTGATCATCGTCTCCTGCACGGAATCGGCGGCGAAGGGCAAGGTCCCGGTCAGCATGTTGAAGAGCACCAGGCCCAGCGAGTAGACGTCGCTCCGGCCATCCAGCTTGTCGCCCGACAGCTGCTCGGGGCTCATGAACTCGGGCGTGCCGACCACCAGGCCGGTCCTCGTGACCTTCTGGCCGCCCCCCTCGCCGCCCACGGCCTTGGCAAGGCCGAAATCGACGACCTTCACCGCGTCCGCCCCGTCGCGACTGCGCGTGAGCATGATATTGTCGGGCTTCAGGTCGCGGTGCACGATGCCGAGGTCGTGGGCCGCCTGGAGCGCGGCCGCCACTTGGATAGCGATGTCGGCGGCCCGGGCAAGGGGCAGCGGTCCCTCGCTCCTGATCAGCTCCGTGAGCGGCTCGCCCTCGATGAACTCCATCGCCAGGTAGATGAGCCCTTCGGGCGTCTCACCGAAGTCGTAGATGGCGCAGACGTGAGCGTCCGAGATGCGACTGGCATTCGACGCCTCGCGATTGAAGCGGGCCACCGCTTCGGGATCGTGCACCATGGAAGGGTTCATCACCTTGATGGCACTACGGCGCCCCATCTTCACGTGCTCGGCGAGGTACACCTGGCCCATGCCGCCCTCGCCCAGTTTCTTCATTATGTGATAGCGGTCGGCCAGCACTTGGCCCACGAGATCGTGCGTCGGCCCCGACGAGCGCAGCGTCTGCCCATCGTTCGGGCAGAATCGCACGTCATCGCGGTACTCGGTCGTACAGACGGGGCAGATCTTCACGTCGCAATCTCGATCTGCAGCAGCTTGTCGCCCACCAGGATCCGCGACTGATCGCGCAGCACCATGTCGCCGCGCGCCGCGAGCGCGATCCCGTTGCGGCTGTTGGCGTCCACCACCACGAAGTCCGCGTCTTCGGAGCGCACCAGGGCATGCCGCGCGCTCATCGACGGATCGTAGGGGAATACCCATTCACCTTGCTCGCGGCCGATGGTGACGTCGCGGCCGGGGGAGAGCTGGATCACGTCACGTACGCTGCCGTCGGAGCGCAGCTGGGTGAGGCTCGCGATGTCGGCGCTCGGGATGAGGCTGCCCATCCGCTTCGTGGCGTCGGCGTCGGGGGGGTGCGGCCCCGGATACCCCAGGCGCCGAAACCGGATCACCTGAGACCCGATCAGCAGCAGGTCGCCGTCGAGCAGACGGTACGGCTCCTCGAGAAACACCCATGTGCCGTTGCGGCTGCCCAGGTCGCGCACGACGAGGGCGTTCTGCTCCCACGACAGTTTCGCGTGCAACGGCGAGAGGAACACGTCTTCGGGGAAACGGACATCGCCGTCCAGACGGCCGATGGTCGTGTCGGGGGTCTTGCGCTCGAAGCGCTGCACTGGCTTGCCCAGATCGTCGAGCAGCACCAGGACAATCGCCGCTCCGGCCCGCGAGGGCCCGGAACCGACGCGACGCGCAGCCTGGAGATCGACCAGCGACGCTCCGCACGTCGCACAGAACTTGATCCCCGGATCCACCGGCGAGGCGCAGCGCGGGCAGTTCGGTCCGGAACCGGGAGCCGTGAGCCGGCGGCCGCAGTGCGGGCAGAACGGCTCCAGCCCCCTGGCCCGACCGCCGCAGAAGGGGCAGGCGATCGATTCACCCTGCTCGCGGGTGACCGCCGTGCGCGCGACGACGCGCGTGCCAGACAGGGACGTGCCCCCCGCCGCCGACTTCCCCCCACTCCCCCCCCCACCGCCTGGTGATGCCTCGGCGGTCTTGCGTCCGGTGAATTTGCCCATGGGTTTGCCGCAGTCCATGCAGAACTGCGCGCCGGGGTCGTTCGCCCGGCCGCAATAAGGGCAGGCGGTCACTGGCGGAAGTGCTCCACTGGGCGCAGAAGTTATGGTCTGCCAATCTATTCGGCAAATTGACGGGCTGAAAGGGCCGATGCTACCTTGCGCGTCCTGTGAGACCCTTCGGGGTGTTCCTCGTGAGCGTTGTGACCGGATGCGCCGTCGCGCGCACCGGTACCGCGCCCGTCGCCGGAGGCGCGGCGCCGTCGCCCGCCGCGCCGGGGCGCGACTCGTTCCATATTACCGTGGTCTATCCCGCCGTCACCGATATCATCCAGTCCCACGACTCGGTCTTCCTGTTGGGCTCGGTGCGAGGTGGGACTGGCGGACCGGTGCACCTGGGCATCAACGGGCAGTCGGTGCCCGTGCTTCCGAACGGCGCGTGGATCGCCTGGTTGCCGCTGCCCGACGACACCGTCGCGCACTTCCTGATTGCGGCAACCGGAGGGGGGCCCGACTCCAGTCGCTTCGTGTACACCGCCCGCATCGCGCCGCAGTTCCGCCCGCCGCCGGGACGCACCGTGTGGATCGACACGACCAGCTTCACGCCGGCGGGGACGCTCGCCCTGCCGCTCGAGGAGGGGATTCCTCTGACCGTGCAGGCCACGCCCGGCGCGACGGTACGCCTGCGGCTGCCGTGGGGCTCGAGCGTGCCGCTGGTCCCCGACACGCTGGCACCCGAGCTCCCCGGGGCCGTCCGCGCCTTCGTCATCGACAGCGAGCCGCGCCGACGTGTGCCCGTGGCGGGACGCTACGTGGGCTGGCTGCCAGCGGCGGCGCTGTGTGTGGACGGCCGGACGGCATGTGCCACGCTCGTGGTGACCGTGGGCGCCGACACGGCCATGGCGCGCTGGCCGCTCGACGTGAGTGTGGTGGACAGGACCTTCCCGACTGTCGTCGTCCTGGACGACGACACCGCTCACACCGGCACCACCGACAGCCTTACCCCGGGGCGTGCCGTCCCTCACGGGACCTACAACTGGTTTTTTCCGACCGGGACGGTGGCGGTCGAGTCGGCCCGCTGGAACGATCAAGTACGGCTCCAGCTTTCGCGAGCCACGGTTGCGTGGGTAAGCGAGGCCGACGTGGTACGGCTGCCGCCGGGCACGCCGCCGCCCGGTGGCGTCGTGAGCTCGGTGCGGCTCACCTCCGGGCCGAGGTCGGTGACGCTGCGGGTGCCACTGCCGGCGCGACTCCCCTACCAGATCACGGAGCGGGAGCGGAGCCTCACCGTGCGCCTGTACGGTGGCGCATCCGACATCAACTGGATGCAGTACGGCGAGGGCGGCGGGGCAGCCGGGACCGACCCGCTGGTCACGCGGATGAGCTACGCGCAGCCGGCGGCGGACGAGGTGACGATCACGCTCGAGCTGGCGCGGCACCTGTGGGGGTACCGCGCGCGCTTCGACGGTCGCGACCTGCTGCTCGAGGTGCGGCGTCCTCCCGTCATCGATCGCGAGCACCCGCTCCGCGGCCGGACCGTGGTGCTCGACCCCGGTCACCCACCGCTCGGCGCCAAGGGGCCGACGGGATTGTGGGAGCCGGTGGCGACGCTGGCCGTGGCGCTCAAGGCGAAGACGCTGCTCGAGCGCGCCGGCGCGGTCGTGTTCCTCACGCGCACCGACTCGATGCCGATCGAGCTGTACCCCCGCACCCATTTCGCCGAGCTGCACGACGCCGACGTCCTCGTGTCCATCCACGCCAATGCGTTGCCGGACGGCGTGAACCCGTTCACCAACTCGGGCACGAGCGTGTACTACTTCCAGCCGCGGAGCATCCGCCTGGCTCGCGAGCTGGACCGCGCGCTCGTGACGGAGTTCCGCGTGCGCGACCTCGGGATCGGCCGGGGCGACTACGCGCTGGTACGGCCCACCTGGATGCCCGCGGCGCTCACCGAAGGGCTGTTCGTCATGCTGCCCGAGCAGGAGGCGGTGCTCGCCAGCGAGGACGGACAGTGGCGGTATGCGCGGGGGGTGGTGCGAGGGATTGAGAACTTTCTGCGAGACCGAGCGCTGGAGCCGTGAGAACGCGGAACGCGGAAGTCGGAACGCGGAGCGGCCGGGGAGGGTCGACGCCCTGCCTCGACCTTTCGCTTACGTTCCGCGTTCCGCGTTCCGCATTCCGCGTTTTGTTTCTTCTCCTGCTCGCCAGCCGCGCCGAGGCTCAAGTCGATCCCTCAGGCACCTGGCGCACCCTGCACACACCCCATTTCCGCATCCACTTCCGGCCCGCCTACCGCGACGCCGCCCTCTTGGAGGCGCGTGAGGCGGAGCGGTCCTATGGGTTGCTCGCCACGGAGCTGCACCCGCCCCGCGGCGTAGTGGACATCACCCTGGCGGACGACATCGACGCCGCCAACGGTCTCACCACCGTCGCGCCCACGAACCGGATCACCATCTTCGCCGTGCCGCCCGCGGGTGACCATGGGCTCTTGTTCTTCGACAGCTGGCTCCGGCTCGTGACCACGCACGAGCTGGCCCATGTGTTTCACCTCGACCGCTCGCGCGGGCTGTGGGACGGGCTGCAGCGTGTGTTCGGGCGCGCCCCGGGGCTGTTCCCGAACGAGTATCAGCCGAGCTGGGTGACCGAAGGGCTCGCGACGTACTACGAGTCGAAGTTCACGAACGCGGGACGGGTGCGGGGGAGCTTCCATACGCAGCTGCTCGGAGCGGATCGTGCGGCGGGTTCCTCGAGGTCGCCGTGGAACGCGACGCTATTCACCCGGTGGGCGGATGGAGTGGTCCCGTACGCGTATGGCAGCCGCTTCCTTCATTATCTCGCCGGCGCCGTGGGCGACTCGGTGGTGCCCCGGTTCGCGGAGGCCACGTCCGCCCAGCTCATTCCGTTCCGCGTCGGGCGCCAGGTGGCGCGCGTAGCGCCCGGACACACACTCGACCGCGAATGGCCGCGGGGGACCGCGCCCGACCTGGCCGGGGCGAGCGCGGCGCCGCCCGCAGCGCGCGTGCTCGACAGTCTGCTCCGGACGGAGCCGGTGCCGCGCGTGTCACCGGACGGACGGCGGGTGGCGTACGTGCGGGACGATGGGAAGGGGACGAGCATGCTGCGCGTGCTTGACGCCGCAACGGGACGCCCGCTCGCCGCCCACCGCGTGAACGGGGGCGTGGATTACGACTGGCTGGGCGACACCCTCGTGGTCACGCAGCTCGACTTCACGAGCCCCTGGCGGATCCGGAGCGACCTCTACCGCTGGGTACCGGGAAGGGCGTGGCGGCGCATGACGCATGGCGCTCGTCTGGTCGCGCCCGGAGCGGGCGGCGGACGGCTGGCTGCGATCGTGCTCGGCGCTGCTTCGGGCCGCCCGACGGTGCCCGCGCCCGCTCTCCCGCGCGGCGCCGTGTGGGAGGATGTGGCGCCGTCACCCGATGGACGCTGGGTGGCTGGGAGCCGGAGCGCGGACGGTCATTGGGCACTGGTGCGCTGGCCGGTGGATTCGCCCGACGCCGCCTCGGTGTTGGTCGAGACCGGTGGCAGCATCGCCGACGTGGTGTGGACGTCCGGTGGGGAGCTCTGGTTCGTTTCCGACCCCACCGGGGTTCCGCAAGCGTACCGCTGGCGCGATTCGGGGGGGGCCGGGGGGGGCGGGGGGGGCGGCGCGCAGCCGCTCACGAACGAGCCGCTCGGCGCCCGCGCCCCGGCGCCGCTCGCCGACGGCACGCTCCTGTATGCCGCGCTTCGGGCGCGCGGCTGGGAGCTGCGCCGCGTGTCCGCGCTCGAAGGCGCCCGGCCGGTTACGTTCGCGAAGCCGCTGCCATTCGACCCGGCGCCGGCCGTGCCGATCTCCGAGACCGGCTACACCATGTGGCCATCGCTGCGCCCACACTTCTGGATCCCGGTGTTCGACGACGCGGGACCGACGGGGCGGTTCGGCGGCCCTCTTACGGCGGGCACGGACGCCCTGGGCCGCTTCGCGTACGCCGCGGACCTGCTCGTTTCCCCGCAGCCGTTTCGCGCCTCGGGCGACTTCGCGCTGATTTCCTCCGTGTTGGGCAACCCGACCCTCGACTTTTCGGCCTGGACGTCATGGGCGGACCTGGGATCGCCGCCGAGCGCGCCGAATGTCACGGTCTCGGAGCTCGACCGCTATGCGGCGCTCGGCGCGTCGTTCGTGACACGCCGCTGGCGCAGTTTGGCGAGCGTGCGCCTCGCAGCGGAGCTCGAGCGCTTCGACTACGCCACGATCCCCGACACCGCCCTCGCCGCCGTCTGCCCGGGGTGTGACGCACAAAGTCTCGTCGGCGGCTCGGTGACGCTCACGCTGACGCGGTTGGTGAACGGCGCACTTTCGATCTCACCCGAGGACGGGATTGCGTGGTCCGCGACTTACCGACGGCGGGAGGAGCCGGGTACCAGCCGCTGGTCGAATGAGCTGCGCTCCCGGTTGGCGCTCTACGCCCACGTGCCCGGTCTGGGCGGCTTCGCCCACCACGTGCTGGCGCTGCGGCTCCTGGTCGGCGGCACCAGCGGTCCGCTCGGCACGCTGTTTCGCGTAGGCGGCGTGGCGCCACAGGGCGTGAATGTCTTCTTCGCGCCGACGCTGAGCGCGACGCGCGCGTTTCCCCTTCGCGGGTATGCGTCGGGCGAGCTGCGCGGCGAGCGCGCGGCGGCGGGCAGCGTCGAGTACCGGTTACCGCTCGCGCTGGTGGGCCGCGCCGTCGGGCATCTCCCCGTCGGCATCGACCGGGTGTGGCTCAACCTGTTCGCCGACGCCGGTGACGCGTGGGCGCCCGGCGCGTCGCCGCGCCTCAGCCGCCTTCGCTCCGCCGGACTCGAGCTCGCGGGCCGGGTGACGTTGAGCTACGACTTTCCTCTATCGGTGCGTCTCGGCGTCGCGCAGCCGCTCGCGGCGCCGCCGTCCGGCGCCGCGCGCCGGCCGCAAGTGTATGCTGCACTCGCCTCCGACTTCTGAGCACGCGGGGCACTGTCGCGAGTTGACACTTCGTCCGACAAATCCCTAAGTTTCCGCGACCCTTCGGAGATTTGATGTACTGCTCCCGCTGCGGCACCCAGAACGACGACGCCAGCAAATTCTGCCGCTCCTGCGGACTGGATCTGTCGCACACGACTCCAGTCGCCGCCGTGCGCGACCAGCAGATCGACGTTACCGAGCTGGATCTGGTGCGGGAGCAGCTGAAGGACGAGTACGAAATCCTCGAAGAGCTGGGCCGCGGCGGGATGGCCATCGTCTTCAAGGCGCGCGAGAAGCAGCTGGAGCGCGACGTGGCGATCAAGGTCCTGCCGTTCTCCCTGGCGTTCGACAAGGAGTTCGTCGAGCGGTTCCAGCGCGAAGCCCGCACGTCCGCCAAGCTCGAGCACCCCAGCATCATTCCGATCTATCGCGTCGGCAAGTCCGGCCGGGTGATCTATTTTGTCATGAAGTTTCTGCGCGGCAAGCCGCTCTCGTCCGTGCTGGCCGCACGCAGTACGCTCCCTCCGGCCGAGATCCGGCAGATCCTGGTGCAGGTGGCGCGCGCCCTCGCGTACGCGCACAAGAGCGGCATCGTGCATCGCGACATCAAGCCCGACAACATCATGTTCGACGAGCACGGGCTGGCGGTGGTCACCGACTTCGGGATCGCGAAGGCGGCCTCGGGCGGCAAGCTGACGGGCACCGGCATGTCCATCGGCACGCCGCATTACATGAGCCCGGAGCAGGCCCGCGCCCAGGCGCTCGATGGCCGTTCCGACATCTATTCGCTCGGCGTCGTCGCGTATCAGAGCCTCATCGGCCGCGTGCCATTCGACGGGGAGGACTCGTTCTCGATCGGTTACAAGCACATCATGGAGGAGATCCCCACCCCACCGCTCGAGACCTACGATCAACGCACCACGTTCGAGGTCGTCAAGAAGATGATGGCGAAGTCTCCCGACGAGCGGTTTCAAAGCGCGGACGATCTGGTGCAGGCGCTGGAGGCGGGTGGCGGTTTCGCCGCTGTCGGGCTCGCGACCGCCGCCACCAAAGCCATCCCCTCGCTCGCGGGGGTCCGGATGGCCTCCACCCCCACCACACCCCTGCCGCGGGTGTCCGGTAAGCCCGGGGCCGAGGAGCATCACAAACGCTCGGTCGCCGCGGGGATCGCCCTGTGGGTGGTCGTCGTGGCGATCGGCCTGGGCGCGCCCGCACTGTATGCCTACAAGAAGGGACTGCTGTTCTTCGCACACGCCGCGCCGGGGGACTCCACGTCGGCCGTTGCGAGAGACACGCTCGCCCAGCGCTTGCTGTCCGACACGGGCGCCGCGCCGACCTCCGACAGCCGCGCGGTGGGGAACCCGTCGGACACAGCCCGCGCGCGTCCGGTTCCACCCGGCACGCCCGGGCGCCTCACGCTCCAAGGGCTGCCTGCGGGCGCCCGCGTTACGCTCAACGGGATGCCGTTTCGAGGCTCACAGCAGGACGTGCCTCCCGCTACGTACACGCTCGCCGTACGCGCCGCCGGGTTTGCCCCCTACGACCGTCTGGTGGTCGTCCTTCCCGGAGCCCCATCCACCGTGAGGCTGGAGCTGCAGCCCCTCACGGTGTCGCGCGAGGACGGCAAAACCGGTCCCTGCGATCAATATGGCCCCGCGTACAATCAAGACCACCTCTGCTTCGACACGCGACCGGTGCCGCTGTCTTCCACGCGGATCCCGGTGCCCGCGGACGCGACCATCTTCCCCCGCCAGGCCATCCTGCTCATCCTCGTGTCGCGGGAGGGCACGACGCTCGAGGCGCGCGTCTTCGGACCCTCGAACCTGGACACCTTCAACAACGAAGCTTTGGACATGGCCAAGAACCTGCGCTGGAACCCCGCCCAGAAGAACGGCGAGCCGGTGGATGCATGGGTGCAGTGGCCATTCCAGCCCGTGAGGCAGTGAACATCGACATTCATCCGACGGCGTTTATCGCTCCCGGTGCAGTCGTTCTGGGGGACGTGACGCTGGGCGCCCACGCGAGCGTGTGGTACAACGCGGTGCTGCGGGGCGACATGGCCGCGATCGTGGTCGGTGAGAACACCAATCTCCAGGACGGCACGATCGTGCACGTGGATGAACGGCTGCCCGCGCGAATCGGCGCGCGGGTCGGCGTGGGGCACCGCGCCATTCTGCACGGCTGCACCGTCGAGGACGACTGCCTGATCGGCATGGGCAGCGTGCTGCTCAACGGTGTCCACATCGGGACGGGCAGCGTGGTCGCCGCGGGTGCGGTCGTGCCCGAAGGCGCCCGCATTCCCCCGGGCTCGCTGGTGGTCGGGGTGCCGGCACGGGTGACCCGCCCGGTGGACGACGCCCTGCGGGAGCGCATCCGCGACACCTGGGAGCACTATGTGGCGGAGGCCAAGCGACACCGCGCCGGGACGTTCCCGATTGCTGGAACAAGTTTGTGATGTGAATTGTTGGATGTGCCGTGGGGTGGCGCTCTCTCGAGGTGTTGCCCGGGCGCGCGCGTTGGTCTACCTTGCCCCTCCGCGCCTTTTTGGTCTGCGCGCAGTAAATTCACACATACCACACGTTTGGTGAGCAAGCTCACCTCCGCGAGGGACGAGCCCGCATGACTGCTTCCGGTCGCACCGGCACACTCGATCTGAGCCCCAACGCCGTGACCGTGCTTGAGCGGCGCTACCTGGTGAAGGACGACCAGGGGAAGCCTGCCGAGCGGCCCGAGGACCTGTTCTGGCGCGTCGCGCGCACCATCGCCGAGCCGGATCGACGCTACGGGGCCTCCGACAAGGCCGTGGAGGGTCTGGCGGAGACGTTCTTCGAGCTCATGGCCACGCGGATCTGGATGCCGAATTCGCCCACGCTCATGAACGCCGGGCGGCCCCTCGGTCAGCTCTCGGCGTGCTTCGTGCTCCCGGTGGAAGACGCGCTCTCGAACGGCCAGAGCGGCATCTACGACACGCTGCGGGCCATGGCGTTGGTGCACCAATCGGGTGGGGGAACCGGGTTCTCGTTCTCCCGCCTGCGTCCCAAGAACGATGTGGTGCGCTCCACCATGGGCGTGGCTTCTGGTCCGGTGTCGTTCATGAAGCTGTACGATGCGTCGACCGACGTGGTGAAGCAGGGCGGGACGCGCCGCGGCGCCAACATGGGCATCCTGCGGGTCGACCACCCCGACATCCTGGAGTTCATCGCCTGCAAGGACGACCTGACCCAGGTGACGAACTTCAACATCTCGGTGGCGGTGACGGATGCCTTCATGCGGGCGGTGGAGGAGGGGACGAGCTACGACCTGATCCACCCGCGCACCGGAGCGGCCGTCGGCCAGCTCGACGCCCGCGAGGTGTTCCGGAAGGTGGTGCACGGCGCCTGGAAGACGGGGGAGCCGGGGGTCTACTTCATCGATCGGGCGAACTACTACAACCCCGTGCCGCAGCTCGGCAGCTACGAGGCGACGAATCCCTGCGGGGAGCAGCCGTTGCTTCCCTACGATGTCTGCAACCTCGGCTCGATCAACGTCGGGCTGTTCGTCAAGGATGGCGACGTCGATTGGGGTCGGCTGCGGACGGCGGTCCACCTGTGCACGCATTTCCTCGACAACGTGATCGACGCGAACAAGTACCCGCTCACCGACATCGATGACCTCGCGAAGCGCATCCGGCGCATCGGCCTCGGGGTCATGGGCTGGGCGGACCTGCTCGTGCGCCTCGGCATCGCCTACGACTCGGATGAGGGTGTGGCGCTGGGTCGCCGCATGATGGAATTCGTGGACGAGGAGGCCAAGGCTGCCTCGGAGAAGCTCGCGGAGCAGCGCGGGGTGTTCCCCGAGTGGGAGCGGTCGATTTGGGGGCCCGATGCGACCTGTGCTCGCGGGCCCAAGGGTGAGCGCGTGCGCCCCATGCGGAGGCTGCGCAACTGCAACCTCACCACCGTCGCCCCCACCGGCACCATTTCGATCATCGCCGGCTGCTCGTCGGGCATCGAGCCGCTGTTCGCCGTCGCGTTCATGCGCAATCAGGCGGGTGTGATCATGCCCGATGTGAACGAGGACTTCGTGGCGATCGCGAAGCAGGAAGGATGGTACTCGGACGCCCTGATGCAGCAGATCGCCGAAGCCGGACACATTCACTTCGATCAGGTGCCGGCGACGAGGCAGCGCGTGTTCGTCACCGCGCACGACGTGACGCCGGAGTGGCACATCCAGATGCAGGCGGCCTTCCAGGAGTTCACCGACTCGGCGATCTCCAAGACCTGTAACTTCTCGAACGACGCGACCGAGGAGTACGTCGAGAAGATCTACCGCTACGCCTATAAGCTGGGCTGCAAAGGGGTGACCGTATACCGGGACGGCGCGCGCGAGATGCAAGTGCTCTCCACCGGGTCGACGGCGAAGAAAGTGCAGGAGCAGGCCGCGGGGCAGGGTAAGGGCGCGCTGGCGGAGGCGCTGGGGCGGATCGCGGAGCTCGAGGCCGAGCTCGCGCGGACCCGCGACCAGCTGCATGACGCCGAAGCGGAGAACCTGCAGCGGCGGGCGAAGCGGTCGCGTCCCGACCTGCTCAAGGGGGCGACCCGGCGCGTGGAGACGCCGCTCGGGACCATGTACGTGAACATCACCGAGGACGACAAGGGCCAGCCCTTCGAGGTGTTCATCTCGCTCGGCAAGGCCGGCGGCGCGCTGATGGCCGATGTCGAAGCGATCGGGCGACTCATTTCACTCGCGCTGCGCTCGGGCATCCCGCTCCGCGAGGTGTATCGCCAGCTGCGGGGCATCTCGTCCGACCGGGTCGGCGGGCTCGGGCCGAACAAAGTACTCTCGGTCCCCGACGCGATCGGGATCGCGATCGAGAAATGGATGCAGGAGAAGCAGGGCATCCAGCAGGACCTCTTGGGCGGCGCGGTGGCGTCCGCTCCTGCTCCCGTCCAGGCGGGCATCCCCGGACCCGAGGGGACCGCCGGTGAGCGCGCCGGGACCGCGCAGGACTTCATTGGCGCCTGCCCCGACTGCGGATCGCAGCTCGCCTTCATCGAGGGCTGCGCCAAGTGCCACGTGTGTGGCTTCTCGGAGTGCGGCTGAGGTAGGGGCAGGGGCGGGAGCGGCGCGCCTCACCGCGCGTCGGGGACGCTCGTCACATTCCGCGCGACGGTCGTGCCTGTGACGGCTGTCACGACTGCTAGCACGTCGATCGTGTTATTCTCAGTGGGTGAGCATTCCGTTTCGACCAATGACACCGACGCGGCTCCAGGCCAAGGGCTGGGCCCGGGTCGGCAGGCCCGGTGCCCATCTGCTGCGTCGGGGTGCCTGGTACCCCGTGGTGCGCATCTCGTCGAGCCACATCGTGGTGCTGGACGTGAACCGGCGCAACGTACCCGTGGATCGGCGCTTCCTCGAGATCCGGTATCATCCCCCCGAGCGCTGGAGCGTCGTCCGGTGCGAGCCGCGCGAAATTCAGCGAGTGGGGCGCCTGTTCCCCCTCACGTACGCCGTGTGTCCCGCGTGCCGCCACCGCCAAGGGTTCGAGTCGGATGTGAAGGAGTTGATCTGCGAGCGGTGCAAGAAAACCGGAGCGCTGGCGTGGGACGAGATGTCGTGATGCGGGATGCGAGATGCGGGATGCGTGCGCACCGCTGCACAACGCATCCCGCATCCCCCATCTCGCATCCCGTCTATAACACCGCCACCCGATCTCCCACCGATACGATTCCCGAACCCACGCCCGTGCAGTAGTACCCCCGCGTTCCGCCCTCCAAAAACTGCAGCGTCTCCTTCAGCACACGGCTCTCGACCACGTCCCCCAGCGCCCAGCCGCTGAATGGCCGACACGGTTCCGCGACCTGCAGCACCTCGAGCCGGGCGAGCTCACGACCGTCGGGTGCGAGCAACGCCACCCCGTGCTCCAGGTCCGCGAACACGATTCGACGCTCCGTCTCGACGATGATGTTCTCGCCGGCACAGCCGAGCGTGATCCGCTCCCCGAAGCGGTCGCGCATCAGCGCGTAGTGGGACGTGAACCCCAGCGACACGCCATGCGCGCCGTCCTCGTTCTTGGTGCGCGGATGCGCGCGGTGGTGCACATCCACCAGCCACGATCCGTCGGACCCCTCACCCAGCGCCCCGTCCGGTCCCAGCGCCAGGCGGTCCACGGCGAGGAGGGGCGTGGGGTCGTACACGCGCGTCGGCTTCTCACCGGTCTTGAGCGAGGCGCGTTGGATCTGCAGGCGGACGATGCGGCCGAGGTCGCGCATAACGGAATCTATCAAAACCTAGTATCATGTGGGTCGTCATCTCCCATGCGCGTCACGCTCGGTTGGGCCCGCTGTGCGGACAACGTGGCGGACGTCCTCCGCCGCGGCGCCTGGTATCCGATCGTCGAGGAGTCGGCGGACGGCCACGTCGTCGTCGAGGTGCGACAGCAGCGGGTGCGGCTGCCCCGCGGCGACGTGACGATTCGGACCGAGGTCCCAGACCATTGGAGCGTCGTGGCCCGCACCGGGGTGCTCCGACCAACCCTGGGAAGGCGGGGGAGCGATGTCGTCACCACCTACGCGGTGTGTCCCCTGTGCCATTATCGGCAGGACTACGCCGGCAAACCCGACGGCCTGAAGTGCGTCCGCTGTGGCGCGACCTCGCCGGTGGATTGGAGCGAAACGTGTTAGACGAGAAATGCCCGTGTTCTTGCGGCATGATATGTAGTTAGTATATTAGCCATCAACATATTAACTACTCAACAGGTGCCAACGCGTCACGTGCGACCTGTAACCGGACCAACATGACCGACCGTTCCGAGCTGGCCCTGCAGCTGACCGATGCGATCGTGGCCGCCAAGACGGCAGCGGAGCGCGCCGGCGACCGGGCGTTCCGCGCGTACGGCCTGTCGCACCGCGCCCAGGCCGCCCTGGTGGCCGTCGACCTGGGTGGGCCGGATGGGGCCCGCCCCAAGGAGATTGCCACCCAGCTGCGCGTGTCCCGCGCGGCCGCGACGACCTTCATCCAGCGACTCGAAACCAAGGGGCTGGTGGAGACCACGCCGGACCCGGAGGACGACCGCGGAGTGCGCGTGACCCTCACGCGCCGTGGGCTGGAGGTATTGCTGCGCGCCGGCCAGCTCGAGCGCCGTCTCGCGGCCCGCGCCATCGAGGGGCTGCCCGCCTCGAGCATCGCCCGGGCGGTCCACCTGCTCGGGGAGTTCAAGCAGCGGCTCGAAGAGAAGCAAATCGGCGTCGTGCACTAGCGGGTTTACACGTGTGCGTATCTTTATGCATGACGCTTGCCCACCGCCATGGCCGCTCGATCGAGTGAGAGACCACTTGAAGTGCGTCACCTATTCGACCGCTCGATACTCACTTAACTCGTCCGCCTCGAGGATCTCATCGTCCGCCCTGTGGCCACGTGTCCGAGGGCCCCAGTAGCTGAGTTTTCCACAGCTGGACCATGCGTCAGGAATGTTGAAAAGTGATGAGCGAGAGGGAAGGAGAGAAGGACTCTGATCCGCCGCACTAAAATCGTCGCCACGCTCGGTCCCGCCACGGGGACGCCCGAGGGCATCGCCGGGTTGATCGGCGCCGGCGCGAACGTCATTCGCGTGAACTCGTCCCACGGGACCCCGGAGCAGCGCGCCACGTGGATCGCCGCGGTGCGGGAGGCGGCCGCCGCCGCCGATGTCGCGGTGGCGGTGCTCGTGGACCTGCAGGGGCCGCGCATCCGGGTGGGCAAGCTCGCCGCTCCGCGTGTCCTGCGTGCCGGCGAGACCGTCGTGTTCGCGCCGGAGGACGTGGCGCGCGATGATGAGTTACCGACGACCTACGCCGATCTCGCCACCGACGTCCGGCTGGGCGCCCGCATCCTGCTCGACGACGGCCTCTTGTCGCTCGAGGTGACGCGGATCGTCGCCCCCCGGGTGGAAGGCCGGGTCGTGGACGGGGGGACTCTCACGTCGCACAAGGGGATGAACCTCCCGGGGCTACACGTGTCCGCCCCCGCCTTGACGGAAAAGGATCGCGAGGACGCGGAGCACGCGGCGGCGGCCGGCGTCGACTATCTGGGCCTCTCCTTCGTGCGGCGGGCGGAGGACCTGGGCGAGCTGCGCGCGCTCGTCCCGCCCGACGTGAAGCTGGTGGCGAAGATCGAGAAAGCGACCGCGCTCGAGGACCTGGGGCGGATCCTCGAGGCGTGTGACGCGGTGATGGTCGCACGCGGCGACCTGGGCGTAGAGCTCCCGTTCGAGGAGGTGCCGGCGGTCCAGAAGCGCCTGATCCGCGAAGCCAATCGCTACGGCAAGCCCGTGATCACCGCCACCCAGATGCTCGAGTCGATGGTGCACCACCCGCGGCCGACCCGCGCCGAAGCGTCCGACGTGGCCAACGCCATCCTCGACGGGACGGACGCCGTCATGCTTTCGGCCGAAACCGCGGTGGGGGAGTACCCCTTCGAGGCGGTGCGAGCGATGGACCGCATCATCCGGGAGACGGAGCGGCAGGGGCCGGCCATGGGCGTGGGGGCCCGCGACGAGCGTCGGCTCACCCCCGGCGAAACGGTCTCGGTCGAAGACGCGATCGCCATCGGCACCAGCGCGGTGGCGCGGATGCTCAAGACACCGCTCATCGTGACGCTCACGTCGGGCGGGTTCACCTCCCGCAAAGTCGCGGCGCTCCGCACCCCGGTGCCGATCCTCGCCGTGACCACCCAGCACACGACCTACCGCCAGCTCGCGCTGGTGTGGGGTGTGACGCCGGTCGTGGTGGATCGCGTGCCGGGGTACGACGCGATGCTCGCCGTGGTGCGCGATCTGATCCTGAAGCGCGGGTACGCGCGCGCCGGCGACCGCATCGTGATGACGGCAGGCTTGCCCTGGGAGGTTTCCGGGACCACGAACCTGCTCAAGGTCGAGGTCGTGTGACGTGAGGCTGGTGTTCCTCGGCACGGGGACGTCCTACGGCGTGCCGCAGATCGGGTGCGACTGCCGCACGTGCAGGTCGTCCGACCCGCGTGACCGGCGCACCCGCACCGCGGCCCTGATCGAGTCCGGCGGCCGGCGCCTCCTCATCGATACCCCGCCCGAGCTGCGGCTGCAGCTCGTAACGGCGGGCGTGGGGTCCGTCGACGCCGTGCTGTTCACCCACGACCACGCCGACCACGTGCACGGTATCGACGACCTGCGCGCCTTCTCCGCGCGCCAGCGGGCCCCGCTCGCGGTGTACGGCGCGGCGGCCACGCTCGCCGAGCTGGGGCGGCGCTTCGCGTACATCTTCGACGGCGCACCCGCCCAGCCGGGGACGAGCAAACCGGAGCTCGTCGCGCGGGCGCTCGAGCCTGACCGGGAAGCCGAGATCGCGGGGATGTCGGTCCGCGCCCTGGTGCTGCCGCACGGCGACCGCTCGGTGCTGGGCTACCGCGTGGGCCCGATTGCCTACCTCACCGACGCGAAGGCCATTCCCGAGGCGGCGCTGGCCAGGCTGGCGGGGCTCGAGGTGCTGGTGTTGAACGCCCTGCTGCCGCGCCCGCACCCGCTGCATCTCTCGATCCCGGAGGCCGTCGCGGCGGCGCAGCAAATCGGCGCGCGCCGGACCTTCCTCACGCACCTCACTCACGCGACGCCGCACGCGGAGCTCGCGGCGAGTCTGCCGGCAGGCGTCGCGCCCGCCTACGACGGGCTGGTCATCGAGGTAGGCGCGGTCTAGATTCGTCGCGAGGAGGGATCGCAAGCGATGGCGAACACACCCGAAGCGACGCTGCGACGGTTCCAGAGCCCGTCGGCGCGCCACACCGCCGCCATGGACGAGCTGGTGCGGCAGGCGGTGTTCGGCGCGCCGGACGAGCGGGAGCAGGCGCGCTGGCTGATCTGGGAGATCGGGCAGCAGGCGGGGGTGCGGCCCGCGTCGATCCACGAGCTCTATCTGGCGCGGGGGCGCGGCGAAGTGCCGCCGTTCACGACCCCCGCGATGAACATCCGCGTCCTCTCCTATGACTCCGCGCGCGCCGTGTTCCGGGCCGCGAAGCGACTCGACGTGGGTGCCCTCATCTGCGAGATCGCTCGCTCCGAGATCGGCTACACCGAGCAGCGCCCCGCCGAGTACGTCGCCGTGATGACCGCCGCGGCGCTGCGCGAGGGCTTCACGGGGCCGCTGTTCATCCAGGGCGACCACGTCCAGGTGAACGCCAAGAAGTACGCCGTCGACGCCGAGACCGAGCTGCAGGCGATACGGACGCTGATCGAAGAGGAGCTGCACGCCGGCTTCTACAACATCGACGTCGACACGTCCACGCTGGTCGATCTCTCCCAACCGACGCTCGACGCCCAGCAGCGCGTCAACTACGAGCGGGCCGCCGACCTGACCAAGTTCATCCGGGACCGGGAGCCCGAGGGCGTGACCGTGTCCGTGGGCGCGGAGATCGGCGAGGTGGGCGGCAAGAACTCCGACGTGCATGAGCTCAAGGCGTTCATGGACGGCTATGTCCGCGCGCTCGCGCGCCTGGAGGGGGGGCCCTACACGGGCATCAGCAAGATCTCCGTGCAGACGGGCACGAGCCACGGCGGTGTCGTGCTCCCCGACGGCTCGATCGCCAAGGTGCAGCTGGACCTCGACGCCCTCAAGGCCCTGTCCGCCGACGCCCGCAGCAAGTACGGCCTGGGCGGCGCGGTGCAGCACGGGGCGTCGACGTTGCCGCCCGGGGCGTTCGGCAGCTTCCCCAAGTGCGAGGCGATCGAGATCCATCTCGCGACCAATTTCCAGAACATCGTGTTCGACCACCCGAAGCTGCCGGCCGACCTGCGGCGCGAGCTCCAGCAGTGGGTGAAAGCGGAGTGCAAGGACGAGTGGAAGAAGGGGGACACCGAAGAGCAGTTCTACTACAAGAGCCGCAAGAAGGCGATCGGGCCGTTCAAGCGGCGCATGTGGGATCTGCCCGCCGACGTCCGCGGCGCGATCGCGGCCGACCTCGAGAAGAACTTCGCGTTCCTGTTCGAGCAGCTCCGTGTCACGGGCACACGCGCGATCACCGACCGCTTCGTCAAGCCGCCGCTGCAATCGCACGCCCAGCCACGTCCGGTAGCGGTAGCCGCGCCGGATGATCTGGAGGCCGGCGAGTGAGCGAGCGGGGCGCGGGGTTCGGGCCGTTTCTGCTGGGCCTGGGTCTGGGGGCGGTGCTCGGCTTCCTGTTCGCGCCCGAGCCGGGCGAGGCGTCCCGTACCAAACTGTCGCGCAAGCTGCGCGGATTACGCGACCTCGCGACCGAGAAGGCGGGCGAGCTGGGCGAGCTGCTCGACACCGCGGAGGACGAGGAAGAAGAGGCGCCCACCGCCCGCGTCGCGATCGAGCGACGGCTGACCGAGGCGAAGCGCCGTCGCCGCGGGGGCAAGAGTGCGACGTCTGAGGAAGAGGAGGACGAGCCCGTCGCGTGAAGGCCGAGCGCGGCTGGCATCAGTCGGTGACCGGCATTGCCCGGCGGACCTTTGAGGCGGCGTTCGAAGACAACATTCCCTTCCTCGCGAGCGCGCTGTCGTTCGATCTGCTGCTGACCATCATCCCCTTCGTCGCCATGCTGCTCGCCACGGTCGGATACCTCGTCCAGCATCAGATCACGACGCAGCAGGTCGAGTTGCACGAGCTGCTCGCCCGGCTGCTCCCGTCCACCGCGGGCGGCGTGCCCGACAGGGCCTTCACGCTGGTGGAGAGCGCGCTCGCGAGCGTGGTGCGCCAGCGCGTCCGGTTGACCGCCGTGGGCCTGCCGCTGTTCCTGTGGTTCTCGACGCGCCTGTTCGGCGGCCTGCGCGCCGCACTCAACGAGGTGTTCGACACGGACGAGCGGCGTTCGTGGCCCGTCGCGAAGCTGCTCGATCTCGCCATGGTGCTGGGCACCGGCGCGCTGCTGGTGCTGGGCGCCCTGGTGGCCACCTGGGAAGCGCGCAACGCGGGCAGCGTGAGCCGCAGCTTCGCGAGCGACTGGTTGTGGCGTTTCAGTCTCGAGATGATCTCGTTTGCGCTGGGCGTCGCGCTGTTCTTCATCGTTTTCAAGTTTCTCCCCAGCCGGCGGATCGTGTGGCGCACCGCGCTCGTCGCGGCCGTCTTCTGCTCGCTCGGCTTCGAGGTGGCGAAGCGACTGTACGCGCTGTACGTGACCCGGTTCGCCACGCTCGACCGCGTGGCGTCCGATGCGAACATCGTCGCCCTGTTCCTGTTCCTGTTGTGGGTCTATTACACGGCCTACCTGTTCCTGCTGGGCGGCGAAGTGGCCGAGATGTACGATCTGGTCCGGATGCGGCGCTCGCAGCGGGTGCAACTCGGCTGAAAAGCAGGTTGGGGGAGGCTGTCACGTCAATAGGGCAACCTCCTCTAACCTCCCTAACCTCCACAACCTCCCCCGTCTTTCTTATCTTGGATTGATGAGCACCGCCGGTCCGCTGCGTCAGCCGATCCCTGTCGCCCGGTCGATCCTGTGGAGCCCCGCCGGTGAGGACGGGGGGGGCCAGCGACCGGGCCACCTCCCCTTTCCCGTCTTCCTGGCGCAGTCCGCGTTGACGGCGATCCACGAGCACGTGGCGGCGCCGGCGCGACCGGGCCAGGGCGTTCTGGGCTTCCTTTTCGGCGACCTGTGCGAGTGCCCGGAGACGAACGTCTCCTATCTGGTGATCGATGCCGCCCTGCGACTCAACCAGGCGATCTACGGCGACCGCACGCGCGACGTCATCACCCGGCTGTGGGATCGCGTCCAGGAGCAGCTCGAGACACAGCATGCGCACCTGATCGGGTGGTACCACACGCACCCGCCGCTCCCGCTCAGCCTCACCGAGCACGACGTCGAGACGCACGAGCAATACTTCGGCGAGCCGTGGCAGGTGGCGTTGCTGCTCGGGACCGATCCGGAGGAGCCCGCGGCCGGATTCTTCCGCGCCGGCCCGGACGAGGCGTGGACCTCCACCCCAATGGCGTTTTACGAGCTGCTCGGCCCGGAGTCGATCCGTCCGGACGGGAAGAAGCGCTCGTTCGTCACGTGGAAGAACCACCGCGCCTACAACCCGGTGACTCCGTCGGCGGCCGCTACGCTTCGGACACCCGCGGCGAAGCCGCCGTCAGAGCCGAAGTTCACGCCCGCGGCTGCGAAGCCTCAGCCGCCCCCACCACCCCCCCCGCCTCCGCCGGCCCCGCCGGCCAGCCGGGCCGACGATCGACACGAGCTCAAGT
>Ga0209161_10001230_pt1 | contig 21025 bp, 16 predicted proteins | sample GraSoiAngelo_155_FD_186169 | JGI IMG/M metagenome (GOLD analysis project Ga0209161, IMG submission 186169) | Grasslands soil microbial communities from the Angelo Coastal Reserve, California, USA - 14_1009_13_30cm (SPAdes) (version 2) | ecosystem: Environmental > Terrestrial > Soil > Grasslands... | reverse complement strand
ACTAATAATTTCTCACGCACGAGCCCGTCGATTGGAAAGCACGCTGATCGACGGGCTTTTTGTTTTTGCGGTGGCAGTTGATCGCCAGGATACGCAGCAAGAGTTACAGCCCGGTTACTACAGCTCGTCGCGAACGATTTTGAAAATGGTCGTGTTCTCTACCGAGCCTGTCAACGCGTCCGTTCCTGGGCCACTTCCAAACGCAACGACGTCATCGAGGGTACTGAGCGCCGACTTCGAGTAAAACGCGGCCGGCTCCAGAGGCTCCGCTTCGGGTTGCGCGTTGATGGTGCCTGGCACTTTCGCTGCGCCGTAAGAGCTGGCGCCATTTGGACCAGTCGCCCAGGTAATCCATGGCTCTCCCGCGGAATTGAGGCCCAGCAACGCGATTCCGCTGTCCTTGCGAAATGGAAAACCACTCAAGCTCATGCCCCCGATCGCAACATCCCCGCAAACAATGATTGTCGATCTTTGCCCGGCATAACGTCGCGCAACTGCAACCGCGCGGTCTAATTCCGCCGTTTCACCAAGCGTTCTTTCCCCGTTGTTATCCTGCGCCGCTTTGCGCATCAGTCCCGCATCGACCAGGAGCAGATACCCGCCGGCATTGTATTGCAGCAATTCAATCGCGCGACGCACCATGTCCGCAAGGCTGGGTTGTTCGCTTCGCTCTTCGAGTTGGTTCGCAAACGCGAGCTCCGCGCTGCTAAAAGCACCGAAAAGTTTCGGACGGCGCCATGCGGGAATCGTTTCCAGTTCCGCCCGCGTGTGCACGATGTCGAAACCGTTGCGGCGCAGTTCGAGCAAAAGATCGCGGCCATCCTGCCTCTCTCCGCCTTTTGTCTCTGGAAGAAACGATGCGACGCCACCGCCCATGGCGATGTCGATCTTTCCGCCTTCAACGAATTCGCGTGCGACGCTGTCAACGTCGTTTGGATCGGCCGGATGCGCGTAAAAAGCCGCGCTCGTTGGATTGGTCAGTTTCGCATTCGTTACCAGGCCCGTAGCTCGTCCACGCTTGCGCGCCAATTCGACGATGCTCGTGAGTGGTTTTCCATCGCCATCGACAGAGATCGCTCGATTGTTCACTCTCACTCCGGTGGCCAGCGCGGTTGCGGCGGCAGCCCGGTCCGGAACGGCGAAATCTTTCGAGTAATTGATCAGCAGGGCGAGATGATTCATCGAGTCGAAGGTGAGACGCGCGTCCGCGCCGCCCACGTAGAGGCGTGTTGCAGCCAGTCGGCCCGGTGCGAGTCCCTCTCCGATAAACAGAATAATTCCGAAAGGCTTCTGCACGACCCAATGTTGAAAATAAAGAACGCCGAGGCCGGCAAAGGCGAGGAGGCAGAAAAGCGCCAGCAATTGGTTGCGCCACTTCACGAGGGCGATGTAGATGCGCGTACTCCGCGTTGTCAACGAAAGAACCGCTTGTCGATCTTCCTAATCGTCGGCAAAGTGCGCTCCGTATGGCGAGTCCGGTCATGCTCATCATTCGCGACGGCTGGGGCATCAATCCCGGCGGTCGGAACAAAAGCGAAGAAAATGGAGACGCAACACTTCTCGCGCGCACACCGTTTCACGAGAAGCTCTGTCGGGATTATCCCGGCGCTAAATTGAGCGCCAGTGGACGCGATGTCGGTTTGCCCGCCAGCCAAATGGGCAACTCAGAAGTTGGCCATCTTAACTTGGGCGCGGGCAGGATTGTTGATCAGGATCTAACCCGAATTAACAAAGCTATCGCGGAGGGTGAACTGGAGCGTAACCGAGTCGCGCAAGAAACGTTCGCCGGCGCGCGTGGTCACCGCCTGCATCTGCTCGGTCTCGTTTCCGACGGCGGTGTGCACAGCCATTACTCGCATCTGATTGCGCTGGCAAACGCAGCCAAGGAAGCAAGCGTTACTAAAATCTTCGTTCACGCTTTCACCGACGGCCGCGACGCTTCGCCGACCGGTGGCGCGCACGATTTGCAAGTTTGCGAGAATGAGTTGAAGCAGAGCGGCGCGAAGATCATGACGATCGTCGGCCGTTACTTCGCGATGGATCGCGACCGTCGCTGGGATCGAACGAAAAAAGCCTGGGACGCGATTGTTTTCGGCCGCGGCGAAGTTTGCAAATCTTCGCCGGCCGATGCCTTGGCTCGGCAGTATGAACTTGGCAAGACCGACGAGTTCATGCCGCCGCTCATTTTTACAGACGCAAATGAGCAACGCATTCGCGACGACGATACGGTTCTGTTTTTCAATTTCCGTGCCGATCGCGCGCGGCAATTGTCACAAGCATTTGTTTTAAAAGACTTCAATGGCTTCGATCGGGAATCATGGCCGCGAGTTCATTACGTCACACTCACGCAATACGATGTCACTTATCCTTCGCCGTTCATTTTTGCTCCGGAAAAGCTCGTGCACATTCTGGGCGAAGTCGTGAGCGCGGCCGGCAAGTCGCAGTTGCGCATCGCCGAGACGGAAAAGTATCCGCACGTGACCTATTTTTTTAACGGCGGAATCGAGCGCGCATTCCCTAAAGAGGACCGGAAGATCGTGCCTTCGCCCAATGTTGCGACCTACGATTTACAGCCGGAAATGAGCGCGCCGCCAGTCACGGACGAGGTGTTGGCCCGGATGGCGAATTACGATTTCATCGTGCTGAATTTTGCGAATCCGGACATGGTTGGCCACACCGGCATCCTGAAAGCGGGGGTCAAAGCGGTGGAAACGGTGGATGAATGCGTTGGGAAGATCATTCCGAAGCTTCTTGATCTTGGCGGTAAGTGCATCGTGACGGCCGATCACGGGAACTGCGAACAGATGCGCAACGCCGACGGTTCGCCGAATACGGCGCACACGACAAATCTCGTGCATTGCATTTACGTCGCGCGCGATGCCGCCAAGTTTCGCTGCGAAGATGGGATTCTCGCCGATGTCGCTCCGACGCTTCTTTTTTTGCTCGGAATGAAACAGCCAGCGGAAATGACCGGGCGCAACTTGCTTGTTCCGGTTTCCGGGAAACACCCGGGCAGTTAGCAAGATCGACCTCGTACCGTCACCACATCGTCGAACGTGATTTCAAGTTGTCGATTCAACACGCGCGTTCCGGCCGCAGCGATTCGCTGGAGAAAGCGTAATCGATTTTCGGGAGCATTTTCGTATCGGACCGGTTTGCGCGCTAACGAAATGGCGCCATTGGATTCCACCAGCGCGCCCCATCCAACAGGAATTTCTATCTCCTCAAACAATTCGTTAGGCAAAACGAGAAAGAACAAATTCGCACAGCGATAACGAAGTAGTTTTTCGAACTTGGTGCAATCGAAGAGACAATTTTGCAGCGCGGACAACTCGCGCAAAACGCGCGCATAACCGTGATGTTCGATCGCTGCGAAATCGTACGAATCAAATTCGGGAAAAAGTGAGTCCGCGATTCGGAGATTCGGATAATGCACGCGCAAATTTCTTTCGAGAATTTGGCGGCGGCGATAAACAGTTTCCAACCGTGCGCGGACGGCAACGCTGCAACAATTGTCTCTTCGCAAATCAGGCAGCGCCTGTTTGCATTCGAAGATCGCGGTCAACCCGACTCCGCTCGGCTTTGGTCGATAAGCGGCGACATCGGCGCGATATCGACAATGAGGCAAACTCACTTCGAGCGCGCAAGCGGAGTAGCCTTGAGCCTGCGCCCAAAGCAACGCGAGACGTTTCAAACGCGCATGGATCAAAGTTTCCGCGCGACCGTTATTCAAGTGCGCGTCCATTCCGCCAATTCTCGCGCCCAGTAAGTGATGATGATGTCGGCGCCGGCGCGCTTGAGCGAGGTCATGATCTCGAGAACGGCCGCGCGCTCGTCCACGATGCCTTTTTCGGCCGCGGCTTTAATCATCGCGTATTCGCCGCTCACATGATAAGCCGCTGTCGGCTTGCCAAAACGTTCGCGCACCCGCCATAGGATGTCGATGTAGGGCAGAGCCGGTTTCACCATCACGATGTCGGCGCCTTCCTCGATATCGAGCGCGACTTCGCGCAGCGCTTCGTCCGCATTTGCGCAATCCATCTGGTACGATCGGCGATCGCCAAATTGCGGCGGGCTTTCCGCAGCGTCGCGAAACGGTCCGTAAAAGACGGAAGCAAACTTCGCCGCGTAACTCAGGATTCCAGTTTGATCAAAACCGTCCGCGTCGAGCGCCTCGCGAATCGCGCCGATGCGACCGTCCATCATGTCGCTTGGTGCCACCAGGTCGGCGCCGGCCTGGGCATGGGAGAGCGCGGTTTTGACCAGAAGATCGACAGTCTCATCGTTCAGAACATGGAAGTGATCATCATCGATGCGCGTGACGCCGCAATGACCGTGACTCATGTATTCGCACAAACAAACGTCGGTGATCGCGACGATTTCTGGACATTTTCTCTTGATCGCGCGCAATGCTTTTTGCACGACGCCGTTTTCCGCGTAAGCCCCACTGGCCTGTTCATCTTTTTTTTCCGGGATTCCGAAAAGCAGGATGGCTTGCAGCCCCATGTCCCGGGCGCGCTGCGCTTCATCGACGATCCCTTGCATCGACAATTGAAAGACGCCTGGCATGCTCGCGATTGGCCGGCGCTGGTCGATTTTTTCGCTCACGAAAAGTGGCAAAACGAAATCGTGCGGGCTGGGTTTTGTTTCGCGCACGAGATTGCGCAAGGCCGGCGAACGCCGCAAGCGGCGCGGTCGATCCACCAATTTTCTCACAGACCGAGGCTACGCGTTCGGCGCAGGCGTCGCAAGCTCGCCATAGGACGAGTCCGTGTCGCCGCGGCGACCGGACTTGACGGGAGGAAGCGTTCCATGTAGCGCGTGCTTGGCGCGCCCGCCTTCTTTCCATGTCTCAAGCGGCCGATTACTTGTTGATCGATATCAGCAATTCGTTCACGAAACTGGCGTTCGCTTCGAAAACGCGAATTGTTCGGCCGAGACGAATGGCGACGGACAAATTGATGAGCGCTTGTCTTCGTCAATTCGTAAAGCGCCGAAAGATCGAGATGGTGGTTGTTTGTTCGGTTGTGCCCAGAAAAAATCGCGTCGTCCGCGCGGCTGCGGGAAACACAAAAGTGCTTTGGTTAAATTCGCGATTAAATCTTGGGGTTGGGATCGATTATCCACACCCGCGTTCGATCGGAGCAGACCGATTGGCCAATGCTGCCGCGGTTGCAAAGCTTTACGGTTGTCCTTCGATCGTGGTGGATTTCGGCACGGCTGTGACTTTCGACATTATTTCGAAACGCCGAAATTATATTGGCGGAGTGATTGCGCCGGGTCTGGAGGCGATGACAAATTTTCTTTATCAGCGCACAGCTTTGTTGCCCAAACTCTCGTTGACAGAACCGCGCCGCGCCATTGGGAAATCGACAATTGCCGCGATGAGGTCCGGCGCCGTCTTTGGTTATCGCGGGTTAGTGCGCGAGATTATCACCCGGATCAAAGCGGAGCGATTTCCGCGCGAGAAAGTTCACATCGTAGCCACGGGCGGCTACGCACAGTTAATCGCGGCGAAGTTGCGCGAGATCGACGCGATCCATCCGCATCTGACCTTGGAAGGGTTGCGCATCGTCGCGAATCTCAATTCGTAATCGCGCCCGCCAAAAGCCTGGTAGCTTCCCGGCGCAATTCTGCTAATTATAGCGCCAGAAAAGGGATCCGGCTGGCTTGTAAATTTTATGCTTGTCATCGGTTGCGCAAAGGTTGTAATGCGAATGGCATGAACATTCGGAAAATCGCGGCGATTACAGTTTTGGTGTTCAGTTCCCTCGCGGCCACTAACGTTGCACCGTCGAAATCGGAACTGGAGGAAATGTATAGCAAAGCGTTCCGGGATTTCGAGGCGAATAATTTTCCCGAGGCATTGAAAGAGCTCGATGCGATAGACGCTCGTCAACCGGATCTGGCGGAATCGCAAAATCTGCGCGGCGTGATCCTGATGCGGGAAGGCATCTACGACAAGGCGGAAGCAGCCTTGCTCGAAGCGGTGCGGATCGATCCGAAGTTTTGGAACGCGCGCTTTAACTTAGCGGAGATTCCGTTTCTCAAGAGAGATTGGGTGGAAGCTCGCACTCGTTTCCAACAGCTTCTCTCGAGTGACGTGGCCGGTCTGGAGGGTGAAGCGACGCAACTTATTCAATATAAGATTCTACTGACCTATCTGCTCGAGGGAAAAGAGAACATGGTCGATTCCATTCTGGCCAAGTTCGAGCTTTCGCCCGATACGCCGGCCGTTCATTACGCGAACGCCGCCATCGCGCTCCAACACAAGAAGAACAAGGAAGCAAGAGATTTGATCGTTGTGGCGGAGAAGAACTTTTCTCCACAACTGAACAAGGTTTTTGCAGAATCGTTGTATGAAGTCGGCTGGCTGGAAAAGCCAGCCGGCCAGACGCGCCCCTCGCTGCCGTTAGCGACTGCGGCCGAGCGCGCCGCAAAGACCAAAGCTTTGGCGCTCTCAAGTTTCGAACAAGCGCAACAAGCCGTCCAACAGCGCGACTTCGCGACAGCGCGGAAATTTATCGACGAGGCCGATGCGGCCGACCCGAATCAGGCGCCGATCCTCAATTTGCGGGGCGAGATTTTGATGGAGCAGAAGGAATTCGACGAAGCGGAAGCCGCGTTTAAGAAGGCGTCCAAAGTGGATCCGAAATTCCGCGAGGCGCAATATAATCTCGCGCAAATTCCGTTTAAGAAAAAAGATTATACACGGGCGCGAGAGCGCTTCGACGCGCTCTTTAAGCAGACACCAGGGGGCGATAAGAATCAGGCGGCGCAGATCATTAAGTTCAAGATCTACATGACGCTTTTGCTCGAAGGCAAAGAGAGCCGCGCGCAAAAGATGATGGAGCAGTTCCAGTTTACGGGAGACACGCCGGCGCTGTACTACGCGCAGGCAGGTTGGGAGTTTCAGCACAACAACCCAAACAAAGCAACCGACTGGATCGCATCGGCCAAAAAGATCTACTCGCCCGCCCTTAACAACCTTTTCGGGGATGCCTTCTATGATCTCGGCTGGCTGCAGAGTCCAGCGATGGTGGCTTCCTCCACTCCGACGGCTGAAGCAGCCACTGCCATGTCGGCGCCAACTGAATCCAGCCCGGCAATCGAGCCCAGCCCGATTCCTAGCGCTGTTGCGGCCGCAAATAATCCAGCCAAAGAGAAGACGGAATCTTCGCCTTCTTCTTCTTCGCCGGCCGCGAGTCCGGTGATTGCTGGAATGGAGGCGACGAGTTCGCGAGCGGCCGAATCTCCCGCTGCGGTTACGCAGCCGCGCGTTGTGGCCTCAAACGAAGCCCCCGCGAAGCCGGAGGAGGCGGCTGCCGCTCCAGCGGCTGCGTTCTCGCCTACGGTTGAAACCCAGGTTGCGGCAGCATCGCCTTCCGCTTCCATCGCTGCATCGGCTGCTCCTGTCAGCCAGGGTGAACAACCTGCTGCTGCTCCATCGGAGCCTTCGGTGCTACCATCGGCCGCGCCTGCCAGCGCCCCGGCTGTCGTGGCTGCCACGCCAGCCACGGTGCTCGCCCCGACTCGCGTCCGAGAGTGGTCCCGGCCTGTCATGGGCGAGACGCCGCAGACGTTGCTCGTTGGCGGATTGCTCCTGGCCGGCATCTTCTTGTTGGCTTGGGTGATCGTTCCGTTGGCTCGGGTGATCGCTCCTGAGGTTCGCCGCCGCCTGACCAACATTACGATTTACCGCCAGGCAGCGCCCGTTACCGGACCACGCTTGGACGAAGTCACTCTCGCTCCATCGCAAGAGCACTTGGCGACCGTGAGCAATCACTTCGTTGGTGGCCCGCGCCGGGTCTCGCTCCAGTTGAGAGCGTCGGAACCTTCGTTGCGACGCAGCGTTCTGCCGCTGGGAAAACTCGATCGCGCTTTCGGCGGAGGAGCAACTCTTGGCGCGGTGGAAACTTTCGCTTATCGCAATCCCAAGCCCGAAGTTGAGTTGGTGCCGCTCGCCGAGCCCATCTTTGAGTCCTCAGTTGGCCCTGTCCTCGAACAGGTTGAGATTCCAAGCGTCGACTTCTCCCCAAGTGCCGAGGTTTTATCCCCAGTCATTCCGCCAATGCCGGAAATGCAAGAGCCCATCGAATGGACGAACGGCGCTCCTGCCGTTTCGGAAATGGCAGCCGCTGCTGTCATTGTGATGGGGGCTGCGCCCGTCGCGGAGCCTGTGTTTGAACCTGAAGTAGAACCGATCGACACCGAGTTTGAATCGTGGACGACGACAGCAGAGCCCGTGATCGAGCCTGTGGTAGAACCGATCGGACAAGGACAACCGATTCCGTATCAAATGTCTGTCTCCGCGATGGAACCATCTGTGGAGGAAGCGGTCGAGACGCCCTCTTTTGTCCCGCAGGCCATTTCCACCGAGCCGTCAGTCCCGCAAACAACCATACCTGTAACCATGCCTGAACCGATCCAAATCCCAACCGCTCAAGTAACCAGAACTCCAGCCGCCGTAGGTGCACCGCAGCCCGCTGGCGCACCGCAGCCGGCTGGCGCCATGCACACCGCCGTGCAGCTCACTTTCTCTTTCGAGATCGCCTCGATGCAACTTACGCCCACCTTCAAAATGGGTGCCTTGCAAGTGCGGCCGACCTCCAAGATCGTCACCATGCGTCTGGCTCCTACCCAACAGGGGCAGCCAGTAATGAATTTGCAGGTCACTTTCGAGATCGCAAAGATTCAGCCGGCGGGAGGAGCGCTTGGCAGTGTCCGATTGACTCCCTCTCAACAGCAGCGGCCGACGGCCACAGGTTCGCCTTCCTTTACGGTCGGAGGGTTGCAACTCGTCCCGAATTTCGAGGCTGCGCCTTTGCAACTGACTCCGTCGCAGCAAGGACAAGCCTCCGTCCTGATAACAGCTCCGTTCCAGATTGGGACGGTCGAGTTTTCACCGTCGTTTGAGATTGGGGCCATTGTCCTGAATTCGAATTCCAAGCAGGTTGCCGTGCAGTTGCCTGGTGCGGGCCTGGTCCCAAGCGAAGGCATCCCGATGTTCGAGATTGCAAACTTGCAGCTCACGGGCGCCGGCGAAATCGGAATGATGCAGCTCAATCTGCTCGGTCACGGCCCGAGGCGGGCGTAAAGCGAGTTGGATGGCTACGTTATGTGCGGCGGAATCGTGGACTTCGCGCCGATGCCGCGCGTGCAACTTCTAGCTTACGATCTTCTGCCGCGTTTAACGAAATGGCTGCGATTGAGCGACCGTAGTTGCGTGGGCAGAAATTCTCCGTCTCGCCGGATCAATTTGCCGTCGAAATAAATCTCCCCTCCACCGTAGTCCGACCGCTGGATGCTTACCATGTCCCAGTGCACCTGGCTTCGATTCCCATTATCGGCTTCTTCATAAGCCTGTCCCGGCGTGAGATGAAACGAACCGGCGATTTTCTCATCGAATAATATGTCCCTCATCGGTTGCAGAACGTGGGGATTAAACCCGAGCGAAAACTCGCCGAGGTAACGGGCGCCGGCGTCCGAATCGAGAATTTTGTTCAGCTTCTCCGTCTGGTTGCTTGTTGCATCGACAATCTTGCCATCGCGAAACTCCAAGCGGATGCCATCGAAGCCGGTGCTCTGATAAATGCTCGGTGCGTTGAACGTGACGCAACCCTGAACGGAATTTTTCACGGGGCAACTGAAAACTTCGCCGTCGGGAATATTGCGATCGCCTCCGCAAATAACAGCTGGAATTCCCTTGATGCTAAAGCGGACGTCGGTGCCCGCCCCTTTAATCTCGACACGGTCCGTCCTTTCCATCAGCGCCTTAAGCGCTTTCATGGCCGGTTGCAGTTTGCGGTAATCCAGCGTGCAGACTTCAAAGTAGAAATCTTCGAAGGCCTCGGTGCTCATCCCGGCAAGCTGCGCCATCGACGGCGTCGGCCAGCGCAGCACCACCCATTTCGTTTTTTTGACCCTTTGATCTTGCACCGGCCGCATTTTCTTCGCCATCAACTGCATTTGTTTTACCGGCACATCAGAAAGCTCGGTGATGTTGTCGCTCCCGCGCACTGCGATGTATGCGTCCATCTTCTTCATGCGCGCGAGCTCATGGCTTGCCATTAGTTTCAATTGTCGATCCGACGCCCCGAGTGTGAGCGCGCGACTGACTCGAGCGCGGTGAATTTGCACAAAAGGAATCGCGCCGACCTTTCGTATCGCCTGAATGAGCGCGATCGGCATTTCATCAGGCACATCGAACGCTTCGATCAAGACGGTTTCGTTACGCTTGAGCCGTGTGGAATATTCCACCAGAAGTTTCGCGAGTTTGTCAAAGCGAAGATCGTGCATCGAATCTTATGATTCCATCGACAGTGCCGGATGCAACTCACGAACCCGACTTCATAAGTCTCGCTGCAAAAGCGCCATCAAAGTAGTCGCGAAATGGAATTGAATGCTTCGTCCGTTCCAATCGCAACATCGACAGGTCAGCCAGGACGCGCCGCACGAGTTCTTCATTTTCCTCCGGCTCCAGACTGCACGTGCTATAGACAAGCACTCCGCTCGGTCTCAATAAACCGAAGACCGTGCGGACAATTTCGAGCTGCTGCTTTTGCATGCGAAGAAAGTTCGCCGGCTTTAACCGCCATCGGACATCGACGCGCCGTCGCATCACCCCGGTATTGCTGCATGGTGCGTCGATCAGGATGCGATCGAACGGAGCGATCGAAGCAATTTCTTTCGGGATGCGCCCGCGTCCCCAATCATGATGGAAGACATGAGCAATTCTGACCCCGAGTTGCGCCATATTTTTTTCAAGGATGCGAACGCGCTCCGATGCGCGGTCGCAGGCCACAATCATGCCGCGATTTCGCATGAGCTCTGCGATGTAACTTGTCTTCCCGCCCGGCGCCGCGCACGCATCGAGGACTTTTTCTCCCGGTTGCGGATCGAGAAGCTGGCAAGCGATCGCCGTGCTCGGATCCTGAATATAGCAATGACCCCGCTCGAGCGCTTCGGATGGAAATGCGTCCAGCTCAACGAAGTCAGGATTGTGCAACAAAGGGCGCGATTCCGGATAAGTCCGCAGGAACTTTTCGCAATCGATTTTCAATCGGTTGATCCGGGCATACAGAGGCGGTGCCTGGTTGTTCCACGTGCACAGTGCTTCCGCGGCTTCGGCTCCGAAATTCTGTTCCCAGCGTGCGACCAAAAATTTCGGATGAGATGTTCGAACGTCGAGGGGCTGCGTGCTTCCCTGAGCGCGCAATTCATCTTTGCGTCGCAGGCCGGCGCGCAGGATTCCGTTAATCAATGCACGGTGCTTCTTCTGCGCCAACTCCACGGTTTCGTAAACGGCCGCGTGCTCGGAAGTTCCGAGGATAAAGAGTTGATAAAGGCCGAGTCGAAGGATGTCGCGAAGATCGATATCCACGGGAGCGGTCCGCAGACGACCGATCCAGAAATCAAGCAGCGTTGAATTGCGCAGGACGCCGTAAAACAACTCCAGAGCAAAAGCACGGTCCGACGCGCTCAATTTCGTTTTGGCCAAAAGCTTGAAGATGACCAAATGGGCGAAGCGTTTTTCCGTTCGCCACGCTCGCATCGTGGCAAGCGCGGCTCGGCGAGCAGAGGATTGCGCCATGCGGTCAGTCCGCTGCGAGAAAAGTTTAGTGCGGCTTCACGCTCGCGCGACCAATGGAATGATAGCGGAAACCGAGCTGGCCCATCGTCTCGGGATCAAACAGGTTTCGCCCGTCAAAGACGATCGGCGTCGTCATTTTTCTCTTCACGACAGCAAGATCGACATTGGCGAATTCGCTCCATTCCGTCGCAATAATCAACGCTTCGGCGCCGTCCGTCGCTTCCAGCGCGGACGAAGCGAACTTAGCATCGGCAATCGTTTTCACCTCGCGCGCCTTTTCCATTCCCTTCGGATCGTAAGCGGTGACGTGCGCACCTTCGCGCAACAGAGCGGCCACGAGGTCGATCGCGACAGAGGAGCGAATATCATCGGTATCTGGTTTAAATGTGAGGCCCCAGACAGCAATTTTCTTTTCGCGCAAGACCCAGAGCGTTTCGCGGATGGCCTTAAGGAAACGCTCTTCTTGCGCCGTGTTTATTCGCTGCACTTCCTTGAGTAAATTAAACGGGACACCGAGTTGTTCGCAGATCGTGACGAAGGCGGCGATGTCTTTAGGAAAACAGGAACCGCCGTAACCGATTCCGGCATTGAGAAAATCACGACCGATACGCCGGTCCATTCCAATTCCATCGGCGACTTTTTCGATATCTGCGCCGCTGGCCTCACAGATAGCCGAGAGAGCATTGATATAGGAAATTTTGAGCGCGAGAAATGAATTGGCGGCGTGTTTGATGAGCTCGGCGCTGTTGATGTCGGTCACAAGAATTGGCGCCATGAATGGTTCATAGACCTTCTTCATCAGGTCGATGGCGTGTTCGCTTTGCGCCCCGATCACAATGCGATCCGGATGCATCAAATCGCCGACGGCGCAGCCTTCACGCAAGAACTCCGGATTGCTGACAACATCAAACTTCGCGCCGTGGCGATTGTAGCGTTTGATGGACTCGGCGACTTTTTCGCCTGTTTTCACAGGCACGGTGCTTTTATCGACAATCACGCGATAGCTGGTCAATACGCCCGCGATTTCCCGGGCGACTTTCTCGATGAAGCTAAGATCGACATCGCCGTTCGGCTGCTGCGGAGTGGGGACGGCGATGAAAACGATCTGTGAATTATCGACCCCTTCCCGAATGCTGCCGCTGAACCGCAACCGATGCGCGGAGACGTTGCGATGGATCACTTCCTCGAGACCGGGTTCGTAAATCGGCACTTTGCCAGCTTGCAACGCTTCGATTTTCCGCGGGTCGTTATCGACGCAGACAACGTTGTGGCCCACGTCGGCGAAGCAAGCGCCGGTGACAAGACCGACGTAACCGGAACCAATGATGGAAAGATCCATGCGAGTGAAGCGGCGCAGCGAGTTAGTCGCAGCGGAGCAAGCGGCGGGGCGACGCCGGAAAACGCAGCATTCTTGGCACCATCCCGCTCATTGGCCTTGGGCTGCGCCCGCGGGATCGAAATTCAAATCGAGACCAAATTTCGGAAATGCTTTGAGGGTGATGGTAAAGAGCACGCCATATTCTTTCACACCAGCGTTGTCGCGCACCACGGCGCCAAATGAAGCTACCCAGCTCGTCAGATCGCGATAGATCGAGTAACGCTGCTCCTCGAGAATGCGGGTGGTCGCTTCGTATTGCTCCTGGACGCCGAGGCCCCAGTTCTCATCGAGGCGGTAATATCCGCCGACGACAAACAGGCTGCTGTTGTCGAAGAAGGGATTGCCATTCAAATAGCGATGCGCAACGCTCAATTGCAAATTCGCGATTGGTTGGATAATCACGGTCGTATCGACTTCCGTAAAACCCTTGTCGAAAGCCGGCACCTGGGAGTTGACGCTGAACGTTGCCCACGGCAGCGGCGTGAAGCGGATATTATTGAAAAAATTCGAATACGGCGTGCGGTCGAACGGATTATCGAAGTTCACGTCAAAAAAAGTATCGAGCTCGAGCCAAGTGGTCGTCGAGTCATCGCGGCGGGTCTCGAGACGATTCCGGACGCCGAGACGCCAGACCGTCCAATTATCGATTGAATCAATCGAAGTGAACTGTGGAAAATCGATGGTGCGAAGTTGCGTAGAAGGTTGAAATCGATCGAACTGAAGGATCGAGGCCGGGTCGGCGCCGCCATTGGCTACGTAAGAGAAGTTCGTGAATGGCTGGATCACGTGGAGAAGTCCATCGAGACCAAGCGCCCGGCTTTGCACATTCTCCCACGTCTGGGAGAGCTTGAAAGAGGCTTCCACTCCGGCGTTAAAGACCGGGCGGAATAGGTCGCCACCATTCTTGATTGGCTGAGCGAGTGTCGGATTAGGCAGGAGAAAATTAGGCACGAGCGGGTTTGAGTCCGGTGTGAACATGGTTTTCCCGAGGTCACGGGTCTCTGTATAGTAGGTGCCGCGAAAACCAACCCGCGGCACGATGGAAAGCCAGCCGAAATAAGTGTTCGGGTAGAGGAGCTGGTGAAAGGTATCGAGACGGATGGTACTGTAATCCTCAAAGCCCGAGCCGTCGGCAAATGCTCGCTCCAGATTGGCAAATCCGCTTTCGCCTTCGTAGAAAATTGGTCCGCCAAAAAGCGCGTGGCGCTTAATGTCCAAGACCACTTCCGGCAAACGCTCCGTTTGCTCGAAGAACTCGTTCGCCTGAAAACGCGCGATTCCCGTCAGGGTATAGAACGGGTCCGTTTTCGTGACTGCGACCACGTTGTCCGGAACAGGATCGATACGAAACTCACTTTTGTAGAAATCCTGCATCACGAAGGGATCGCTCAGCTTCGTCATGTCAACGATGCCGTGGATGTCATGGGTAAAGTTCGTGCGGTCCTCCAGACTGACTCGGTATCGACCGGTCGGGACTGCTCCCCGCGGTAAAGCCGTACGATTTACCAGCGGGTTTTGATCTTGTAAATAATACGTTTTGAGCTTGGCCGAGCTGTTTTTGTCCTTCCCGTAGTCGATATCCGATTCGAATCCGATGGCTACGCCGCGACGGCCCCGATAATCGAGCCGGATCCGGCCTTTGATGTCGTCCGTGATGGGGAAGGTCACCTGAGTGAGAAGCGATGGTCCCCATGAGGTCAAAAACGCTGGTGAGACCGTAAAACTGAACGCGTCACTGAGCGATTGGTACACGTAAGGCCACCAAAAAATAGGTACCTTTCCGACGTAGAAGGTCACGTTCCGAAAAATGACGCGGTCTTTCTCGTAAATACGAATCGTTTGTGCCCGGAGATGAAAATCGGCAGTCGGCGCATCATGCGTTGTGAAGATTCCGTTCTCCACGAGATAACCGTTCTCGGAAATTTCGCTGACATTTTCGCCGCTAACGAAATAAGGCTCGGACTCCGTCCGCATGTTAGTCGCGCGAATCTTTTTTGTGTCGATGTTGTAAATACCGCGATCGGCAATGTAGAGACTGATATCGCGGTAGATTCGCACATGGCCTACCGCCAGCACTTCGTGTGTGCGCGAATTGTACTGCGCGTAGTCGGCGTAGATATCTGTGTCGCCCACGTGAATGGCCACGTTGTCGCGCGCGGTGGCCAGCCCGTTCTCGTAACTGGTTTCCCCGGTTGAGGTGATTTCGATCGGAGCATTCTCCGGAGTTTTAATTGCTCCCCTGGCGAAACCAGCTGTCAGAAGTAGCATAAAGAACAAACGAACCGGCTTTCGCATGGCGGTCGCCGAAGGTACCGAAGGAAGGCGCTCTTGCAAAGGCAAAAGCGGGACGCGACCGAGGTCGCGTCCCTGCGAAAAAGCCAATCCCGCGAGAAAACGGCTCATCGAGTTCAGCGATCCACGCCGAGACATAAACCTGCGATTTGCTGATTGAGTCCGCAGCTTAAGATGATCGCGCCACGCGCTGTCGCCGCGGCTGCACGCGAAGCTGAAATCCGCTCTCCCTGGCGCAGAGCTTGGCCTCCCACGATGACCTGCCACAGTCCTCCGGCGCCGACACTTTCCCCGAGCGCTGGCTTCGCCGTGTACACGATCGCGCCCGGGATGACTTGCGAGATTGCCCGGCATTCCGCTTCATCGATAAATGTGCCGTTAGCGCTCGCGATGACAAAGCCGCTTTCGGCTTCGATCAGATCGCAAAGGATTCGCTTCAAAACGTCCTCTGCTTCGTCGCGTTTGCGATAATTTCCGCCAGCATGAGTACTCTCGATCTTTATTAGGCCTTCGCGTGCGAGCAGGACCGCTCCGGCGCCTTCGCTCAAAATCATTCCTCTGGCGACTTCATTGAACGGCTCCACCGGAGGTTCCAAACGGAGAAGACGCCACTTGTGATACGCATCGCAAAGCAGCCAATCGACTTCTTCCGCGCCGACAACAAGGCAATAATCAAGCGCGTCGTTGGCCATCAAATCCTCCGCCATTCTCATCGCCAGAAGTCCTACCGCACCGTCACCCACCAGCGTGTAAGTGGCGCCGGTAATCCCGAGAATCGCTGCCAGGTGACTAGCCGGCGCATTGAAAACCGTTTCAGGAAAAAAGAGTGGACTGGCTGATTGCGCGCCCGATTCAACGATGTCGCGGTAAAAGCGCTTCGTGTAGATCACGCCGCCGTTCGAAATTGCGAAGACGAGCGCAACTCGTTCCGCATTCCGCGGATCGAGTTTCACTCCTGCCTCTTCCAATGCCGCCAAACCGGCGGCTGCGGCGAAGCGGGAGATTAAACTGGCGCGGCGAAGGCGGGGATGAGGCGCCAGGCTGGCCAGCGCGGAATCCGGCACTCGAAAAACGGTATAAGCTTGGTCATCGAACTTCTCGGTAATTTTTTCCGCGTGCGCCTCATCACCTTGAAGCAAACGTTCCCACACCGCATCAACACCACCCCCGAGGGGGGTAATCCACCCCATGCCGGCGATTGCCAGACTCATGCCTCGAACTTTTGCATTACAAGGGAAGCGTTCGTGCCACCGAAACCGAAAGAGTTCGAGAGGACTGTGCGCAAAGACGCGGGCCGCGATTTGTTCGCAACAATGTTAAGATCGGCATCTTCATCTGGAGCGTGAAAATTGATGTTCGGAGGAAGAAATTGATGCTGAAGCGCGAGAAGGCAGACAATGGCTTCGACCGCGCCGGCCGCGCCTAACGAGTGGCCCATCATGCTCTTGGTCGAGCCGACCGGCACACCGCGACCGAACAGCTCGCCGATTGCTTTTCCCTCGGCCGCGTCGTTAAAAGGCGTGGCCGTTCCGTGCGCGTTGATGTAATCGACCGTATGGGCCGAAAGATGGGCGCTTTGGAGAGCATGCTCCATTGCCTGGCGGGGTCCGCTGCCGGAAGGGTTCGGTTGGGTAAAATGAAAATTGTCGGTGGAAATGCCGTAGCCGGTTATTTCCGCGAGAACGGGCGCGCCGCGCGCACGCGCGGTGTCGAGATTTTCCAATGCGAGGATCGCGGCGCCTTCTCCGAGAACCATTCCGGTGCGATCTCGATCAAAGGGGCGGCATTTTTCTGGCGTCGAGGCCTGAAGCGAATCGAAGCCGACAAAAACCAGCTCCGAGAGCGCGTCATAACCGCCGCTCAATACGCGCTCATAGCGTCCCGAGCGAACGCACTCGAAGGCATGACCGATCGCGTTCGTGCCTGAAGCGCAGGCGTTGGCAATTACCTGGCACGGCGCACGAATTCCGAAAGTATCCAGCGCATCCACTACCGGCTTTTGCGCAGGATAATTCGCGATCCAGGTTGGCGAACGTCGTAAGTCACCGTGTTGATGTAACGAGCGAAAATAATCTTCGCCGTAAGACATGCCGCCGCTCGTCGTCCCAATCACTGTCAATTCCGGTTTGAACTTGGCATCTTGCCTCAGCGCTTCGGCCAGCGCGCGGATCATCATGTGTGCTGCGCGATGGAAGCGTTGTGGACGCGCGCACTTGCGTCGCTCGGCGAGAAGGCGCTCATCAGGCACTTGACCCGCAGTTTTACATCGACATTGGGCTACCGAAAATCGTGTCACCGCCGTGACGCAGTCCCGTGCCGCACGCAGTGAATCGAGCGTTTCGCCCAGCCCGAAACCCAAGGGACTGATTACGCCGGCGGCTACGACCGCGACACGGGCCGTGCCATTTTTTCCGCTCGCGTCGGTAGATTCAGACATTTTTCAGCAGGGCCGATTGACCCTCGATTTCCTGTTGCTTTCTTAAAAGAAGCCCTTTACTAATGTGACCGAAACGGAAACGGTAGCTCGGCAGTTGGTGGATTGTCAGTTGAGTTTATTCAGTGGCGATTTGAAATCCGATAAGCGGGAACAGTGACCTGGCTGCGTTTTCCAGAATAGACTCAATGGGAACTAAATTATACGTAGGAAATCTTTCCTTCAACACGACCGAAAACGAACTGCAGGAGCTTTTCTCACAAGCCGGCACGGTGCAGGAAGTCACCCTCATGCAGGACAAATTCACTGGCAAATCTCGCGGGTTTGCCTTCGTAACAATGAGCTCGGAACAAGAAGCTCAGAATGCCATTACTCAATTTAACGGCAAAAGCGTGGAAGGCCGGTCTTTGACCGTGAATGAAGCGCGGCCGCGTGAGCCTCGCCCGCCGGGCGGCGGCGGCGGCGGCGGTCGCGGTGGTTATGGCGGTGGAGGAGGCTACGGCGGCGGACGCCGGGATGGCGGGCAAAGACGGGGCCGCTAAGCCAAACAAATCTCGCGAAAAGCGCCCGCCGCGGCGGGCGCTTTTTTTTGTTTTCACGAAAAGAATGCACGAACGGCTGCAATAGGCTTGTCATTCGAATTACATTTTGATTACAACCAAACAAAACGGAAGGAGCTCCGCGATTTATGCCTGACGAACCAGACGCACAAAAAAAAGAAAGTCCACAATCATCCGAGGACATCCAGATTCCACCAATCCCGAAGCAAACAGCCGGCGCCGTAGCCGGCGCTGCGATCGGCAGTATGGCCGGCCCGGTCGGCGCGGTCGTGGGCGGATTCGTCGGTGCTCTCGCAGGAAAAGCCGCCGCAAGTGGCCGGCCGATCGTTCCTGCTGTTAGGAAGAGGGTCGCCAAGGTTGTTAAACGCGCCAAATCGCGGCCCGCAAAAAAGCGTCCGCGCAGTAAGGCGGCAAAGAAAAAACCAGCGCGAAGATCGACTGCCGCAAAATCGCGGAAACGTGCGATCCGCGGCGGACGAACAGCAAAAAGCCGCCGAAGATCGAAATCTTCACGGGGTAGGCGCAAGCGGCGCCGCTAGAGCGGCAGCAAGAACTGGGCAGGGCTGGATTCGAACCAGCGAAGGCGTAAAGCCAGCAGATTTACAGTCTGCCCCGTTTGGCCACTCCGGAACCTACCCTCGCTTGCGAGCGTTGATATAGGCTGGCGCCGTGCGTGTCGCAAGTAATTGTCGATCTTTACTCGAAGAACTCGGCGATCGCGCCGACCACATAGCGCTGTGCCTCGCGCGAGACCTCGGGATAGATCGGCAACGCCAGCGTCTCACGAGCAGCCCGTTCGGTCTCAGGCAGATCGCCTTTTTTGTAACCGAGATAAGAAAAACATTTTTGCTCATGTAATCCGAGCGGGTAGTAAATCGCGCTGTCGATCTCGCGCTTCGCCAGCTGCTCACGCAACTGGTCGCGCTTCGCCGTGCGGATGACATATTGATGATAGATGTGGTGATTCGTTAGGCCACGATTGCGATGTGGTTCGGCGGGCAGCCCAATTCGTTTTGTTAGGCCAAGCCGTGTGAATTCTTGGCGATAAAAATCCGCCGCCGCACGGCGTGCCGCTGACCACGAGTCGAGATGCGGTAGCTTTACCTTGAGGATGGCTGCCTGAATTTCATCCAGGCGAAAATTGCCGCCGATAACCTGATGGTAGTAGCGCGGCTCCATCCCATGCTGCCGGAGCACGCGCAATCGTGTCGCCAACTCTTCGTCACGGCAAACAATCATGCCGGCGTCTCCGGCGGCGCCAAGATTTTTCGAAGGATAAAAGCTGAAGTAACCGGCCTCGCCCATCGTCCCCGCTTTGGCGGCTCTTTCACCGAAATGATACTCCGCTCCAATTGACTGCGCTGCGTCCTCAATCACGTCCAGTTGATAGCGTTCTGAAATTTGATGAATTGCGTCCATCTCGGAGCACAGTCCGAACAGATGAACGGGAACTATCGCGCGAATTTTCTCTCCGCTCTTGGTCTTCAATCCTCCATCCGCATTTGCTTGACAATTTTCTGCGATGTAGCGCTGAATCGCTGCCGGCGAGATGTTGCCGGTTGCGGGATCGATATCAACGAAGACTGGCCTAGCTCCGACGCGCGCAATGCACCCGGCTGTGGCAAAGAACGTGTAAGCAGTCGTAATGACGGCGTCGTGGCGGCCGATTTCGAGCGCCATCAAGATCGCTAAGAGCGCGTCCGTCCCAGATGAAACGCCGATGGCATGCGGCGCGCCGCAATAGGTGCAGATCGCTTTTTCGAACGCTTCCACTTGTGGTCCGAGGATGAAACGTTGGCTCGCCAGGACCGCGTCGATCTCGGTCCGAATTGGCTTGGCCAGCGTCCGGTATTGTTCGCTTAAATCGAGCAACGGCACGCGCATGGCGCGAAAAGCATGGCAGTTTCGTTCCGCGGTTCAATCCGAAGTTTGTGCGACGTTAGGCACCGTTGACCGGCGAGTTTGGCTAAGTTATCGTGTCAGCCATGGCGTTGCTACGCGGACTCTTTTGGCTCGTACTTTTTGTTTTCTTCACCTTTTGCTTCATCGTTCTCTTCGAGTACGGGACGCATGACTTCATGAACGGGTTCCAAAAGGAAGCTGCGCGTGTAAAAGCGTTCGTCATGCAGCAGACGGGCGAAACCGAAAAGCCGAAAAAATAAGGCCGCGGGCGATTAGCGAATCAGTCCACGAACTCCACTTCGACGGGATTGTCGATGTAACCGGCATCGTGTGCGACACCCAAAAATTTCCGGATCGCAGCGCGCCCTGTTTTGCCGTAATCGCGCGTATAATCGTTCACGTACATGCTGATGAACTTGCCAGCGAGCTCTGCATTCATGTCGCGCGCGTACGGCAGCGAGTGGCGCACCGCCTCGGCGCGATGGGCGAGGCCGAAATCGATACTTTGGCGCACAATTTCGAGAAGCTCGTGGCGAACCGACCGCGAGATATCTTTGCGTAGCACATTGCCGCCGAGCGGCAACGGCAATCCGGTCTCGCGTTTCCACCATTCGCCAAGATCGACGATTTTCTGAAAACCTGATCGCGCGTAAGTCAGTTGCCCTTCATGGATAATTAGCCCCACCTCAGCGCGATCATCTTTAATCGCGTCGAAAATTTGATCGAACGGGACGACGACGTGCTTGAAGTCGCCGAGATAAAGTTGCAACGCGAGGAACGCGCTGGTCATACGCCCGGGAACAGCGATCACACAGCTGCGCAACCACTCGCGAACATCGACATCTTCATTCGGAGTTGGATGTTGG
>Ga0209161_10001228_pt1 | contig 21037 bp, 22 predicted proteins | sample GraSoiAngelo_155_FD_186169 | JGI IMG/M metagenome (GOLD analysis project Ga0209161, IMG submission 186169) | Grasslands soil microbial communities from the Angelo Coastal Reserve, California, USA - 14_1009_13_30cm (SPAdes) (version 2) | ecosystem: Environmental > Terrestrial > Soil > Grasslands... | reverse complement strand
CTCGTTCTGGATCCGTGATGACGATTTTAGTCATTCGAAATCGGCCCTTCTTGCAAGAGTTGACAAGCTTGTAGCCGGGCACCCCCTGTTCTAGCGGCGAAATTTTTCTGAGGGTGTCGCGTTTTTCTTCAGAGAAGTACCGGTCGCCATCAGCCACGAGTAATTCCATGTCCCTAGTGTTCGCTTGGTCTATTCGGGGATAGTAGACCTCGTTGATTATTCCATGTGATATTGTGAACCAGACTCTGCTCTGGTAACTAGCCGAGGTGCCTATGCCCTCTTTGGCGCTGGAGGTCCAGCGGGGCGGAATACCAGGCCAACCAGGAGCAACACCCTCGCAAGTCGGACTCATATGTTCTTCAGAGCCGGTCTTATGTCCGTCCATGTCATTGCTCGTTTATAGAAGGTTGGGCGACACCAATCTTGAGCAAAGCAGACTGAGTCGGGGTACTTGGAGCAATCGTTGGTTACAGCATTGGTTTCGTGATAGTCTATTTCATCACCAAGACGTTGCTGAAACATTACTTCAATGGAAAGCCCTGCAACACCCCTACCGTGCCGCCACCCAACGGTGCAATCAGTATCCTCGGGAAATCTCACGTGTTTCCGATGCCTAGAAAAAGAAGGGGGAAAGTTGGGGAATCAATGGTATACATTCGTCGTCATGATCTATGGTCTCCCCGGGGCTACCATACCGCGAGGTCGAGCATCCCATGCGGTCTGGCCTACTGAGCAACGCTCCCAAATCCAACTTGAAGGACGACCGAGTAGTGGTGACCAGAAGGCTCGGCTACCGTAAACGTGAAAATGTTACCGCGTCCCGTGACGACATTTATCGTGTATTCGTATCCGCTCGTGAAGGTGAAGGCTGAACCATGGAGAGTGCACTGTGCACAACTCGAACCGATACTGAATGTCGTTGTCATAATGCTATTCGGGGCTATGGACGGACCGCTCCAGTTTGTGAGCGCGTATTCGTTACCGCCTGAGTCTGTGACGTAGTAAGCTGTTAGGATTGCAGTTCCGTTGCCATTGTTAAACAGGTCGACATTTACTTGCGTAGAGTTTTGGAATGCGTTGGAAGTTGAGTTTATCTTTTCTGTGTAAATCGCTGCCTTCGCAGGAGTGGACGGGGAGGTTGGCGGAGTGCTGAGTGCTCCAGTTGCCAAGACGATTGCCCCTACCGCGATTGCGCTTACGAGTATTGCAATTACCTTGGTGTTCATTTTCCATTCTTCTCTGGCTCACGAGCTTGACGTATTCAATCGTCTTGTAACTGGGCATTCCCACGCTGTCCATCAAGCGCGCTCGAAGGCTCCCGTTACCATAGACCCTTCGCCCAGAGTCTTCTGGTGGACAAGCATAACTTTTGAGTCAGCCTATCGCGAAAAGAATACTTTCCTCAATGCGAACGGACCCTTCGCAGCTTCTTGAGTTCGTCCCTCTTCGGATAATCGTCCTCGCAGACCCAGAACGTCGCGAAGGTCGATTCCTCACTCTGAATGATTCGAGTGCCTGGCTTTCCACACCACACACAATCCCGCTCCCCTATCATCGTCCTTCCATCTCTCATACTGGAGATTGGTGACAAAGGCTCTCTGTCACCCTCGACCCCGACTCCTTTGACCCTAATGCACGGTAACGAGGTTCTTCTCATCTTTTCGAAAGAACGGGGTCGGTCGGCTTTATCTAGCTAGAAACAGCAACGCGCCGACAGTGATCGAGCTTGGCTCGAAAGATCACAGTGAACATGTACATGACGCTCGACGGGTACGGCGAGTTTCCCAAGTATCCTGGCTCCGACGTTCCGCGGAAGGAACCCAGTGAGGGATTCACTGACATGTGGATCAACAGGTATGATTCGGTGGACACGATCCTGTACGGTCGACGGTCATACGAAGGCCACGTGGCCGTCCACTCCGAAGCAGCAAGGAAGAAATCCGATCCAGAGTACATGTTCGAGTTCTCACGCTTCCTAGACCGTACTCAGAAGATCGTCCTCTCTCATTACCTCAAGAAGACCGAATGGCAGAACACTAGGACCATGAAAGGACGCCTCACGCGAATCGTCGCACGCCTGAAAAGAGAACCGGGAAAGGACATCATCGTGGACGCAGGCCCCTCGCTAGTCCACGAGTTCATCCAGGGCGGCCTTGCCGATGACTACAGAATCGCAGTATGGCCGGTCATCCTCGGACACGGGAACCATTACTGGGGTCCGATGTTCAAACAGCAGACCCTGAAACTCCTCTCGGTCAAGACCCTCAAGAATGGCGAACTGATGTTGCACTACGAGACGGTCCGGTAGGGGACGCTGGCGACAACCCCGATCAGGATTCCATCCCCGCACTAGACGCGCTTTTGCGCGAAATCATGCGTGTCCGTATCGATGGGAGTCCTTGTCGAAAGTGGTCTTGCACGATGCCGAACAGAAATAGAAGGTCTTGTCCCCATGTTTCGAAGTTAGCTTCGTCTTCTTCTCATCCACCATCATTCCACATACCGGGTCTCTCTGCATCAATTCACCTCCTAGAGCTTCATCATGAATCCCGCAAAAATGAGATCCGCTATTTATGACCACATAGGGAGTTGAGTTACCATGTCGGAAAGCACTGGAGTCACCAGGTTAGCTTTCAAAACGAACTCACCGGATCAACCGAGCGTTTGACGCTGACCAGTTGCCGCGGCCGTCTCGATCGCGTCCAGCATGCGATGGCGCGTGACCGCGTCGTCGAACGTAGGGCACAAGTGTGTTCCCTCTCTATAATCGTGGGCGAAACGCGCGTACGCTTGGGCGACGTTGGTGGAAGGGCCTTGCGGCGGCGACCACCGATACTTCTCTGGCACGGGCAGCACCTCGAGCGAGGACCGCGCGCCCTTGCCGCCCCGCACAGTCATCTCAAAGATTTGGGCCTGGCCGCCGGCAGCGGTGAGCTGGAGATCGCCCTCGGTGCCGTTGATCTCCCAGAGCAGGTTCGTGCCGCGCGAAACGCCACCGCGATAGTGGATCGAGAACGCGGCCCCGCCCTCGAGCAGTCCGCTAACCAACACCTGATCGTCTGCGTTCATGGGTTTCCTTTCGCCCGTCCCTGTAATCGTGAAGGACTCTCGGCGCATGGTCATGGTGGCCGAGAGCTCTCGGACCTCGCCGAGGCAGTGACACAGTGCATCCGCCGCGTGGCCGAGCGCGATCGAGAGCATCGTCGCGCCGTTTTTCTTGTCGTTGAGGTAGGCGTTGAACGGTTCCACCGTCGGCCCCCAGCCCATTCCTGAACCGATCAACGAGGTGGAGAGCACCTCACCGAGGTATCCTTGCTTGATCAGATCATGCACGTAAGCCACCGATGGCGCAGAGCGGGCCTGCAGTCCTGCCACGGCGAGGACGTCTTTTTTCTTCGCCAGCGCGGCCAGGGTCTCAGCCTCTTTCAAGCCGTTGCCGAGCGGCCATTCGCAATAGACGGCCTTGCCCGCGTCGAGCGCCGCCATCGCAAGTTCGAGGTGATACGGCACTTTCACGGTGATGGCGACGACGTCCACGTCAGCCCTGTTCACGAGGTCTTGGTGATTGTCGAACGCGACAGGCACACCAAAGAGCTTGCTGGCGGCGTCGGCAGATTCGCGTCGGCTGGTGGACAGCGCCGTGATCTCGAAGTCATCCGAGAGCGACTTCAAAGCAGGGATGTGCCCCTCAGCCGCCCATCCGCGATCCGGATTGGCGCCGATGATGCCGACACGAATTCTCTTGTCTCCATTCTTGCTCACGATGGTCATAACCTACCGCTTGTTGGACCGCAGTCAAAAGTCTAACAGGCTTTCGGACTCAACCTATGAGAGGATGCCTCTGGAATCTGGAGCATTCATTTTCTAGTATTATCTTTCTCCAAATATCTTCTCGCTCACTTGCTAGTTTATCAATTATCCACGTTCGAGAGGCGACCCATCAGCAAGAGAGGTGAATTGATAGATTATGAAAAAGGTCATTCCGTTAGCAATCCTCGCCCTGATTCTCATTCCAGCGAATGTCATAGCTGCGAAATCCGATACCGTATCCACCACCAAACCCTCCATCGTTCTCGTGCACGGTGCGTGGGCTGACGGCTCAAGCTGGAGCCGCGTCATCGCCCTCCTCCAAGACCAAGGATACACGGTCTACGCCCCCGCCAACCCCTTACGCGGTCTAGCCTCCGACTCCGCCTACATCGCCGACTTTCTCCACAGCATCACAGGACCCATCGTGCTTGTCGGACACTCATATGGAGGCGCCGTCATTACAAACGCGGCAACCGGCAACCCGAACGTCAAGGCACTTGTCTTCATAGACGCGTTCGCGCCTGACCAGGGAGAATCCCTGGGACAATTATCCAGCATCCCGCCCCCGCCCGGCCTATCACCCTCCTGCCTCGCAGGAGACCCGACACAAGTCTTCAACTTCGTCCCACTGTCAAGCGGTGGCATTGACACCTACGTCAAGCCAAGCCTCTTCCCCTCGTGCTTCGCCAACGATCTCCCGCCCAGCCAAGGAGCAGTCCTCGCGTCCACACAGCGCGCATTTTCCCTCAGCGCTCTCCCAGAAAAGTCTGGGGTTCCTGCATGGAAGACAATCCCGTCTTGGTATCTTGTCGGAACAATTGACCAGGCGATCCCATCATGGGCCCAGCTCTTCATGGCCCAACGCGCCGGCTCCACCATCGTACAGGTTAGAGCATCCCACCTCTCAATGATATCCCACGCCCCAGCGGTAAGCGACTTGATCCAACAGGCAGCAACAACCGTCACAGGCAACACGAATTCACAGCTAGCACTGGCACCGACCAGTCTCTAGGCGGATCGTCAAACCCGGTTGAAGAAAAATCCCCAACAGGTCTCACATCTTCCGACCCCCGACTATATGGTAGATGTGAGCACCCAGTTTTTTCCCGGAGAGAGGAATCCCTGTAGACAATGATCCGAGACCAATCAAACGACCGGGGGAATTCAAAACAATACCCCTCCAGGATTCCAAAAAAGCCAGATAGGTTATCTATCAATAATCCAGTAATCCTTTTTTCTCGTCGCCATCAAGTGACTTACCGGTGGCATGTCCCTGTCAGGGATAGCGTGTCCGAAATGTGGAACCAATAATCCTGCAACAGCACGATACTGCTCCATGTGCGGCAATCTCCTCGCACCCGTTCCCCCGGCACAAACTGTCACACCTTCGCTGATGCCCTCGGTGCCTGTGACGACTGCTCCCAGCGCCTACTACGGATATGTAGCCTCGTACTATGAAACCGCGCGTGCCACCGCAATAGACAGGACAAAAAACGGCCTAATGCTACTCGTAATCGGGCTCGTCATCAGTTGGATCCCAACTGTTGGAGCGGTCGGCGTTTTCCTCGAACTATCCGGGGCAATACTAGTGATCTTGGGACGCCATACCTTTGGACCAGACCACGCTCGAAACGTCCTATTGTCAATCATTATTTTCGTAATAGCCGTAGCAGTCGTTGTAGCGGCAGCGATTTTCACTCTGCTTTCAGAACTCCTGCTTTTCCCGCCTCGCGGCCCTCTGGTACCAGCATCCTTCTTCGGCGGGTTTCTTGTTGCCCTACTTATCGGAATAGCCATCTTCGGTTTTGCGGAGGTCCTCTTCACCTACGCGCTGCAGACGAGTAGCGGACGAATACTTCTCTGGTGCGGATATGCTTCGACTATCTCGACAAGTAGCCTTACATTCTTCGTGTTGAACAATGTACCAAACGTGAGCGTAATTTCAATCATTCCGGCATTAATGTACGGCTACGCTTACTATCTCGCAAGAGAACGAATTGTTCACGGGGAAATGCCCGCTCCGTCGGCGCCCCCGCAAGTACAACTTCCCCACTAAGTTTCGAGACGTCCTTGACCTAGCCGCTCATTCGTAGAAGCCTGAACCCAGCCCAGCTAGTTAGCGGTCGTCGTAGGCTGACCGTTCCAACTTTCGACGAGGTAAAGGAGAGAACTCCCTGACTAGCTATTTACCCATAGTCCGAGTAAAAGTAGCAGGGGGTTCGGGAATTGGTAGAGGACTACGATGTTCTGATTGTGGGTGCGGGAATAGGAGGTCTCGCGCTGGGCTGCGCCCTCGTGTCCAATGGGCGAAAGGTTTGCCTTTTGGAGGCCAGGCCCGGGGTAACACGGTCCAAGAGAGGACTAACGCTCCAGCCCAATGGATTGGCGGCATTAAGAAACCTGGGTCTTCTAGATCGAGTTGCCAGAATAGGGTCCAAGACCACCAAGATAGCCTGGCATGAGATAGGTAAGAAGCCACTCGCGACACTTGACTACTCCATTCTCGATCACCCTCACAACCACTTGCTGACAGTAGTCCCTAGCGATCTCGAGCTTATCCTTCGAGAGGCGTTTTCCAGCCGGGGCGGGATAATCTGCGAATCAACGCCCTTTCGAGACATCCTACCGAACCGGTCTGAACGAGTTCTGGTAAGGGTAGAGAGAAACGGTTCTCCCGTTATGTTCTCCGGAAGAATTATTGTCGGGGCTGATGGTGAAAAGTCAAAAGTAAGGCAGGCGCTTGAAATACCTGCCCGCGTCAAAGAATACCCCGACCATTTTCTCTTCCTGCTCACAGGACCCGTCGCCTCACTTCAGCTCGAAGCAAGGCAGTATGTCGCTCGAGGGAAGATGGCGGGCTTCTTTCCAACACGAGACTCGACATACATCTTCTATTACCTTCCCAACAGAACTGTCGCTGATTTCAAGTCGCGAGGAATAGAGTCGTTCAAGAAACAACTCGCAGAGATTGAACCTGACGTTTCTGACTCCCTCAGCAACCTTCGGTCTTGGGAAGATGTCGCCGGCGGCTCCGCTAGAAGGGTTGATGTGAAGAGCTGGGTTGCGGACCAGGCTGCGCTGCTAGGAGACGCTGTTCACGCTCTCGACCCTTCGTGGGCCCAAGGAGCGAACTTGTCTTTGCAAGATGCCCTATCTCTGGCGAATACGATTGAGAGATGCTTTGAACTGAATGATTTCACCGCGGACGCCCTCAGAGGTTACGAGAAAGAGAGACGGAAGCAAACCGAGTTCGTGCAAAATCAAGCCGAAAGAACTGCCCAGTTCACTACGACCGAGAGCAGGTTCTATTATTGGCTGGGGAAGCGGGTCCTTCAGAGAACCGGTAGAAGCAAGACGCTAATGCTTACCGCCCTAGAAGCCTCCTGCGGCCTCACAGATCATTTTAGCCTACGAGAAAAGATACGTTTCCTAATCTAGATGGCTTCCAAAGAGTGCTGGAAGGATGCAGAACCGAATTCGCCTTTGAGCAATGTGCTCTACCCGCCTCAGCCCTTTCCTGGTCACACTTCCCCATACTTTCGCTATAGTCGCGACTAGGCCCTTATTTTTGCCCGTTCACTCATAGTCAAGTGAAAGATGATACCGAAGAGGTTTGAGATCCCGACCGTTCTGCTCCTCCTAGCACCTCTATCCTCAGGTTTCGGCTTATGGCTGATCTTCCTAGCGGGCATTCTCGTAGGATCCAATGCAGCTGACGTGATTACTGTAGCAGAAACAGGCGTGGGTGTGCTCTTCTTTATCCTGGGTTTTCCGCTCTTCTTCACGAGTATTGGAGTGTTCGCGTCAAGGGACCGCTTGGAGGCGGAAGAATGGGTTCGTTGGCTCGGACGATTGAAACCGAAAATTGAGAACGGCGATCGGAGTCCAGTCAGCTCAGCCAAGGATCGGGTTTACGCAATGGTGATTCTGCTAGTAGTTTTCATTCAGGCGATTCTCTTGATTCCGGGAATCGGAGAGGACAGACAGTATCCTCTAAACCAGTTCTATGGTCTCTTCGGGTCTCTTTGGTACTTCTACGTCTTCGCCACGGGACTAAGTGGATTCATCCTCATCTACTACCGGAGACTAGGCGGTTATGTTCCTGCGATTATTATGATGGTTCTAAGCATTGGGACCACCGTGCCCGATGTCCTGGGATTATTGCCTCCCTCGGCTCCAACATTGAGAACAACTGTTCTCATGCTATCGGTGCTTCCGCTAGCTTTCCTGTTGGTCTATGTTTCTTGGAAAGCGCTTCACGCTAAGGTTTCGGAGGCATCGAGTTCGAAGATAGCGACACCCCCTCGATCCAACAAAAGCTAGATGCGGCTAAGCTAGGCGGACCTTGGAATTCTTCCTGAGTTGATGTGAGCGTCCTCATTTTTTTCTTGAGGCAGAATTCAGATGGCTTCTGAATACCTGTTTCGCCGGTGAGGAGTTCTAGGCGGGTTTGGGTTTGTGGGGAATTCCGAAGGGTGCCTGTCTCATTCGGTTAAACCAGAATGAGGCGATTGGCACAAGCCCAATCAAGAGTCTGACGTGTACGCCAAGGATGAGCCAGTCCCAAGGTACTGCGGTGGAGAAGAGAACTATGAAAGTCAGGATTGCTAGCCTGTTTCGGATTCTTTGAAACCGTATCATTTGATCGTTGTGGACGAGTTGTTCCTCTTCCTGCGCGATCAAATGCGCAAATCCGGCCATTATGAACAGAGAGCCTGAATAGTCGAACGTGAACAGGATCGATGCATAGTTTTGCACATCTGGTGTATTGATCAGGGACACTGCTTGATCGAATAGGTAGGGAATAATCGCGACAAGAATCAAGAGAATAACATTCAGCAAGGTCACAAGACGGGTTTCGATAGGCAAGACCGACATATCGCTGGTGTAGATTATCCAGCTCGTAATCAGAATCAGAAAAACGAAGAGAAACTCTAGAATGTTCCTATCGATATCGACTGCATTTGATTGAGTGCTGTTTGTTATCACAAGGCTGATGGCTCCGATCGACAGGGAGAGTCCATAGATCAGATCGGACAACGTCTCTAGTCGAGGCCGAGCGTGTCGATGTTGTCGTTCTTCGTTCTGCACGGACACTGACTCTCTCTATTACAGATCCGGCTCAGGATGGCGTGTAGAAATAAATTGGGATGAGTTCATGAAAGAACTGGCTGGATCAGCCTTGCCTGGCTCCAATTAGACAGTCGTAAAGGCCTGGCATCTAGCAGCTCACCGTCTTTGCCGCAGTGGAAGAGAATGAACCCGCCCCGTTGGATTATCGGGTTTAGGGCTGTTATCGCTTGGTCTTTGGTGTGAATGCTATTATTGGGATGGTTCTCTTGGTCTTGCGTTGGTACTGTGCGAACTGCGGGTAGAGAGAGGCTTGTTGTGCGTAGATTCTGTCTCGTTCTTTACCGGTAATTTCCTCGGCGCGAACCTCAATGGTCTCGTTTCCGACCTCGATCTTGACATCTGGGTGGGCTTTGAGATTGTGGTACCAGTCCGGATTGGTGGGAGCCCCTCCTTTCGAAGCGAAGACAACATACCGGTGGCCGTCTTTGAAGTACATCACCGGGTTAGTCCGGGATTTGCCGGTGCGGGCCCCTTTGTGATTGATAAGTAACAAGGGTGCGCCCTCGAACTGGCCGCCTACCTTTCCATGGTTCTTGCGGAACTCTGCAATAACCCCCGTGTTCCAATCGCTCATCGTGCTCGACAGTAGGGTGTATAGCGAGGGGATTTAATGACTAGCATTGAGAAACCTGTCACGAAATAGTCCTGTTATTCTGGACTATACGGGTCCCGGTGATACTGGCGCGACCACCGGTTGGCTTGTAGAGTGTTTCTTCTTTCTGAAAAATACAAGATAGCCGATGAAAACTCCGACCCCAACTAGGGCAAGCGCCGACGTTAGACAATCTAGTGCTGGCTTCCGCCGCCCAGGTCTAAGCTATCGTGTAGGCTACGGTTGTTGGCTGTGTGATGGTAGTCCCGTCGACGAAAGTGGCTGTTACGTCCACCGGGTATGCCGTTCCGAGCACAAGCAGGACAGTCTGAAGACTAATCACCGATTGACCCGAGATCGTAGCGCCTGGCTGAAGTGGCAGCGCTGAGCTGAAGGTCAGCGGCAAGGAGACGCCCGCAAGAGAAACTGACAGGGCCGTGATCGGGGCCTCGCCGTCGTTTTGTCCCTGGACATTATAGTCAGCATGCGCCAAGTCGCTCTCCTGGGTCAAGGACTCTCCCGTGATCCGGAATGAGTGCTTCCTGAAGACACCTGTCCCCGACGTCTGGTGCGCGATGACTGTGTGTACGCAGTTCTGTTGAGCCGGATCGCTCGACGAAGTGTACTGGCTTGTGCAGTCGGGGTTGGGAAGATTATTGCTGTTCGACGGTGTGTACATGTCGTTATCATAGACAACCGTCGCCATACCTGTAGTCGGATCGGCCGTAACTCCAAAATCATCGAAGAGGCCTCGATACGATTGGCAGCCGCCGCCGTTGAGGCAAACGGGTCCCATGTGGATCATTTCTGTGACTTGTTGTTGTGTGAATCCAGTGGGAGAGGCGAAGACGTTACGGTTCTGGGCGAAGAAGACACTCCAAGTTGCGCTCTGCTGGCAGTTATCTGCGTCGGTGATTGCGGCGCCGCAGTTGTTGGTGCCGTACCAGACGATGTCTATTTTGCCCGGGTCTCCCGCGGTCAGCCAGGGTTCGATGGCCCAGCTAGACGGGGCCTGGTTCACCTGATAGGGTCCATGCCATGTCTGGCCTGTATCTGTTGAGTAGCTGTAGAAGAGGGAGACCCCGTCCGAGTATGCCTCGTACAGGTTTCCAGCCCTGTCGACTGCCATTGCCAGGAAATTGCTTCCATAGTTTACCTGGTTGTTGGGGTTCACGTAGACGGTATAGTCGGTGAATGTCAGACCGCCGTTGGTGGAGACTGCCATGTATACGGTGTGGAGTTTGTAGGGACAATTAATCCCGGTAAGCCCACCGCACGCTACCTCTACGGGATTAGCAGCTTCTGTTGCACTGGCTAATCCGGAGAACGGGACGTAAATGTATCCTGTGTTCGGGTCGATGTGAATAGCCCCTGGAATACTTGTTTCGGCTACCAGCCAAGAGTGGAGGGCGTCGAAGGCTGAACCTACCTGCGTGAACGTTAGTCCCGAGTCATAGCTGCACCACACATCACCGATCACAGCGCCCTCATGGACCGAGATGCATACCTCTGTTGATCCGTAGGCTGCGACCCATGGTCTATCCTCGACGAGAGGATTAGCGATTGGGTTGGTGAATTGGATAGCGAAAGGATTGTTGGACCACGTCTGTCCACCGTCCTGGCTTGTTGACTCTCCGACACCGACGAGTCCGACGACAGCTGCTTCGTGACTCACGACATAGACATTGTACTGACCATTGAGGTTCTTAGCAGGGGCTACGGCGACGTGTGTATCGCCTCCCCACAGAGTTATCCCATAACCGCTTTGGAAGTTGGTGTTGGGCGAGGTTAGGGTGGAGAAGTGGTTTCCTCTGTCAGTGGACTTCCACGCACCCGTTCCTCCACATATATACAGGGTCTGGGAGATTGTCCCGCCTGTCGGGTCGTTGCACTCACTCGGATGGTTGAACGCCGTGTTCTCCGAGGTCGCATAAATCGTCCCATCAGGAGCTGTTGCGATGTTGGGCTCACCGTTCCAGTTCCAGCAGTTGGTCCCAGTGTTCGAGCAGGTTACCCCGGCATGCGCCAGATCCGAGGACCGGGCCACCTCATAGTTCGCAAATCCAAATGCTGGTGCGGGAGCTGCCACCGACTTTAGAGAGGCCACGCCGAGGATACTGAAGGCTAGAACTAAGACGAGGGAGAACGCACACAATTTTGCTTGGTGCATTATATGGTTCAGCTGATCAACTCAGCCGCCCGAATGGCCTTATAGGGAATGTTCCAAAACAGAATATTTTCTAGACTCGATATTATCGGAAAGCCAAATTATCACACCCCGATATATTGGGATTGTTTTGTCTCTGAACCAATCAAGTCATGATCTGCCTCGAACCAATCATTCTTCTTCTGACGAGAACTTAGTTAAGTCGGTAGAAATCCTAAGTATCGGCCTGACCCGCGGCAAGTCAGGATCCGCTATTATCGCTAAGAGAGCTCTGGATCGTTGCACGTTACCGTGGTTCATGGCACAAAGGTTCAGTTCGACTCTTTTCCCTGCTCACCTATTCACTCCCGTAAGACTTGATGAAGAGTTCGAACATTCTCCTAGTTGTCATTGTGGTAGGAGGGGTCTTGGGAGGATTGCTCATGTGGGAGACTGTTGGTCCCTCACCCTTGTGTGGAGGATGCTATCGCTATAATGCGCCTGGGTGCATTGTTACCCCGTGCCCGGGACAAGAATCACTTACTGTCGAGACCTCACAGGTCAACTCTCCCACGAATCTGACCTTGAACGTAAGGAATGTGGGGAGTGTGTCTACAACTTTCAACTCTTACATTGTCAAAGACTCAGTCGGTAATCAGTATACAGACAGCAACTGGTCCGGACCGACGCTGAATCCTAACTCGCTCTTGGGAATCAACATCGTCATCGAAGGAAGTGCGTTCACGTTCCAATCCAAGAGCAGCTACACCGTAACCCTGGTGACCGCACGGAACAACCAGTTCGGGTTCACAATAACCGCCTAAGGAATATGTCAACTCGCCCGGGTCCCGACATCATGATTAAGAGCCCGTCCCAGGAATTGTTAGGCTGCGTGCCATGAGGATCCGGCTTGATAGAAGGGTGCTCGTGGTTGTGCTGTGCGTTGCGATACTTCTCGTCGTCCCAGTGCTTGCTCTCTGGCAGCAATGGGGCCTCTGGCGCTACTCAACTAGCGGCCAGCCGAACTCTGTTGCCATTTCTTCCGACGGGTCGTATCTAGCTGTAGGTGTTGGAACTGGCCCGCAGAGTGGTAGAATTCTCTTCTTTGACAGGGCAGGCTCTCTGTTGTGGACCCATGACACTGATAGAGTGATAAGTTCTGTCTCGATCTCGGCCGACGGATCCTACATCGCCGCCGCTGGATACCAGTTCATTGGCCACGCCCCGCTCCTAGTATACTATGGGAACGGAGCCATCTACTATCTTGCCCGGAACGGCACGATGCTCTGGAACTACACAACTCCCATAGCCATCTCCGGGGGAGTTAGCAGTCCAATCTTCCAGATCCGCCTCTCCTCCGATGGCACGAGGATCGTGGCCGACACCCTTTCCGGCATATTGTTTCTCAGTGATCTTGGACAGGTAACGTGGACCCACGTCTCAGCGGGTGGAGTCTTATCACACGCCGTGATGTCTCTCGATGGAACCTATGTGGCGACAGTTGATGACCGCGCCCGCGCTTTCGACAACCAAGGCAGATCTCTCTGGAACTCGTCAACCATCCCCCCGACGGTCCAGAACATAGCCATGTCTCCCGACGGGCGATATTTGGCGGTGGACGAGGAGGTCAGTCCCAGCAACGCTACTCTCTATCTCTACAACAAGACCGGGAGCCTGCTGCGCAGCCAACCCTTCAACAGCCCACCCTTCAGCATGACATTCTCCGCAAACGATGCTACGATGTTCACTGGGACCCAATACAGTGTAATCGCGTTCGATACGAATGGCAAAACTCTTTGGAACTGGACAACGCCCGGTGTCGGATACGGCGTCTCAAGCCTCGCGGCCACCAGTGACGGGTCCTATGTTCTGGTCGGAATCGGGGGGGACTGGGAGCAAACAACCTTCGTCCTCAACAATCAAGGAAACGCCTTATGGGGCAAACCTGTCGGCGTGGTTCGCCACGCCGTGTTATCATCTGACGGGAATCTTGCGGCTGTCGCGGCAGGATCCTCCGGCGGCCAATATTATTCTGGCAGCGGTTCTATCTATCTTCTCCCGGGACCGCGATCCCTGGCAAGGGACACTGGTCCAGTCTATTCCCTGTTGTACTTCGGCCAGAACACAGGGCTGATCCCTCCTGCCATCATACTGCCAGCGGCCATCTCAACAACTCTCATCGCCATCACCATTGTTAGGAGCATAAACCGATCAAGGAAGAATCCGGGAGCCAAACCAGAAAGCCCCAAAGACCTCTCAGCGAGCCGACGATGAGGCCCCATAGAACGGAGTGTGGAACATGTAAGGGAATTAGGTGGAAGTTGTAGGTTGGGCCTGTTGATTCCATACATGTCTCGCGTAGAGGAGGACGATTCCATAATAGATGGCTGCGTAGAACGCTACGTCGAGGATGAAGAAGCTCCAGTTGTACCCCGTAGGCAGAGGACATCCATAACATGTTGGAATAATTTCTACAGTCTTCCAAGGAAGGGGAAAACCATATCCAAAGATGCCAGGGATTCCACCATACCCGGGCTTCCCTGAACCCGTGACCCAAGTGGTCAATACCGCGAGTACCGGAATCAGCACGTAGAGGATGGAAAAATGCCTCGGTTTCACACTCAGACTATTTCCTCCCAGCTCTTAGGTTAGGCCGGTAGAAATCCTAAATATCGGCGCTGGCCGCGGCAACTCCGCACATTCTTGTCATCACAGAAAACAGAAGACGTCAAAGTAGCCCTCCGCCCTGCTAACACTCTCTATCAGGCTTCAGGTAGGATCCAGGACGGAACATTTCGTGGTCGGTGGCATTTTTCCTTCGACATGTACAGTAGCCCTCGATACAACAATTTCGGAAATCTCCGCGTATTGAACGATGATACTCTGAGTCCCGGGGCCGTTTGGCCCTTGCATCCTCACACTCAGAACGAAGTCGTCACATACGTTGCTGAGGGCGAGTTTCGTCATGAAGACGAGCGTGGTAAGGGAGGCGTTCTCCACAAGGGAGGAGTACAACACACGACCGTGGGCCGTGGAATGTATCATTCGGAGATCAACAACCGGAAGGATATCCCGATGCGGTTCATCCAGATCTGGTACATGCCTGAGATGCTCAACATGACGCCGTCCGTGGAACAGCGCGAGGTAGATCGGTCAGAGAGAACCAACCAATGGCTTCCGCTAGTGGCCTACAAGAATCCAGAGACTCTCCCGCTCAGAGCCGACGGCGCAGTACTTGCCTCATTCCTCGAACCTGGGCACCCTATCGATTATGAGTTGAGAGAGGGCCATGGATTATACCTCTATGTCCTAGAAGGCGGACCCGTGCGAATCCGCGATCAGGTTCTACCAGAATTCAGCGCGGCAGAAATACGAGGACAAGGAAGCATCGCAACCACCGCACAAGGAGAAGCTGAACTGCTACTACTCGAAGTCAACCTGAACAAAGGCTGGCCGACTCACTAGGCTATTGACCGCTCGCTCTAACGATTGGTCCTAGCCCTCAAAGGGCGGAAGTTCCAGTGCGCGCTCAAAGGCTGCGCGGTCATGCACGGGTTCTCCATGTGAAACGATCACTTTTTCGAACGGAAGCTCGAGCAGTACACGCAAGGCTGGCAGGACCCGTTTTTCGTGGGACGGTGACCCCCAGACACGAAGGGTACCATTCCGCTCAGTCATACCGTCTCCAAAGACGATCACCCGTTGTTCTGGCAGCCAGAGGGGCGTCTCAGCGCGTCCCCGTCCATCGTACAGTGCGACAAGCCCTCCGGGCAGCACGCTATCGGGTCGGATCGGCTCAAGCTCAGTCCTCGGAATATCATCACGAAAGAAAAATAGCGGCCCGAACGCGCGAACATGATAACGATCCACAAACTGGTCGACGTCCCGAACGTGGTCGGGAAGAAGAACAACTGCCGCCGTCGGCGGACGCTCGTCAAGTCTCTTCCAGACCTCGACAGCGTCTGTAGGTGGAGCAAGCGGGTCCAAGACTAGCCTCTCGCCCCCAGACTCTACGAACGTTGATGTCACAACCGGCTCCCAATCGCTACCTGGCTTCCAGTGATGATGTCTGACACGCCAAATCCACAAGCCAGGTGCCACATCACGAGCCTCGACGTTACTGGTCATTGACTGCATAACACGTTCTCAGTGATCGCACATTGAGATAAGATTTGTTGAGACGAGGTCAACTTATCGAAAGGCTGGCCGACGCACTAAGCAGGTCTGGTGCGTCTTTGGAGATTTGGCGATCGGCAGTTGCCTGTATTGTCTGATCATTTCTTCGAAGTTTGGAAAGGGCTTAGAAGAGCCGAGCTTTTCTCCTGCGTGATGTTTCAACCCGTACCGCAGAAAGGATAGGAGTATGAAGACCGCATCCTCCCCGCGCGAGGTCAGAGCATACGATACGATGTCATCTGTGGCTTTTCTCTCAATCAGCCCCTCCTTCTGCATATCCTTCAGCCTCCTCGACAACACTCTCGCCGTGAGGCCGGGATTGTTCCTGAGAATCTCGCCAAATCTTTGAAGTTTCAGAAACCCAATATCTCTCACGATCAGAAGGGTCCACTTGGCACCCAGCGACTTTACACTGGTCCGTATCGGGTCCTGCTGGTAGACAAGCCGCGGCATCGCTCTAGTCTCATCCTTGACCATCGTTTCAGTATACCAGTATCCATCTGGACCCTAGCGCGGTTATATCCTTTGGATACTACCCTCATTGTGAGATAGATGGAACAGTCAATAAAGTCATCATCTGAGCCTGCGATGAAGTACTTTGATCACTGGTCGAAGAAAGAGTATCAAGCCAGCGCCAAGTATCTGGCCGAAAACCTCTCGTTCAAGGGTCCGATCGACACGTTCAACAACTCAAAGGACTATCTACAAGCCATCAGCCGGCTCGCGCCCATCGTAGTCGAGGTCAGGAAAAAGAAAACCTTCGTAGACGAGAATGACGCATGCTTTGTCTACGATCTGGTTACTAGCACATCAGCGGGAACCGTTCCCTGCGCCGAATGGATCCACTCCGAGCAAGGAAAAGTAAAATCAATACAGGTCTTCTTTGACGCGCGACCCTTCGCCGCAATGTTCGCACACAAATAGAAAACTGTCGACCAAACGCCCAATAAACCACCTTTCATCGATCATCAGGACCCAGAAATGAGCAAGAGAGCAGAGTCCCGCAAGGAAGACGGAACAGGAACGATGGGATTCACAGAACTATCCTCAACGGATTCTGGAGCAACAAGGTCCTTCCTCGAGAAGGCGTTTCACTGGAAGTTTGAAGAAGTAAAGATGCCGAATGGACTATACCTTAGCTACAGAGGTCCAAACGGAAGCTCGCTAGGCATCAGACCAGCCCAAAAGTCCGAGACTCCGACCAGCATGAACTATGTCCGGGTCGAGGACTTGAAACAGGCAGAAACCACGGTTCTCGAGGCTGGAGGAAAGATCATTCTCCCGCGAACTGACATTCCTGGAATGGGCAGTTTCTTCTGGTTCAAGATCCCATCAGGTCCAATTATGGCTTGTTGGCAAGACGCGCCCCAGTCCCACTAGGAGTCAGAACCCGAAGTCACTGAGAGTAAAACGCGCGACTATGGGCTAGGGGATGCTGGCGTTTTGCCGAAGAATTTCTTCGTTCCCGCACTTGTCAAGTACAATGGGATAACTATTCCCGCCAATATCCTGATGACCCCGCCTACTCCTCCGATAGTGCCTCCGTATACTATCTCGAGAATTCCGAGGACAATCGAGACGATGTAGATCAAGATTCCTCCCATCCAGGCCCAGCGCGTTCCGGTGTAGAACCCGACGCCCAGTGCAAGTCCAAAGATGCCGAAGATAGTCACCACGATTGCCAGCCAGGTGGGACCTGTGGCGCTGCCGGCGAAGACGGATGCGGCTCCGAAAAGTGACAATACGCCTCCCGCAGCAGCGATCACCGCGATTACTATGACTCCAACTGGCCTCTTACGCTTCGATTGAGACTGCATAGCCTTTCGAACCTCTTCATGTTTCTATAATAAGAGTGTGTCTTTCGGATCTCACCCCTGAGAGTGAGAAGCATAAGCTAATCGCTTCGGATTATTGAACCGGTTCGGGCCTGATAGGCGTGTAGCCTGATAGAGGTATCATCGTCTGGTTTGATGGCGACGCTTACTCCCAGAATTCACCCCAACTATGTCGAACAGTATGCGTTTGTAGTTGATCGTCAGAGCTCTTGCGAAGAACGGCCCTTCGATCCTCATATCCCTCAGATCGCGCTTGCTCCTTTCGTCTGGGCGGAATTTTTCGAAAGATAAACAATTTTCGAGGTATGGTCGGAGCTTGAAAACATCGGCATCTACCAAGACCTCTTTTGGTATGAGCCTCTTCTTTGATGAACCTAGCAGGTCGTTCAATACTTCTCTCGCTGCTTCATGGTTCTTCCACGCTTCCTCAACAAATCCGGCGTAGAGTCCGTTCGCGACCAGCTTTGAGACGAATGACCCGTCGCTATCTTCCGCGTACCCTTTGAGAAGGTGGGCTTTGATGTTAAGCTCATTTGATCGGTCGAAGCTATACAATAACCGGCGAGCAACGCCCTCGTGATCTGACTTGTACGCATGGTTGAGGGAATCGCCGAAAGATCCGCTTGCGAGGAGAAACCTAGCCATCTGGTAATCGCCGGATATTAGGGTGCTAGAGATCATGTGTGAGAAATCAGGCTCGTACGGGATTTCGCTCATCAAGAGTCCTTTCCAGGTGGCTCTGCGGGTGTATCGGTCGATTGCTCCAATTTCAACGAGCCAGTTCTCTGCAAAGGCGACCTCGCGATGGTCTACCTTTGACATGAACTCTAGCTCTGAGAGTTTGAGTCCATACTTGGACATGAGGAGTACCAGGTCAAAGGGGGTCTCGTTTTCGAGAGCTTTGCGTACTGGTATCGGGTCGATCTTCTTCGGGAGGGGTGCATCAGTAAGGATGACCGCCCGACCGGGCTTGAAGCGTCCGATTCTGCCTATCATCTGCAGGAGGGAGTTGTTGTCTACCTTCGTGTAGTGGAGGGCTTTTTGACCTAGCTTGTCCTTACTGTCAATCACGTCATCAAATATCAACACGTTGTCCACGTAGATGTTCACTGAGGAAGCGATTACGTTTGTCGCAAAGATCCTCAGATTCTTGTCGAGCTCGGCTCGTTGCTGAATCCTATTGACTTCGGAACCTTCAAGGCCTCCGTGAATGTAAACGCCGCCATAGCTGCTGGCATAGTTTTCTACCAGGCGTCTTGTGGGCAGGAAGACTAGCCACGATTCATCGCGGGGCCGCGAGTCAAGGTAGAGCTGCAGAGTCTTGAACATTTCATTGTGGTCATCTGCGACCTGCACCTCGAGCGCGACGGGATATCTGTGACCGCTCATTCGATAGAGTTTTGAAATGCCGAGGAACAATAGGAACTCATGCGGATCGATTGTGGCGCTCATGATCCGAAACAGGTTCCTTGCGCTGGGTTCCTCTTTCTTTGCGAGTGACATGCACAGTTCCAGCTGGGACGTCATCTGGTGGCTTTCGTCAAAGTAGATTGAAGAATCATAGATCGAGTTCTCGGCCAGCATTCTCAGCAAGACGCCATCTGTGACTATCTTGATCTTCCCACCGAGATTGATCTTAGTGTCCTTTGTAATGACTGCTAGTGCATCTCTTATCTCCGGATGAAGCGCTTGGAGCGAATAGAAGAGAGCGTTGCAGGCAGCCCTTGAGGGTTCGCGGATGATGATCTGCCTGTTCCCCTTCCACAATTCGTATTCGTGGATCGGAGTTACAGTGCTCTTTCCTGTGCCGACGTCCCCGATGATTACGAAATGGTCCGAGAATTCTATCGAGTTTAGTATTGAGAAGATTGGGAGTTTTGGTTCTAGCCGTTTGTCAGTCGTCTTCAGCGTTTGGCTCTCCATTCCATCTTCTGGGACGGATGGAAAACGGTGGCCATGATCGACACTTGGTTCGTTGCCAGCCAAAGGAGACCCGAGCCCTCCAGACTATGGTTTCCGTAAGGGCAGAAATAAACCAGTGCCGATCCTAGGGGAAGGTACACGATGTTCTTCTGAACTAACTACGCTCTCGAAGCGGTTAACGCGAGCTAATCAAACTTGGAGCCGGCCTACGGTAGTTTGTTGTTGAGGAACTCTAGGGTTCGGTTCCAAGCCAGGTTTGCTGCGTCCCGGTTGTATTCTACCGGCCGATTATCTTCGACGAACCAGTGTTTCGTTCCCGGGTAGAAGTGGAAGGTGACTTCTCTCCCGGCTTCGCGAATCTGCTGTTCCATAGCTTTCACGTCGCGGGTAGGTTCCCACTCGTCTTCAGGTGCGTAGTGGCCGAGGAAAGATGCTTTTGCTTTGGAAAAGGCCAACCCCGGGTAGGTTCCATAAAACGCCACCACCGCTCCTATATCTTCTGGCTTTGCTGTGCTCAGCCATAACGACCAGGAAGCGCCCATGGAGAAGCCTACAACGCCGATCTTCCGGCCTGATTGTGACGCTTGAGATCGCAGATAGTCCAGTGCGCCGAGAACAATTGGCCGTCTCGAGTCTTCATCGATTTTCGACATCAATTCTTTCGCTTCGCTAACGGTTTTTGCAACCTTGCCTCCCTGAAGGTCGGGCGCCAAGGCTAGAAAACCATGCGAGGCTAGTCGATCGCAGAAGCCCTTGAAGAAGTCGTTCAATCCCCACCAGGCGTGCAAGACAAGCACTCCGCCTCGGGGCTTCTCCGGCAACGCAAAATACCCAGTCCCCCTGGCTGTCTCGGTCTTGAACTCAACCCTTCGACTCGTCTGCTTCAAAGAAGGCTAACCGCGAGTCTCCTCGCGTCGAGAGGTCTTATTGTTTGTGGGCCAGGGCTCTGTTAACTTATTGTTGGATGCCTCTCTGACTTGTGCCTATGAATCATGGCTCTTCTCGTTTAAGTCAACATTAGAGCAACCCATGATGCTGCAAGAATTATCCTTACGTCTTCCATAATTCAATCACCTACTCGCGCATCATGTTTCTACGGTTATGACTACGTTTCCCTTCTTGTCTCCCGTATCAACGTACTGGTGAGCCTCGGCCATTTGTTCCAGAGGATAGCGTCTATCTATCACCGATTTTATCTTCCCCGCCTCAACAAGCTCCTTGAGGCTCAGCAAATCTTCAATCGTTTGACCGGTCGCTCCAAAGATTACCTTCTTGCTGCTCCGCCACGAAACCCAGCGCCCAAGAACCATGTGCGACAGTCTAGGATTCCCTAACAGATAACGCCCATTCTCATTGAGAGACCGTACACTCCGTGAAAACGAACTCTTGCCTATCACGTCGAAAATCACATCGTAAGTCTCA
>Ga0209161_10001222_pt1 | contig 21081 bp, 28 predicted proteins | sample GraSoiAngelo_155_FD_186169 | JGI IMG/M metagenome (GOLD analysis project Ga0209161, IMG submission 186169) | Grasslands soil microbial communities from the Angelo Coastal Reserve, California, USA - 14_1009_13_30cm (SPAdes) (version 2) | ecosystem: Environmental > Terrestrial > Soil > Grasslands... | reverse complement strand
GTATCTTCTCTCTGCTTAAGAAAAAGTACGGAATGCCCTACATGATTGTCAGGTTTTTCCAAAGGTTCAGCCGCAGCAAGGCCCACCCCATCGGCTTGGCCATCCGAATCAGCTCCGCTTAGCTCCTTAGCACCGCTTATAGCAGAAAAGACTCGCCCATTATCAGCCCTGATTCAAGATCTGAGCTAGCAGATTATGATCCGGGTAAGATTCACACTGGAAACTCGGATAATCCCAAACGGATCCAAACCCGAATCAAGCTTTGATCAGCTGGACTCGCCTATTATCTGGGTCAGACAGCAGATGATTCTAGAAAATAGGAGGTCTTAGCGACCGACCCTCGCGTCACACGAGCGGTGGGTTCGGACAGGATGCCGAAACTATACTGAAGTGAAGAACAGGCTATCTAGATTTAGTGGTCCTATATCTTGCTTAGAGCTGTGAGCCGTATTCTAGGGTTCTGTGATCTTGATCGCTTGGACTGGGCACTGGATCTCGCATGCTCGGCAGAAGATGCAGTCCTGCTCTCTGGCCGGATCTGCTTTCCAGTTCGCCAAAGGCGCCTTCCCGCTGTCATTGGTAACGCCCTTGTCCATCTTCTCCTGTTCGCCAGGAAGTTCCAGCCGGTCAAACACGTTTACAGGGCAGACGGTTATGCAGATACCATCGGCGATGCAAATGTCAAAGTCCACTCCGACATTGGTCCCGTGAACCCCGTACTCCTTACTTACTCCGTTCTTGTAGAGGACCTTGTGCTGAATATGAGTCTCCTTTGTAGGCCACTGGTTTGGGAAACTTGCGTCCTCTATGAGCTTCCGAACGTTTCCATCCGCCAAGACTAATCCTTCCTCATCAGCCCTGTTAACGACATATAAAACCGTTGAATGCGAAAAGTACTGTGACATAGCTTTCGCTCTCGGTCGCATAGAACAGGCTGGCGATTGCACGCTGCCGACCCGATCAAGGCTGAAACTATCTCTTCTTCTCGTCTGCTAGGAATCATGAAAGTCTCAGGCGGACACTAGCCCTACACAGTCCCGAAGAAGGTAATTGACTGTTACAACATACGTATCCGCTCGACCTAGGTCATCCTTTGTTCCAGGCCACAAATTATTGCGTACACAGATCTCCACATTGTTCCATGAAACTGTAAATGACTGTTTTAGAAACGCACTCGACGGCATGGGCCCGACAGTACGCGACGTCATATACGACCTACTTGCAAAGAAGGGGATTGAACAGTCGGAAATATCCTCGCAGTTTGACGATGTTGTTGCAATCCTGATGGATTCTCTCGGAGCGAGCGCTCGCGTGCTCATATATCGGACAATGAGGTTGCTGTGTCAGGAGTACCAAGTCAGGGCGGACTTTTCTTATCAAGACTCTCTCAGAGACAAAATGATCCTTCTCAGGGATCGAGTAGTCTCGGACCATCTTTATCCGAAACGCGTGCAAAGAAACGATCCAGTGTTCTCCACGCCTAACATTGCACAGATCGCGCCAAATCCTGGTAGAACGCTTTCAAGCGGAAAATAGAGAGAGCTCGGTGCACTCAACCCGCACAACTGGACTCCTCCGGAGCTCCATGTCTTCCTATCCCGCCACCGAGACACGCAGATCGTCAGGCAAGATTTACCAACAATCGTTGCCCAATCAGATCCAGTTCGAAAGTGGTTTAAGACCGATATCCCAATAACGCTTCACGCCGGGATGGCTGAGTGGTTAAAGCGACGGCCTCGAGATCTCAAGAAGATAAGGGCCAGGACACGACAGCCGTTGGGCGTCACGCCCTCGTGGGTTCGAATCCCACTCCCGGCGCCTCTGGCTACGGTAGAAAAAAAACTTCCGACGATCTACATGTCCGGACTGATCTATTCTTTTTTGAACTTGTTCCAGAAGTGCTGTTTGTGTTTGGCAATTCTGGCCGCCTTCTCAACCCCAGCATCAATCTCTGCAGTGTCGGACTCTTCGGTCTGGTTTTCTGAAGATCCTTCTGAGGTGCCAATCGCTGATTTTGAATCTGTCGAGCCTCCACCACTGCCTGGTTTCGCTCCTCCCTGCGGCGGAGTTTCACCGTCAACGTTTTTCAGGTCTACTTTTGGCAGTTCAGCCTCTTGTCCATCAATTGCATCGACGAGGGAGATTTGGAATTCGCATTCCGTTGCGCCTTGCGACATACAGCGGACCTCTTTTGCCTGAACCGTCTTGTCAAGCACTTCCGCGAATATTCCCGCTAGGAAGCCGCTGGTGAATATGCAGTTCGGTTCTTCCGAGGACCCGTTCTCGGTGGCTTCAAAACAGTTGCTTACAACTATGTTGACACTGCTCTTGTCAAAGTCAAGCCCATCGATTCGGATCTTGCCCAGCCCAAGGTTCGTGTCCTCCAGCGCCGAGTGAACCAGGTTTTCCAGGCTCTGCCTGCTCTGCTCGCCCGTGGACCCAATGCTCTCTCTGAAAATGCTCCCTTCGTGCACGCCTATCCCACTCGCCAAGTAAGAGAGGAACGGTGCCGACTGATCTCCGACCAGTCTTTCGAGAGCCTCCCGCATGATCCGGATAACATCTCTCCGCAGGATGATCATTTTCTGTCCGAAAAAGGACACTTCTCCTTTGTTGTCGTTGAAGCGGAGCTGGTTCACTGATCCTACAAGTCTTCGGAGGTCGTAGCCCGTTGAGCGTTTGGGGTTAGTTTGCAATCTTTGTCGCTCCTGATAATTCTCTCTCTAAGGTATCTACGGCTTCGGTTACCTTCTTGGCGAAAGACGAGTCGGGATTGTCTACGACGAATACGGATCTGCTCAGGTTGTTGATGACGTCCAGTTGGAACTCGAAGGCTTGCAAGAATCGCGACCTGAATAGCTGAGATAGTTCCTGGCCGACCTTTATGGCGTCCTTGATCCGGACACCAGGCGGGATCATGTTAAGCGTGAGGAAAGTAGGTTTCTCGAATGTTTCCGCGAGCAACACCATTACAGCAGTCCCGAACAAGTCTTGCTGATCAACCCTCGACACCAGAACAAGAGCATCGCAACAACCCATCGCAAGAACAGTATCATTCTCGACCCCGGGATGAGTATCAACGATGATGTAATCGAGCTTGTTCTGCTCGCCAACCTTCTGTATTGTATCCTGAAATACCTCCACTTCCAAACCCGACTTTAGCAAGCGAAGCATATCCTCCACCTTGTTGCTGGCGGGACAGAAGAACAGCCCCCCTTTCTTGAGGTTGAACCTCTGTGTCAGATCTATCACGACATCCGCCGGTGTTGCATCTCCAAGAAAGATATCCGTGAGCGTTGCCTTGATCTCGCTCTTCTTCACGCCGAAAAGCACATGTAAACCGGGTCCGGACAGGTCGAGGTCCATGACTCCTACTCTGCGATTCTTTGCGAGTATTGCTGCTATGTTCGCGGTTAGTGTTGTTTTTCCTGTTCCTCCTTTGAACGAGTGAACAGCGATTACTTTTGTCATTCTTTATCCTTCTTCAACTGGTCTTTCACAGACTGGAAGAACTCCTGGTTCTCGATCCGTCCCGCTTCAGCCTTAACAGCCTCGAGATCAATCTTCAACCTCGCGTGCGTCACCTTGTGTCTCCTGAAAGCTAGGAAAGTGCCAACTAGGAGTGCCGCGATTAGGACGGCAAGGATTCCGAAATAGTATAATGGAAAAGAGACATTACTGCTCGACTGGATTGGTTGGACGGCTATCGGGTTGGACGTCGCAGACATTGTGGAACCACTGTTATCGTGTACCGTCACCGTGATGGTGTAGGTTGCGGAGGACGACCCGCTGGCCAATGAATAGGTGTGACTGTCCGTCGTCGGAGGGCCAGATATTGTGTCGGTGGTTCCGTCTCCCCAGTTCACAGTCGTGGTTGCAATCGCCCCGTCAGAGTCCGAGGCTGAAATCGTAATGACTATCGCCGATCCGGACGTGGCTGTCGTCGAGGATAGTGCTAACGTGACTGTCGGAGGTCTGTCAGTTATGATTACAGTCTGGGTATCCACTGCGGTTGAGCCGCTGTTATCAGTAACGTTGAGTTTCACTGAGTATGTGCCGGCAATGGAGTAGCTGTGAGCGGGGGTCGCTCCTGACCCTGTGGATCCGTCTCCGAAAGTCCACGCGTAGCCTACAATCGTTCCGTCGGGGTCGAAGCTAGCAGTCCCATCGAAGCTAACCGAAGCAGATGTGAGAATGGTTCCACTCGTAAAAGTGAAGCTAGCGGTGGGAATCCTGTCTTGCAACTGGATCGTCTTCGTCGCTTTTCCGGAATTTGCTGGAAATGCCGGGTCGGCTCCGGCCACGGTCAGCGACCATAGACCTCCAGGCTCATTACCCGGAGTATACGTTCCGACCCAGAGGTTGAGAGTCGAATCGAAGACAAACTGTGTTATTGTATCATTGTGTCCGCCTCCTGAGAATAGGAGGAATGCGGATGCTTGGCCTGTTTGATCAGTTAGTTGGGTTAGGTCAGGGTATTGGATTGTGGCATTGAACTTGATCTGTTCGCCTATTGCAAAGTAAGACTTGGAAGTAATCGTGATCGTGAGGGTGGCGAGCTGGAGTTGAGGCGACGTTGATACTGAGGTGGTTGGGCCCGTGTTCCCGAATCCGTCATCGAATCCGTTGACTCCCAGTGACGCAGTCCAAGTGCCTGTCTCGTTGTCAAAGAATGTCTTGTAGGTTGCATTGAAGGTCTGAGCAACACTATCGTAAACTGCCGTAATTGGAACACTGTTTCCGCCGGCGCCTGTCACGGTTAGCAACGCTGTTCCGCTGTTAGCATATTGCCCGTCTGGATAGCGCGCTGTGAACGAGAATTTCATCGTCTCCGTTCTCTGATACAAAGTCTTGCTGGAGGTCAGTATCGGGATTGACACTGAGGCTGCTTTTATGACGAAGCCTTGAGCGTCGGCTGGGTTCTTCGCGGTCTTCTTGCCTGTGACGGTGACCACATAGTTGTCGAGAGGGGCGCCTTTAGGAATCTTCCAGGAGCCTGTGACCACTCCTGCCGATGAGGCTGTCGCAGTGGCGTTGAGAACTATTGTCGAGGTCGTTTGGGTTCTGATGATTACCGTTGCCGTTTCTGAAGCATTGTATCCGCTAGCCCTGATACCAACGGTTTGCGTTCTTTGATACTCTGTCTGATCGGTGAGAATGAACCAGAAACCGTTCGGTGTCGCTGCGACGGGGTTGCTAGTTGGGGTCGGCCTGAGCTGGTTGACCCAACCAACGTACTGGCCTACGAGAGAATTCGTTCCGATACCGACGAACGCGGCACTCGGGTATTGCAGTATAATACCGAATTGAGTTTCACCTAGAGAAGTTGTATAGTTTTCTACAATGGAACCCCATAATTTCGTTGAAGGATCTCGAACATAGAAGTTGAACTGGTAGAGAGTGCCGGGAGAAGCTCCCGAGACACTCAGAATTAGAGTAATAGAGTATCCTTCCTGCGATATGAATGGCAAGGGTGTAAGCGTGTACTGTGTACCGGTTGTAGGAGCGTGAGCCGAGTGCAAACCTGCGAAGGAGAACATGCTAAGAGCGGAGAGAAGGAATAGGACAGCGTACCTAGTCGCTTTGGCTTGTGGCACCTGACTGCTCCCCGTGAAACAGAACCTGTCGAACCAGAACCAACACGGGACTAAAGTCTCACGTAACTTTGAACGGGACCCTAAGGTACCCGGTTGCTCGGCAAATTCGAGTCATTGCGGATTAACCTAGCCGGGCGTTCGGCCAAGAATTGATGATCTCCTTGAGGAAACCAATAAAGGGGGCAAACCTGTTCATGGAGCGTGATTATGTCAACTAAGACGAAACTGGATGATGATGCGCGGAAAATCTTGGAGGGTAAGAACTTCATCTTCCTAGCCACGGTAAACCCTGACGGTTCTCCTCAGGTTACTCCCACTTGGGTTGATACTGACGGTCACTACATTTTCATTAACACGGCTGTGGGTCGTGTCAAGCATAAAAACGTCAAGAAGAATCCACAGGTTGCCATGGCGATCACGGAGCAAGGGAACCCGTACAAGCTCGTAATGATTCGTGGTCGCGTAATCGAACAAGTAACCGGACCGGAGGCCGAAGGGCACATCGATAAAATGGCGAAGAAATATACTGGCGCTGAAAAATATCAGAATAGAAGACCAGGCGAGAAAAGGGTTCTATTGAAGATCGAGCCCCATCACGTTTCCCGGATGCGATAGACACCTAGCAACTGCTGGAATAGGTTCGGGTTAATGGCCGTTTCTAGGTGGAATCTTGTAGGCTAAACGTCAATGAACGAGACCGCTAGGTGACTTCTATGACGCGGCCAGTTTGGGCCTGATACTGATATCGTATGATTCTCTTCACGCAGTCCCCGTTCCAGCACTGATAGACCCTGTCGCCATTAGCAAACAACTCCCGCATAACCATGGGTTTGGCGCATCCGACACAGTGGAAAGCTCCTGATCGTCGCTCGTCAAGGAGAAGCCGGAGATCGATCCCCCTGGCATCAGCTTCCTTCTTCATAGCCTGTCTATAGGTGAGTGTAAGCGCCTGCCAGTAGGCAGCGTTTTGCGGTGTCGTCTCGTACTCGAAATTGCGGCCAGCGACTACGGGCGGGCTGTAGCCCTCAGCAACGTAAACGGGATTTTTGGAGTATGGCACCTTGATTCGTGGAGCCCCGCTGTGAGGAGCAGCATGACTTGTAGGAATTGAATGGTTACTCTCATGATGAACGGGCGGGTGATGGGTAGTGGGCACTATTAGCCCTTCCAGCCTAAGGTTCGCCGAGGGCTACTTCTTCTTGCTTGTACGAGGCTTGTCCGACGTCAGTACAGGAACTGGGAGCGGAACCTCCACGATTCCGGAAGAGGTAACTTGGAATGTCACCCAATAGGTTTCATGAGGCGCGCCCTTCATCTTTCTTATCCGGAACTGTTTGACGAGTAGTCCTCTATCGGCGAACCCCGGGTTGAATCTCACATCAACTATTCCATCAACCACATAGAACAATAGATCGTCAAGATCAGCATACGCTCGCAACGGCGCGTGGTGAGAGCAGAAGAAGGGAACTAGACGTTCCTTGGGACCCTTGGCTCGCCAAGACTTGACACCGTCAAGCATGTGGAAGACCAACGGCCTCTCTTCCTGAACAAGTGTAAACATTTCTGTCAAGGAATCGACAAAGACGGCGCCTCTTCCCATCATCTTCATCTCTTCCATCATCGTGAAGAGAGCGCTCGTGACCGAGTGAAGATCTTTCGGGTCCTTGACAAAGTGAGAATATTTTGGAGTCTCAGTTGGTTCCATTCTGAAAGAGAAGCAGTCCAGAAACTTGAGCTGGCCGGAATCCAAATACCGGTCGATGTCCCAGCCGAACGACTCCATGTCCTGTTGAAGTGCTATTGGAGGTCCTTCAAAGTTCATGTAGATGCACGGTTCCTTCTCCACCTTCAGCATGCTGTAGAGGAGCTGTTCCATCAGCACGGACTTTCCTGTCCCAAGGTCTCCTGCCAGAATCGTAAGGCTGTTTCTGGGTATCCCCTTTGGAAGGACTTTGTCCACAGCGTCAATTCCAGTCTCGAACGACTTAGGCAGTCCAACCCACCCTTCCGGTTTCCACGAATTCAGCTGTCGAGATAAAGGATATTGTAACTGCCTTGAAGGTTAGCCCCGGGGCCACACTGACGTCATCCGCTAGCACAGAGTGAGGCTTTGGTCAGAAACCGTGAGTTGCACTGGGTCAATACTCACTCGCGTCATTTGGAGAAGAAAATAGGGATAGCGGACTTTCGTTTCAGTGTATCTGGGCAGCAATTGTTCTTATGAAGGATTTGTCAAGCGCGCCAGCTTCGTAGAGGTTCACCATCGTGTTGGTGCTAGCTTCGCCGCTCAGTCTTCCTTGGTCGCCTCTGACATGTCTCCATTTTAGCTGAGTGTGCCCACTCTTGGAGTTGTAGATTATCCCTAGAACATAGCTTACGCGGACGAAGCTGATATCGTTCACCCGGCTCAAGGTCACCTTGTCTTCAGCCTCAACGTACATTGTTCCTAGTTCGCGGGCTCGTTCTGGGAACACGGAAAGGTCCGCCACGTACTCGTTTGGAATGAAAGAACGACACGTGCTCGTTATCATGAACCTTCGAAAGCTCTCCAGCATGCACGTCGTTTCCAGCTTAGCCATTCTAACGCCCCGAGCTCTGCGACTCAGAATAGGAAGAGCTAGTTGAGGCTATTAACTTCACTCCTCAACACTCACACTTCCAATGACACAGCATCAAGAATCAAAGCTGGCGGAGGGGAACGGACCAGACCTCTTTTCTACCTCTTAACTTATCTCTCTGGAAACATAGATTTCACAGGAGTCAGGGCGTTGTAGATGGCTATCCTCGTCCGAGTCCCTGTCCCGATTCTAGAGGACCTCGTCCATGCTGCGATCTCGAAACAGGGAAACATCTACCGCGCAGAACTTGCTAAGTTAATTGGTGCTTCCAAGGAATCCCTTGATGGGAAAACGTCCTTGTATCTAATCAGTCTCATGAAGCTCTGTGGTTTCGCGGAAGCAGACATGGCCAATGTATTGAGAAAGTCGAAGATCGTCAACCAGAGAGGGGCAGTAACCCACGACATTTCCGCGGTGGACGAGCTGAAAGAGGTTATCGATAACGCCCTAGAAGGATTCCAGTTGCTGATCTCCGAGAGCTTCAAGCCAATAAGGCAGGAAAAAGAGGAGTTGTTCAATCCAGCGGCGTACAGAAAGAAGAACCTCGAAAAAATGAGGGTCCGAGACCCTCCAGAAAACATGGGTAAGAGGGACGCCAGTTTACAGTGAACCCGTTTCCGCTCGAAGTCTGGCCAAGGGTCTTATCACGGGGAATCAAAGGGAAATAACGAGAACCGCCGTATAGTCGTGAAGATGCGGATAAATAGGTAAAACCAGCTAGGAACTAGTAGTTGAGAGATAATTGTCCGCTCAGAGAACGGCCCAAGAAGAAGACCCTGTAGCGACGCTTGCGGAAGGGTTGAGCATCTGGGTTGGAAAACTAAGCGACCTTGTCAAGAAGGTCGTTGACACCGGGCCGATTCGAAACGTGATCAACTGGGCGCGTATGTACTCTCTCTGGCCGGTCAATATCACGACTGCCTGTTGTAGTGCTGAGTTCGGTGCGGCTAGTGGCGCGCGACATGATCTTGAACGGTTCGGAGTTTTGCCGATAGGTTCTCTCCGGCAGTCAGACCTGATAGTGATCGAGGGGACTATCACGAAGAAGATGGCGAAACGGCTGCGGATGATCTACGACCAGATGGCGTTGCCTAGATATGTTATTGCGATGGGAGACTGCGCCATGTCTGGCGGTTTATTTCATGATTCCTATAGTATAGTGAATGGCGCGCACGAGTTTGTCCCGGTCGACGTCTACGTCCCGGGTTGCCCGCCAAGGCCAGAGGCCTTGGAGCAGGCGATCATCATGCTTCAAGAGAAGATTCGAAGGTCAAAGGTGTACGAGCAGGGATGAGCCTTTCTCACGAAAGAGAAGATGCTCTCGTCCAGAAGCTGAAAGAGAACTTTCCCGCCGACATCAAGGAAACGAACATCATCCGCCGCGCCAGGCTTGAAGTGACCGTCGCGCCAGAAAAGATCAAGGACGTCGCAGCATTTCTCAGAGACAAACTCGGGTTTGACCACCCGAACGGGGTTTCCGCTGTTGACTACAACCGAGAGAACAGGTTCGAGATAGTCTACCATATCTCATCGATGCGCGTCAAGGATATGCGGGATCTCGTTCTCGACTTGAAAGAGTCAGTTCCGAGAAACGCCCCCAAAGTAGGCTCGCTAGTTTCCGTTTGGTCCGGTGTTGAGAACTATGAGCGAGAGAGCTTCGAGATGTTCGGAATAGAATTTGATGGCCATCCGAGATTGGAGAAGCTGTTTCTCACCGATAACTGGGATGGGCCCCCGCCCCTTCGGAAGGACATCAGATTCCCTACGGACTGAGATCTGCAATGTCGGCACCTCCGAAACCTGTTCCCCTGACAACTGTCGAGTCCACGGAGACTTCTGAGTCTGGGGCTCAAACGCTCACGTTGAGTGTTGGACCTCAGCACTCCGGCTCCGGACACATGCGGTTGATCGTTGAAGTAGATGGAGACATCATAGTCAACGTTGCCCCGGACCCGGGCTATGTTCACCGGGGGATCGAGAAGATCATCGAGCTCAGGAATATTATCAAGAGTATTCCGGTGATCGAGAGACCCTCGATCATCGATGCTTCCAATCTCAATCATGCATGGGTAAGGTCGATCGAGGAGATTCAAGGGGTTGAGGTTCCTCGGAGGGGACAATACCTCAGAACTCTCTTGAACGAGATGAACAGGATCATGAGCCACCTCTACTGGCTCTCTATCTACGGCGTATTTCTGGGCCACACCACGATGTTCATGTGGCCTCTCGGTGACAGAGAGCTGTTCATCGATCTAGCTGAGAAGCTTACTGGAGCCAGGATCACCTACTCCTATCTTGTACCCGGTGGGGTCCGGCGCGATTTGCCGCCCGGGTTTGCTGAGGAGGCTGTCAAGAGAACAGAATACTTCGAGAAGCGTTTGAAAGAATACGATCGTATATTCTTCAACAACCCGTTATTCACATCTCGGGCGAAGGGAATCGGGGTCCTCTCCAAGGAGAAGGCGATCGAGCTAGGGTGTACTGGGCCGACGCTTCGAGGTTCAGGTGTTGACGCTGATCTTCGGAAGGACGAGCCGTATGCCGCCTATCCTGAACTCGACTTCGAGGTCTCAACCCGGCCTGACGGTGATTCCTTCAGTCGGGCGATGGTTCACATGGATGAGATGCGGGAGAGTTGCAAGATAATCCGCCAGATCGTCAAGAAGATTCCTTCAGGACCAATAAGGAGAAAGGCACCGATAGTTTTGCCACGTGGTGTGGCGTATGGAAGGGTCGAGTCGGCCCGAGGCGAATGCAGCTTCTATCTTATCGGGGAGGGAGGCGACAAGCCCTATCGGGCACGGTATATCACCGGTTCCTACCGGAATATGGCCGCTATTCCTGCGGTTTTGCTTGGAAACCGTTTGGCGGACATGCCTACTGCCTGGTGGAGTATAGACTACTGGCCGGTAGAGGCGGACAGGTAGATAGTAATGGCTCCGATTATCGGCAAAGCGAAGGCTGCGGTTGATATCTCGATCGCGTACCTGACTGGTATTCGTCATCTCTTCCATAGACCGTACACGTTGAGGTTTCCGCAGCAGAGATATGCGGTGGAGAAGGGGTACAGGGGACGACATCTACTTCATCTCGATCGGTGTACTGGTTGCGGGATCTGCGCTTGGATCTGTCCTGAGAAATGTATCACGATCGTGCCTCGGGGTCAGCGATGGTATCCACAGTATTTCTATGGCCGTTGTTGTTTCTGTCACTTTTGCACGGACTATTGTCCAGAGTTTGCGTTGGAGGAGACGGTGGAGTACGATATTGCAGAGTATACGCGTGATCGTCTTGTGTGGAGTCCTGAGAGGCTTTCCAAGCCGCCTGTGAAGAAGGACGACAAGTACGTGTTCAGCGTTGATACGATCGGGGGCGCGTCGCAGGTGCCTCAGAAGGAGGAATAGACAGTGTCAGGACAAACAGCGGCGAAGCCCGCAACGCCGTCAGCTGTCGCCCAGACTATGCCTCTGAAGTCGACTGTTGAGGGTGAAGGCTGGAAGGCGCGGCCGATCAAGCTCAAGATCTTCGGCAACCTCATCCAGGAGGTTGTGAACAAGAACCTCTGCATGTACTGCGGTGCCTGTATTGCCTCGTGCCCGATCGACATTCTCTTTCACAGCGAAAAAGAAGAACCGGTGATGAGGGGTACTTGTGCTGCCTGCCAGGTCTGCTACTATAGCTGCCCGAGGGTCGAGCTGCCTCTCGCGGAGATCGAGCAACAGGTTTTCGGACGATCGAGGACGGCTGAAGAGGCGATTCTCGGAATCCACGTTGGATCATACTCGGTCAAGTCGAAAGACCCTGATGTGGTCAAGCGCGCCCAAGACGGTGGTGCCGTAACTTCTCTCCTGCTCTATGCGCTTGATCGAAAGATCATCGATTACGCTGTCAATTCTGGCTTCACCTCAGGCAAACCGTGGCGGCCTGAGCCGCAGATAGCGCGGACTAGAGAGGACTTGTTGAACCACGCTGGGTCGCGATACACGCCTGGAGGGCAGGTCGGGGGACTTGCCGAGGTAGCTATTCCTAACAGGTCAGTTGTTAGTTTCCAGGAAGAGCGTATTGCGCTTGTCGGTTTGCCTTGTGAGCTTCAGGGAAACTGGCGGATGGCCACTCACTGGATAGCCGCGCCGAAGCTAACGAGAAATCTCGTGTTCACGATCGGCTTGTTCTGTTCTAAGGTGTTTGATTATCAGAAGATGATGGTTGACTATGTTCAGGGCAAGAGAGGAATAGACCTGAACAATGTTACGAAGGTCAATATCAAGAGAAACCGGTTGCTAGTCTATACAGGCGAGAAGCTGGCGATTGATGAGCCTGTGGAGGCTGTCGCTGCTGCGGCACGCGAGGAATGCAACGCCTGCGTCGACTACTCTGCCGAACTGGCGGACATTGCTGTCGGCGCTATCGGATCGTCTCCTGGGTGGAGTACCGTAATTACGAGGAGCCCGAGGGGAGACGAGATACTGAGAGGCGCGGTCGAATCAGGCTACTTGGATGCGAAGCCGTTGGACCCGTTAGGCAAAGGAATAAGGTTCCTTGAGAAGCTCTGCGAGAAGAAGCGGTTGCGGGATCCTTCTGCGTATTTGCGTCATGAGACTGCGTTCCCGAAGCCGGAGCCAACTTTGGTTCCGCTCGAGATCCCGCACTAGAAACTCTACAATCCTCAGCTGTCGTGGGGGTTCTGTCTAGCCTGAGCGATTTTTCCCGATCTGAATGTTCTGAACCTCTGAAGATTGCTTTCACAAGGGTCCGAGGAAGGCTCTTATGTGACGCAAGGGTCGGTCGCTAAGACCCCCTATTTTCTAGAACACCCGCTGTCTGGCACTGATTATGGGCGAGACAGGCTATTCAAGGCGCAATCTGGGCTTAGTTGGCTCGGCGAAGAACTCGATAAGCATAGCGAATCTAGCGGTGATCTTGTGGTAACCTCTCAGATTCAAGATCAGGGCTGATAATGGGCGGTTTCGTAATCCGAAGTGTTCCCCTCGGACCACTCTCGCGTCGAGAGATGCTCTGCTCTTATCCCCACCTCTTTTTTCCATAGAAAATTTCCCGTCACAACTATAATGGGCGAGTCTTGCGATTCGGGGTTCAGTTCAGCCTTGGATGTGATGGCGAAAAGACGCGAAGTCTGCCATTCTCGAACGGTTCTCAGGCAAGTTTGGACCCGCGGTCCTAGATTCGACATTGGGGCTTATTCTGGGTGATATCTTCTTCACGAAGGATAGTGATGTTGGGGTTATGGAAGGTGCCTGTGCGGCGAGCTCAAGTCCTTGACGATCGAGGAAATTGGGCCCATCGATCTGTGATCATGGCGACGGCCAAACGCTCTCGGGGGAATGAGCATCTGCAACAGATTTCTAACCGACTGGTTTGAATCCTCCTCCTTGGCGTCATCAGAGGCCTCTGTTTTTACAGTTTCTGCCTTGACTATCTTCGGCGGGCCATCCTTGTGAGAGGGACTGCCCAGAAAGTGTTCGGCCAGCAACGATTCCGGGGCCTGCAGTCCACAAGAGGGACAAGTATCGAAAGACGTCACCGTTGCAGCAGGAATGTCATGCATCTGGCTCGGTTCGGGTGCCGCTTGATGCGTTTTCATCCTGGGCTTTCGTCTCTTTTCAGCGAAGCCGATATTCCGCCGTCGCATGGGGGGAGCAGAATTTCTTCTGCGACGGGCGGACGATGCTGATCTAGGTTTTCGCACGGCGAGCATCGGCATTGCTTTTGGAGTTGGGTGTCTGATTCTAAGCGCCACCATCAACCCCGCTAGAGTGCTGCCTACCTCCCTGCCAAGGAACTTGAAGCTCACCGGTGCCATGTTTGTTCTTCTCCTCAAGCGAGTGGAACGTCTAGGTAGGTTTCTTGGGCGCACGGTTGACAGACAACCCTCCCTCTCGGGGTTCTCAGAACCTGGTCATCGTTCAATATTTCTCGCCCACAGGAGGGACAGATTATGATGCACTGGCTCATGCGCCTGACCGTCAAGAAGAAGATTGGCTGTGCTAAGGTATTGCACCGGTTGTAACCAATCCCGAACGTCTCGGGTAACACCCGCTTTAAATAGGCGATAGAGAACTTCGCGAATCCCCCTCTCGACAGAGACTGGTTTTGCAGACCCGAAAGCTTGACTCGGCAAGTCATCGGAAGTCGTCGGGACACTCATCAGTTTCACTTTTAGTGCCATCTATTGGATAATACTCGTTGGACGCGGTAGACTCATGGTAAGACTGTTGGAAAAGGTCACCAACCATGAGTGCCCACGATGTGGGCGGACGCAGCTGAACGTATACTTCTCGGACCAGACCGACAACCGGGTAGGCGCCTGGTGCGAGTTCTGCAATCTCAAAGCGTACTATTTCGGCGAAAGGCTCGTCCCGATCAATTCCTAGCTTGATCGTGTTTGCAAGAGTCTATTCTGGGGGAGTGGCTCCCTCGGGAATGTTCAGGGTCATCTCTCCCTCAACCATCTTTCTCTGCAGTCGGGCGGTGAAAAGCTCCAAGTCCACCTTGAGTTCTTCAAGTCTCTTGATTGCTTCAGGTTGTAGTATCGGGCTGACATTTTGGCCGCCTATCCGTCCGTAGGCGACCGCTTCGAACGGGAATCTTTCGCCTTTGTAGATCGCGTACCCTGTTAGAAAATTGGCGACGCCGCCACCGACACCGCTCGATTCACCCATCTCGTCAATGAAAATGTCCATGTCGTACTGGAGCTGAGCGTCCTCAGCTTTTCGAAACGGGTTCTGAGCATTCATCAATGATCAGCCGTAGGCCGGCATGTCTAGTGGATGCCATTGTTTTGCTCTAAGGCTCCTGACTCGTGACCATGATAGCCAACCGGTGACAACGGACGCGACCAACAGTATATCCAATGCTGTCGCGCTCGCAGTGAGGCCGGTTGCGTATTGGATCCATAGCTGTGCCGCAAACGCACCGGCGACAGCAACTAGTCCTAAGGTAGCTGGCCACAGTTTGGGTTTACGCAAGAAGATTCCAGACACAACAGTGGCTAGTGCGAGAATTGCGAGGACGCCGAGAACTGCAGGATTTCCCAGGCTGAACGAGGCTAGCAAGCCGAGCCAGACTCCTGAAACAATGAACAAGATGCTTGTCAAGTTGAAAGTGTTGTATTTCGACGGTTGGATTACTGCGGCGGATAGTGGCGGTGTGAACGAGAATGGTTTTCCGAGTGCTTGGTTAGCGTTGGTGGTTCCGAGATGTTTCTTGCCTGTTATCACGTCAACTGGTGCGTTGACGAAGTTTTCTACGAGGATGATTCTGTGCTGACCTATGCCCGAGGCAGGTCCGGTCTCTATGGAATAGTCGGGTCCGACTTTGAGTTCGAGTTTTGTGTCAGGGGTGCAGGAGTGCTGGATCGTGTTTCCGGGCCTGGCTTGTATCAGGGTCCAGTTGGAGCCTGTGTTTCTCGTGCAGATTAGCGCGGCCCATTTTGATTCTGGCTCTATCTTTGGGAGTCCGACTTCAGGTGCGAGGTCTGTCATGCCGTAACGTTTGTCTTCGCAGAAGGTCTGCGGGCATGCCCGGCATTTCCAGACGTCTATCGCGCCCATGACGTAGCCGTTGTCGATGAGGTTGACGACTCCGAAGTAGACTACGTCGTGCTGGTGTAATTCCAAGACTGGCTTTGCGAGAGGGGTCTCGGTCCTTGAAAAGTCTTGGCACACCCAGAGTGGACATTGGTTTTTTACCGACAGGGAGAATCTTGTGCGGGAACCCGTCTTGCTGGACATCAAGCTCGTGAGGGAGAACCCCGAGACCGTCAGGGAGAGTCTGCGGAAGAGGGGCCTGCCGGACAAGCTGAACCAGGTGGAGTTGCTGTTGAAGCTCGACACTGAGTGGAGGCGCCTTCAGGCAGAAGCTGATCAGTTGAGGAAGAAAAGGAACGAGATTACGGCGGCAATCGCCGAGGCGAGAAAGAAGAAACAGGAAGCCACGGCACTGATGAAAGAGGCCCAGGTTGTTCCGGAGAAGATCAAGGATCTCGAGGTAAAAGTCGATCGGGAAAAGGAGAAGATCGAGAATATTCTCATGAATCTTCCCAATATTATCCACGAGAGCGTGCCTTTCGGAAAAGATGAAGACGACAATGTCGAAGTAAGAAAATGGGGCGCGATCCCGAAGTTCGACTTCAAGACTCTTGATCATATCGACTTAGGACTCAAACGTGGACTCATCGATATCGAGAAAGCAGGGCGTGTCGCCGGAGCTCGCTTCTACTACCTTAGAGAGGATCTTGTCCGGCTGAACCATTCGCTAATTCAATACGGGCTAGATTTTGTTGCGAAAAAAGGCTTCCAGCTCTACCAGCCGCCATACTTCCTCCGGCGCGACATTATTGCCGGGGCAGTTGCGCTCACAGACTTTGAAGATGTGATCTACAAGATCGAGGGAGAAGATCTGTACTTGATTCCGACCGCTGAACACGCTCTCCTGGCGCTTCACAACGACGATATTATCGATCAACCGAACCTGCCATTGCGCTACGCAGGGGTCAGTCCGTGTTTTCGGAAGGAAGCAGGGGCGCATGGCAGGGATACTAAGGGGATATTTCGTGTCCATCAGTTCGAGAAGGTTGAGATGTTCCTCTTCTCAACCCTTGAGGATTCCTGGAAGCTTCACGAGGAGTTGTTACGAAACGTGGAAGAGTTCTTTCAGAGCTTGAATATTCCGCATAGGATCGTCAACGTGTGTACCGGGGACCTCGGGACTGTTGCGGCGAAAAAGTACGATTTGGAGGCGTGGTTGCCTGGACAGGGAAAATATCGGGAGATGGCGTCGTGTAGCAATTGTACGTCTTACCAGGCGGTCAGATCAAAGGTCCGGTACAGGGAAAAACCCAGCCTTCCCACAAAATATGCACACACGTTGAACAGTACTCTCGTTGCGACTGAACGGGCAATCGTGGCGATAATGGAAAACAATCAGACGCATGATGGAACGATCGAAATCCCGCGTGTTCTGCAGAGTTACATGAATGGGCAGCGAGAGATTCCCCAACACCGATAGCCGTCTTCTTGAGCGACCGTCAACCGTCACCGGCCATATCTGTCTACAGGTTTGCGTTATACAAATACAAGGGCGGTACCGATAAGGTAGAGGACGGCCGATGCTGCCACACCGATGATCAGCGTCTCAAGTCCGCTTCTCCAGAATTTCCTTCCCACAATCCGTCCCCTCCAGACTCCAACTCCGAATAGAAACAATGGTGAGATGAGTGCGGCGGCAAGGATCGAACTGTTCTTCGTGGGTAGAAGAATGAATGGTGTCAGGGGTATGAGTGCTCCTACTAGGAATGATAAGCCGATCACTCCGCCCATCTTGATGGGGTTCTCCAACTTTGTCTCGTGCACGTGCAATTCATGCATCAGAATATCTTCGAGGAATTTCGCTTTGTTCGTGGATATCTTCTCGACTATTTTTTCGGCTTCATCTTGGCTGAGACCCTTTGCTATGTAGAAATTTTTCAGCTCGCTCTTCTCTTCTTCGGGCTCCTGTTCAATCTCTCCCGCTTCTCGTTTGGCGTCTGCATGGTAGAGGTCGTATTCTGATCGTTGTGCAAGGAATCCTGCGAAGGACATAGAGACTGCCCCGGCGAGCATCGAAGCGATTCCCGCCAACCGAATTAGTTGAATGTCGGAGATCGCTCCAGCAAACCCGCTCAGAAATACAAGGTTTGTAAGAAGCCCGTCCGATATCCCCAGTGCGGAGCTTCCAATGTAGCCTCTGGCACGGATGTGCTTGTGTCTCTCGGCTGGCTGCGTTTTCAAACCAGCTACTTGTCTATCCCGATCCAATTGACGATTGTTGAGGCACGCTAAGCCGGTTATTTCAGCCCTCGCCCTTCCAGTCGACCGGACAGGTTAATTTCCTGGCTTGGATAGACGATAAGAGCAGAGGGAGTGTCGATCAGCCCCAAGGGACATTTCACTGTCAAGGAGTTGTCGCTTTCTACCTGGCCGGATTTCGAAAAGCTTGGTGTCAAGCAAGGCGGTTGTTGGTGCATGTACTACGCGCGACCGAGGCCTGTTGGGAAAGGATTATCGACGGAAGAATGGAAGAAAATCAACCGGAAAGACAAAGAAACCCTGGTACGACAAGGTCGCTCGCATGCGATACTGGTCTATGATGAAAAGACGCCGGTTGGATGGTGCCAGTACGGCTCGAGAGATGAGCTTCCCAGAATAGACGCCGGGCGTGGGTATCGCAAGGTTAGACAGCCAGTTGGAGCCGAAAAGATTTGGAGAATAACATGCTTCTTCGTCGACAAACAATACAGAGGTCAGGGTGTCTCAAAGATCGCGCTTCACGCAGCCCTCGAATCTATCCGGAATAAGGGAGGAGGAGTCGTCGAAGCCTTCCCTGTCGTTTCCAAGAAAATGGCTGCTGTGCCTGAGTGGCGTTGGTTCGGCACACCGAACATGTTCAAGAGAGAACGCTTCAAACCAGTTGCTCCGCTCGGAACAAGCGGTCTCCTAATGCGAAGGACGATATTGCCGGGCTAAACTGGATTGACGAGCAAGAAGTCCTTGAATCGCGTGCCAGGGGCAAGCCGACCATACATGCCAGGCTATGACATGATGTTTCGGAAAGACAAGAATTCTCTATCATGGGCATGGGCAGTTGATCATCTTTCGAAGGCACGCAACTATTACCTGTCTACAACCCGTTCTGATGGCAGACCACATGTCATGCCGGTATGGGGAGTCTGGCTTGATCGCGCGTTTTATTTCAGCACTGGTCGGCGGTCAAGGAAATCGAGGAATCTGTCAATCAACCCCAACTGTACAGTTTGTCCTGAAAACGCGTCTGAAGCGGTTATCTTGGAGGGTACCGCTAGGGAGGTCCGGGAAAGCTCTTTGCGTACTCGTTACGTAGCCGCGTACAGGAAAAAGTACGATTGGAACATGAGCGATAGCAAAGATCCTATTTTCGAAGTTCAACCCCGTGTGGTTTTCGGAATCACAGAAAATGCCGAGGCAAATCCTACACGCTGGCGATTCGCCAGCAGATGACAGTCGCGTAGCACCTCGGACTCTTGTATTTCCCTCGCTGAGCTTGGACGAAAAAAGAGTGGGGCCGACAAACGACGATTCGTACTTACATGCGGCGGGCGCCTTGCCAGAGTCCGACGATGTTTCCTTAAATTCACGGCTTGCTGTTTCAAAAAATGGTTTCAGGCAGCCAGTTTCAAAAGAAGAGATTAGGAAACTGTTTTCAAAAGAGTGATTCTCAAAAGCCCATTTCCTGTGGTTTCGCAAACTAGACCGGAGCAGCCTCTCCAACGGTTACCGTTTCCCGATTGTCCCCAAATCCTACAGCCTAGGAGCTAGGTCCGTCTCGCTAGCCAACAACAAGTTTCCTGCCCGAGACCGTTTTGAACAGATTCTGTGCCATCCAAAAAGCCAAATGGGGCCTAGAGAACCTGTCTCTTACGTGACTCCTTGTCAAACCAAGAACAGCAAGTCGTAGCCGAGACGCAGAAAGTCACTGGCGACCAGAATTCGCGGCCAGCCAACCTTTCACCAACAAACCAGATGTTCCAGCTCATTTGGCCAGGCGCGATGGCTGCACAGGTCGTCTATGTTGCAGCAAAGCTAGGACTAGCTGATCTGATTGCTCTAGAGCCTAAGACCGCACGTGAGCTGTCGCAAGCAACAAAAACACACAGCCTTTCGCTCGGTCGTTTCCTTCGCGCCCTGGTCGGTTTGGGAATATTTACCGAGGACGAAAAGGGCAGATTCCATCACACCCCACTAAGCGAGACTCTGCGAAGTGAACCAGTAAGGGCCTGGGCAGTGATGCTGGGAGCTCCATTTATCTGGAGGCCTTGGGGAGAGTTGTACGAAGCTGTCGTTACAGGACGACCCGCGTTCGAGCGCATATTTGGCTCCAATCTATTCGACCATTTGGCCGCGCACCCAGATGATAGCTCTATCTTCGACGCCGCGATGAGTTCTCACTCTACTCTGATTTCTACTATTCTAGCAGCGTATGATTTCTCGCGGTTCGACCGTATTGTAGATGTGGGCGGAGGCCGGGGTGAGCTGCTGCTGGGAATTCTCTCAGCATATCCCAAGCTGCAAGGGGTTCTTTACGACCTGCCAACTGTTGTTGCAGGGGCCGCGGTTGTGAGAACTGGACCCGTTGCCTCTCGGTGTGAAGTAGTAGGCGGAGATTTCTTCAAGAGGGTTCCTGAAGGGGCGGACGCTTATGTTCTCAAGCAGATCATTCACAGCTGGAACGACGAGGACGTCTCTAGGATTCTGAAGAACTGCCGACGCGCAATCAAGAATGATGGAACACTTCTCATAATGGGAGATGTTCTAAGACAATCTAGCAAGCCAGATCCCAATGGAGGTCTCATGGACATGATGATGCTTGTGCTTTCGCCTGGTCAAGAACGAACCGAGGAAGAATACCGCGCTCTCCTAGAGCATGCCGGCTTCTCCCTGACGCGAGTGATTCCCACACCGGGCCCCTCAATTATCGAAAGCAGACCCGCATAATGTAGCTGGCTCTCAAGAATAGTCCCGTCACAGGCTTGTTCACTGAGAAGCATATATCCGACAACGCTCAGCAAGCTGGTGTTAGAACTGTCGACCAAAGGTAAATTGAGTTCGGGTTTGTCCTTCTGAGATATTGAATTCCCTCATAATAACGAAGCCCAATCGATTACGTAACCCCCCATGCCAAGAAAGCAGGAGGCCTACGCAGATAACGCTAATTAGGGAAGGGCGATAACTTTTGCCCTGTTCCTTTCGTGAAGATTCCTGTAGGTACAGGATTCGGCTCATATGGAGTTGCGTGTGTTCTCTCCGTCGTTGGGGGAGGACTAACTCTGTTCG
>Ga0209161_10001220_pt1 | contig 21111 bp, 13 predicted proteins | sample GraSoiAngelo_155_FD_186169 | JGI IMG/M metagenome (GOLD analysis project Ga0209161, IMG submission 186169) | Grasslands soil microbial communities from the Angelo Coastal Reserve, California, USA - 14_1009_13_30cm (SPAdes) (version 2) | ecosystem: Environmental > Terrestrial > Soil > Grasslands... | reverse complement strand
TTCGAAGTCACCGTATGTTGCGCCCGAAATCCACAGTTTCTGCCGTTACACCGAAAATCATCTTGCTGCTGCTTTCCTATCTATTCTTGGTGAGCGCGGCGATTTTCGGACTGGTCGGCAGTTACAGAGTGGATGCACTCCGTACAGATTTGGCGAAGGCGAATGCCGCCCGCGATGCGGCTGAACATCGGGAAACAGAACTCAAGACCCGCGAAACTGCTGTGGCGGGCGCGGAAGCGAAAATCGCGGAGGCAGAAAACAAGGCGAAAAAGGCTCAAACAGAACTCTTGACACTGCAGAGCGAGAAGGCGGAACTGGAACGCGAATTAGACGCCAGCCGAAACGAGATTGCCGCCCTGCGGAAGCCGACTGGAGAAGCACGCCCAGCAGCCAGCCCTTCGCAAAATCCCGACGGCGCGTCAAACCCGGGGCAGCAACCGACAACTTCATCAGGACCGACGGTAGAAATCACACAAGAGCCTGTCGAAGAAGGAACACCTTCCCCGCGACCACAACCGAAGCGAAGCAAAATTGCGCCACGCAAGGCACCACAGGCGGCAAGCACGTCAGAAATCACGTCGTATGCTTCGGCAAAAGCCTTTGCGACGTTCACGCCTCTCCCCAAGTATCCGGCCAGGGAACGTTCGGGCAGCGTTACGGGAATTGGAGTTTGCATTGTGTCGGTCGATCCGGCGAACGGCCGCGTAACCGCAGCTTCAATGGAGCAAAGCACTGGAGACTCAACCTTAGATAAATCCGCGGTCAACGCGTTCCAAAAGTGGCGATTTGAACCTGGGAAGGTCTCGAAGGTTAGAATTCCTATCGAATTTAGCATGCCCAGTGCCTCGCATTAGCTGAGGCGCAGGATTTCCCTAATCGGACACGACCGCGAGTGAAACTGTTTCTGGAGTGCGCGCCACAATCGGCCGCCAGCATAAACCTACCTGCCACCCCGACGATCAAACCGGTCCCGAAATGGCAACGTTTCCGCAACGTGTTCCTTGCTCTCTAACGGGATTCGGATTTCTGACCTAACGTTCTGCTCCGAGAGCCTAACGACTATGTCGACACAACGCGAACAACTGGGAATCAAAAACGAACAGAAAAGACGATGCAATCGAGAGCGACGCACTACGTTCCACAAACTAGCTAGTGCAACCGCTTCAGAAAGGGGGGTGGCAGCTTGAAACGAACAAACGACACCGCAAATGGTCGTTAACAAATAGTAAGCTGCGTAGTCCACAAAAAGAGCATCCGGCATTTGACAATCAGCCGTCGCGCTTCACCGCGTGGCGGCCTTTTGTTTTTCTTGAAATCCGAAGCTGTTATCCCCCCCTACCACTCTCCGAACTCGTCCGCGCGCTCGTGCGTCTTAATCACATTGCCGCTCGATCAGATCGGCTGCGAAGCTGGAAGGGTTGTGGCAACCGCCGAAGGTTCACGCCGCAACAGGGCCATCCTTACCTGATAACCGCCCCTAATCTTCTGCTGTAGCCTCGCCTTCTCCGGAGCAACGCCTTTACTGAGCGAAAATTATTGTCACCGTGGCCATCAACGGGCAAGACAAACTCCAACTTTTTTCGTGCCTTTCCAAACGCCAAGTTATTTATCGGGGCCACTGTCGACCTTTCTCGTTTAGCGGCCCAAGGCGTTTCCAAGTGCTTCTCGTAAACCATGTAATGCTTCCATCTCAGCATACATTTCCGTTCAATTGCCTTCTCGTCACGTCTGCTTCGATCCCTGGCCGAGCAGGTTTAGCTGCATCATGCTGATGTCGCCGCGTTCATCGAGCTGCAGGTTCGTTATCTCGAACACCGGCGCTCCTTCGCCAGAGCTTGAACTCAAGCCCGGCAGCTGTACGCGAACTCGCTTGGAACTTGGATTCAATATAACAGAGGCAACCTCAAACGACGGCGAAAACTGCATCGCGCTGATTTGGAAGGGAGCTCTGACCTTGACACATGCCCGTCCCTGCTCCGAAGGAGTAAGCCAGATAGGCGCGGCCTTGTTAGGTACGAATTGCAAACCTGCGATCGCAAATGACGCCGAACCGCCATCCAAAGGTTTTTGCTGTTGAGAACGAACCACTTGTATTTTGCCAAGCGCGTCCCCTGCGAGTCCAACCTTTGCAATCTCAAAAGCGACTTCCGAATTGCTGGCTAGCTGCGAGTCTTGGAAAGGAAACAGACGCATAGTCACCACCTTAGACGCCGGCCGGACTTGCAAGGCACCGACTTTGAAGGCCGGCGTTAGTTGCACAGAGGCAACCTCGAAGGAGAAAGTCAGTTCAACGGTAGTATGCATGGTGCCGGGAGGAGGTTGTGGCTTCGGCACGGGCGGGGCCGGGGCTTTGGTTATTGGAGCGAGCGGAGTTTGGATTGTTTCAGGCATATTTGCGGGTGTGGCTATTTGCGATGATACGGATTCTGGAACGTATGAGGAGACGTCGTGGACTGCTTCAGTTGTGGAGGGTTCCATCCCGTTAGCGCGCACTTGCGGAATTGCTTGCTCTTGCGCTAACGGTTCGGTCATAGCGGTTGCTGCTGCCGGCTCCATAGAGGGCGTTGCGGCTACCTCAGCGACCACCGCTGACGCACTGGGCTCTTCCGTCGGCGGTGGCACTTGCGGAATTGCTTGCTCTTGCGCTAGCGGTTCGGTCATAGCGGTTGCTGCTGCCCGCTCCATAGAGGGCGTTGCGGCTACCTCAGCGACCACCGCTGACGCACTGGGCTCTTCCGTCGGCGGTGGCACTTCCGGAATTGCTTGCTCTTGCGCTAGCGGTTCGGTCATAGCGGTTGCTGCTGCCCGCTCCATAGAGGGCGTTGCGGCTACCTCAGCGACCGCGGGGATTTCGATCGGCTTTTCTGTTGGCGGCGGCATGTACGCAACGGGTTGGCCTTGGTCGATCGCTGCGAACTGGGGCTCCTGGGCCGGCTCAACGACCGGTGTCACAATTGTCTCAGCCACTGCACGGGTTTGATCGGGCTCTGCCGCTCGCCTGCTAGTGAACGATGAAAGCGAAGCTTCTGCGGCAATTGAAGCGGCTGGGGCTCCAAGGACCGGTGCAGGCACCCGGTGTATTTTGTGATCCGCTTCTGCGTTTTGAGAAACTGGCGTTTGGGCAACTGTGCCTCCCAAATCCGTCGAACCAAGAGGACCGCCCGATTCTATTAAACGCAAGGCCGTGCGCTCCATCGAAGGCTTCGACGCCGTTAATCGCAGTGAGATCTGGCGCGGCCCGCCAAAAAAACCGTTGTCTGACGAAATGCCCTTTTGCAAGGACAGCGTGCCGAATTTACTGGGATTAGACACGGGCGACCCCATGCGAGATTCGTTAGATAAGTAACTCGGTGCCGTGAACGTGTAGCGTCGACCCTGGGAAACAACCGCTCCAGCTAAAAACAAAATACCGGCTAACAGCAATCCGCCTACGAGCCACGTCCGGTGACTCGTCACAAACCAGGTGATAGAAGTCCCAGAGGCCCATCCGAGTATCTTGGCCAGCGCATTGCCGACCGCTGTCGGCGACGGCCTTACTACAGCTGCAGGCGACTGCTCAGCTTTCCCGGTGGCAACAGCGGCGGCGGCAGCCTCCTCGGAGGGCGAAGCGGCTGCGCCCGGCAATCCTCCTGGAGGAGGGGTTTGGGCTGATTGAGCGCTCGTTCCAGCCGCAAGCTGTTCGCTTGGGGCAGAGACCGCTGGTTGCTTGGCTGTTTCCTCAGCTGTGGCAAGTTGCATCTCCGTGTTTTGCCCCTGCACTGCCGGAGCCAAGGCAAGCGTCTCTCCTTTCGACGCTTCGGCTTGTTTGTTTGCAGCAAACACACGGTCCGGGATCGGACTCGGCTCAACTGCCGGACCGCCCTCTGCCTGCGATGCACCGACGTTTGTTGTGTCGAACGCGAGCTCAGCTGCGCTTGAACCCTCCGGTTTTTGCATCCACCCGACGTCATAAAACGCGTCAGCGAAAACGCTGTTAAGCGCTGGCGAATAAATCTTGTTGGCCGAACTGGTCCAATCCGCGGCCTTCTCCAGGTTATTATGCTTATACTCCCAGGCTGCCTGAGCATAATAAAGCGCTGGTGTATCGCCCGTGAATTGAAACTCCTCCATCATCGCGTGCGCGCGGCTTTCTTTTCCCTCGAGCAAAAGCGTCATGTAAATCTTGAACTTAATAAGCTCCGCCGCCTGATTCTTATCGCCACCTGGAGTTCGCTTGTACAATGTCTCGAAACGCTCCTGCGCCTTTGCATAGTCCTTCTTCTTAAATGGAATTTGCGCGAGGTTGTACTGCGCTTCGCGGAACTTTGGATCAAGCTTGGCCGCCTTCTTAAATGCGGCCTCGGCGTTGTCAAATTGCTGCTGCTGCATCAGAATCTCGCCACGCAAATTAAGCGTTGCCGGCTGGTTCGCGTCAGCCTGATCCGCTTGATCCACGAATTTAAGCGCCGTCGCGAAATCGCGCTGGCGGAGCGCCTGCTGCGATTGCTCAAATTTCGAACGCGCCAAAGCTTTCGTTTTCTCCGTGCGTTCGGCGGCTGTCATTAGTGGCAATGACGGTCGTCCCTCGCCGGCCGGCTTTTCCAGCCATCCGACTTCGTAAAGTGATTCTGCAAAAAGCTTGTTCAGCTGTGGCGAGAAATTCTTCTCTGCTGCGTTGATCCAATCCTTTGCTTCGTTTTGGTTCTTCTGTTGAAGCGCGACGGCTGCCTTCACATAATCAACGGCCGGGGTATCGGGCGAAAGCTCCAACTTTGCCAGAATGGAATCCACCATGTTCCCTTTGCCCTCCATCAGGTACGTCAAAAGAATTTTGTATTGGATCAGCTGCGAAGCTTCCTTTGCCAGATCAGATTCACCGCTGGAGAGCAGTTGCTCGAAACGTTTCCTCGCCTCCGTCCAGTCCTTTTTGAGAAACGGGATTTGCGCCAGGTTGAAGCGCGCATTCCAAAACTTTGGATCGATCCGCGCCGCGTCCTGCAATGCTGTTTCCGCTTGATCGTAGTTGCCTTGTCGCATCAGGATGACGCCGCGCAGATTTTTTGACGCGGCAAGATCAGGTTGCCGCGCATCGACGGCGTCGAGTTGCTTCAACGCTTCCGAAAACTTGTTTGAATCGAACGCCTTATAAGCGGCGCTGTACATCTCCTCCAACTCAGCTTTGGTCGGCGCGACATTGTCCGCCGCAAATGAACTAAACGCCAAGGCGATAACCGCAGTGATCTTCCAGGTTCTCATAAAGTAACGGATTCAAGCCCCGTTCACTGTCCGTGACAAGTGGAAAGTTACACGTCAGGAAGCAATTTTAGGCGCGAGCCTCGGAAGAAAGAGCGATCAATTCAAGTTCCCTACGATCCGCAAACCTTCCAAAGTGAGGTGAGGCCGAACCACGTGGATCTCCGGCAAGCGGCTGGCAATCAGGCGGGCGTACCCGCCTGTGGCTACGACATAAACCTTTTTGCGCGGAAACTGGTCTGTTTTGATCCGTGTAAGAATTTCCCGAACCAATCCACGATAACCGAATACAGCGCCAGCTTGCATCGCCTCGATTGTTGATTTACCGACCGCGCGTCGTGGCTCTTTCAACGAAATCTTGGGCAAGAGTGCAGTTCGTTGGTAAAGAAAGTTAGTCATCGCTTCCAGTCCCGGTGCAATCACGCCGCCGAGGTAGGTGCGGCGCTCGGAAACTATATCGAAAGTCACCGCTGTGCCAAAATCCACTACGACTGCAGGAAATCCATAAAGTTGCGCAACTGCTGCAGCGTTCGCCAGCCGGTCCGCGCCGATCGATTCTGGTTTGGGATAATCAATTCCTACGCCCAGATTAAGTTTCCAATCCAGCCAGAGCACCTTCGCCCTTTTTTTTGCCGCGTTTGATATCGCAGAGTTTTTTGCGGGCACCACCGAGGAGACGACCACCTTCTCCACATGTCGTTGTGCAAGCAACCCGGCGACGACAGCGCTTGAAAGCTTGCCAGTGGCGATCCGCGCCGAAGCCGAGACCCGCCTCCTCGATGCAAACGCAAACTTTGCGTACGAGTTACTAATATCGATCAACAAATAGTCGGACCTGCGCACTACAAACAGATGCAGACATTGAACCACGCACGCCGTCAAGCATCTGTCCCATCCGGCTCGGATCATGGCGAGTTGGTTTTTTGGATGCTTGCGACCCACTTTTGCACCGCGTACGCTTGCTTCCTTGTGAGAAGATTGGTGCATCGCCCGCGCCGCTTGCGGCGTTCCCCAGCTTTGCGAAACCTCGTCCGCGAAACGCAATTGAGCGTCCATGATTTTGTTCTGCCGCTGTTCGTAAGCGAAAAATTGGATGAACGCCGGCCGATTGGCAGTATGCCGGGAGCTTTTCAGTTGCCTCTAAAACAGATTGCTGATCAAGCGTCCCGTGCTCGAGACCTCGGGCTCCAAGCGGTCCTGCTTTTCGGGATCCCACAAAATAAGGACGAACAGGCTAGCGGCGCTTACTCGGAAAATGGAGTCATTCAAAAAGCGCTGCGATCCATTAAATCAAAGTGTTCGGATCTGGTCACAATCACCGACGTTTGCCTGTGTGAATACATGAGCCATGGCCATTGTGGCGTCACACGCATCGACGGAGACCATTTCCATGTTCTCAACGACGAGAGCGTCGAGCTTTTGGTCAAAACGGCTCTCTCTCACGCGGCAGCGGGTGCAGACATGGTCGCACCGAGCGACATGATGGACGGCCGGATTGGCGCAATTCGCGAGGCGCTTGATGCCGAAGGCTTCGATCAAACTGGGATTATCAGTTATGCGGCCAAGTTTGCTTCATCATTTTACGGACCATTCCGCGAGGCAGCCGAAAGCCCGCCGCAATTTGGCGATCGCCGTTCGTACCAAATGGATTTCGGCAACGCAAATGAAGCCTTGCGCGAGGTGGCCCTGGATATTGATGAAGGTGCGGACATCGTGATGGTAAAACCTGCCTTGCCGTATCTCGATCTCCTATGGCGCGTTCGTGAGCGCTTTGGAAAACCGACTGCCGTTTATCATGTTAGCGGCGAGTATGCGATGGTCAAAAGTGCTGTCGAGAAAGGACTCTTGGATGAGCGCGCCACTGTGCTTGAGATCATGACTGCGCTCAAGCGCGCCGGCGCGGATGTCATTGTCACTTATTGGGCGCGAGAGCTTGCGAAATGGCTGCGAGAATAACAAGCAGCTGTGAAACTGCGCGACATGCCCGGCTAAAGCGACTAGCGTTTCTGTGGGCGCAGGCGCACGGATTCTCCGCATGCGCGATGGAAGTGCGTTTGCCAAAATGCAGGTATCGCGCCGACGTCGCCGGCTATCGACCGCAGCCGAAGCAGATCGGATCGACAGCGGTATTTGAATGCAAACGAGCGCTCTGCGATCTGCGGCGAGACAATTGCGATTTGCCAACGTCGTCAGCTTCTCGAAACGCGGCTGCGCACGCACTATCCCAACTTGCGGAACGGCGATTGGCTATTCCCCGAGTTCGATTCGCAGAACTTCAGCGCGATCGGTCACCGCGGGTACCCGCGTCTTATGCGCGAGCTGCGTGCGTTGCAGAATCGCCTCTACGATTGCACCAAGTTCGACAAGTTGATGCGCTACCGCTGCGCGAACTTGTTTTTCCTGGTCTTGCCCGAGCAGTTGTTTCGCGAACCTGAAATCCCGGTCGGCTGGGGCGCGCTCGTGGAATCGAACGAAACACTGACGCTCGCGCGCAAACCGATCTGGCACGACATAGCAGCCGAGAATCGCCTTCGGCTTCTCCAGCGAATCGCCTTGGCCGGAACGCGAGCGCTAAATCAACAGTTGGAAGTCACCTTCGAAGACATTATAGCTTCGCATTATCGGCTTTTCTGATTGTCGGGCCGCATTGCGCCGCCCGTTCCTTGACGGGGGTTGTTAGGGCGATTTCAACTAACCATCGGACCGCCCAAAGGTGTGCGAAAAGCGCCGCAATAAAAAGAACGGTGGAATAGCGTGCAACCTCCATCGAATGAATCACGGAAATACCCAGAACGTTTCCGAAACTCGCGGAGTACAAGAGAACAACAAGTAGCGCCGGCCATTTTAATTGTTCTGAGCTGCCTCGTTTGAGCACGAACCGACCTGCAAGTGGAAGACTAATGAGCAAAATTGCAAGATAACTTCGCGCGCAGCAGACGTGACCTATCCGAGCTAATTTGCTCTGCTGAACAACGACATTACTGGAACAAAGCGTTTGGGTACGCTCTAAAAATGCAGTCCCCGCCGGTATCCTAGAAAGGAGCTCCAACGATCGCGGCTGGGAAAGCGCCACAAGGCTCTTGGTATAAAAGCTCGGGGCTAATCGAAATATCTTGCGTACACTGAATGCGGGACAGTCCGTTGAGTAAAAGACCGCAAGCTGGCGAGCGACTTTTCCGGCGAACGCAAGTGGACGGTGTGCCACGCTGTGCCAGTACCAGTATTTCAAAAATCTTAAAAATCGCTCATCGCCAAGTTGTCGCCGCCACTGATTGAGAAGGGAATCGGCACCAACCTTCAGGTAGTCGGGGGCAAATCCGAGAATGGGAAACGCCTTGGGGTAAAGATCATGTGTACGTTGGATCTCCCTCTCTAGATCATCACAGGCAAGTCGTAGCCATTCAGGAGAGTAGATATCTGTCCGGCCGCTTCTTAGGTCAGCAGACATCTGCGCATGAATAATCTTCGCATGGATTACAAAGAGGGTCTCTGGGAGAAACATTTTGGCGATCCGGTCGTTTCGCCTGTGATAATGTTCCGTAAGAGTTAGCGCCACGATGATGGACACGGTGATTCCAAAAAATGCCACCTTCCCAGAGAGATTGCCTTTAGCATTGACTATTAACCAGATTACGGGAGCAACCGCAAAAACCCCCATAAGCGTAAAACTCGGCTTCAGCGAAGCGAGAAGAAAAGCGCTTACCGCGGTTGCAGTTCCATAGACAACCGCCTTGCGTCCGTTCGGTGAGATTACCCGGTAATAAAAGAACTGAACCATTAACCAAATGATCAAGATTTCGAAAAACATGCACACGCCATCGGACCGGATTTGCATTTCGGAGAAAATAGGACCGTATGAAAACAAATAGATGCCGGCGCCTAAAAGCCCGATCGCTTCGTGCGCGACACGGTTCAAACGAGGTTTGGGAAAGAAATCGCCAAGTCTGCTCCAGGTCGCGAGAAATAAACCACCGGCAATCAAGCCGAGGAAGTGTTGCATCACTGAGATTGCCCGAAAATCCGCGCAGATCTGCAAAATCAGATAAATCAAGCCCGGATAGAGGACGTTTAGGCCTTGAATGTGCGCAAAAGTACCGCCGCTCAGCTTCATCAGGGCTGGCAAGAGATATCCGGCATCGGTGTCGGCCAACGGATCTTGCGGCAGTGAAAAGCGCTTCCATGCGGCTGAGAGAATGAGAAAGGCCGCAATAACAAAGTAACTGATCTTCCAAAAGGCGGTCCGGTTTGCTCGAACAAACGATGGAAGATTCCGGTTTTTTCCGAGGGCGGCTTTCAAAAAGGTCTTTGCGAGCAGTACGCGCTCTCCACGCACCTTATAGATCTTGTCAATCGGTCGCGCTTTTTTGAAGAATGGGCACGAGCAAGTTGTGCCCGGTCATCTCTTTTGGTTGCGGCAATCCCAGCAAAAACAAAAGAGTCGGCGCCACGTCGGCCAGGATTCCGTCTTCGCAGCGAAACTTTGCTGCATCTCTGGCGACGTAAACGAAATGCACAAGGTTGCTGGTATGCGCGGTGTTGGGTGAGCCATCCGCGTTGCGCATCTGCTCGCAATTTCCGTGATCGGCAGTGATCAGGCATTTGCCGTCCAGCTCGAGAAGTTTTGGGATAATTCGCGCTATGCATTTATCCACGGTTTCGACGGCCTTGATTCCCGCCTCAACCACGCCGGTGTGGCCGACCATGTCGGGATTGGCGAAGTTTAGGACGATCAGATCGTAATTCGCCATGAGCGCGAGCACTTCATCGGTGACCTCAAAGGCACTCATCTCCGGTTTCAAGTCGTAGGTAGCGACTTTTGGCGATGGAATCAGTTTGCGGTCTTCGCCAGGAAACGGTTTCTCGATTCCGCCATTAAAAAAGTAAGTCACATGTGCGTATTTCTCCGTCTCCGCGATGCGCAGTTGCGAATTGCCGGCAGCGCTGACGACCTCAGCCAGGATCTCGTGAAGCTCTTGCTGCGGAAAAACGAACGGCGAAGGAAAGCGGACGTCGTATTGCGTCAGGCTGACAAAATGAACCTGCGGCCACACCTCGCGGTCGAAGCAGTCGAAATCCTTCAGCAAAAAGGCTTGCGATAATTGCCTCGCCCGATCGGCGCGGAAGTTGAAAAACAAAACTGAGTCGCCATCGCGCACCCGCTGCTCGTTTGGGTGGGAGAAAATCAGCGGCGGCATAAACTCATCAGTCTTGCCAAGTGAGTATTGTCGCTCAACCGCTGCGGAAGGCGATAATTTGCAGAACTCGCCGCGCCCAAGAACGATCGCGTCCCAGGCTTTTTTCGTGCGGTCCCAGCGCCGGTCACGATCCATCGCAAAATAGCGACCAATCACCGTAACTATCTTGGCGCCGCTCTTCCCCAGTTCCTTTTCGCATGTTCTCAAAAAACCAGCCCCGCCGGTGGGTGACGTGTCTCGCCCATCGGTGAAAGCATGGACGAAGATTTCTAGTACACCTGCTTCATGCGCAGCCTTCGCAAGCGCGATCATGTGCGAATAATGGCTGTGCACGCCGCCGTCGGAAACCAACCCGAGCAAGTGAAGCCGATGACCGCGCGCACCTGTGAATGTTTCTTGCAAAACTGGGTTACGAGTTAGTTCGCCCTTTGCGATCGCTTTATTAATTCGCGTCAGGTCCTGATAAACAATTCTACCGGCACCCAGGTTAAGGTGGCCAACTTCAGAGTTGCCCATCTGTCCCTTCGGTAGGCCGACATCGACGCCACTAGCGCTCAATTTAGAAAATGGATAATCCCGGTAGAGCTTGTCGTAAAAGGGGGTGGGCGCTAGGAGGGTGGCGTCTCCATTCTCATTGCGCTTGTCCCAGCCGCCTGGATTAATGCCCCAGCCGTCGCGAATGATGAGCATCACCGGACCAGCCATACGTCGCGCACTTTGCTGGTGAATGCGAAGGCCGACAAGCGGTTCTTTTCGTTGACAACCGGACAAACGCGCGCCTAGATCGGCCTCGTGAAATGGCGCAATCAGTTGCTCGCGCTTTTTTGCCTTCTCGCGTTTGCCGGCGTTGGTATTCTTTACTTTCAACACTGGGTCATCCGCAAGCCTTTTGGAATTATTTTGTTTGTTGGAGAAGGCCTGTCGCCAGCTCGGCTGGCGCCCACTCGCACTTATGCCGGTGGCGCCGGCACGCGCCTGAACGTGGACTCGATGCCTCATGCAGCTTTGATGATGAACTACTCGAAGGATTTCGCCGCTCCCGATCAAGCGGCTGCCGCAACCGCAATCGCAACAGGTGAAAGAGTGGCCAATCGCGCCCTGGGTATCAATGGTGATGGCAAACCTATCAAGAACATCGTTGAGCTCGCGCGTGAACAGGGACGAGCCACAGGGTTAGTGACTGATACAAAGCTTACTGATCCGACCAGCGCGGCTTTTTACGCGCACCCGACGGAATCGACTGATTTTGAGAAAATCGCGGCTGAGTTCGTGGATCGAGCGAACATCGACATTGCGATGGGTGGCGGCGCGGCGCAATTCCTTCCGGTCGCAAAAGGTGGAGAGAGGCAAGACAATCGCGATCTGTTGCTCGAACTTCGGGGCAACGGATTCGATATTGTTCGAACACGAGCGGAGCTGGAAACAATTCCCGCGTGGCGCAGGCCGAAACTCTTTGGTGTTTTTAGTGATGCCGATCTCGCATTCACGAACCAGGTAGAAGAGAGAAGTCACCAGCCCAGCCTGTCAGATATGGTGCGGCGAGCCATCCAACTGCTTCAATATAATCCCGGCGGCTATCTACTAGTTATCGATGCAGGGCTGATGCGCAAAGCAGCACAGGAGAACAACGGAGAAAGGACCCTCAGCCAGACAGTCGAACTAGACCGAGCAATCGGCATTGCTCGAAGCTATGGAGGACCAAGATCCACAATCGTAGTCTGCGGTGATGTGGCAATCGGTGGACTAAGCTTGAACGGCTTTCCTTTTCGTAAAGATAGTGGCATTGCGTTGCTGGGCTTTAATTCAGCCGGCCAGCCTTGGATCACTTGGGCAACCGGTCTCCACGGCAGCAAGTCGTATGGCCCGGCAAAAATACCGGACAAAGACGCAGCCGAGACGCAGCAATCGGAACAGCCCGAACCGGCGGCGTTCTACACGAAATCCGCACTGGTCACGGTTGAAGACGTCGTCGCGTTCGGCAGCGGTCCAGGAACAGAGACGCTGCAAGGCGTGGTGGAGAGCACCACTGTTTTCGAAATTTTGCGTGACGAGCTTTGATAAGCAATCTGGCGCCGGGGGACGCCGCTACACCGCCCATGCGCTCCTTATCTTCGCGTCTCGCGGTACGGCACGCCGAGTCGATAAAAACCTAGCTGTCCCCGCACGTCCGCCGCCAATGAGTTATCACCAGACAGGCGTGCCAGCTGTATGGCGGCTTCGGCGCTTTCGATTGCATTCGCAAATTGCCCAGCCTCCGCATAGCCCGCTGCCAATGTACGTAACACAACGGGGTTAGTGCCTCCCAAGAGCTCATTAGCTTCGCCAGCAAGCTTGACCGCCTTGTTACCGTCTCGTAGGGCGTCGTTAGAACTGGTGGCCAGCAGCCATGCCAGATTAGTTAGAGCAGAAATTGACTTTGGGGAAATCTCCACGGCTTTTTCGTAATGATAAATCGCTTCGGCCGTTTCGCCTTTCTGATCGAGAGCAACAGCCAGAACCGTGTGACAATCTGGATCGTCAGGCCGGATGAACAAGGCGGAGCGACAATACTTGATCGCAGTATCGAGTTCGCCTTTCTCAAACAATGCACGGCCGAGACCATAATGAGCGAGAAAGTAATCAGGTCGTATTACCAGTGCCTTGTCGTAATGAGTGATTGCCTCGTCGATTCGTTTTTCCGCTAAAAGAGCATTGGCCAAAGATACCTGCGCATCTGGATCATTTGGTTGCATGGCGACCGCTCTATCGCAATGGAAGATCGCCTCATCTATCTGGCCTTTCCCTAAAAGGGCCGTGCCCAGATTGTACTCAACGTCCCACGAATCGGCCTGCATTTCCAAGGCCGCCTGGTAATGTGCGATCGCCTGGTCGAACTGGCCTTTCTCAAAAAGAACAAACCCGAGGTTATTGTGAGCCATCCAACATCCCGGGTTTTTTGCCAGCGTGACCCGCCAAAGCGCCTCGTTATCGCCATACATCACGCTTTGCCGCCACGTCAGGACGCCTAACACCGCAAGCACGCAAACTGCCGCGCTCAGAATCAAACCACGACTTTGTTTGAATGCATCGGCGAAAGTGACCACGCCTGCGGAGGCCAAGGCAATCGGTCCGATACATGCCAGGTACTGATAGTGGTCTGCCACAAACGTGTAGCGAAATGTGTAAAGCATGATAAACCCAAGCACCGGGCTGAGCGTGATGACGAAAAAAGCGGCCGCGACTTCGACGCCGCGACCCACGTAGCGTCTCACGAAGTAGATCGCCACGCATAATCCTACTCCCGCCAGCAACCAAATGTAATCGAGTGGCTGCGCCGCCGAGAGGCTCCATTTGGGATAAATAAAAGTCAGATTCGACGGCCAGGTCAGTTTGCTCAGGTAAAACCAGACAGCCCGACTGGCGACGAGAACCCGCTCGAGTGGGCTCAGGAACGGAAAGGCTGCCTGGATTGTACCCTGACGGTAGCGTTCCCACCAAACCGCGAGTAAACCCATGGCGATGCCCATGAGGAGAAATGGGATTATTTGAAAAATTCTCTGCCGATTGATCGGCCTTTTCCGCAACCACAGAACCAAGAACAATGCGGCTGGCAATGTGCACGCAGTTGTTTTGGCTGACAGCGCCAGCGCATAGAAAACCAGAGCCGGGCAGTAAAAGAAACGAGGGCGTTTGGTTCGTTGGTCAACGAACGCAATCCAGGCAAGCAAAGTAAGCAAAAAGAAAAAGGCCATCAGCACGTTTTTGCGTTCACTGATCCAGGCGACTGACTCCACCTGCACCGGATGGAGCGCAAAGACTGCCGCAGCCAACCAAGCACCTGGCACTTTTAGCCGCGCCAACACTGCCCACACCAATAGGGCATTGGCAACATGAAGCAGAAGGTTGACCCAATGATAGCCGGTCGGATTCAGGCCCCAAAGGGCATGTTCAATTCGAAATGTGCTGTAGGTGAGCGGGAAATACTGCGACGGAGAGTCAAGCGAAAACCAAATCCGCTGCCAGCCGTCGGGTGCGGTTAACAGTTTGTTGTTGATGATATAGTCGTCGTCATCCCAGAGAAAGCCCCCATGCCATGCAGGGTAATACGCAAAGATGGTCAGGGCTGCCAAAAGCACGCCAAAAAGCCAGGCGCGACCGCGCGGAGAAAAGACAAATTCAGGAAGCTTGCGCAGAATTGGCAGGTTCATCTCCATTTTGAGAAGATGCAGTGCAATGGAAATCGCCCAGGTGCAAGTCGCCTGTCTTCACTGAAAAACAAACACCTTCGTGAGGGATACGATCGCTGATCACGGCAAAATATTTGCGCGTTAGTTGGTGCGCCTGGTCCTAATCGTTTTCGCGCTTGTGATCGCAATCCGCATTCGACTTCTGCGGATTCCGCTGAGCGCGACGAAGGCGAATACGCTTATGCCGGCCAACTGATGCTGCAAAACACCCCTCCATCCAAGCTCGCCTATAGCATGAAGTTCCCAGGGACCTATGCCGCGTATGCCGTGATCAATGACAGCGGTTGGACGTTGGGACTTGGTTCTTGCCACAGGTTCCTGATTTTTTGGACTTCCGGGACAACAGCATCCGAGATCGCCCCAGAACTGCTTTGGAAGCGCCGAATGAGCTAGGAATAGGGAGAGCGCCCGAAATGCCATTTTTCGGCTTGTTGGAGTCAATCCGATTTTGCACACTCGCGCCGCAGTTCTAGTGCGGACTTTGCGGGGTACGCTGAAAAGAATTTCGCAATCCGCCATGCCGCTATTCGTGTTAGAAAATCGCTAAAGACCCTGTGACAAGCGCTTGGCAATCAGATCGTAGAGTCGACGAAGAAACCACGCCTGGTGCCTCTGCTGCTCGTTTGGCCGCCGCGCTTTTCCTCTTCCTCTTTTGTGTTGGCGCGGTCCTCCGGCTCCTCCTTTGCTGGTTCAATCCGCCGCAGAACGCGTTTGACGATCATTACGAACCGATCTTCCTGATCATGCAAACGGGCGCCACTCCGCCAAAGGATGCCTGCTTCCAATGTTATCATCCGCCAGTCTTTTATTGGATCTCGGCTATCATCGGCCACATCGCGTTGTCTCGTGGCATGAGCGTGCCGCACATGATGAAGCTACTGCAATTCGTCTGCTGCTTTTACGGGATCACCACGCTTGGTGTGTGTTATCTTATTCTTAAGAAATTCCCGTTCTCGGCCTTCTCGGCGGCGATCGCCTTTGGAGCGATCTGCTTTCTGCCGCGACATATTTATATGTCGGCGATGAATTCCAACGACACGATCTCCTACCTGTTTGTGGCGATCTCGATCTACCTGACCATGGTTGCCTTGGAACGCCGAATTGCTCCGTGGCGTCTTGTAATCCTGAGCATGATTTTGACTTTGACCCTGTTTACGAAATACACTGCGTTCGCGGTTCTGCCGACGGTGTTGGTCGGATTAGTATGGGCATACCGGGTTCAGCTTATTGTTTCACGAGGACAACTTTGGTTGTCGATCCTCGCGGCGCTCTCCCTGCCTTTGTTGATCCTGGCTGGCTACATGACCTCCAACGTAAGGCACTATCACACCCCGTTGCCTTGGAACGTGTCAATCTACGACCCGACCATGCATCGCCCACGCGATCCCGGCGGGATCAGCTTTTTTTCTTTCAAGCCGTGGGAAGATGCCACTATGCCGATGCTCGCTCCCGGCAAACTGCATTCCTTTTGGACGATGATTTACAGTGGGATGTGGTTTGACACGGAGCCCTATTTTCTCTCTTTTCTCGATCGCAACGACGATTGGTGGCAGCGCTACAATTCGTGGTATCGCGGAGAAGGGCCCTTTCCCGGAAAAAACCCTTCGCTCTCACGTCTGACATTGTTTGCTGCAGCCGGACTCATTCTGCTGGGGCTTGTTCCACTGGCTCTCCTCCTGATTGGCGGCTTTCTCTGTGTGAGCGGCAAATGGAAGAGACTATTCGATACAAGTCCGGCAATTGGCACCTGCATGAGTCTCTTTCCCGTGTTGCTCGCTTTCAACGTAGCTGGAATCATCGCGCTCGCGATGCGGTTGCCCGTATACAATGCCATAAAACCTTCTTACCTCCTTAACGCGATGTCTGCGTTTATGGTCTTCATCGCACTAGGCGCGATGTTCTTGGAAAAAAACAGAATCCTGAGACGAACAGTACTCGTCACATCGGGCGCGCTCTTTGCTCTTGTGACCGTGCATGTGCTCCATATCGTGTTGTCCCTTTGCGCGCTCATGGCACAGGCGGGTTAGTGGCGCGAAGGCTTGGGGGGCGCAACGCAATCAGGTACGCGAAGTTTACAGCCGGTCACATGATGCTGTGATTCGCGTACTGGCCCTGTGCTCACTGAGTTTCAAGACGTCGCCAAGCAGATCGGCCGCTCGTGATTCCCCGATTGGCAACCAAGTTTGGATGCTTGTGAGTCGACTTATGTCAATGCCAGTCGTGCGCTTGCTATTCCGGCTTTTTCTAAAGCAAAACTATCTGTGTGGTATCAGTTTGAAGGCTTTCATAAGGAAGCTTCGGAGAGACGGCTAAGCATGAAGGAAGTTTTACTCGCTCGCGAAGACCCCGTAGTTCATAACAATCTCTGAGGTTGTCGTAAACACGATTATTAAGCCGAGTACGACCACCGGCACAGCAGAATTAATTCGGCGGAACAGGTACGCGGTCCCATTCAAAGGAACCCATTGTGTCGCAAAAAGATCCGATGGTTTGCTGACCATCGCACCTACGTTGGCGCCGCATTTAGCCCGTCAATTCTGTCCGACAAAAATTTGTCTTCAAGGTTTCGGCAATTGTGGCGTGTCGGATGATTTATCCCGTCCTTTTCCGGAGGTCCATCAGAATTGCGGATTATCTGCGCGAAAAACACGAGGCCGGATGATACAATTGCGGTGTTGCGATCTGAACCGCACATTTACTTTACTCACACCGACATTCTGTGACCGGACACATTTACACGTACGCGTTGATGGAACCGCAAAAATATGCGCGACAAATGCAGGGGGAGATGATTCGTGAAATCCAAGGCGCAGATCCGAAGTATCTGGTCTCTGTGGTAATGAACGGTTCCTGGTTGCAGCGGATTCGATCCGAGCAGCTGATCTTTACCTGGGCAAATGAATACACCGCTCAAGATTATGCCGCCACTCGATTTGTGAACATTACGGCTCGGGGAACCGATTATTAGTTAGGAGACATCCCGCCGTGGGTCGGGACTTCAACGACTACATCTTGATCTACAAACGGAACCGTTGAGTCGCTTTTTCTCACGTTATTTTAACGCCGCACGTGCACCATATTAATTCTAAAGCAATCGCTCTCTCCAAAACAGGCCGTCGGTCGGTAACTGTCTGTGTTTGCATTTTTCTTGCCGTGCTTCCGTGGCTCGTCTTCGGCCAAACGCTCCGGCACGACTTCGTTAACTATGATGATCCCCGTTACGTTTATCAGAATACCAGGATAACGAGCGGCCTTAACATCGCCGGGATTGCGTGGGCGTTTACTCATATTCATGCTGAGAACTGGCATCCGCTGACCACGATCACACACATGCTGGATTGCCAGTTGTACGGGTTAAACGCGGGAGGGCATCACTTCACCAATGCGCCTTTTCATACAGTTGCCGTAGTCTTGCTGTTTCTCGCGCTCCGACAAATGACTGGTGCGCTTTGGCGGAGCGCGTTTGTGACAGCGCTCTTCGCCATTCACCCTTTGCACGTGGAGTCGGTCGCCTGGGTGGCGGAGCGCAAGGATGTGCTCAGCGGCGTTTTCTTCATGCTAACTCTGCTGGCGTATGTCCATTACGCACGCGTACCGTCGAGCTGGCGCTATTTGATAGTGGTGTTTGTCTTTGCGCTTGGTCTGATGTCCAAGCCGATGCTGGTGACGCTGCCGTTTGTGCTCTTACTTCTCGATTACTGGCCACTCAGAAGAATTACAGATCAGCGATCAGACGTCGGACAGCTGTTACAGCTGCTCCCGGAAAAAATTCCGTTGCTCGCACTGTCGGCGGTTTCAAGCACCGTCACATTTCTGGCCCAACGAGGAGCAATCGGCTGGAGTGAGCAATTGCCAATGTTAGCACGAATTAACAATGCCCTTGTGACCTACATCATTTACGTGCGGCAGATGTTCTGGCCAGCAAACCTGGCGGTATTCTACCCCCACTCCGAAAGCCGGCTGCCACTGTGGCAAATTAGCCTCGCGCTGGCTGTTCTCATCGGCATCACCGTGGCAGCGGTTATTCTGCGAAAGAACGCGCCGTATTTCGTCAGGGGGTGGTTGTGGTACCTCGGGATGCTCGTTCCGGTAATCGGGTTGGTACAAGTAGGATGGCAAGGACATGCAGATCGATATACCTATTTGCCACAGATCGGCCTTTACATTGCTGGCACTTGGGCTCTTGCCGATTTGACTGCTTCATGGCGCCGCCAACGCATACTTCTGGGCGCTGCTGCGTTACTCGTAATTGGCGCTTTAAGCTGGAGTGGCTGGATCCAAACCTCTTATTGGCGCGATAGCGAAAGGTTGTTCACCCATGCGCTTGCCGTGACGAGAAACAATGATGTTGCCGAGAACAACCTTGGTATAGTTTCTTTGCAAAGAGGTCAGCTGGACGAGGCTATTTCCATGTTACAGGCAGCTATCGATCTACGCCCGGAAAATGGCCCGGCTCATAACAATCTCGCAAAGGCTCTCCTTCAAAAGGGCCGGGTCGCAGAGGCAATGGTGCACTATCGTCAATTCTTGAAGATAGAACCCGCGAACGTCGAGGCGCACAATATTCTTGGGACAGCGCTCATCCACCAAGGCCGCATCAGGGAAGCAATTCAGCAATGGCAGGACACCCTGGCAATCGAGCCGGAAAACGGAAATGCTGCAAGCAATCTTGCATGGCTGTTCGCAACCTGTCCCGACGACTCAATCCGAGACGGACCCCATGCGGTTGAACTGGCAGAGAAAGCGCTGCGTATCTCGGGCGGCAAGATCCCAATGGTTTTTCGGGTGCTAGCAGCCGCATACGCAGACAATGGGCAATTTTCACAGGCAATCGAAAGTGCGCAGCGCGGCTCCGATTTAGCAAATCGCCAGGGTAACCCCGGGTTGGCCGCCGAGCTTCAGAGTAACACCGTTCTTTACCAAGCTGGCACACACTGCGCGATCCTAGCCTAGTAAATGCCAGTTCGCCCTATAGTGAATAATAGCAAGCGAAAGTTTGGCGACCGCCACAGTCGATTACCAAGAGGCGTTCCCAGTCGTCGTATAACGATTGTTGTATACCTGTTTCTTGTCGCAACCAGCCTGGCCGTATTCGGCCAAACAATCCGTTACGATTTCGTTAATTTCGACGATGACTTATACGTCTATAACGCACCGGCGATTCAGGCCGGATTGACAGTAAAAGGGCTAGCGCTTGCCTTTACCAGCCCTCACGCACGCAACTGGCATCCACTGACGACCATTTCACACATGCTGGATTGCCAGTTGTACGGTTTAAAGGCCGGGGGACATCATGCTACCAACGTCGTCTTGCATACCATTGCAGTGCTCTTGCTTTTTCGGGTGCTACGGCAAATGACTGGCGCAGTATGGAAGAGTGCCACTGTCGCAGCGTTATTCGCGGTCCACCCACTCCATGTCGAATCAGTGGCATGGGTAAGCGAGCGAAAAGACGTTCTGAGTGCCGTTTTCTTTTTCCTCATGCTGGATGCATACTTTCGTTATACACGAGCGCCCTCTATAACGCGCTATCTGGTGGTCGCTGTACTCTTCGCAGCCGGGCTCATGTCCAAGCCAATGCTGGTAAGCGCACCTGTCATCCTTCTCCTTCTGGATTACTGGCCCCTACGTCGCTTTGAACAGCTTTCCTCAAGAAAGGACAGAGGCAAAATCGCAAAGTCCGGTGATCAATGGCGCCTAGCACGAGACCTCTTCCTGGAAAAGGTTCCCTTGCTCGTTCTTTCGGCGGGCGCTTGTGTCATCACATTTGTCCTGCAGAAACGCGCTACTGGTGCAATCCCACCGTTGCCGTTCCTCTGGCGGGTGCAAAACGCGGTCGCGACTTACGTGATTTACGTCTGGAAAACATTGTGGCCGACACGCCTCGCAGTTTTCTATCCTCATCCAAACGATACCATTGCAATTTGGGAAGTCGTTCTCGCGATCGGACTGCTTCTCGCGATGACTGTCGCAGCAATCGTTTTTCGAAGAGAACGACCGTATCTCTTCACCGGATGGTTCTGGTATGTCGGTATGCTTGTCCCCGTGATTGGCTTCGTCCAGGTTGGAGAACAAGGCCACGCCGACCGCTATACCTACCTCCCTCATATCGGTCTGTTTCTGCTCGCGGTCTGGCTCATTGCTGATCTGACAGCAGTGCCCCAACTAAGATCAAGGATTGCTGTGCCAGCCGCGGTAATAATCATCGTTGCCCTGACGTGGGCGGCATTCATTCAGACTTCCTACTGGCGCAACAGCGAGACGCTTTGGACCCATGCTCTTGCCGTGACTTCTGATAATGATGTTGCCCACAATAATCTCGGGTACCTGTGCGTTGAGCGCGGTGAACCGGACAAAGCGATCTCTCATTTTGAGACTGCGTTAAGGATTAGGTCCAGTAAGCGGGATCCGCATTACAGCGTCGGTTCAGCTTTTGTGCAAATGAACCTCGCCGATGC
>Ga0209161_10001215_pt1 | contig 21132 bp, 20 predicted proteins | sample GraSoiAngelo_155_FD_186169 | JGI IMG/M metagenome (GOLD analysis project Ga0209161, IMG submission 186169) | Grasslands soil microbial communities from the Angelo Coastal Reserve, California, USA - 14_1009_13_30cm (SPAdes) (version 2) | ecosystem: Environmental > Terrestrial > Soil > Grasslands... | reverse complement strand
CGCACTTGGCTCGATTGGCTTCTCGTCGGCGGTGCCACCGCGACGTTCGTCGGCTTCGGGATAGTGGCCCGCGTGCCCCAATTGACCATCGGCTGGGGATGGGTCGTGGGTCTCACCGCGACCATGCTCGCGCTGCTTTCCGGAACGGGCTGGTGGCTCTGGCGAACGACGCGGTTCAACTGAGGGGCAGCGCTGTCATCCTGAGCGAGCGCGCGGCACGCGCGCGAGCGAAGGATCTGTTTGAGGAAAGCGGATCCTTCGCGCCTGCGGCGCTCAGGATGACAGGCTCCGTCGCTTCGCGGAGTAGGGAGAGGGAGAGACCACCCCCGATGCATGATCCGGCGGTCCCGAGTAGTTTCTCGCCATGATCAAGCTCCTCCGACATCTCACGCTCATCCTGCTCGCTCCCGCTCCGCTCGCCGCGCAGCAATCGCCCTTCACCATCGAGCAGGTGATGGGCGCGCCGTTCCCCGACGAGCTCACCGCCGCGCCCACGGGCGGGGCGGTGGCCTGGGTCTTCAACACCCGCGGCGCGCGGAACATCTGGGTCGCCGCGCCGCCCGACTACGCCGGCCGGGTCGTGACGGCGTACGCCGAGGACGACGGGCAGGAGGTGGGCGACCTGCGCTGGACGCCCGACACCCGCGCCATCGTGTTCGTGCGCGGTGGGAGCCCGAACGAGAAAGGTGAGTACCCCAACCCCCACAGCCTGGTCGCGGGCGTCGAGCAGGCGGTGTGGGTCGTGCCGGTCGCGGGCGGGAGTCCGCGGCGCATCGGCGAGGGGCACGCGCCGGCGGTCTCCCCCAAGGGCGACCACGTGGCGCTCCTGAGACGGGGCCAGGTCTGGTGGGCGTCGCTCGCGGACACGTTGCCCGCCGAGCAGCTGATTCACGCGCGGGGGACGGCCCGCTCGCTGCGCTGGTCGCCCGATGGCTCGAAGCTCGCGTTCGTGAGCGACCGCGGCGACCACGCGTTCGTCGCCGTCTACGACGTCGCGACGAAGACGCTGCGCTTTCTGGATCCGAGCGTCGACTCGGACGCGGACCCGGTCTGGTCGCCCGACGGCCGCCGCATCGCCTTTCTTCGAAACCCGGCGGGTGCGGAGAGACTGCCCTTCACGCCCCAGCGGGCGGGCCAGCCGTGGTCCATCCGCGTCGCCGAAGTGGCGAGCGGCGCGGGACGCCAGGTCTGGATCGCCGACTCGGGGCCCGGCAGCGTGTTCCGCGAGGTGGTCGCGGACAATCAGATCCGCTGGGGAGCCGGTGACCGCATCGTGTTCCCGTGGGAGAAGGACGGCTGGACCCATCTATACGCGGTCCCGGTCGACGGCGGTCGGGCGGCGCTCCTCACGCCGGGAGGGTTCGAAGTCGAGCACGTACGCATGAGTCCCGACGGGGCGACGATGGTGTTCAGCTCGAATCAGGACGACATCGAGAGGCGCCATATCTGGAAAGTGTCGGTGTCGGGGGGCCCGCCGACGGCGCTGACCCGCGGGGCCGACCTCGAGTGGACGCCCGTGATGACCGGCGACGGTCGCGGGGTCGCGTTCATCCGAGCCGGCCCCCGCATGCCGCCGCGGCCCGTCATCCAGCTCGGCACCGCTGCGCCGCGCGACCTCGCGCCCGGCGCGATTCCCGCCGACTTCCCGGAGGCTGCGCTCGTCGACCCGCAGCCCGTGCTCTTCCCCGCCGCGGATGGGATGACGATCCATGGTCAGCTGTTCGTGCCGCGCGGCATCAAGACAGGGGACCGGCGGCCCGCCGTGATCTTCTTCCACGGCGGCTCGCGACGTCAGATGCTCCTGGGATGGCACTACTTCTACTATTATCGCAACGCGTACGCGCTGAACCAGTACCTCGCGAGCCGCGGCTACGTCGTCCTGTCCGTCAACTACCGCAGCGGGATCGCGTACGGGATGGAGTTCCGTGAGGCACTCCACTACGGCGCCCAGGGCGCGAGCGAGTTCAACGACGTGCTGGGCGCGGGCCTATACCTGCGCAACCGGCCGGACGTGGATCCCAAGCGAATCGGCTTGTGGGGCGGCTCGTACGGCGGCTTTCTCACGGCCCTGGGTTTGGCGCGCGCGTCGGACCTGTTTGCGGCGGGTGTGGACCTGCACGGGGTGCACGACTGGAATATCGAGATCCAGAACTGGGTCCCGGCCTACGACCCGGCCAAACAGGCGGAAGCGGCGAAGCTCGCCTCCGAGTCGTCCCCGCTCGCGTACGTAAAGGATTGGCGCTCGCCCGTGCTGCTGGTCCACGGCGACGACGACCGCAACGTGCAGTTCAGCCAGACCGTGCAGCTCACCGCGGCGTTGCGCACTCAGCGGGTGGACGTCGAGCAGCTGATCTTCCCGGACGACATCCACGACTTTCTGACGCACGCGCACTGGGTCGCGGCCTACGAGGCGGCGGCGGCGTTTTTCCAGCGGCGGCTGGGACGCACGCCGTAGGCTACGGTTTTCGCGCTCGAGCCTGCACGATCGCCTGCTCGAGCCGCGCCCGGTTCCGCTCGGTCAGCTGCTCAATGCCCGCCCGAAAACGAGCGTCGTCGCGCACCCGGTCGAACACGCCGCTACGGAGGAAGCGGGTCTGGACCGCCCTGTACGCCGCTCCATACCAGTGGAGGGACGCTTCCACGTCCCCGAGCCACGCGTAATACATCCCCAATCCTTCGGGCGCCGCCCAGGTGGCATGGCCAGCCCGGACCGCGGCGGCGAGCGAGTCGACGATGGCCGCTGCCTCGCGATGGCGCCTGAGCGCCTCGAGACACATGGCCTTAAGGTACTGTTGGTCGCCCAGATTGAGCGCCAGGCATTCCGCGGGGCGGCCGAGCAGCAGCAGTGCGAGCCCTTCGAAGCGAATCCGCACCGGCAGGGGGGCCGTCTCGAGGACCCCGGCCCGTCGGGCCTCTCGCAGGGCGACGTCGTAGCGGCGAGCCCCAAGCTCCGCTGAGCTGAGCGCGATATGGAATGCCGGCGCCAAGGGGTCGAGCTCTGTAGCCGTCTGAGCTTCCGCGACCGCATCTTCGTAGCGGCCGGCGTCGCCCAGAGCCGCCACATAAAAACTGTGCGCCTGTCCGGAATTCGGCCGGAGAGCGACGGCCCGCGCGAGGTCCCGGATCGCCGTATCGACCGAGACTCCTGCATTCGTAAGCGCCCAGCCTCGAGCGGCGAACCCCTCGGCGAGACTTGAGTCCAGCGCGATCGCGCGGTCAGCAAGTACGATGGCGCGCGCGAGCGCGGTGACAGGCTCCGGGCCACCGGAGTACTGGTACAGGACGAAGAGACTCAAGGCGCTGGACAAGCCTGCGAAGGCGGGCGCGTAGAGGGAGTCGACGGCCAGCGCTTCCTGGAACGCCTGCATCGCGCGCAACAGGCCATCGCGCGTGCGCTGCTGACGCCAATAGGTGCCCCGGAGATAGGCATCGTACGCGGCGGGCTGTTCGGTCCGCGATCCAGGACTCAGCGGACGCAGACCCTGGACGCTCGCCAGCAGAGCCCTGCTCACGTCCCCGGCGATCTCTTCCTGCACCCGGAAGACGTCCTTGAGATCTCGCTCGTATGTCCGCGCCCATAGGTGCGCGTCCGTCTTGGCGGCGATGAGCTGCGCGTTGACCCGAACCCGACCTCCCGCCCGGCGGGCGGACCCCTCGAGCACGTGGTCGACCCCCAGCGTGTCGGCGATGCGCGACAACGTCAGGTGGCTGCCCTTGAGCGCCACGACCGATGTACGGGAGATGACCTTGAGATCGCGGATCTGGGCGAGCTGCGTGATGATCTCGTCGGTCATACCGTCGCTGAAATACTCGTCTTGCGGCCCCCCGCCGATCGTCTCAAACGGCAGCACGGCCACCGAGGCGGCATACGCCGGCGCGCCCACGGCCGCTGTCCGCGCGTGTCGCCACGGCTTCCATACGGCGAGACCACCACCGAGCGCGACCAAGGCGAGGCCAGCGCCCAGCGCGGCGCGCAGCCGTCGGAACCCTCCGCTCGGGGGCGACACGACGGAGCGCCCCGAGCCGCCCAACGCTTCGGCGAACTGCAGGGCCGTGGCATAGCGGTCGGCTGGTGCCTTCGCGAGCGCGCGGTCGAGCGCCTCCGCGACCGCTCCTGATACCGTCCCCCGGGCGGTGCGCAAGCGCGGGACGGGGTCTAGCGCGTGACGAGCGAGGATCGCCTGCGCGGTGCCGCCGGAGAACGGCGGATGCCCGGCGAGCATTTCGTAGAGGACGCATCCCAGGCTGTACACGTCGCTCCGGCCGTCGAGCGCCCCGACCCCCGTTGCTTGCTCCGGGCTCATGTAAAGCGGCGTCCCGATGGCGATGCCGGTGTGCGTCAGCTTATCGCCGCCCGCCGCCGAAATCGCCCGCGCAATGCCGAAGTCCGCGACGACGGCCTCGCCGCTCTCGAGCAGGATGTTCTCCGGCTTGATGTCACGGTGGACGACATCGTGCTGGTGCGCGTAGGCGAGGGCGCCCGCGACCTGCCGCGTGATCGTCAGCGCGTCGTCCAACGGCAGCTGGGTTTCATGGTCGAGGCGCTCCCGCAGGGACTTTCCCTCGACGTACGGCATGACGTAATACAGCAGGTCGGCAGCGGTGCCAGAGTCATACAGCGGCAGGATGTGGGGATGGTGGAGCTTTGCGGCGATCTGGATCTCTCGCAGGAACCTTTCGGCGCCGAGCGCGGCGGCGACCTCCTGGCGGAGTACCTTGATGGCGACGACACGGTCATGGCGCGAGTCGTGGGCCAGAAACACCACCGCCATGCCGCCGCGGCCGAGCTCCCGCTCGAGCGCGTAGCGGCCCGCCAGGGCGATCCGGAGGCGCTCCTCGAGCTCGAGCATAGGCGCTAAGATAGGACCTTCAGCGCACTCCGCCCATCAGCCCCTGGACGGGCTTGATGAGCACAAACATGACCGCCGCCGCGCCCAGCGTTACCGCCGCCGTCACGCCGAACAGGGTCGGGAGCGGCGTCGTGCTGATGAACCCCGCCGACCACCCGGCCAGCTTGTTGCCCAGGGCGTTCGAGAGGAAGAACACGCCCATCATCAGCCCAACCACCTGCTTGGGCGCGAGCTTGGTCACGACCGACAGCCCGACGGGGCTCAAGCACAGCTCACCGAGCTCTTCGATGAAATAGACCGCGACGAGCCAGAGCGGGCTGATCTTCACGCCGCCCTGCGCGATCGCCCCGGCCGGCATGAGCAGCACAAAAGCCAGTCCCACGAACAGCAGCGCGAGCGCGAATTTCGCCGGTGACGACGGCTGCCGGGGCCCGAGCTTCACCCACAGCCAGGCAAAGAGGGGGGAGAGGAGGATCACGAACGCGGCCTGGATGGATACGAACCACGATGCGTACAGCGTGATGCCCAGCAGCTCGAGGTGGACGTAGCGGTCGGCAAACAGGTTCAGCGTGGACCCCGCCTGCTCATAGGCGCCCCAGAAGAGGGACGCGAACGCGAAGAAGACCACCACCGCCGTCATGCGCTTCCAGTCCTCGGGAGTGAAGCCCCCGGCCGGTCCGGTGACGGCGGCCGTCGCGGGCGGCCCGGGTCGCCTGGCGAGACGGTCCATCGCCGGCTGGAGACGCCGGCGACCGAGGCCGTACTGCAGCAGTCCGAGCGTCATCCCGACACCCGCGCAGGCGAATCCGAGATGCCAATCCACGCCTTCGGCGAGCTTGCCGGCGACGAGGGGCCCGAGGAGCGCGCCAAGGTTGATCCCCATATAGAAGATCGAGAAGCCGGCGTCACGCCGCTCGTCCCCCTGTTCGTACAGCGACCCGACGAGCGTCGAGACGTTCGGCTTGAGTAACCCGGTCCCGACGACGATCAAGGAGAGCCCCGCGTAGAAGAACGGCAGCGCGTGGAGCGCAAGCGTGAAGTGGCCGAGCGCAATGACGATCCCGCCGAGCAGGACGCTCCGGTAGTGACCCAACCAGCGATCGGCGATGACGCCGCCGAAGATCGCGGCGAGCCACACGCTGCCGACGTAGTTGCCGTACACGGCGCCCGCGTGGGGGTCGGTGAAGCCGAGTACCTTCGTCATGTACAGGATGAGGAACCCCCGCATCCCGTAGTAGCTGAACCGCTCCCACATCTCGGTGAAGAACAGCGTGGACAGGCCGCGCGGGTGGCCGAACCACGACGAGCCGGGTGGGGGACTCGTCACTCGAACAGGTCGTTCTGCTCGACGGGCTCCGACGGCAGCGGGGTCCGGAGGATGTCGCCCAGCCGCCGCTCCCACTGCTCGACGTCGAAGTGGTGCTCGTCTGGAAGGGCACGGCGCAACCCAGGAGAGAACTCGTGGAACGCGGCGAGCAGCTCCGTGATGGCCTCCCGCAGGGCCTGGACCTGGAAGCCGCCCTCGGTGGCACCCATGTCTTCGAGGATGCTCTGCTCGGTGCGCGACGCGATGATCGGCTCCGCGCGTCCCTGCACGAAGACGTTGGTCCGCCGCTTGGGACCGCGCTCCTCCTCGATCGGCATCAACCCGATGATGGCGTCGGAGCGCCAGTACTTGCCGTAGCCGAGAAAGACCATGCGGTCGCGTTTGATGTCCATGCTGCCTCCGGAGCGCCGCCCGTCCGCGGTGCGCGGCCCGGGGCCGAAGGCGTCACGGAACCAGGACAGCACGCCGCCGATCACGCTCATGGTTAGTCCTTCTTCATCTTCTTCTTGAGCTCCCGGAGCTGCCGGTCGGCCGCCGCCTCGCGGGCGGCCCGGTCGAGCTGCGACTTGAGCAGCTCGTCTCCCGGGTCCACGCCGGGACGCGGTCCCCCCGCCGCCTGGAGGTCGCGCCACGCGCGTTCGGCCGAGCGCTCCGCCTCGGTGAGGGGCCGGTCGCGCTCGGCGCGAACCAGCTGCCCTTGCATGTCGCCCAGCTCGCGCTCGTACAACGCGAGCTCCTCCCGCAGCGCCGCCAGCTTCTTCTCGAGCACGGCCGTGCGCTCGCGGTGCTTCGCCGCGAACCGCCGGGCGACCTCCACCGTCTCCCGATCTTGGATCTCGGACGCGAGCCGGCCCCGACGCTCGGCATCCGCCAGCCGCTGGCGCTCCTGCGCGAGCGCACGCTCGGTGCGCGCGACCGCCTCGCGCGTCTCGCCGACGGCCAGCTTGGCCTCGACCACCGCCTCCCGCATCTGCCGGGCCAGGTCGCGCAAATCCCCCGCCGGCGTCGCCGCGTCCAGAGCGGCGCGCAACGCGTCACGCAGGCGCTCGAACACCGGAGGCTAGCTTTTCCGGACCGTTTTCGCGAAGAACGGCGAGAACACCTGCTCCACCGCCCGCGACTTGCACTTGGGGCAGGCCGGCCGCTTGCGCCCGTGCTCCTCGATTCCCTCTTGCTGGCTGAAGCGCGTGTCGCACTCCGTGCAGCGATACTCATAGATCGGCATGGCGGGGTTTACGTTATTCCCCGCCGAAACCAGGGTCAAGTTGACGCCCCGAGCAGCCCCCCGAAGATTGCTCGCATGGCGAACCGCCTCTCGCGCGCAGCCCTCGCCGCCCTCGGCACCATCATCCCCCTGGTGGGCGCCGCGGCGTGCAATGAGGGCCTCCAGCCGACCCCCCTCTGTCCCGAGCGCTTCGTCGGGATCTGCGGCAGGGTGACGTTCCAGGGGACCGAGCCCGACAGCACGGAGGGCGTCTTGGTCGTCGCGTACCCGCGCTTCCCCCAGAGCCGCAATGACCTCCTCACGTTCCAGCCGTTCCCGCCCCCGCCGTCGCTCGCCCGTCCCTTCCGGGGATCGCAGATCTACGCCCTTCCCCTGAGCACCGGACGGTACGAATGGGTGGTGGCCGTCTGGAAGAAGGTCGGGGCCTTCGCGCCGGGGTTCAGCAATGCCGACTCGCTGCTCAAGGAGGCGGGCTTCTACCGGGACCAGACCGACCCCACGGCGCCCGGAGTGGTCGTCGTCCACGACTCCAGCACCGACTCGGTCAACTTTGTGATCGACTTCGGTAATCTGCATCCCATCTGCACCTACTTCCCGCCGTGCCCGTGAGGGCCCTCCTGCTGGCGGCGCTCGCGACCGTGCCGCTCCGCGCCGTGAGCGCTCAGGGAACCGCCGCCCTCTACGGGTCGGTACGGGACAGTTCAGGCCAGCCGTTACGCGCCACCGTTCGAGTCGTCAACGGCGACGGCGTGGGCGTGGCGGATGCCCAGGGGCGCTACCGGCTGAGCGTACCGGGTGGGCTCGTCATCGTCCGGGTAGGTCTCCTCGGCTTCCAGTCTCTCGTCGACACGCTGACCCTCGCAGCAGGGGATTCGGTCGAGCGCGACTACCGGCTCGGTCCCGCGGTCGTACCGCTGGAGCCCGTCATCGTCACCGCCGCCAAGCACTCACAGCTCTTGAGCCAGGCGGTGACGAGCGTCGCGCTCGTCAGCGATACCGACGTCGCCCGCCGGGCCGTCACGACCGTGGACGAAGCCGTAGACAAGGCTCCCGGAGTGCAGTTCCTCAACGGTCAGGTGAACATCCGCGGCTCGTCGGGCTACGTGCAGGGGCTCGGCAGCCGCGTGCTGATGCTCGTGGACGGCGTGCCCGCGAATCAAGGCGACCGGGGTGGGATCAATTGGGACCTCATCCCGCTCGAGGACGTCGCGCGGGTCGAGGTGGTGAAGGGCGCGGGCTCCGCGCTCTACGGCTCGGCGGCGCTGGGCGGCGTGGTCAACGTGATCACGCGGGAGATCCCGAGCGGCTTCCACGCCCGGGTACGCGCCCTCGGTGGCGCGTACGCCAACCCACCTTTCGACGTCTGGAGGTTCCGCGACTATACGGGCGCTCTGGAGGGCCTCGATGTCACGACGTCGTACGGAACCGCCGCGGCGCGCGGCAGCTACACGGCCGGCGGGTGGCACTCGGACGGCTACCGCGAGCAGGACCGGCGCAACCACTGGCAGACCGCGGCCAAAGCGCAGTGGATCCCGACCCCCGAGACTCGCGTGACGACGTCCGGCTCGTGGGCGAGCGATCAGTACGAGACGCCGCTCATCTGGTGCACCCACGGTAGCTGCGATGACCGCGGCCAGGATTTCCAGCCATTCATGATCGAAGCGTCCGGCCGCGGCGCCTTCACCCGCTCGGACAAGGGGCAGCTCGCCGCGACGGTCGAGCACCACGCCTCGGAGCGCTTCGCGTGGCAGGCACGGGGTTCCTGGGGCCGCACCGACTTCACGGATTTCCAGCCTACCGGCGATGACTGGGGCGTGGCCAATCGATACGGCGTCGAATTCCGCGGCGAAGTGCACCCGACGGGCGACCGCGTCGTGACGCTGGGCGCGGAGGGCAGCTTCTCCGACGTGCGCACCAATATCTTCACCGGCGACGCTAATCCCACGAGCAACGTGGTCCGCACGCACGATCAACGCGAGTTCGCCGCCTATGCCGAGGGCGAGCGTCAGCTCGGGAGGCTGCGGCTCGTGGCCGGCGCACGGATCGATCACCTCGACGTGGACGGAGGCTCGCTCGCGACCGTCCTGAGCCCGCGTCTCGGCGTCGTGCTGCCGACGGCCCGCGCCGGCGTGTGGCGCGCCTCCGCCGGCCGCGGCTTTCGCGCCCCGTCGCTCGCCGAGCGGTTCGTCTCGACCTTCGTGCAGGGTATCCCCGTCGTCCCGAACCCCGATCTGGACCCCGAGACGGCGTGGTCGTTCGAGCTCGGCAACGCGGCGACGCTCTCGTCCGCGGTGCGGACGGACGCGGCGCTCTTCTGGACCGAAGCGTACGACCTGATCGAGCCTACGGTGGACAGCGGGCGGATCCAATTCAAGAACGTGACGCATGCCCGCCTCGCGGGACTCGACCTGGCCGTCACCGCCACTCCCCCGGTCGCGGGTCTCACGACGACCTTGTCGTACACGTTTCTGCACGCCCGGGCCCTCGCGCACGACAGCGTCTCGGAGCGCCCGCTCGCCTTCCGGCCGAGGCATCTGCTCACGCTCGGCGCCGACTACCAGCGCGGCGTGATCGGCGTCGGGGGCGACTTCCGCTACACGAGCCGCCTGGACCGGGTAGAGATCTACGAGACCGACCCGCGCGTGGCGGAGAAAGTCCTCGATCTGCGGGTGAGCGCCGTGTGGGGCGCATGGACGCTACGCGCCCAGCTCGCCAACGCGCTCAACTACATCTACAGTCAGGTGCCCCGCACACTCGCTCCGGTCCGGACCTTCGCCGCCACCATCACCTGGACGTATTAGATTCGTACGATGCTCGACGGCGCGCTGATTCTAACCCTGCTGCTCACGGGGTTTCAGGCGTCCCCGCTCAACGGCACCTGGGAGCTGACCCGCATCTTCCGGGCGGGCCCCGTACCCTCCACTCGCGCCGTGCCGATCGACTCCACCGTCTACCTTCGCATCACGCTTGAGACTCACGTGGGCGACTGGATTTCAGGCCGTCTGTACCGCCGTTATCGGGGCGAGCCCGACCGCAGCAAGGTCGAAGCCGGCCCGCTCCGCGGGGAAGGCCGTTTCATCATCGGGGTCGAGATCGAGAAACCGGCCTGGGCACGGGCCCGCACCGCGGCCTGGCTGGTGGGCGACACCCTGCGCTTCGGCACGTCGCTCGTTCCCGACGCCGACAGCCTGGAGCTCCGGCGGGTGAGCCCCGACGCCCCGTATCCGGCAACCCTGCTGGAGGTCGTGACGCCTCCATGAGACGGTTCCGTGCGACACCTTTTTGCGTGCCGTTCTTCGGCTTGCCGTTGTTCCTGTCTTGTGGCGGCGACCGCACACGCTCGCCGACCTGCGGCATGGCGCAGCTCATCGGGCCGTCCCTGATCCAAGACCGGCTGCGGCATCTACCCTTCGTGCTCACGGACGCGCCACGCGGGCTCCCCGGCACGCTTCCCGTCCGGGTGGTCGGCGTAACCCAGCAGAGCGCGGTGGCAGTCAGCTACACCAAGGGGGCGCTGACGATGGAGTTTCAGGGAGCCGGCTTCCCCGCCACTTCGATCAGCGACTCCACCGCCTACGCTATCCTCGTGGTGGACGATTCCACGCAACGAGCGCAGGGCCTGCTGATCTACGAGTCGCGGCGCCCGCCGGAGGGATACCCGAGCATCGGCGCCCTGACCGGCGCCGACCGGACGATCCCGTTGTACGGCGTGCGCGTCGACTGGCCGAACGTCTCGAACCCGAAGTGCCCGCTGCTCGGCGCCCCGGCGGGCCCCCCAAGCTCGGCGCTGTGACGCGCCTCGTCGCCGTGAGCGCGACGCGCCGCACCGACGCGGGGCGGGAGCGCGTCGCCCTGAACACCGCCTACGTGTATGCCCTGATGCGCGTCGGGCTCGTGCCCCTCCTCGTGCCCCCCGTCCTCGAGCCCGCGGCGGCGGGGGCGGCGCTCGACGGCGTGCACGGTCTCGTCCTCACGGGGGGCGAGGATGTAGAGCCGTGCCGCTACGGGGCGTCCCCCCATTCCAGGCTGGGTGAGATCGATCGGGCACGCGACGCGGTGGAGCTGGCGCTCATCGCGGGCGCCGAGCGACGCCGCCTCCCGGTCCTCGCCATCTGCCGCGGGATCCAGATCCTGAACGTCGCCCTGGGCGGCACGTTGTACCAAGACCTGGCGAGCGAGCGCCCCGGCTCCGTCGACCACGCCGATACGCGCTCCCGCCACGGCCTGCGCATCGAGTCCGGAACGCTGCTCCACCACACGCTGGAGACCGTGCACGCCAGCGTGAACACCCGGCATCACCAGGCAATCCGGGACGTGGCGCCGCCGCTCTGTGCGAACGCCTGGGCGGAGGACGGCGTGATCGAGGGGGCCGAGCGAAGGGACCCCGGAGCACCCTGGACGCTCGCCGTCCAGTGGCATCCGGAGGACGACGTGGAGGGCGCGCTGTTCCGCGGCTTCGCGGACGCGATCGCGTGAGCATCGCATTTCCGTCGGCCGAATGGGTGAGCGCGTACGGCGTGGCGATCAACGCGAGCGACGGGTATCGCGCCGCCTCGCTCGAGTGGACGCACGGTCCGGTCGCTCTCGTGGTGAATCGTCAGCCCGAGATCGGGATCGGCGAGCCGGTGGGGATCTGGCTCGACCTCGAGCGAGGCGTCTGCCGCGAAGCGAAGGTCGTGTCCCACGGGGAGGCGGACCACGCGGCGTTCGTGATCTCGGGCGACTACCAGCACTGGAAGCGCGTGATTCGGAAAGAGCTCGGGCCCATCGCGGGGATCATGCAGCGCAAGCTCACGCTCAAGGGGTCGCTGCCGATCGTGGTGCGCTTCGTGAAATCCGCGGAGCAGCTGGTCGAGGCGGCGACGACGGTGCCGACGCGGTTTCTGGACGAGTGAGGGGTAAGCGGTGAGCGGTTGGGCCGCCCCGCTGACCGCTCACCGCTTACGCTACAGATTTCGGAGTATCTTCTCCGGTGTGCTAACGTTCGGAAAGAAGACCCGGTCGCTCAGCCGGTTGAAGGCCACCCGCAGCGTGGGGAACCGCTCGGCGGCGGCGCGGTAGATGGTGGCGACGCCCAGATGTTCGGCGAGCCGGTGCTGGGCGGCCAGGCGAAAGCCCTGTCGGCCCAGCTCGTCGTAATACGGCAGGTCGGGCCCGCCCTTGCGGGAGCGCCGGGCAGCGATGTAGTCCGGAAACAGTCCGGCGAGCCAGAGACTGTAGTTGCCGAGATGCGCGCGAAGCAGAAAGGCCCGTTCCCCGGCGTCGTCGAGTCCCGTGAGGTCCTCCACCATGTCGATCAAGTAGTGGTAGGTCTCGTCGTCGGTGCGGCGGATGCGGACGTGCCGGTCATGATCGCCGAATTCGAGCAGCAGCGCGGCCAGGTAGTCGGCCAGGACGCGGTCGTCGACGCCGGCTGCGCGCAGGGTATGGCGCACCGCCACATACGTAAAGAGCGCCGGCGACGGGACCACGAGCGTGCGCAGGGCCAGCAGGGCGGCGAGCAGGTCGGGGTCGTCGAGCAGCTCGTCGGGTCCCTCCTCGAGGAGCAGCCGCTCGTACCGCGCGCGGCGCGGCGCGTCCCCACGCGCCAGGGCGAGCGCGACGAGCAGAAAGTCCTGCGCCCGCAGGCGACCACGGACGTTGGCCAGTATCATGCCCAAACCTCCCTCTAGCGCTGCTACCCCCCGACCCGCGCCGGAGTTGCTGGCGCGCCTGACGACGCTCGCCCAGGAGCTCGCGGGGGCGTTCCGGCCGACCACCGTGGTCGAGGTGGTGGCGCGCGCGCTCGCCGAGCTGCTCCGGCCCGATCGGCTCTCGGTCATACTACTTGACGCCGAGTCGAACCGGCTGGCGGTGACCTACGACACGCACCCCGTTCCGGCCCGCACCGACGACCCCCTGCTGCAGCTCGCGTTGCGGCACGGGCCGCTCGCGTTCCCCAAGAACGTACGCGAAGAGGCGCGGCGCCGCGGGGCGGAGCTGCCCGCCGACGCGCCCCCCCCCGGCTCCTGGCTCGGCGCACCGCTCATCGCCGCCAGTCGCACGATGGGCGCGGTCTCCCTCTCGAGCGAGCGGCCCGGCGTGCTGGGGAAGGCCGAGCTGACGCTCGTCTGCGCGGTGCTCGCGCAGGCGGCGATCGCGCTCGAGAATGCCCGCCTGGTGGAGCTCCTCTCCTCCGCCAAGCGCGAGTGGGAGAAGACGGTCGACGCCATCTCCCAGGCGATCTGCATCGTGGACGCCCACGGCACCGTGCGTCGCGCCAACCGCGTGTTCGCCGACCTGATCCAGACCGCGGTCACCGCGATTCCCGGCCGGCCGTGGCTCGGGCTCCTCCCGCCCGCCTGGTCGGACCCCGTGGCGCGCGCCCTCGCCGAGCCGTCGGCGAGCACGGCGGAGATCCGCGCGGGCGAGCGCACGCTGCTCCTGACCGCCATCCCCATGGCCGAGCCGGGCTCCGCGGTCCTCGTCTTCGAGGACCAGACCGAACGGCGCCGGTTGCAGGAGCAACTCATACAGTCTGAGAAAATGTCGGCGATCGGTCAACTGATCGCCGGGGTGGCGCACGACCTGAACAACCCCCTCGCCTCCGTCGTGGGCTTCAGCGACTTCCTCGCCGAGGCGGGCGACGTCCCGGCCTCGCTGCGGGAGCCGCTCCAGGTGATCCGCCAGGAGGCGGAACGGGCCGCGACGATCGTCAAGAACCTGCTGTCCTTCGCGCGCAGCCAGCAGGGAGAGCGCACGCGCCAGCCGATCCGGGCGCTGCTCGACTCGACCCTTGCCCTGCTCCGCAATCAGCTGATGGCGCACAAGGTCGAGGCTACGCTGGAAGTCGAGCCCGGGCTGCCCGACGTCGAAGTCAATGCGAACCAGCTCAAGCAGGTGTTCGTGAACGTGATCAACAACGCGTGCCAGGCGATCGCGAGCGACGCGCCGTCCGGCCGAATCTGGATCACGGCGCGTCGCGTGCACGACAGCGTCGCGGTGAGTGTCACGGACTCGGGCCCCGGCATAGTCGAAGAGGTCGCGGCCCGCGTGTTCGAGCCGTTCTTCACGACCAAGCGGGAGGGCGAGGGCACGGGCCTCGGGCTCTCCATCTCCCAGGGGATCATGAAGGAGCACGGGGGCCACATCACCCTCGACACGCGGCCGGGCGGCGGAGCGACCTTCACCCTGGAGCTGCCGATCGGCGCGCGCGCCGCGCGCGCCGAGGTCGCGCCCGTGCCGCCCGGCGAGTCGAAGCCGCTCAGCATCCTGGTCGTGGACGACGAACCGCACATCCTGCATTACATGCGGGCCACGCTCGAGAGTTGGGGCCACACCGTCGAGGTGGCGAGCGACGGCACGTACGCGCTGGAGCGCGCCCTCGCCGGCGCATTCGACGTGATCATCTGTGATCTGCGGATGCCGCACCTCTCCGGGCGCGAGATGTACACGAAGCTCGCCCGGCAGGACCCGCGGGTCGCCGAGCGGATCATTTTCGCCACCGGCGACACCGTGCGCGGCGACACCCTGCAGTTCCTCGAAGCGCTCGGTCGGCCCTACCTGCACAAGCCGTTTACGCTGGCCGAGCTGCGCGCCGCCCTCGGCCATGCCGCGAAGCAGCCGGCCTGAGGGGGGGCGTGCGCGTCCTCCACGTCGACTCCGGCCGGGAATTCCGGGGCGGTCAGAACCAGGTCCGGCTGTTGGCCCGCGAGCTGGCCCGCGAGCCCGGCGTCGAGCAACGGCTCGTCACGCGGCGAGGCAGCGAGCTCGCGCGCCGGGCCACGGCCGACGGCGTCGCCGTCCGTGAGGTGCCCTGGACCCTCGGGGTCGACCCGCGGGCCGGGTGGCGGCTCGTCGTCGAAGCCCTGACCTGGCCACCTGATCTCATCCACGCTCACAACAACCATGCCGTCACGGTCGCGGTCTGGGCGCGCCGCTTCCTCACCTATGCGCGCACGGCGGCGCCGCGTCTCGTCGCGACGCGCCGAGTCGTGTTTCCCGTGCGCCGCCGCAGCGCGTTGCGCCACGCCGACGCCGTCGTAGCGATCTCCGAAGCCGTACGGGCAACGCTCCTGGCCGCCGGGTTCCCCGCGGGAGAAGTCAAGACGGTTCCCTCCGGCGTCGATCCCGACGAAGTGCGCCGCGCGGCCGCGGTGCCGCTCAACCTCCGGGCGATGCTGGGGCTTCCCCCCCGCGCGCCGATTGCCGCCAACGTCGCCGCGCTCGAGCCGGCCAAGGATCAGCGCACCTTGATTCGCGCGGCTCATCGGGCGCGGGCCGACCGCCCCGATCTGCATTGGGTGATCGCGGGCGACGGCCCCGAGCGCCATGCCCTCGCAGCCGAAGTCCGCCGGCTCGACCTCGCCGATCGTGTCCACCTGATCGGCCACGCCGCTCAGGCGGATGCGTTGCTGCGCGAGAGCGATGTCGTCGTCATGTCCTCGCGGGCCGAAGGTCTCGGCACCGTGGTGCTGCACGCGCTGGCGCTGGGCAAACCGGTGGTGGCGACGGCAGGGGGCGGGCTGTCCGAGATCGTGCCACCCGAGGGGCTCGTGCCGGTAGGGGACGCCGACGCCCTCGCACGCCGAGTGATTGAAGCGCTGGCGCACCCCTCCCCCGTCCCCCTGCCCGTGCGCTACACCGCTTCCGCCATGGCGACCGGCGTCTTGGCCGTGTATCGCTCGCTCCTCTAGATTGCAGGGCCATGATCTACGTCTGCGTCCCGGTGCACAATGAGGCCCGCACCGCGGGGCTGGTGCTGTGGAAGGTGCGCCAGGTGTTCACGGCGTTCCCACGTGAATACCAGCTGCTGGTGCTGGACGACGCGTCGACGGATGACACCCGCGAGGTGTTGGCGTCGTACGCCAAGGTCCTACCGATGACGATCGTGACGCACCGCGAGCGGCTGGGGTACGCGCGCAGTCTCGAGGAGCTGTTGCGCCTCGCGCTCCAGCGGACCGACCGGCCGAAGCGGGACTGCGCCATCACCCTCCACGCGGACTTCGTCCATTCTCCCGAGAGCATGGAAGATCTGGTGAAGCATCTGGAATCGGGGGCGGACCTGGTGGTCGCGGAGCTGCTGCAGCAGCGGGGGCGAGTCTCTCGGGCCCTGGGGCTGGCACGCCGCTGGACCCCTCGACTGCTGCGCGTCGCCGGGCTGCGCGACACCGTGTCGGGGTTCCTCGCGCTGCGGTTGATCGTGCTGCGGCAGGCGCTGCGTCACGACACGACCCGGTTCCTCCGGACCGAAGGCTGGTGTGCGAGCGCGGAGCTGGTCGCACGACTGGCGCCGCACGCCCGCCGGCTGGACGCCGTCCCCGCGGCGGCGCGGTACGACCTAGTGCAGCGTCCGTCGCGCATCAGACCGTGGCGCCAGCTGCTCGACGCGTGGCGGGCCCGTTCCGTCATCCGCGCCGCTCGCACCGTGGTGGCGCTGGTCCTCATGGCGGTCGGCCTGCACGCCCAGTCGGACACCGCCTCCCGACCGGATTCCCCCTCCCTGTCCGCCATGGCGATCGTCACGCCCCCCGCCCCCGTGGCGGTGCCGTTCCCTGTCGGTGAGCGGCTGGTCTACGGGGCGCGGTACGGGCCCTTCAGCGTCGGCACCGCCACGATGCAGGTCGCGGGGATCGACACCATCCGCGGCGTCGAGACGGTTCACTTCGTGTTCCTGATCGATGGCGGCGCGTTGTGGTACCACATCCACCAGAACCTCGAGTCGTGGGTGGGACGTCACGACTTCCGCTCGCGCCGCTTCCTGAATCAGACCGAGGAAAAAGGCAAATCGTGGGAGCGGAAATTCGACATCTACCCGGACTCGGGGTTTTACCGTGAAGCCGGGCGCGACACGACGGTGCCGACCGTGGCAGACCCGCTCGACGACGCCGCGTTCCTCTACTGGATCCGCACCGTGCCGCTCGAAATCGGGAAGCGCTACGAGTTCCGCCGCTATTTCCGCCCCGAGCGCAATCCGGTGATCGTCGAGGTCTTGAAGCGCGAGCGCGTGGGCGTGGCCGGGAAGAAATGGGACGCGATCGTCGTCCGCCCGCGCATCCCGAATGGCGGCGGCATCTTCGCCGAGAAAGCCGACGCGCGAATGTGGCTGTCGGACGACAGCCTGCACATCATGCTGGCGCTGCAGTCGAAATTCTCGTTCGGCCAGGTGACGCTCAAGCTCAAGGAGATCGCCTCGCCCAAGGAGAACGCCGACTCCCGTCCGGAGCACCCATGACCGACTACCGCGAGGCGGACCTGTCCCGGCTGAAGACGGTCCCCATCGCGCAGCGCCCCAACAAAGTCGACGCCTCCCTGCTCGCGCATCCCCCCGGCGGCGATCCGAGCTTCACCGCCTTCTGGGATTCGCTCCCCGACATCCTCGCCGCAAAGGACCTCCGCGCGGTCGTCCGGCAGGTGGCGAGCGCCGCGGGCCGGCGTGGTGTCGTGGCCATGCTCGGCGGGCACGTCATCAAGGTCGGCCTGGGACCCCTGCTCCGCGAGCTGATCCACCGCGGCGTGATCACCCACCTGGCGCTCAACGGGAGCGCCGCCATCCACGACTTCGAGCTCGCGGCATACGGAGGGACGAGCGAGGACGTCGCCGCCGGTCTGGCGGACGGTACGTTCGGCATGGCGGAGGAAACCGGCCGCGAGATGAACGCCGCCATCGGCGACGGCGCGCGCGCCGGCATGGGCATGGGCGAGGCGCTCGTCACGTACCTCGCCCGCCGCCCGCAGCTCGCGGCCCGCGAGGTCTCCGTCCTCGTCGCCGCGGGCGAGTGGGCCGTCCCCGTCACCGTGCATGCCACGCTCGGCGCCGACATCATCCATCAGCACCCCGCGGCGGACGGCGCCGCGCTCGGCACCACGAGCCACCGTGACTTCAAGCGACTCGCCGCGTCGCTCCCGACTCTCCACGACGGCGGCGTCGTCCTCAATCTCGGCAGCGCGGTGGTGATGCCCGAGGTGTTCCTCAAGGCCCTCACCGTGGCGCGCAACCTGGGCGGCGGCAAGCCGACCGGTTTCACGGCCTGCGACTGCGACATGCAGCGCCACTACCGGCCGCGGGTAAACGTCGTCGAGCGCCCGACGCTCGCCGGCGGTCGCGGGATTCAGCTCACCGGCCACCACGAGATCCTGATCCCGCTGCTCGCCTGGGCGGTGCTGCGCGCGCTCGATGCGCGCTAGCGCGCGCCGGGTGCTGCTGCTCGCCGCGACGCTCGGCGCGGCCTGCGTGACCCGCTCTCGCCGCCTCGCCCCGAGCGGCGCGACGGCGGCGGTGGGAACGCCGGACATGGTGCAGGAGATGGCGCGGCAGGCGGTGCTGTTGGACGCGAAGGGGGACCGGGCCGCGGACACGCTGTATGCGCCCGACGCACTCGTCGTCGCGAATGCGCGCGTGCGGCTGGGGACGCCGCGCTTCGCCGGGGTCGGCCTGGGCGGCCGGGCCACCGTCGCCGCGGCGGCGGTGACGCTGGAAGGCCGATTTGCGTGGGTGCTGGTGGACTACCGGTGGCTCAATTCAGAGCGCAACCAGGCCGAGGCCGGTCGCGCCACCTTCGTGTGCGAGCAGAAGCCGAAGGGCTGGAGGATCGTTCACGTACACTCCAGCCAACTCCTCCAGTGAGCGCGTTAGGCGTCCGCCGGGCGTCCCTTGATCATGTCGCGGATTTTCTCCGCCGTGGTGGGGCTGACGACCCGCAACACGAGGTAGATGATGAACCCGATGGCGGCGAGCCATAACACCGTCATGGCCAGCCCGATGAGGCCGCCGAGCACGCTGAAGACGAGCTTCAAGCCGAGCCAAGCGAGCACGGCGACAACGGCGAATCCGAGGACGCTGCGGAACATGGGGTATACCTCCGTGAAACCCCGACGGCGGGGCCGTACGTCGCAATGTAGCAGCGAGTTTCAGGGGGGCGCCAGCCGGTGAAGGCGGTCGATGTCGCGATCGTGGGTGGCGGTGCGGTGGGGGCGGCGTGCGCCCGAGCCGCCGCCCTGCGGGGGCTGGAAATCGCCATCTTCGAGCCGGGCCCCGACCCCGCCGCCGCGTCGCCGGCGTCCGCCGGGATGCTGGCCGCGCAAATCGAGCCCGGTGACGACGTGCTGGTCGCCCTGTCGGTGCGCGCCCGGGATCTGTACGAGCCGCTCGCCCCCGCCCTGCGGGAAACCACCGGCATCGACATCGGGTTCTGGCGCTCGGGAATCGCCGCCGTCGCGTTCGACGAGCCGGCCGCCGAGCGCCTCAAGGAGGAGGTGGCCCGGCAGCGCCAGGCCGGCCTCCGTTGCGACTGGCTGGACGGCGACGAAGTGCGCGAGCGCTGGCCCGGCGCCGCGCCCGACTGCCAGGGCGCGCTCTTCGCTCCCGAGGACGGCGCGCTGGACCCGCAGGGGCTGACGCGCGCCTGCCTCGCGGACGCGCGCCGCCTGGGTGCCACCCTCCACGCCGAGAGAGTCGACGCGCTCGCCATCGGGCACGGCCGCGTGACGGGAGTCGTCACCGGCCACGGCACCACGCCGGTCGAGCACGCCGTGCTCGCCGCAGGCGTGTGGTCTCCGCAAGTCCGCGGCCTGCCGCGCCCCCTGCCCGTCGAGCCGCTGCGCGGCCAGATGGCCGCGACCGCGTGGCCCGACGGCTGCCCGCCCGCGATTCTCTTCCACGACCACGGCTACGTCCTGGCCCGCGGCGCCGACGCCGTGCTCGGCAGCACGATGGAGCGGGCCGGGTACGATGCGCGCGTCACGAACGAGGGGCTTGCCCAGATCTTCCGTGGCGCCGTCCGGTTGCTCCCGGCCCTCATGACGCAATCGGTGCAGCGCATGTGGGCCGGCCTCCGTCCGGCAACTCCCGACGGGCGACCCATCCTCGGCCGGGACCCCGAGGTGGACCGATTGTGGTACGCGACGGGGCACGGACGCACCGGCATCCTGCTCGCGGCGCTGACGGGCGAGATCGTCGCCGACCTCCTCACGACAGGGGAGACCGACTCGGACATCGCCGCGTTGCGCTTGGATAGATTCCATTGAGGGAGCAGGGAGCCGAGAGCAGGGAGCAGGTCGAAGAGTACTGCTCCCTGCTCCCGGCTCCCGGCTCCCTGACTTTCATGTACCGCACCTGCGCCTTCTGCAACGGCACGCTCGACGGCGACGGCGGCCCCTCGGGGCTCGGGGTCGGACGGCGGCTCGCGTTCGACGAGTGGAAGGGTCGCCTCTGGGTGATCTGCCCGAAGTGCTCGCGCTGGAACCTCGCTCCGCTGGACGATCGCCTGGAACAGATCGAGGCGCTGGCGCGCGCCGCCGGCGAAGGCCGCGTGGCCGCCGCCACCGAGCAGGTCGCCTTGATCCGGTGGCAAAGCTACGACCTCGTGCGAGTCGGGAAGCCGCGGCGCATCGAGTTCGCGACGTGGCGCTACGGCGAGCGGCTCAGAGCGCGGCGCCGCGAGCAGCTCAAGTTCGTCGTGCCGGTCACGGTCGCCGCCGTTGGGCTCGCGGTCGCCGTCAATGTGGCGGCGGGCGGCTCGCTGGGCGTGTTCGTGTGGAACATGCCCAACCTCGCGCGGATGATGTACACCGGCATCATTGGCCGGCGCCGGGTGAGTCTCGTCGAGCCGCCGATTTGCGAGCGCTGCGGGAGCGTGCTGCACCTGCGGGCCAAGCACGTGGCCCACGCGCGGGTGGTGCGGCAGGCGCAGGCCGACGTCGCGCTGATCTTGAGCTGTCCCACCTGCCGCACCGAAGGGGCCATGCTCGTG
>Ga0209161_10001211_pt1 | contig 21199 bp, 21 predicted proteins | sample GraSoiAngelo_155_FD_186169 | JGI IMG/M metagenome (GOLD analysis project Ga0209161, IMG submission 186169) | Grasslands soil microbial communities from the Angelo Coastal Reserve, California, USA - 14_1009_13_30cm (SPAdes) (version 2) | ecosystem: Environmental > Terrestrial > Soil > Grasslands... | reverse complement strand
GATCGTGCGCTTCTTCGGCGGCTTCGACCTTGAAGAGAAGGACGCGCAGGATCGCATGCCTGCACGTATCGCTTACACCAAAGGCGTGCCGATGGGCGGCGATCTTCGCGCCGCTCCCGCTGGCAAGTCGCCAACGTTCCTCGTTGCCGCTCTCAAAGACCCAATCGGCGCAAATCTTGATCGAATCCAAATCATCAAAGGCTGGTTAGATAAGGCGGGCAAGACTCAGGAAAAAGTTTACGACGTAGTCTGGAGCGGCGATCGCAAACCGGGCAGCGACGGAAAGGTTCCGTTGGTTGGGAATACCGTCGACGTGCCGAACGCGACCTACACTAACAGCATCGGCGCGCCCGAGCTAATCAAAGTCTGGAAAGACCCGGACTTCGATCCGGCATTGCGCGCGTTCTACTACGTGCGCGTGATTGAGATTCCCACGCCGCGGTGGACGGCATATGACGCCAAATACTTCGGTGTGAAAATGCCGCCGGAAGTTCCGATGACTACGACGGAGCGCGCCTATACATCGCCGATCTGGTACACGCCAACTAACAAGATCGAGGGCCGAACCAATTGAAAACTACCCTAACAAGAACACGACGAAGCTACTCTTCTTGCCTCGCAAAGAATTGCTCCAACGCCGCGCAGACTTCGGGCACATGAACGGTTGCGACTTCCCAGACGATCTTCAGGTTCACGTTTGCGTACTCGTGGGCAACGATGTTGCGCATTCCGCGCATTTTGCGGAAAGGCAGCGCTGGTACTTCGCGCCGGGTGTTTTCGTTCAAATGCGCGGTTGCTTCCCCGATGATTTCGAGCCGGCGAATCACCGCGTCCTGCTTTTGCGTGTCTCCGAGGAAAGCATTCTCACTCGTGTTCGCAACGTATCGAGCGATCAACCGCGCCGCCTCGAGGATATCGCGCAGGCGTCCAAGTTGATCAGCTTCCATGGAGGCACACTGCGGTGGAAAGAATGTGATCCCGGGCAAATCGATTCGGCGACTGCTCGAGCGAGGAACGCAGGACAAAATCGACCGCCGCGCCGACGATCTCTTCCGCTTCGCCAGCCATCTCCAGCAACTGCGAGGTCGATACCGGTGCCGACAATGTTACCAAGAGATCGACATCGCTCTTCGGTTCCATCTCGCCACGCGCCGCAGATCCGAAGACTTCCAACTTGCGGATTGGATGTTTCGCGTAAAACGGGCCTAGTCGTTTCCGCAGCACGGAAAGCGAGAGCGTGTTGGTTTTGCTATGCACAGCCTGAACTTAACCGCCAACCAGGCACAATATCAAGCTCCTCTCCTTCGATCACCGCCAGCACCATTTCGTACACGCCGCGGACCTAAACTCGACTACAACAATCATCCAAAGGAAAAATAACATGAGAACTACGATCATTCGGAAGCTGACCCTCGCGCGCTCGGCTATGTTGTTACTGGGTCTCACGAGCCTCAGTTTGGCAGCGCGGTCTTTGGCGCAAGATGTGGATGTCAATCCAAAGAACGTCACGCTCGGCAAAGCCGAATACTGCCCTTACCTCGACCATGCTTACCCTGATCGCGTATACTTTGGGGACACACATCTGCACACGTCCTACTCGACTGATGCGGGCATGATCGGTTGCACGCTCGGTCCGGATGAGGCTTACCGATTCGCACGGGGCGAAGAGGTCACCTCGAGCACGGGCGTCCGCGCGCGCCTACAGCGCCCGCTGGATTTCCTGGTTGTGTCCGACCACTCCGAGAATCTCGGCCTTGCTCCAATGATCGCCGAATCGAATCCTGATCTGCTCAAGACGGAGTGGGGGCGCATGGTTCATGATCTTGTGAAGAGTGGCAAGGGAGGACTGGCATATAACACATGGGGTGAAGCACTGCTCAAGCGGCAAGACCCCTTGAAGGGTAACGATGCCGTCACACGCGCGATGTGGGAGCGCATCACGACTTCCGCCGAAAAATATAACGAGCCGGGCAAGTTCACGGCCTTCATCGGCTTTGAGTGGACCTCCGCCCCTAACGGAAACAATCTCCACCGCAACGTCATCTTTCGCGACGGTAAGGCTAAGGCGGATCAGACCATACCGATCTCGCAGTATGACACTCAGGACGCCGAGGAATTGTGGAAATGGATGAATGCCTATGAGCAGAAGACCGGCGGCCGCCTCTTAGCTATCCCACACAACGGCAATCTCTCCTGTGGCATGATGTTCGACGATGTTACCTTGACTACTAAAAAGCCGCTCGACCGCAACTACGCGCTACAGCGGATGCACTGGGAGCCGATCTACGAAGTGACACAAATGAAGGGCGACGGCGAGACACACCCAGCGGTTTCGCCCGGCGATGAGTTCGCCAATTTCGAAACCTGGGACAAAGGTGGCTTTGGGAGTACCGTCCACACACGAGACATGCTCCCGCGCGAGTACGCCCGCGAGGCGCTCAAGCGCGGTCTGAAGTATGAGGAGAAAATTGGGGCGAACCCATTCAAGTTCGGGATGATCGGTTCGACCGATTCGCACACTGCGCTTTCGACTGCGACCGAGGACAACTTCTTTGGCAAAGTTACGCCTCTTGAGCCTTCCGCCAGGCCCGACCGCTTCGACGAGATCATCACCGGTCGCCTTTCAAAGGATCCGTCGCAGCGGCAATATGCCTGGCAGACGAGCGCCTCCGGCATTGCCGCGGTTTGGGCGACGGACAACACCCGCGAGGCATTGTGGGATGCCATGTCGCGCAAGGAAGTCTATGCCACCACCGGCACACGGCTGATCGTGCGCATTTTCGCCGGCTGGGATTTCGTCCCTGATGACGCGGAGCGGCACGACTTTGCCAAATACGGTTACCAGAAAGGAGTGCCGATGGGCGGCGACCTCACCGCTGCACCGGAAGGTAAAGCTCCAACTTTCTTGATCCGCGCGCTGCGAGACGTTGATGGCGCAAACCTCGACCGCGTGCAGGTCATCAAGGGTTGGCTCGATACCAAAAGCGAAACGCATGAACAGATCTGGGACGTGGCCGTGTCCGGGGACCGCAAGATCGAAGCAGATGGCCGTTGTAAGACGCCTATCGGTAATACGGTGAACGTCGCAGATGCCAGCTACCAAAACACCATCGGCTCGCCCATGTTACTGGGCTACTGGAAGGATCCGAACTTCAACGGCGCGCCTTCTACTACGTACGGGTGATCGAGATTCCCACGCCACGTTGGACGACATACGACGCAAAAATCTTCGGCACGAAGCCACCCGCAAATTGTCCAACCTCAATCCAGGATCGCGCCTACACATCGCCCATTTGGTACACACGCGCTAAATCATAATTCCGCTTATGAAAAAACTTATTCGCGAACCATTCATTCACTTCCTTCTTCTCGGGGCGGCTATTTTTCTGGCAAATCATTTTCTTTCTGCGCGCGCCGATAATCAGCCGGGCAAGATTGTCATTACCCAAGGCGACATCACATCGATAGTGATCGGCTTCTCGCGCACCTGGCAGCGCCCACCCACACGTGAAGAGCTGGACGGCTTGATCCGCGATCGCGTGCGCGAAGAAGTCTATTACCGGGAAGCAATGGCAATGGGTTTGGATCGGGACGACCCAGTTATCCGGCGCCGGCTGCAACAAAAGCTGCAATTTGTTACTGACGATGTCGCAGCGGCGCCTGAGCCCACAGACGCTGAGTTGACAGAGTATTTGAAAGCACATGCCAAAGGTTTCCGCGCGGATCGTAAGTTTACCTTCAGCCAGGTGTATCTCGATCCGAGTAAGCACGGCGATCATCTTGCCCAGGATGCGAATGAACTCCTGATTCAGTTGCAACAGCAAAGACGCGATGTCGACCTTTCCTCCTTAGGCGACGCCTTTCTATTGGAGCACCGGTTCGAAGCGGCGCCGACCACCGAGATCGCAAAACAGTTTGGCGATAAGTTCGTGGCGGAACTGGCCGACGTTCCAATCGGACAATGGTTCGGTCCGGTCGAATCCGGTTATGGCAAGCATCTGGTCCTTGCCGAAAACCGTACCGAGGGGCGTCTGCCTGAGTTAGCTGAAGTTCATGACGCTGTTCTGCGCGACTGGACCAATGCTCGCCGGCTGGAATCGAACGAGAAGTTTTTCCAAAGCCTGATCAAGCACTACCAGGTAGTGGTCGAAACATTTGATCCGGCGAAAGCTGACCAAAAAGTCGCAAACGCAAAATGAATTTGAAATCGTTGGAGTGCCCTCACCCTCACCCTCTCCCCGAGGGAGAAGGAATATTCGCTGCAACTGGCCGATGGGAACGCATCCAGCTGTCGAGCACCTCTTCCAAGACCGGCGAGGCCGAAGTGACATCCGAAGCTTCAAGAGCCTCGCGTAGCTGTTCCCTCTCCCCGTGGGAGAGGGTGAGGGCGAGATTTCCGTTACTAATCGCTTTTCTTTTGTTCGTGACTTCGTTCTGCGCTTCGGCGCACGAAGTCCGCCCAGCGTATCTCGAACTGCGCCAGACGGCGACCGACAACTACGATGTTCTGTGGAAGGTGCCGGCGCGTGGCGACAATATGCGGCTTGGCATCTACGTGCAGTTCCCACCCGGGACAAGTAACGTTACTACACCACGAACCTTATTTGCTAACGACGCCTCGACTGAACGGTGGAGCATAAAACGACCAGGTGGTCTAACCGGTGACAAGGTTCACATTACTGGTCTCGAGGCCACGTTGACCGACGTGTTGGTGCGGATCGAGAATCTCGATAGCACAACTCAGGTAACTCGTGTTACTCCATCATCGCCGTCGTTTGTTGTAGCAGCTGCGCCCGGTGCGTTAGAAGTGTGCCGCACTTACCTCGTGCTCGGGGTCGAGCACATTCTATTCGGCATCGATCATCTGTTGTTTGTGCTAGCTTTGCTTGTTCTGGTAAAGGGATGGCGAAAGCTTGTCGGAACCATCACTGCGTTCACGATCGCGCACAGTATCACACTAGCGGCCGCCACATTGGGATTCGTGCACGTCCCAAGCAAGCCGGTCGAGGCGACGATTGCTCTTAGTATCGTCTTTGTCGCTTGCGAGATTGTTCATCGGCGCCAGGGACGATCCGGTCTCACGGAAATGTGGCCGTGGGTAATCGCGTTTAGCTTTGGTCTTTTGCACGGGCTCGGCTTCGCGGGGGCGTTGCGCGAAGTTGGCCTCCCGCAAAACGCGATTCCGCTCGCGCTTTTTTTCTTCAACGTCGGCGTGGAAGTGGGACAACTCCTCTTTATTGGCTTAGTCATGGCGGTAATCACGCTGGCAGTTCACGCCGCCAGGAAATTCAGTCGACGGAACGTCGCGCCGCAAACTTCCTTTGCTTGGTGTGAAAACATTTCGGCTTACGCCATCGGCGGCGTCGCGGCCTTTTGGCTGATTGAACGAACCCTCACTTTTATTGCATGAATAAGCGCCTGACACGTGCTTTGATTTCATTCTGTCCAAATCTGAAAATGCAGCGTCCCGCAATCTTCCTTTTCGCAGCACTCTTAATATCCAGGCCGGCATTCTGTGGCACGACGGAGTTTGAGCCCACTGTTCCGAAAACGAAGCCCGCGCCGGGCAAAGCACCTAAGGGCATGGTCTGGATTCCAGGCGGTGAGTTCTCGATGGGCGCCGCTGTAAACGGTGAAGGCGGCCATGAAATGCCTATGGCGTCGAACGACGCAGGTCCGATTCATCGCGTTCGCGTGGATGGTTTCTGGATGGATGCAACGGCAGTGACGAACGGGCAGTTTGAGAAGTTTGTTAAGGCGACCGGCTACGTTACGATCGCGGAACGGACGCCCACCCAGGAAGAATTTCCGACTGCGCCTGCTGAAAACCTTGTAGCAGGCGGAGTTGTTTTCGCGCCGACCGATCAGGAGGTCCCGCTCAACGATCATTATCAATGGTGGAGCTACGTCAAAGGTGCGAACTGGCGGCATCCGCTCGGGCCGGAAAGCGATATCAAAGGGAAAGAGAATTACCCCGTGTTGCAGATCGCTTATCCTGACGCGGAAGCTTACGCGAAATGGGCGGGCAAACGTCTGCCGACTGAAGCCGAATTTGAATTTGCCGCGCGCGGCGGGTTGTCCGGAAAGACATACGTGTGGGGCGATGAATTTCGGCCCAATGGGAAATGGATGGCCAACACTTGGCAGGGAAAATTCCCAGTGAAGGATGCTGGTGAAGATGGTTATGCAGGCATTGCGCCGGTGAAATCGTTTTCGCCGAATGGTTACGGACTTTACGACATGGCCGGCAACGTGTGGGAATGGTGCAGCGATTGGTATCGCCCGGATTATTATCAGACGCTTATCGACAAAGGCGGCGTTGCGAAAAACCCGCAAGGCCCCGATTCACCATTTGATCCAGCTGAGCCGAATGAGAAAAAACGCGTCCATCGCGGTGGCTCATTTCTTTGTAACGACCAATACTGCTCGCGCTACATCGTTGGTACACGCGGCAAAGGCGAGGTTAACACCGGCACGAATCATCTGGGCTTCCGTTGTGTGAAATCACCGCGAAGCAGCGACAATTCCGTAGCCCGAAGTAAATAAGAGCGCGCCTTTATCCGCCAGGTTCCGCGGCGACGATCGTAATGTCGCCCGATGTTACGCGCACTGTAACGTCGGAGCGCCTGCCGGCACCGACAGATAGGTCTATCTTGCGTGAAGACTGGTCGTTGAGTTCGACCATCGTCTCGAGGTTGTTCGTGATTTTTCCGTTTAATGTTTCGGCGTGCACGCGCAATGCAGCGCCGCGCGCAATGGAAAGACGCGCGTTTCCGTTCAAAATCTGGGCGTCAGCCGAGAAGTATGGTGCTTCACATCGCCCATAGACGAGATCGAGCCCACCACTTGCAACCGCCACTTTAAGATTGCCGCAGCAATCTCGGATCTCGAGCTGGCCGTTCACCACGTTGGCCCGCACGTCTGCACTCTGGATTCCCTCAACCGACGCTTTGCCATCATCCAAATCAAGGCGGGCTATTCTTGCGGTTCGCGGAACGGATAAGGTGTAGTCGACCGCAGTCGTGCCGGCGTAGAACGGCATGTTCTTTTGCCGCAGGAACGCGGTCTTGATTAGGACGTCGCCAGGTTCCGCCGTCACATCCACGGTGATGTTCTTCAGTTGAGCGGCACTAGAGGCCGATTTGACCGCGTGCATCCGCACCTCCGATACATCCGCCCCGCGGATCGCGACCGATCCTCGCGGGTTCGTAATCCGCAAGCTGGCGTCGGCGTTCACCTTATAGGTTTGCTCGATCACCTCATCGGCCGGGCGCTCGCTTTCTTTCTTCGAATTACAACCAGCCAAAAAGAAAACTGACACCAGAACGGTCGTGGCCGCCGGGACCGCAATTCGAATTATCGTATACATTCGGGTTCCTATGATGTGACAACAGTATTGCTCAAAAGCCTTGTCGCCCGTCGGCCTTTAGTCGTAGTACAAACCGATGCCAGCAATTGGAAAACCGCGGTTTTAGTGTGCAGGATCGATTTGTGCCGGGGCCGCTCAAGTAAACCGCAGCTTCTCAGGGGCGGAAATCCCAGGAACGTCTAGTTATTAGCGACGACAGGTTTTCATGTTTAGAGCACTCGCCATTTCAGTTCGCGCGAATCTCTTGCGGTTTCCCACAGACGGATTCCACCGGGGAGCGCGTTTTCATTTCGCCCACGCTCGATTCCCTTTGGCAATCGACGAAATCGGTGCACGAGACCGCCGCCGAGGATAACATAATCTGCGATGAACGACTTTTTTAATTGTGTGACTGCGTAAGCAACTTCTCGTTTCCATTTTTTCTCCCCCAAGAGCTCCAGCCCTGGAATGCCGAGATGATTTTCAATAATTTGACCATCTGGGTACGGCAGATCGCCGAGCTCGAGCGGCATAAGAGTCTTGTCCCACACCAGTGCGGAGCCCAAGCCGGTGCCAAGTCCCAGAAAAAGCATTCGCCCGCCATGGTAACTGCCGAGCGCTTGCATCGCTGCGTCGTTGACCACGCGCACGGGTATTCCGAGCGCCCTCGCAAAATTGAAACGGACCCAGCCTTTGCCCAAATGTTTGGGGTCCCTTATGATTCGGCCGCTTCGCACCGGCGCGGGGAAACCAATCGATGCGACATCAAAATTCCAGCCGCGCACGTTCTGCTTGAATCTGTCAACGAACTCGGCCGGACCCATTCGCGGACCCGAAACGAATTCGCGCTCGACGCGGCGCGACATAAGCAGTTTCACGTACGTGCCGCCGATATCGACGACCAGAATTTTTCTCTTCATGAGCGACGGCCCCGAAATGGATTCGGGATGAAGCTAGTGGTCCCGCCGGACGGAGCCGCGAAGACGCTGAAAGAAGCTTTGCGGTTCTGGTTTTGCCGGTGTGCTGGCAGGCCAGCATTCCACTATTTCAAGTGCGAGAAATCGGAAAAGCAGTTGCCTGGCAGTTTTCAAATCGAGCCGCAGATTCTTGGCAATTTGTTGCACCGAGCGGGCACCATTGAATTGGGACCCGAATTGGGCCTCATCTGAAGTCAGCTTTAACCTCTGGACCCGCTCGAAACCGTCTCTCGTGTAGGCGGGAATCGATGTCGGGTCAAAACTTGCAGGTTGCTCCGGATTCTCAACAAGACGCAAAGTTTCCAGCGCCCAGTCCCTCACGTTTGGCTCCCCAGGAATATCTCCGACATCGCTTAACAAATCGGCATTCTTTTCAAACATGATCCAGACGCGTGGCGCGGTCCAAAGCTCGGAGAAAAGCTTTTGCCCATAATGATGCATCAACTCCAATGCTGGCTGGCGAGCGATCGATTCGTCGCGGGCAAGAGTCAGAAGAAACGGAGTCCCTGTTTCCCTTTGTTGATTGCGCGCTCTGTCAACAACCACCACGTCCGTATCGGCGAGGGGGGGCGGCGTCTCAGAACAATAAAGATCTGGGTCTCGCGTAGTTACGAAAACAATCTCGCCGTCCCGCGCCAGAAGCTCGATCGCCTCCTGTTCCCAAAATGCTCGCATTACGCCGGTAAGCCTCTCATTTGCTATTGCCCGCAATGCACGGCTCAACGGAAACAGAGTCGTGTGACCGCAAAAATAAACATCAGCCGTGCCCGGCTCCTTTCTAGGAATAACTTCAGTGTCCGTAGCCTCGGCCGCAGGTTGGGACCAATCCGGAGCTGTTTCCGACGCGCGCCACCATTCGTCGGACTGAGCACTCTCCACATTCTCACCAGCTTCCGGCGTGGGTTCTTCCTCTTGCGGAACAGGTGCACTGTCGGTTTGGTCCCGCACTTCGCTATCCGAAGATTCCATTTGAGCTTCTATTGACTTGGGTTGGCCGCGTGATTCCGGCATAATGTTCCTGTGTCGTATAAGCAAATCCCATCTGAAGGCTCTATCAAGAACCCAATCTTCGCAACGGGGAACTCTCGTCCGCCATCGAGAACCGCCGTGCCAGGTCGCGCCGGCTGATTTTTCCGCGCTCATTCATCGGAATTGTGTCCACGACAAAAATCCGCTTCGGTACTTGCCAGGTGCTTAACGCAGCCCGGCAACATCGCAGGAGATCACCTTCCGTTATCTTCGACGACACTACCACACATGCCGCCACTTCTTCATTGCGCAATCCCGCGCCTACCGGACGGCCGAATACAACTGCCTGTCGCACACCGTTAAAGCGCAGCAAGTGCGCTTCTACTTCTGCCGGATTCACCTTTTTCCCCGCAACGTTAATCACATCCGAAATCCGGCCGACGATCCTGAACCCCGAATCGTCTCGCGCCAACAGATCATCGGGCACAAAAATTCCATTACCCAGCTTTTCCTCGTCCGGCTCGGGGAAATAACTATCGGCGACGGCGGCGCTGCGCACTTGAATCTGGCTCGCACGGGCGTTTGGGTTGAGCAGTTCAATGCTGATGCCTTTCATCGGCTGCCCGACAAAGCCTTCCTCCTTATTCGTAGTTTCGCGCTCGTAGCAGATCCCGCCGCATTCCGACGCACCGTAAAATGAGTGGATCGTCAGGTTGAACTTTTCCCGGAATTTCTTCGAGACCGCACGCTGGAGTGGCGCACCTGCAGAAATGCAGAGCCGCAACTTCGGCAGCAAAGGAACGTGTTCCATTTCGTAGAATGCCTGATAGAAAACCGGCATTCCGGGAAAAACTGTGGCATTGCTGTGGACAAGATCGGAGAGGATCGCACGCGGTGTTCTGTCGCGGCTCACGACCATCGGTACACCGCGTGCAATCAGTGGCGTGAGCAAATTGCTGAACCCATAGGAATGCGAGATCGGGATCACGCCAAAATTCAGATCGGTATCGCTAATACCCATCGTATCGCAAATCTGATTGCAATCGGCCAGTAGCTGATGACTGCGAAACCGAATTGCACGCGGCGCGGCCGTCGTGCCAGAGGTAAGCTTGAGAAGCGATGGCGAATGCTCGCCCCATGGTGTTGTAGCGTCGGCTGTCCCCAGCCGAAATATCCGCGGGGGCTCTCCGCTGAGGACAGCGGACACTACAGCGCTAGCTTTGCAGAGCTCTACAGCCGCATCGCGCTGCTGGTCGTTCATCGATTGTTCCAGTGGGAGAACAACCAGGTGTCTGCGCAGACACGCAATCAAGATCGAAGGCCAGTCTTCGTGGTTTCCGATCTGAATAGCGATGACACTGCCGGGCGAGAACATCTCAACATTGGACTCGAAGTCCGAGGCGCGTTTTTCTACATCGGCAAATTTCCGGAGAACCTCGCCGCACGTGTTTACGATGGCAGGCCGATCTTTTGCGCGGCGCAGAGTTTGTCGCCAAGCATTGAGCAATGGGTCGGTCGATTTCATACCTTGCGCTGGTGGCTTGGCGCGATTAAGTTCCGCACTCCGTTTCGAAGATGAAAGCCGGCATCCATCCAGAATATCACGAAACCGATATCGTCTGCGCGTGCGGCGCGGTCTATCACACCCGCTCCACTCGTCGCGATATTAAGATCGGTATTTGTGCCGGTTGCCATCCATTTTTCACAGGCGAACAGAAGTTTGTGGATACCGCCGGGCGCGTGGAAAAGTTTGCTCGCCGTTACGGTAGCACCAAAGCCGCCCGCGCTGAGAAAAAAGCTTAGCTGGCTGTAGAGGCGTTTGCCGCAGCGAACGCCTTCTCGAGCGGCTGACACAGCCGCCACTGCACTTCATGGACTTGAATTCCCTTATTCAACTCAAACGCAAACGCTTCGAACAACTGGAGCACGATATTGCCGGCCCGGCGCTTTTTTCCAATCGACGACGTGCGAGCGAAATGATGCGCGAGCACGCGAACATCAAGCAAGTGCTGGCGAAGTGGGACGAACTCGAAGTTGCGCGCAAGCAGTTGGACGACAATCGCGAGCTCGCGACGTCACGCGACGTGGAGATCGCAGCCATGGCTGACGATGAGATTCCGGAGCTCGAAAAACGAGTGGCCGATCTGGAACGAGATGTTCAGATCGCCCTGCTGCCATCGGATGAAAATGAAGAGCGCGATGCCATCGTGGAAATTCGTGCTGGAACAGGCGGCAGCGAAGCCGCCATTTTCGCTGCCGATCTTTATCGCATGTATCATCACTACGCAGAGTCCGCCGGCCTAAAAACGGAAGACCTCGAATCGAGTCCGTCGGAACTTGGCGGCCTGAAAGAAGCAATCTTCCGAGTTTCTGGCGAATCTGTCTTCCGAAAACTGCGTTACGAAAGCGGCGTTCATCGTGTGCAACGCGTGCCTGCGACGGAAGCGCAAGGTCGTATCCATACATCAACGGCCACAGTGGCGGTGTTGCCGGAGGCGGAAGACGTCGACGTTGAATTAAAGCCGGAAGATTTGCGAATCGAAGTTTCACGCGCCGGAGGTCCGGGCGGGCAGGGCGTCAACACGACCGACTCAGCCGTGCAGGTCCTGCACATTCCGACGGGTATGATGGTGCGCTGTCAGGACGGCCGCAGCCAGATCAAAAACAAAGAAAGAGCGATATCGATCTTGCGAGCGCGGTTGCTGGAGCGAAACCAGCGCGAAGAGGCGGAGAAATACAGCGCGCAACGCCGGGGCCAAATCGGCACGGGTGGACGCGAAGAAAAAATTCGCACCTACAATTTTCCGCAGAACCGCATCACGGATCACCGCATCGGCCTGACGCTTCATAATCTGGATCGCATGATCGACGGCGATCTGGACGAGTTGATCGGCGCGCTGCAAGCCGCCGATGTGGCGGAACGTCTGAGGGAATCAACGGTCGTTGCGTAACGGACTCAGTCTGCCTGTATCTTGCTACATGACCGTGCTCGAAGTGCTGCAAGCGACAACTGCGTATTTCAAGAAGCACAACATCGAGAGTCCGCGGCTGAATGCCGAGCACTTGCTCGCGCACTTGCTCGGGCGAAACCGCATTGAGCTGTATCTGGAATTTGAGCGCGTGCTGACTGAATCGGAGCTCGCGCCTTTGCGCGATCTGGTGAAGCGCCGCGGCGAAGGCGAGCCGCTTCAGCATGTCCTCGGCACGGTGGAATTTTGCGGCCACGTTTTTCTCTGCGACAAACGTGCGATGGTACCCCGGCCGGAAACCGAAGAACTCGTCGAATTTTTAGTATCCAAAATCCAAAATCCAAAATCCAAAATCGTAGATGTGGGGACAGGCAGCGGAGTTATTGCGCTCACTCTAGCAATGAAATTTCCCGAGGCAGAGATTCTCGCTGTGGACATTTCGGACGATGCGCTCGCGCTCGCACAAGAGAATGCCGCCAGGGTAAAGCTGGCGGACCGCGTCCGCTTTCTGAAAAGCAATCTGCTGGAAAATGTGGACGGAACTTTCGATCTCGTTGTCGCGAATCTTCCTTACATCTCGATCCAAGACCGCCACACTCTTTCCCGCGAAGTTTTGCACGACCCGGAGGTCGCGCTTTTTGCCAGCGAGCGAGGCGATGAGTTGGTGCGCGAATTGATTGCGCAGGCGCCGTCGCAGCTCCGCCCGGGTGGAATGCTGGCCTTGGAAATAGGAATCGGCCAGTGCGAGGCGCTTCTTTCGGCATTGGCGGAAAAAAATTATCGCGACATTTCTTTTAAAAACGATTACTCAGGTGTAAAACGTTTCCTGTTCGCGAGGTATGGATAAGATTCTCGTTCACGGCGGCCATCCACTTTCCGGCTCCATCAAGGTCAGCGGCTCGAAGAATTCTTCGCTGCCAATTCTCGCCGCCACGTTGCTTACCCGCGAACCTTGCATCGTTCATCGCGTGCCTGACCTAAGCGACACGCATTACATGCTGCAAATTTTGATCCATCTCGGCGCGCAAGTGGAACGCGCCAGCGGAACAGTCACGACGGCGGCCGAGAACGTGCAATCGGTCGCGCCTTACGATGTCGTGCGCAAAATGCGCGCTTCGGTTTGCGTGCTCGGGCCGCTGCTTGGCCGTTGTAAAGAAGCGACCGTATCGATGCCGGGCGGATGCGTGATTGGCGATCGGCCAATCGATTTGCATCTGAAAGGATTCGAGGCGCTGGGTGCCGCCGTGCGCGTGGAAGGCGGCAATATAAAAGTTTTTGCCCCGAAATTGCGCGGCGCGGTGGTTAACTTACGCGGGAAATTTGGGCCCACCGTTCTCGGCACCGATAACATCATGATGGCGGCGGTGCTGGCGGAGGGAACAACCGTGATCGAAGGCGCGGCGCAGGAACCGGAAGTTGTCGATCTTGCGAATTTCTTAAACAAAATGGGCGCCAAAATCGAAGGCGCGGGCACGCGCCGTTTGATCATCGAAGGCGTAAAAGAATTGCACGGCGTCGAGCACGATATCATTCCCGATCGGATTGAAGCCGGAACATTTCTGGTGGCGGGCGCAATTGCCGGTAAGGAAGTAACCGTCAAGCGCGTAAATCCAGAGCATGTTCGCGCGGTCACCGACGCGCTGGCGCGATGCGGCCTTCCAATCGACGTAAAAGATGATGCGATTTCGATCTTGCCGAACGGAGATGCCAGTGCGCTGGAGCTAACGACGGAGCCGTATCCAGGTTTTCCCACCGACATGCAGGCGCAAATGTGCGCGCTACTCTCGACGACAGACGGCATCAGTGTCATCACAGAGAACATTTTTCCGCAACGCTACATGCATGTCGCTGAGTTAAAGCGGATGGGCGCACATGTCGATCTTGAAGGCGCGACTGCGGTGATCCAGGGCGTCGATCATCTCTTTGGCGCTCCAGTGATGGCGAGCGACTTGCGCGCGTCCGCCGCGCTGGTGCTTGCGGGATTGAAGGCGGACGGAATTACCGAAGTAAGTCGAGTCTATCACATCGACCGCGGTTACGAACATCTCGATGAAAAATTGGGCGAACTCGGCGCGCAAATCGAACGCGTAAAAGAAGCATGATCTGATCTTTTTTTCTTGCTCTTCGCGCGGCAAGCGGGCACTCGTGGTTTTGCGCAAACGAAAGGTTGAACTATGCAAACATCGACATCTTCCTCTGACGTTCGAATGTGGAACGTGCTTTGCCACGCCACCGCATTAGCCGGGTTTTTTGTGCCATGGGCTGGTCACATTCTGGGTCCGTTAATTGTCTGGCTGGTCAAACGGAACGATTCGCCGGAAATCGACGAGCACGGGAAGGAATCGCTCAATTTCCAGATATCGATGTTAATCTATAACGTGATCGCAGGCGTTCTTTGCCTGGTGCTGATTGGTTTTGTAATCCTCGCCATCCTGCACATCTTGAATCTGGTGCTTGTGATCATTGCCTCCATCCAAGCGAGTGAGGGGAAATTTTACCGCTACCCGCTGGCGATCCGGCTGATTAAATGACGCCACGGCGTCATCCCGAGCGAAGTCGAGGGATCCCGTTGCGCGGCCTTTGAGATAACATCGCGGGATTCTTCGACTCCGCTGCGCTTCGCTCAGAATGACACGCTTGCCTAAAGCTGCCTCACTTCGGCCAATCGTCGCAGAGTGTTGAGGTTGAGCACGTCCTCGGCGAAGTCTTTTCCTTTTGGTGTTTCCAGCACTTTCGGAATTTTGCTCAAACGGCGGTCACGCATGATGAAGCCGAAAGCGTCCAGACCAATCCGCCCTTTGCCGATGTGTTCATGCCGGTCCACTCGCGAACCGCACGCAGTTTTAGAGTCATTAAGGTGAATTGCAACCAGACGATTCCGGCCGATCGCCCGATCGAATTCACGAAACGTTTTTCTGATCGAGGAGTCGCTGCTGATATCGTAACCCGCGGCGAAAACGTGCGCGGTGTCGAGGCAAACACATAATCGCTCGGGCTCACGCACGCGGCTGATGATGTAGGCGAGATGCTCAAATTTACTTCCTAGGCAGGACCCTTGGCCGGCTGTTGTCTCCAGTGCTATCCGCGTATTAATCTTTGGAATACCGGCAAGGACGCGATCAATCGATGCAACGATTCGTTCGAGCCCGGCTTCTTCGCCTGCCCCAAGGTGCGCGCCGGGATGCACGACCAGGAAAGGCAATTGAAGCTGGTCCGCGCGGGTGAGTTCCTCGGAGAGCGCGCGAATCGAGTTCGCGCGAAATTGCGGGTTCGTCGCGGCGAGATTGATGAGGTAATTAGCGTGCCCAAATATCGACAGCAGCTCGTCGCGCTGAACATGATCAACGAAAGCGCGGATTTCTTCCGGGCTCAGTGGGCGGGCAAACCATTGCATGTTGTTCTTGACGAAAATTTGCATGGCGGTGCACCGGATTGAACGCGCGCGCTCAATCGCCATGCTTACACCGCCGCGGATGGACATATGCGCGCCCAGAAGAAGCTGTTTTGTCATTTCGAGCGAAGCGAAGCGCAGTCCGAGAAATCTCTCGATCTTACGTCTTTATCATTCTTGCTTGAATTCGAGAGATGTCTCGACTTCGCTCGAAATGACAAATTGTTAAAAAATCTTTGGATGCCAATCCGGCTTCTTGAGACTCCCTTCGGCTTTGTATTCGAAGAGTTTGTAAACCGGCGTGAGTACGATGCCGGGACCGTTTGCGCTGATGCGCACGTCAAGATCGATTTTGTCGTCTAAAAAATGAATGTCGCCGTGACCCACAACGCTGAAAAGTTGTCCCGACACGTTGAAATCGTCGATATGAATAATCCCGTCCCTGATCGCAAATTTCGCGCCGGCGTCGCGGGCAATGCTGTAGCCAACACCGGGCACGATATGATTGAGGATCTCTGAAATCGGTCCCAAAACAGGAATCGCGAATACGTCCCCGTTCGTCACTCCGACTTTTCCAGTGCCATGCATCTTGCGTGCATCGGTGCCGAAGCCGTCGAAATCGTATGCGCCACTTAACTGCCCACGCGCGGTGCGGTAGTGGTAGTAGTTGAAATAAAGATTCGTCAGATGAGGAAAGTCAGCATTCGTCACGGCAAGGGTAGCGTGATAACGCGGATTGTTTTTCGCGAGCGAAATATCGGCGTTTCCGCGCAGCGCGCCAGAAAAGATGTCCCCGCGAACATCGAGGATCTGCAACCGATCGTTGGTGAAAAGCAATTGGGTCGAGACGCGGTCGAAGGGCAGCGTTTTTCCCAGAAAGACGTAGTCCATTCCATTTGCGCCATCCACCTTGATCTCCAGCCGTGTGTTTTTACCGCCGCGAAATTGGTAAATGCCATTGGCGGTGACATTCGGTGGCCGCCGAAACTTGAACGGCGCCACCGTCTTCGAAAACTTGGAGTCGATCCAAAAAATTGCGTCGACTGGATTTAATGAGCTGCGGATGTTTGAGACGCGCACCTCGTGTTTTTTGAAATCATAGGTGAAACTTCCGGAGCCGACGCCCTCATCGCGTGAGACGTGAAAGTCCTCGCAAGTCAGTGCGCCATCGGCGAAATGAATTCTGGTGTTGCCACTGTTCATCCATGTGCCGCGGAATCGGCTGCGCCCCAAAACGACGGTTCCATCCCCTTGCCAATTCTCCGGATTGCGATCCTTCCCCCTGATTGCGAGGCGAATTGCGGGCGAACGTTGCCATTCCCAGTCACGGAGAAATTCATTAGGCTCCCGCGGCACAAGTGCGCGAAGCGCATCTGGAGATATTGTGCTCTCAACGTTCAGGCGAAAATCCGCTGGAGCATCCAAGAGATCAGCTCTCAGCTGTCCCGTTTTATGGCGCACACGCAGGTCGCGAACGAACGTGCGCTCGCCGTCCCAAGAAAAATCGGCAGCAAGATCGGAGAACGGGATCGTCTTATAACTGAATTGCCCAAAAGCGGCGTGCCCGATTACATCGGGCCGAAATCGATTCGGCCCGAAACCTAGCGAGCCAGAGATTTCAACCAGAGGCGGCGAGTGAAAGTCGATGCCGGCGAGCGGCTCGCCCAGCCCGAAAGCGTCAAGAAAGCCTTTCAAATCCAGGCTACTGCGCGCTTGAAAATTGGCTCTGTTGGTTTCGCGATTCCAATCAGCGCGGCCGGCAAAGTTGCCCTTGCCGTCGCTCCACTCGCAATGTGAGATGTTCAAGTGTTGATCATTCCATTCGGCAGCAGCGGACAAGTCTCTCAATTCGTAGCTAGCACGTTGTAGTCGTTCGCCGTGCAGCGTCGCTTCTATGCGCGCTTTTTCGATTTCTGCGACGTCACCGCTAAACTTCAATTGCAAAGAGGGCAGTGCCTCTGGGAAACTGAATTTCTCCAATTCATTCAATGCCCGCTGCGCAATCGATAACCGCCTTTGCCATTCTTCGGGCGAAATCGCCGGCGAGGGCTGGTAATTCTCATGCTTGATCAATTGTCCTGTGGCAGAAATCCGAATTCCACACAAGATTCCTTCGGCCTGACTGACATAAATTTGTTCCGGCGGAAAATAGACGTGCGCGCGGAAATTCGTGAGTTGGACTTTATCGGCTTTTCCCCCCTCCGTCTTGAGTGGAAGTGTGATTTGGGCATCACGTACATCCAGAGCGTTGAGAAACGGCTGACGATGAATAAGAGCAGCGTAATTGATATCCAGCGACACCTCGCTGATACGGGCAAGCGTGTTTTCGCGATTCTTATAGTCGAATATTCTTACATTTCTTGCGACCAAACCACGAAATGGATCCAACGTCAGGCGCCCTATGTCTGCTTCGACGCCGCGCTTGTGTAACTCTTCCACAACCCGGTAACGCCATTCGCGCCCAAACCCGCGGCGCGCCAGATAATAGCCGCCGCCGATAACGCTAAACATCGCGACGACAACCGCCAGACGCATCACGCTCAGGCCGATTCGGCGCCACCACTTGCGTTTCCGATAGCGTGTGGAAGGCCGAACCTGCGGTAGTTCAAGGACGGGCGGCATGGTGTTCGTTAAATCGTTAAAGCGTTGAAGCGTTGAAGCGATAGGCCAATGTAATGTTTTTAACGCTTCAACGCTTCAACGTGATTTCAATCTCCGATCTGCCGGCACTTAACGCGTCACTTAATCTGGTGAGCACCATATTCATTTCAATGGGTTGGTACTTCATCCGGCATGGCGCATGGCGACGCCATATGATGTGCATGATCACGGCCGTGGTCTCATCGGCTTGTTTCCTGGTTGGCTACATCGTCTATCATGCGCGGGTTGGCGAAAAATCCTCGGGATACACCGGTTGGATCGCCGCCATTTACTTCCCAATACTGGCTTCGCACATTCTGCTTGCCTTTGTGACGTTGCCTCTGGTGATTTTGACCCTGGTTCAGGTTTTTCGTCGCCGATGGGACCGTCACAAGCGGATCGCGCGTTGGACGATCCCAATCTGGCTGTACGTCTCCATCACGGGCGTGTTTGTGTATTTGATGCTTTACAAATGGTTTCCTCCGGGAACGTGATGCAAGCAATCCTGCCTGCAAGAGATCACCTACGCAGACAGGATGTCTGCGTCACGTCCAAAGTCTTGCACACGGCAATGATTTGATGTTTCATCAATCGATGCGCGCTGCTGCGCATGCAAGAAACGTTTATGGTAACTATTGCAACGTTCAATGAGCCGGCCAAAGCGCGGCAGCTGAAACGGCGCTTTCACGACGCCGGGATCAACGCCGATGTTCACAATGAGGCGCCGCTGCAACAGGTCGGCTTCATGTCGCGCCCGCAGGCGAATGCGAAGGTGATGGTGGAAGACAGCGACTTCGAAAAGGCGCAGGAGCTCATGATCGAGTGGGAGGCCACCGATCCAGACATCTCCGCCGCTCTGATTCGATGTCCGCAATGCGGCTCTTCAAATATCGAGTATCCACAGATGACCCGAAAATTCATGACTCCCGCGCTCGTCGGCGTGCTTTGCGCTCTGAAAATTATTCCCAAGGAGTTTTACTGCCAGGACTGCCACTTTACCTGGAGCAACCAGGAAGAGCCTACGATCGGACGGCTGTGGCATCGGTTCTTTCCCGGAAGTGAATCGAGCACGGAAGCCTCATAGGCGATCGATTTATTCTCCTGGCGCTTGATTCGTCGCACACGATTCTTCTTGTGATGGATTCTCATTTGCCCAGAGCTATCGGAATTTCTTGTTCTCTCCGGCATGACATCTCTCGAGTTTCCCCTGCAGGCACAATCGCTCGTTGCCAGCCATGAAGTGGCTCTTCGTACTACTGCTCGCACTGATCATCTTTGGCGGCGCCGCGTGGTTCGGTTACAACACCTTCGTCAAAGAAGAAATTGCGGTGAAAAAGGAGCAACGTGGAGAAGTTACTCCCCCGCCTGCGCCGGACATCGGCCTGCCGGAATTTCAGGCGGCGGCTCAACTGCGGCAGGAGGGAAAACTAAGCGAAGCTCGCGACGCGCTCGTCGCCTTTATCCAAAAATACCCCTCTGGAAAACATCTCGATGAAGCGCGGGATGTGCTCGGGGAAATCAACATTGACATTTTCCTGTCGCGTCATCCCTCGCCAGAGAAAATCGACTACGTCGTAAAATCTGGAGACGTGCTGGCAAAGATTGCGCGAAAACTGAACACGACCCCTGAGCTCATCATGCGCATGAACAATATGAGCGGAACCATGTTGCACATTGGTGAACACCTGCTCATTTCACACCCGGACTTCGCAATTGTCATTCAACGCAAGGCGAACCTGGTTGTGGTTCTCAATCACGGCGCATTTTTTAAGCAATATCACGTGCATGAGGCAAAGTTATCGGGCAAACAGTCGACAAAAATCAATGCAAAAGTCGCCGAAACAATGGCTTGGAAAGGCGGCAAACGCGTTGGTCTGGGCAGCAAGGAGTATCTTGCCAGCACCAAGTGGATTCGGATTGCTGGCGCTGCGGGTTACACTCTGTATTCTGTCCCGGACGCCGCGCATCCTAATCTCGACCAACCGCCTCCGCCTGTGGGCCTCGGCCTGGCGGCCACCGATCTCGAGGAGCTAAGCAGCCTTGTAAAGAAAGGGATCCCCGTCACGATTATCGACTGAAGTCAGTGACGCGTTGACCCGTTAAACGGTTGAAGGGTCTTCTTCGTCTGTCATGTTAAGCGGAGCGAAACATCTCTGGTATCGGCTTGCAGCGGCTCAGTACTCAGAAATAATCAGAGATTCTTCGCTTCGCTCAGAATGACACAGAACGGATTTCGGCTTTAATCACTTCAACGCTTTACTGCTCATGGAATGGCAACCGCTGGATTTTGAAAGGCCGATCTTTGATTTGGACCGGCGATTGGAGGATTTGAAGAATCACTCTGATAAGCACGATGTCGATCTTGATCCGGCAATAAAAACACTGGAGGCAAAGCTTCGCGAAACGCAACGTCAGATCCACGACAACCTGACCGCATGGCAACGAGTCCAAATTGCGCGCCATACTCAACGGCCGTTTGCTTTGGATTACATCGAACGGTGTTTCACGAACTGGATTGAACTGCATGGCGACCGGCGTTTTGCGGACGACACAGCGATGCCGTGTGGTCTGGCGATGCTTGGCTCCCAACGTTGCGTCGTTATCACTCACCAGAAAGGACGCAACACCAAGGAGAACGTGATGCGCAATTTTGGCTCCGCCCATCCTGAAGGCTATCGCAAGGCGCTGCGGCTCATGCGGCTCGGTGAAAAATTTGGCATCCCAGTGATCTCGTTGATCGATACCCCGGGCGCTTTTCCCGGTATCGGTTCGGAGGAACGTCACATTTCCGAAGCGATTGCCGTTAATCTTCGGGAAATGATGAGGCTGCGCGTGCCGATCATCGCGGCAGTCATCGGCGAGGGCGGTTCGGGCGGGGCATTGGGAATCGGCGTCGCAGATCGTG
>Ga0209161_10001200_pt1 | contig 21243 bp, 18 predicted proteins | sample GraSoiAngelo_155_FD_186169 | JGI IMG/M metagenome (GOLD analysis project Ga0209161, IMG submission 186169) | Grasslands soil microbial communities from the Angelo Coastal Reserve, California, USA - 14_1009_13_30cm (SPAdes) (version 2) | ecosystem: Environmental > Terrestrial > Soil > Grasslands... | reverse complement strand
GCTTGCTGGAAGAAAAGGTCCTTTGACAAGTTTCGATGCCACAAGAAATGCGGCGAGAACGGCATACGAAATGGCCAATATCAAACCATACGAGGTGCATGTGGCTGAGGTTCACGACTCTTTCTCGGTAACAGAAATCATCAATTATGAAGACCTCGGATTCGCACGACCTGGAATGGGTGCTAAGCTTCTGGAAAACCAGGGCACGGAGCTCGGCGGGAGAATCCCCGTCAACATCGACGGAGGCCTGATTTCCAAAGGCCATCCAGTAGGAGCGACTGGCGCGTCCCAGATCTTTGCATTGGTCAAACAACTACGGGGGGAAGCGGGTAGCGTTCAGGTCGACGGCGCAAAGATTGGTCTCGCACAGAACATAGGGGGAATAGGAATGTATGCGTCAGTTGTCATATTACGCTCCTGAGCAGTTTCATCTAGCTCTAGAGTATTTCCGAGATTCTCCCAACAGCCACCATTAAGGTGTACTCTTCCCTAACTTTCGCTCGACCCAGGGTCGCTGCGAGCGTGACGAGCAGCAACGGTTGCACAGGTACACGGAGCCGGGAACGACAACCACCTTGGAACCGCTTTGCACAGTTTATTCCAAAGTCTTCCAAAGAGATTTCATACATCATAGGTGTTTACATGGGGGATGGTTCAATCTACAGGGGTGGTGGAAACGCGTTTCTAAGGCTTCAAGCGAAAGACAAAGAGTTCGTGGAATTCTTTGCCATCAATTGCGAGAAATTACTTCACAGAAGACCTTCTCTCAACCTCACGGCTAGAGGCTTATACGAGGCCCGAATAGCAAGCAAATCGTTATGCGATTTTCTTGAACGCGGTTTGCATCGCCTGGACCCAGTGATAGGAAAACATCCTTCGTCATTCATCAGAGGCCTGGCAGATAGTGATGGGTCGGCTTTGGTCACCACCACGAGAATGAGGGGAAAACCCCGGTTCTTTGTCCAAGTTGTTGTCGCGACATCCACGAGCATTCGCCTACTGAGCTATACTCGCACGATTCTGAGGGAATGCCTCGGACTCAAAGCGACACTTGTATACAAAGGGAAGCCACGGCCCAATGTATACAAGAACAAGTTGTTCCGTTCAAAAAAGAGAGTCTTTGACCTTAGGATATCGCGCTTTGGTGACGTGAAACGATTTTCCCGGGTTGTTGGCTTCGAATTAGCCCGGAAACAAGAGAAGCTTGACGCCGCCATTGCCGTCCAGGAAAGATTTGGTTCCGGTCAGGATGCCGTGAAAGAGTGGACCCGTCGCTGGGAGCATGGCACCACCGAGTGGATTCTCAAGAAAGGAGTGGACTAGGCAATTGGGTTTTGAAAAGTTCGGAAGATTCGGTTATGTTTCCCAGACCAAGATCAACCCTCTGTTATCCTATCTAGAAAAAGGGCAGATCGCCGCGACCAAGTGCAAGAAGTGCGGGAGAACATACTTTCCACCCAGAGCTGACTGTCTGGACTGTCGCCACAGCACGATAGAATGGGTTGTGCTGGACGGGAAGAGCAGCCTCATCACTTTCACCCAGGTTTTCTTCGCACCACCCGCGTTTCAACACGAAACCCCGTACCTGCTAGGGCTTGCAGAGCTCACGAATGGGCTTCGCGTTTTCGCGCCTATCAGTCCCGCAGTGGACAAGGAGGAACTGAAACCGGGCGTCGAGCTGAACTTGAAAGTCGCAAGAGGCTCACGTAACAACCTGTACTACTGGCTTGAATAGAGAACACGCGAGTCCTCTTTCGGAGCTATTCGAGCCGAGGTAATCGGAGATCATCGCCTGCCGTTCGATAGCCGAGCTTCAGGGCCAATGGAGGGCGTCTCTTGTGCTCGGACTTCAACCAGCGTTCTCGAACCTTCTTGACCAACGTCAGCTTCAACCCTGTCTCCTCAACGATCCCCTCAGGTGTCATCCATCTCTCGAGGCCCCAAAGAATCCTGTCCAGCTTCTCGTAGCTGAGCCCCAACTCTTTCTCCGCGCTCTGACCCGGCCACAGCTCAGGGCTGGAAGCTTTCACCCGGATCCGCTCTGGGATGCCTAAGTATCTAGCTAGGTTACGGATGGACGTTTTGTAGAGATCTGCCAGTGGCAGTATGTCGGAGGCTCCATCTCCGAACTTTGTGAAGTAGCCTAGCATGATCTCACTCTTGTCGCCGGTTCCCACTACCAGACCACGCTCGGTGTTTGCATAGTAGTAGAGGACCATTGCGCGAAGTCGCGCTTTGATGTTCCCCCAGGGAATTCCCTTCGTCATATTTCCGTCTAGAGCGTTCCGAGAGGCTTGGACGATCGGTGTGATGTCGATTAGCTTGAAGCGTATTCTGTGCTTCGATGCCACAAGTCTTGCATCGTCCACAGCCCGATCATTCCTCGTCTCACTCTCCGGCAGACTTATCCCGAGAACCCGCTGGCCCCCGAGAGCACGTGCACACAGCACCGCAGCAACACTAGAATCCAGGCCACCAGACATGCCAAGGACCAGGCAGCGGGCACCCGCTTCTTCCATGTGAGTTGTAAGAAATCGTTCAAGCCGACTTACCGTCTCTTCTGGGTCCCGAATGGCGAAGGGATCATCGCCATACCTAGAGGACATGGTGTCCTCGACGTTCAAGCCAGTGTAATAAGCAGGGAGGCCTGGCCTAGCTGATGATACGTGAGACGCGGTCTTCTGAAGCGAGGTTCTTGAACAATGGAAGCATCCGGTCCATCGTCACCCACCGCTCACTCGCGAACGAAGCCTCGCTTGCCGCTTCCTGAACGATGTTCTTTAGATCCCTAGGCGTCACAACATACTGCTCGCGAACCGTAACCCCTCGTTCAGGGATCGATGCCTCGTACAACTGTTTCCTAGACCGAATCGTCCTCCAGATATCCGCGAAGGCCTCATCAGTCAATCCTCCACGATAGTTCGAGACCGACGGATCTAGCTCGACTTTGGAGCAGTAAAAGTCCAACAACCTCTTCACTTCGTCCATCGTTCTTGGCGGTGGAACGTAGATGATACGTTTGATTCGATCCAGAAGAGCTTGATCTATAACGCTGGGATAGTTGGTAGCGAATATCACTGACACGTTTCTGTTGACGTGGAACCCCTCTCCCAACTCGGTAAGGATCTGGTTGAGCATTCCTTGAACATCCCTTCCCGCGTCAGTCGTCGCCTCCATCCTCGCACGTCCAATGGCATCAGCCTCATCGATGAAGAGGACAGTAGGAGCGGATTCTCGAGCGAGCTTGAAGACCTCTTTGACGTTCTTCGCCGACTCGCCCAGCCATTTTGACACAATCTCGTAGCTCTCGATCTTTAGGAAGCTGGTCTCTTGACCCCTCTGACCGATCGTCCCTGCAACAGCTTTCGCCATGTAGGTCTTGCCGGTCCCTGGTGGACCGAACAGGAGAATGGATCCGGCCTCTTCCAGCATCCTTGGGTCCCGGATTATCTGCTCGCGTCGAGCTCGGACTTGAGGGTCGAGTATCCACTCCACCGCTTGCCGCAGACTATGCAACTCTTTTTCCAAGCCGACAACGTCTTCGTAGAAGACCTTGGGCGATTTTTCCACTTGATATTCTAATAGCGAGCGCTCGCGCAACCGATCGATAACGTCGACGATAACACCTTTCGTGGGAGAGAGGACCGCGTCCACGTCGGTTGACACTTTTTCCCTTATCTCGGGAGGTATGCTAACCTGAAATGCTTGGCCGCCTGATAACCGAACCAGCGCCATGTCACCCTTGACCTCTTCTATGGTCCCGATGGGACGCATACCTTGCTTGAGCTCTTCCATCAGATTGTGGTATCTGCGGAGCTCAGTCTGAAGATACTCTATCTGCCTCTCCTTTCTAGTCAGTTCCCTTTCAAGGTCAAGTGCAGGAGGAAATTCTGGCGAGTTCTGCTCGGCCATGCAGCTTCTGTACTACGATAGCCCTTCGGGGAATAAATAGATATGGGCTTGCCCAGGCCGCCACCTTTATGGCCTTTCACGTAGAGACCAAATTGGAGACTCAACAAAGGTCCCGTTTTCAAAAACGTGAAAATGGGCGGACAATTCAAGGCTGGAAGTAAGTGATCTGTCGGAAAAATCAAGAACGCGATTTGGGCCTAGGTCCCAACCATAGTGCCCACGTTCGGCCTCTTTCGCAGAAACCCGAAACGCGGAAGCTGAAGCTGAATCCCTATCCCGCTTATGATATCGAACCGTACTAGTCGTGGAATAATCTGGCGGCGATCCATTTTCCTGACGAGCAAGTATCGACGTAGCACCTGGTGCTCTTCCACCATTCGTAGCTCTACCACGCCGTCCACGAGACTCTCAACCTTGTGGAACAGTTCCGGTTGCACACTTCCCGTTGAGAGAGTGGCTATCATTTTTCCTCCAACCTTCTTGACTTTCGCAGCAATACTCTGGATGAAACTGACGGCATGTTTCGGCTCAGCTTCGCTGAATATTGGCATCAATGAATCAAGTATTATGGTCACTTGGTGATTACCCATCTTTTCCATGACAGAAGTCAAATGGATGCTAACATTAGTCAGGTCGAACGGCTGCGGAACCACTCCCTCAGTAACTCCAGCGGTAGCGGAATAGCAATCCATAATGCCCAGTTTGTTCATCAACTGGTATTTCCTAGGGTCCCAGCCAAACTGGCTCATTCTCTCGAGAATGTTCGAAGGAAACGTATCGTATGTGACAATGATACATGGTCTCGATCTCTGGAGCTCTTCGTAGAGGATCTGCTGTGCAAGAGTCGTCTTGCCACTACCTGGGTCGCCTGTGATGAGGACAGAGGAGGAGTCGGGCAGACTGCCCCCTATGAGCGCATAAAATCCCTTGAAGGGCGCGGATCTAGTCTCCAGTTGTGAGTTCACCTAGGCAAGTTAATCGTCGAAAGCTACTATTTTCCGTCAGGGCCGTTCGGGCGTATGAATGGGAATTGTAACCTATCCGCCCATCAAGGAGTGACCAAGCTCGTGAGGAGGTGAGATTACAGTCCCAGACGCCCATTTAGTCGATTTCGTTGACTTCTGTCATACAGAGCACCGAGCGAAAGAGCGGGACTACAATCAGTCTAGCTCGTTTTCAAAATGGCTAGTTCCAACTTTCAGGCGGGAATGCAGCTCCAGCAGATTCATCAAAGTCACAATGTCGTCGAGGTCTTCGGCCATATCGTTCTGTTCGGGGTTTCCCCTTCCATGCCGGCCCGACGCATCCGGTTTCCAATCAGCTGCTCTGCTAGTATAAGGATGGTTCTGTTAAGTCAGGGTTGGATACTTGTTGTCGGCGTGTTGACTTAACTTGCCTCCATCGACTCTGAGGATTACCGTCGTCGTCGGGTTCCACTTCACTGCTTCACCTGGAGGCCCGTTGGGGCTGAACCTCAGCCCTCCCGCGGCTATGTTCCTGGCCGCGTTCTCGTCCCTGTCTAGGAAGGTCCCGCACGTGGGACACCACAGTTGTCGCTGGGTGCTCTCTAGGGTCTGGTACCCGCATATTGAGCACCGCTTGGACGTGTTCCTAGCAGGAACATAGATTACCTTCACTCCTTCCCATCGTGCCTTGTACTCTATCTGTCGCTGCAGCTCTCCAAAGCTCCAGCTGTTCATCCTCGCTCGATAGCTTCTGGACTGTCTGTTACCTCTACGATAGAGTCTTCGAATCCCAGTCAGCCTCTCCATGACTATCCCATGTTGTCTGGTCTTCGCATCCTCAACTATTCTCTTGGACACGTTGTGGAGTAGTGGCTGTACACGATTCCGCTGCTTCTCTCCGTACTTGGAGAAGACCCGCGCTCTTATCCGGGTATCGTTTCTTTTCAATCGGCCTTTGACAAACCTGTAGGTAGACTTGATCCCGGTTGCTTTTGACAGGTCGAATGTTTTGACTGTCCCGTCGGTTGATGCGGTTGTCACATTGTCCAGGTTACGATCTACCCCGACATATCCTTCTGGTCTGATCTCAGCCGTCTCTATCGAGTAGGCTATGCTGACCGAGGCTGGGGTCACCGTTACCGAGCGAACGTTGAGCCCTGAGAGGACCCTGAGCGTGTGATTGTTCAGTTTTAGATAGACATACTTTCGTGGTTTGACTGGTAGTCTGAGAAGGTCGTCTGTTATCTCGAACCCGTAGCATGTGGTCAGCATCAGCTTCTTAGCATACGGAACCCTTGTCCGAGGATTCTTCCTCTTGGCCTTCCGATAGTTGCGGAGTATCCCTGTGGCCGCGCTGATCGCGCAGAGCCTATAGTAGCTGAGATTGTCGCGGCTGAGACGATGATACGACCTCAACGATAGAGTCTTGAGACTGGAAACATTCTCTTCTATTCCGATAGCGATGCAGACGTTCACCATACATCTGAACTCGTCTAGAAGCCATAGAAGATTGGCTGGCGTCTGATGCTTCTGTCTCACCATCTTCACCGCCTGCATCTGGATATGCCCAGGTGGACAAACAGTTTTCTATTCGAATATTGCGGAGAGGATGGCGAATATAACCAGAGCTATGCGTCATCAGGGAGAGTGAACCAACACTCTCAATCCGGCGAAGAGTTAACAGTGCCTCATTCTCCTGTGCATTGGTCTGCACCAACACGAAATTACGCGAACGGAAGACAGAAAAAAGAGGTGATAGAAAACTAGATCTTTGGAGGAGGCGGCGATCTTCGCACCTTGATCGCCAATAGGATTAGGAATAGTGCCACGCCGAATATTGTCAAGAGTACGATTGCTGAGACGACGGGAGCAGAAGTGGTACCACCTACGTTTAGTGTTACAGTGCTGATCGGAGCGACCGAGGCGTCTTCCGACCATGTTCCCTGGTCTTGACCCTGGTAGATTACGTGCGCTGAATATGGCCCGATGGGAATATCGCCGAGTTGAACTGTTCCCTGGGCGTCGGTTGTGAATGCTCTGCTTGTTGCGTTCGCGAAGGTGATAGTTACTGAGGCACCTTGAATCGGATTGTTCAGCTTATCGACAACTTTGACAGATGCCGCGTATGCGTTCACCTTTACAACAGCGGAGCCTGAGCCGGTTGTGAGGTCAAGGGGGACGGGGGCAGGCAAAGCTCCTTGGTATCCCTCCCAAGTCGCCGACGTGACCGTCCAAGAGGTGGCGGCTAGCCATTGACCAGAGTAGGCCGAGGTTGTAACACTCGAACCTGCGCTCGACAATACGACAGAAGTTGGACTCGGAACCAATGATTGCCCCGCGGCATCTTTGAAAGTCAAAGTATACTGGAACTGCTTATCAAACTTGGCCGTAAACGCCCCTCCATCCGATGATGCTGTGTAATTATAGAGCATTATCGGAGTTTGCATCATCAGGGTAGGGGTCCACTGCAAACTAGAATGGACCCATTCATTCCAGAGATAACGGGCTCCGGACGGTGCTGAAAATGTTGTGTTCACCATGGTCAGTGTGTGTCGAGTATTGTTCGCGAAAAGGAACGTGTGCGGTAAAGCATAGACTGGGCTAGTAATGTTGTCAAGCTCAACGTACACTGTCCCTTCTGCAGTGGGCACAGTTGTGTCTGCTGTGAGACGGCAGTTACTGATACACCCACTGGTCGCATGCACGTTGACCAGGAAGAGCGGAACAGTCGTGATTGCTAGTGCCAGAATTAACAATGAGGCACGAGCCGTCTTCTTCAACAAAGATGCCCACTAACGGTGGAGGAAAACGGAACCCTGTGCCTTAGGGCATCTTTAACCACAGTCAAATAGTGTTGGGTACAAGAAGGCTTTTGAACTCTGGTGATAGGCGAGCAGGTTCAAGCGATACTCTCGAGAGCACTGTGCCGTGTTATGCTGAGACAATGTATCGCTGTTCTCGAAGCCCAACAGTCATCCTGAGCATCATACCGAACTCGAGTCCTGCGGATACTGATGATTCTCAGGGGTCTCGAAGACGACTAGCTCCGACCGGAATAGAAAGTTACATATTGCAGCAGGAGCATAGGTTGTTCAACTTTGGAACTTGGAGATCTTGAGGCGGCTGTCCTCGGGACAGTTGTCCGGCTTGGAAACGCTTCTGCCCGCCAAGTTGCCCAGGATCTTCATTCTACGCGCGGACTCGCCTACACTACAATCAGCACAACGCTTGACCGCCTTTACAAAAAGGGGATCTTAGCGCGAGATGAGGCTGTTGGCAGAGGAGGATCCAGATACGTGTATCGCCTTCACTCGGAGGACAAGGTCAAAGGTCGAGTCGTGAAAGGATTCGTTGACAGGTTGCTCACCGCCTTTGGGCCCAGCATAATCTCGACGTTGCATAACTACATGGACGAGATTCCAAAGGAGGACCTGAAGAAGCTGGAAGAAAAAGTGCGTAGGGAGTCCGGGCAACGATAAGCCTGGAACTGTACTCGGTCTACTTCCTTTCGACACCGACCCTGGGAATTGTAGCAACAGTTCTGATAGTCCAAATTGCTTCCTATATCGCCTACCGATCAAGTGTGGGAAATCCGTCGCGCAGATCCAGCCTCCTATATCCGATACTATCCTCTTCTGTTTTCTTCTGGTCGTTTCTTGGAACTAGCCTTGTAGTGTGCACACTCTTCCTCAACATGTACGAGTGGCAACCGCAACGTGTCACCGAGCTAGTGCTCGGGAGTTCGCTAGTTGCATCAATCGGAATCGCCTCGCTCATGTCCCTCCTTGCTCGAAGATACGCGTTCCCTAGAATGCTTGGGGGAATGATCGCAGGAACATTCTCGGGCTCTAGATTGAGCGAAACATGCGCGGAGCTATGCAACAAGATGGGTATCAAAGGAGTCGACCTTAGAGAAGCTACGGTCGGAAATGCGTTTTCTTTGGACAATGGGGGTTGGAGGGTCGTTGCCGTATCTCCCGAGCTGGTGAGTTCAATGTCACCAGCAGAGGTCGAGGCGGTCATTGCTCACGAGCTCTCTCACTTGAAGAACAAGGATTCTCGAGAGAAGGGACTTGCTAGGCTGGCTAAGTTGGCCTTTGTTTTTGATCCGGTGCTGCATCTTGTTGAGGCTGCGGTCCACAGAGAGCGTGAACTCCTCGCTGACCAGTCATCAGTGGAATACACCCAGAAGCCGTTGGCGCTGGCATCAGCTTTGCTGAAGGTTCATTCAGCCTTCCACGCCCCATTGCCTGGGCCTGGAGCCGGGTTGTTTGTGGGTCGAAAGACAAGAGGTCTCTTGAGCAGGTATCCCGACCTTGATCGACGAGTCCAACTACTAATCGACATTGCCCGAGAGATGAACACACAGACGATCCTCGCCTAAGGGGAACGCTCTTTTATAGCATCATCCAGTTTGGAATGCGGACTTGACAGTTCAAATTCAGAAGTTCAAGATGCTGATTGGCGGAGAATGGAAGGACAGCGCAAATGGCGCCGTTTCATCGGTTCTTGATCCTTCGAACGACGACGTTATTGCCGAGGTTCCACGAGCTACGAAACAGGACGCGAAAGCGGCAATCGAGAGTGCGAAGATCGCGCTCGAGTCGGCCGGCTGGGTTGACATCGATCCCAGCAAGAGAGGGCGCCTCCTCACCAAGCTCACGGCTCTAATCCGGGAGAATTCAGAGCAGTTGGCAAGGCTTGAGACTCTGAGTGAGGGGAAGACTCTCCGAGAATCGAAGGGAGATGTTGCCTGGGCGGCCAGAGCGTTCGAGTACTGGGCAGGATTGGCGGACAAGGTTGAGGGAGAAACCATACCGGTTCCGCCGAGGCGTCTAAATTACACTCTCCGAGAACCGTTAGGCGTAACGGTCCACATTGTTCCCTGGAATTATCCGATCGCGCTTGCTGCCAGAAGTTTGGCACCGGCTATTGCAGCGGGGAACACTGCTGTCATGAAACCGTCTGAGATTACACCCCTTACAGCGATCATGCTGGGAGATCTAGCGTTGAAGGCAGGCATCCCGAAAGGCGTTATCAATATTGTAACTGGATCAGGCGCCGAGGTTGGTGGCGCGCTTGTGTCGGACCCGCAAGTGGACGGGATAGTTTTCACCGGCTCCGCTGAGACGGGAAAGCAAGTAATGGAATCGGGGGCGAAAAACGTTACCAGGGTACTCTTGGAGTTGGGCGGGAAGAACCCGCACATTGTTTTCCCTGACGCCGACTTGGCAAAGGCCGCTAAGAGTGTGAAGGAAGGCATCTTCACTAATGCAGGGCAGATGTGCTGGGCTGGATCCAGGGCGTTCATCCACGAGAGCGTATACGACGGTTTCGTGAAGGACCTCGTGGCCAAGACCCGAGCGATAAAAATCGGTCCGGGCGCAGATGAAACCAGCGAGATGGGACCCTTAGCCTCGAAGTCTCGCCAAGATGTGGTTCTTGGGTTTGTTAAGGACGGTATCGACGAAGGGGCGACTCTACTCTGCGGAGGGAAGAAACCATCTGACACGAGATTGCAGAAGGGAAATTTTGTCGAGCCTACAATCTTCGAGAACGTCAATGGGAAGATGAAAATTGGCTGTGATGAGATTTTCGGACCAGTTCTTAGCATTACCAAGTTCAAGACTGTCGACGAGGTTGTTGCCATGGCCAATGAGACAGATTACGGACTCTACGGTGGAGTCTGGACGAGCAATTTGAAAGTGGCTCATGAGCTCGCGGCTCGTCTCCAGGTTGGTGGACTTGCCGTGAACGAGTATTTGGTGACTTTTCCGCAGACCCCGTTCGGTGGCTACAAGGACAGCGGAATAGGACATGAAAACGGCATACGATCGTTAGAATTCTACACAAGAACCAAGAATGTCTCGATAAACCTGTCATAGGCACCATCGCCAGCTCTGTCATAATCCTCGAGAATGGTTGCAGACAGGATTCTTACGAAGAATCGTCCATTTTCAGCCCTGATATCCAGTCTGGGAGCCTGTTCCTACAATGCCTAGGAAATCGCTCTTGACGGTGCGTTAAAACCACTAGATTAGCATCGGGCATCTAAGCCCGGACTAAGCCCTGAACCGGGAGACTCGCCTGGAATCAGTGGCAGACAGCGAGAGACCTCTCTGGGGAGTGGGGTCTTGCACAGAGGACATCGAGACGCAGGATTGGTTGAGGGCGCGAAATCCCCTTGCAGAGCTTAGGAACAATGGGGATTCTTTCGAAGCTAGGTAAGCTCGTCCAGTAACGGCGTAATATCGCGGTTGTAGATGTCCTGCTCGACAAAGGGCTTCTCCTTCAAGGCAGGCATTCGAAGAGCCAATTGGTCCTCGAAAGTAGGCACCTCCATCTTGAAGAAAACCCCGATCGGTATCTTGTCCCCCCACTCGAACGATTTCACTAGGGCATTTCCCTTCTTCACGTTAACCTCGTCTGTCGAGGGATCAGCAACCACACCGTTGTATCCTGAGTCTTCCAGCTTGTAGAGTCTAGGCGCTTTGACCGGAAGGTCTTCGCCTCCGTACCACTCTTTCGTGTTGATGTCGTTATAGGTCGGGCATGTCTGCAGAACGTCTACGAACGCGCTTCCTCGATGCTCTATTGCCGCTCGGAGGGTTTGCTTCAAATGTCGAACGTCGAGAGCATAACTTCGCGCAACGAAAGTGTAACCCGAGGCGACGGCCATAGCAATCGGATTTACGCGTTCAATAATGGCGGGTGCAGGCATGGACTTTGTCTTGACACCTTTTGGTAGCGTAGGAGACGCCTGACCTTTCGTCAACCCATAGACCCCGTTATCATAAAGCGCGTATGTGAAATCTAGGTTCCTTCGGCCGGTATTGACGAAGTGGCCTGCGCCTATCCCAAGCCCGTCTCCATCTCCACCCACAGCGACAACAGTCAATCCTGGATTAGAAAGACGCGCACCAGTAGCGATTGGAAGGACACGGCCATGAAGTGTATGGAACCCGTACGCGTTAACAAAGTGCGGAGTCTTGCCTGAGCATCCGATTCCCGAGAAGATCGCCACCCTGTGCGGTTCAAGCTGCATCTCCAAGAGAGTCATCTGGATGGCGTTAATGATTCCGAAGTCTCCGCATCCTGGGCACCAGTCGTTATGAACCTGTGTCCGGTAGGTCTTCAGCTCAAGCATGAGAAACAGTTACCTCTTTGACTCCGTTCTTTATTATGTCTTTGACTCCCTCGTATATCTCGTTCTGGGAAAACGGTCTTCCGTCGAACTTCACAATCGTATTGTCCATCGCAATACCGGTCTTTTCACGGATAAGCCCAGCCATCTGCGCCGAATAATTATTTTCGATCGCGATCTTTCTCCGGGCCTGACCGAGAGCTTCCTGAACGAAGTCAGTTGGGAACGGGTTAACGTATCGCACCTGCAGAAAGTTTGTTTCTATCCCATCGGTCTTGAGGTCTTCCATTCCATCGAGTATCGCGCCCTTCGATGATCCCCAGCCGACAAGCGTGACCGGAGCCGACTTGGGCCCGTGCAGAATCGCCTTCTTTGAGTCTGGAATCACCTCTCCTGCGAGCTCGATCTTGCGCATTCTCTTTCTCATCATCTTGATCCGGATATCAGGCGCCTCAGTAATATGACCATACTCATCATGCTCATCTCCAGTTGTCCAGAAGATTCCCCCCCTCTGACCAGGAATTGCTCGCGGTGAAATGCCGAGTTCCGTCCAGCGATAGCGCCGATAGTCCGTGCTGGCTGCTAGATCCGATTCCTTGAGCAGGTCTCCGCGATCCACCTTTAGATTGTCGCCATTGAAGAGAGGGATATCTTGGTACGTGCTCGCTAGGAACTTGTCCGTTAGAAGAATTACAGGTACTTGATAGTGTTCGGCGTAGTTGAAGGCGTCGAACGTGTCGTAGTAGGTTTCGACGACATCTCCGGGCGCAATAATGATTCTGGGAAACTCTCCGTGGGCAGCATGAAGGGCGAACCTTAGGTCTGCTTGCTCCGTTCGGGTTGGCAGTCCAGTTGCAGGACCCGCTCGCTGGTACAATACCACAACCGGCCCAGGCGCCTCAGTAATCCCCGCCCAACCCAAACCTTCAGCCATAAGAGAAAAGCCCGGTCCAGAAGTAGAGGTTGAAGACCTGAGACCAGCGTGAGCCGCACCCGTGGCCATATTGATGGCCGAAATCTCATCCTCAGCCTGAACGACTATCATATTGTAGTCCTTCTGGTGGGACTCCAGGTACTCGCTTTCGTCCGTTGCCGGCGTAATCGGGTAATAGGTTTGGAACCCACATCCGGCCTTGAGCTTCGCGATAGCGACGGCTTGGACACCTCTGATCATCATCCGCTTTCCAGACAGAGGTTGCTTTCGCAACTTTATCGGAAAGGCATCTCCGCCGAAACTCGTCTTTGCATATTCGTATCCACGTTTTGCTGCGTTGACGTTTAGGTCGCCGAGAGCTGCTTTGCGTCCCGTGAATCCCTCTCGAATAGCCTCGGCCGCGAGGCCAAAGTCGTAATCGGCGAGGCCGAGGGAAGCGCCGAGAGCAATCGTGTTGACCATAACCTGGTATTTGCTGAGCTCCTTGTCTTTTCCAAACTCTTTCAGTGCCTCAACGAGGAGATCCATGTAGGGAATTGGAAAGAGTTTGATATCATCACGCCCGAAAGAGTCGGGCGTTAGGTTCAAGCTGCGATCGTAGATTACTCCTCCTCCGGGGCTGACCTCGTGTCTATGCCCTCGATGAGTAGGGTGAGGCTTGTTCATGTCCCCGAAGATTGTCTCCCGATCGAGGGCGACGAGTAGGTCTATCCAGTCCACGTGGGATCGGGGCGCTTTTGACTCTACCCTGAGCCTGTAGTAGCTGTGTTCACCTTTGATGTTAGAATGATACTCGATGTTGGCAAATATATGGAGTCCTCCCCTGATGCATGCTTTTGCAAAGTTCTCTGCAACCGAGTTGATCCCGCTGCCCTGAGGACCGCCAATCATCCACGTGAAACTGTTGGTTACTGTCAAATCCTGCCCTAATAGGGGATCGTCTAGCATAGAAAATTCTTTGCCCTTGAGGTTCACACTCCTCAGACTGAGAATCAGCGGCGGTCTGGATGTTCGGCCCGATTTCTGGGGCGTCTCATAACCCTGCTAGAACGTGGGGGCGGACACTCGCCTCAGCAGTGTTCAGCCTGACGCCGTTGGGAGACCTATGGATCTATGTCGTTGGACCAATTCTAGGAGGGTTGCTCCGAGCCTTCCTGTACGATGCGCTCAGAGGTAGAGCCTAGAAGGAGGCATTCCAGAGATCCCCTCACGAATATTTCCGGATCGAATATGAACCAGTACGTGGAGGCCTTGACTAGCTCAAGCCTTGGTCTGAGCTGGTGTTGCAGGCTGGACTGGGGGCGGAGTGTAGCCGGGGTTGACTCTCTGATTGATCTCGTTAGCGAGAGCGTGTCCGTGGAGAATAACCGTGACCTTCTTGACACCCTCAAGTTTTGACGTAAGGTTCCTAATGTTCATTCCTATGTCTTCTGCAAAGATCGGGGGACAGAACGGTGCAGTCAGATGATATTTGATGAAAATCTCTCCGTTCTCTTGAATGTTTATCTCGTCAACTAGATGCATCTCCGTAATTGGAAGCCCGAGCTCCGGATCAACAACCTTCTCAAGCTCCCTTTCGACTGCATCGACAGTGACCATACTCTTCGGATAGAGGAGTGTGCCCGTTTTGATTTATAGGTTCCTCGGAAGTGACAAAATGGATGCTTGGGCGGATTGAGCTGATAATGAGCGATTTCGCCCCGAGGGGAAGGCTCTCGGGATTATGACATAAGTCATGTTTAAATAGATTTTACGAGCCATTTGTTATGTCGTCTTATTGATCATTCCCTGTGAAGTTGCAGCAAAATCCGTCATTCCTGCATTACGAGCAATGATAGCCCGTGAACTGATAGAGGACTACGGAATGAAACAGGAACTTGTCGCACAACGATTAGGGATTACACAGGCGGCCGTCAGCAAGTACCGGCACCAAGTTCGTGGTGAGGCGGTCGATTTAGGGGCGTCTGCGGAGGTCCGTCGGATGAGCAGAGATATCGCCTCCACTCTTGTCGATAACCCTGACCCGCTGGATGTGTCAAGAAAGTTCTGCCAAGCGTGTACGGATATTCGTGCCCTAGGGCTCATGTGCGAGACATGCAGGAAGGTCGATCCCAGCTGGGATGTTGAGCACTGCACAATTTGTTTCGGGCATCACAGCTGCGCCGAAACCGTGAGCATCGAGCCCAGCAGTATTGCGAAATATAGGAAGATCCCGATTCAGCACTGAACGCGACATTGGAACGCAAGGCTGGATCACGGGCACGCTGCTAGCTTTCCTAGCCTTCTTGATTGAATCAATGTAATAGTCCACAGGTGGGAGCCTAGCCCAGTTCAGACTAGCAGGCACGATCTACCGATTTAGTACTTGATGACTCTTCCTCCGCCGGATGACTTTCTATAAGGCCCCCTCTTTCGGCGACGAGCCTTGTTCTTTGATTCTCTCTTACGTATCATCTTGTCTTCAAAACTCAATGGTTGACCCTCCCATGACTCTCATGCCCGGCTTCTCAAACATGTTAATTCTTAAATTGCTCGCTAAAACAGCTTACCAGCATTCGAACGGAGAATCCGGAACACTTTGAAGCTAGGATTCGGCAAACCGAAACAGAAAGAAGAGTCCGATGAAACCACGTCCGAATCTGTCATCACCAACAGGCTGAAGCAACTATGCGGTGACGACACCGACCTCTACCTAGCCATGTCCCACCTTATGTTCTTGGACCCGAAAAAAATAATGATACCCCTAGATGGGGTGCTCAAAGACGCTCAAGAATACGAAGCTCAAGGTAACAAGCTGAGAGCCGAGGTTGGGTATAGGATCGCCGGTGGAATCTCACTCTCAAAAGGGGACTCGGACGGAGTAAACAAATATTTCTCAAAAGCAGCAGCGCTCGCCGGAGATTCCCACCCCGAATACCGGACAATTCTGAAGCGAAGCAGCCAAGCCGTAGAGGTGGCTAGAAAGTATTACGAGGAATTCAGCTCTAGCCCCCAGGTACAAACAAGTGTTGCTAGTTAGATTACTGTATTATTTTGAATCCACGGAACTCTCCTATGAAGTCAGACCAGTCCACTTCAACCCCACTGACCCTCGCTCTCGGCGGGCCAACATGACAGAACCGTACGAGCTCCTCAAGCTTCTGTTTTTCTCCTTCAGCGATGGCCTCAACTCTTCCATCCGGGAGATTCCGAACCCAACCAGTGATCCCGATTCGTCGAGCTAACTCGGTTATCTCCCTTCGAAACAGGACCCCTTGTACAAGGCCCCTGATTACGATTCGAGCGCGCGCCTTCAACCTTGGAGATTGAAAGGCTTCATGCTCGTTGATATCATTGTTTAGGTGAACTATCTAATTCCCGAAGTTGATGAAGGGAAGGATTTAGATCGCGGGCGGTACTGCGAGTTGGGGAACGGACTGTTGTAACGGAGGCTCCTTTGCAATATCAACCAGATCTTGGACCAAGATTTCAGCTTTTAGCCCGTTGAGGGCAGAGAAAGCGTCAAGGGTCATGTAGATGTCGCCTGCATCCTCCGCCTCCAGCCGTAGACCGTTCCTAGCGAGAACCTCGCGAGTCCGTGGGAAAGCCACGAGAAGGTCTCCGATCGCGGTTTCGCCCCGGATATTCTCGATGGTTATCCTAGCTCTCTCCTTGACGGGCTGCTCGATCCGAATCGGCGGTTGTGGGGGCATCACATATCCAGCCTTCCTGAAGTCTGGCTTTTTCGGGGCGGTACGAGTCTTCGATGGCTTGGCCTTTCTTTTGGTCTTGTTTTTCGCCTTGCTTCGCGCGTTTTTCTTCCTGGGTGCCATCACACAGTCCTCTAGACTACATTACATAATGGTACACTTGCGTTAAAAGATTCGGGGTTGACGGTAGCCCTATTGAGAAGGACCTTTGATGGTCACTGGGTTGGCTCAACGGACCAGGCGATTGGCAGACCCTGTGTTAGTTGTTCGATTTGTCTTGCGGCACGAGTTCGGAGTTCGTTGGCGATATTCTCGATTATAGGATTAGAATAATCTTCGATCCTTCCTTGATCTGACAGCTGTGCGATGACCGGGTCGAGAGGGATGGCCCCGAGGAATGGTAGCCCAAGGCTAGTAGCAAGTTTCTCACCCTTTGGTTCCCCGAAGAGATTGACCCTCTCGCCGCAGCTCGGGCACTGGAGATAACTCATGTTCTCAACCAGACCGAGCATAGGGACATCCATTTTCTTAGCCATGTTCACCGCCTTTGAAACGATCATTGAAGCAAGATCTTGCGGAGAAGAGACTACTATGACGCCGTCCAGCGGCAGGGATTGAAAAACAGTCAGAGGAGCATCGCTGGTGTTATGAACTACCAAACCGTCCGCTACGAAGTTCTGGTTTCCCTCCACTTCAACATCGTATACTTGTGTTCGTCCCACTGGAACGATTCTCGTGACTCTATCGAATCCGAGGAACTCGTTTGTGAGTCCTCCACCTAGGGCTTGAGGACCATTTCCTCTGATGATCCGTGCCCCGTACTTGCTGGAACGACTCCATCTGGTGCACTCAAAGCTCCAGAATGTTGTCGAGTATTCCCTGCCGGACGGCGTCGTAATGGCTCGCGTCCTAGAATTGAGGTTTGTGACTCTTAATCCAATCGTAATTGCTAAGGTTCTAAAGTCTTCTAAAAGACCCTGGTTCGGAGATTCGAATACCATCCAGCCAGAGCGTCGGAAGCCCGGTTTCCCAGGGCGCCGATATCCATCGGCATCACAGTAGCCCTCCAACAAAGCCAGTTGTTGCGATTCGGGAAGATCGAAGACCCATGAGGGGACCCTTTTCTCGAGAGCATGCTTGTCCAAGCCTAGCTCTTGGAAAAGTTCTGCGACCCGTCGAGACAAGATCCCAAATTCAGAGGCGTCTTCGTAGACCTTGGTTCCCGGAAACACTTTCTTGAGAAGCGCGATGTAGTCTTTCCTATGCCGCCCGTTTTGAGGTTCCGCGAACAAGACTTGATATGTCCTAGTGACCGTTTTGAACCTGACAAAACCATCTCCCAAGAAATATCCAACTAGTTGACAGAAACCTTCTGTTGTGTGCTTCGGGAGAAGATGGTCTCTGCGTGTAATGCCCGTAACGGTGTGTAAATCCAATGGCGCCTCCTCATCTTGAGGGAGCTTCTTGATCACGGCGATCACGTCGCCCGATTTCAGCTCAATTAGCCGCTTCCAGCTGAGCGAGTAACGGTAGTTGCGTGATCCCTCGGGTCTTCTCTTTTCCAAGGTTAGAATTGGATGATTGAATGTCGCCGTGACTTTTCGTGTCCTTGTCCTTAGTTCGAACACTTCGGCTTCCCCTTGCGGGACCACGCATAAGACTTTCTTCGGCGATACTGTCACCGTCAGAGCGTTTTGGTATCTATGGGACTCGCTAATGGAAGCGTCGACAGAGTAGACCTTGTCCCCGGGCTTCAGTTGCTCAACTTGAACCGGGTGTGAGTTGGCATAGACAATTGTATCTGCTGCAACGCACCCAGGCGGAAGATCGACTAGAAGATAGTGGAGGTCTCCCCAATCAACATCCCAGTATAGCTGCCGGATTACACTGTTAACGATTGGACCTCGCCAGACTACGGGCATGCTGGGGTCGTCCAGTACAAGGTTGATGGACATTACTTTGATCCCGGTTTTCGTCCGTAGGGGTACGATGCCGCCTCCGGGACCTTTGTATGGCTTACCGGACACACCTAGTACCTTGGCGATGCTGGGACCCGTGAGATCTGCGTCCAAGACCCCTACCTCGTAGCCGTGTCGTTTCAGTTCCGACGCGAGCATACTGGTGACGAAGGATTTTCCGACGCCCCCCTTTCCTGAGATGATGGCGATGATGCTACGGACGCCTCGCTTTCCGAGACGCTCGATACCCGGGCCGACACTAGACGCGCTTTTCGCATGAGTCGAAGTGCCCGTTCCCGCCTGCAACTGCACCCTCAACTCCTCCAGCTCCTTTCTCGACATTGTCGTTGTTTCGACCTTCACAGATTTCACATCTTGGAGTTTTCGGACCGCGTTCTCTACGTCAGCTTGCAGGGTTTTTGCGAGGGGACAGTGCGCAACTGTTAGGGCAATCTTCACGTACACACTCCCATCGGTAATAGCAACATCTCGGACCATGTTGAGATCGACGATACTTCGGCCTATCTCAGGATCGAGTACGCTCCTCAGTTTTTCGATGACTAGGTTCTTATCGACCAAAGGATGGGCCACGGTTCGAGATAGGACTAGGATGGTTTCCTTGCTATTTACGCTCTCCTTCCCGGGAATCAGTATGAGGTCGCCATCTTAGCCCGGAGACGGATGCTATGATGGTCTCGGAGACGACGAGAAGAGCCTTGAAGGATTTCGGTCTAACAGAGTACGAAGTCAAAGCGTACATTGCCTTGGTCGAATCTGGACCGATGCCCGCAAGCCAGCTCAGTACTACAGCGGCGATTCCTTACTCGAAGATATACGAGATACTAGGGAATCTGGAGAGAAAGGGCTGGGTAGAAAGCGAACAGGGCAGACCGAGCAAATACTTTCCAAAACCTCCTTCCACAGCTCTCGAATCGTCTAGGGTAAGAATGGAAAACACACTCAAGTCCAGCCAGACAGACGCGATGTCGGAGCTGCAGCCCATCTACGAGAAGAAGGGAGTCCAAGAAAGACCAGATATATGGATCGTCAGAGGACAGAACAATATCCTAGACAGGATCAAGGAGACTCTGGGCAGAACCAGGAGAGAACTGCTCGTTGCGATGCCCATAGTTCCCGATTCCGTAGTTTCGATGGCCGGACCATTGCTATCGCTTATGATCGATAGAGGTATCAAAGTCTCGGTTATGATTCCGAGCCTGACTAGCAAGGATGTCGTAAGGAAGCTTAAGGGATTGGCCGAGGTCAGGGTCCGGGAGCAAATGTTCGGTGGAGGAATAATCTCAGATAGCAATGAAATAATCATATTGCTGGGCGAGGAGCCCGAAAAGGGTCTTACCCTCGCCATATCATCACGTCATGCAGGTCTGGTAAAGTTCGGGAAGAGCTACTTCGAATTTCTATGGGAGAACTCCAAACCAACCTAGTTTTACCAGCCCGACAAAAAGAGTAATAGCCCATTGGGCAGAGCCCCCGGGACGATGCTCCGGTGGTGTAGACGGAGGATTACCTTGCTGATTTGGTGATCGTTCACTTGAAGACTTGAATCACAAAATCTCTTTGGCAGAGGGAGCCTATCGAGTCTCACACGAGTTGTTGATTCTCCGATTGTGTCAGAATTCAAAGCTGCTGCGTACTCTCAACGCAAGAATGATGTCGAGACACGCCCTAACTGAGCATGTGCTCCGACAACTTGAAGAAAGGGGAAACTGAGGATTGGAACGAATAACAATGAGCCAATTGCAGCCACTACCGAGCTTGATTCCAAGCGGATTGAAGACGTGTTCAACAGCTGGAAAAAACGGTGAATATGGGCCTTGGAGTCCGTGTCAACGTCATCAAGTCGCTATCCGGCTGCGTTTGACTAGGCGGAATCCTCTTCCTATCGTCCAGGATTCTCAAATCCTCCTGCCTCCGCAAGCTACCAGGTTGAATGAATCCACGAACTTAAGACTCAAATCAACCTCAGCTCGACAAGCCGCAGTAAGACTTTTGGGGAGAGTGATCGCCTGTTCGCTCGCTCCGGTCTGGAGTGCGATGACGATCGGGCAGCAGGACGCTCCGGTGGAGGTCCGCCAAGAACGATGAACGATTGGACGGAACGCCGAATGTAGCCCGGTTTAGCATAGCGGCCTTTCGAGCCGTTGATCGCGGGAAGCTCTCATATCATTGGAAGATGGCTCGCGAGTTCAAAAGGGCTCTAAGAAGGCTCTGATCGTCCCGCCCGGAGCACCATTCTTCCACGCTAGCTTTCCCTGCCACCGCCCTAACGAAGGAAAATTCCCCTGAAACTCCCTGTAAACACTCTCCTCGACTCGACCGCCATGGTTGAGAATGTAGAATGCTTCGTTGGACTTTCTTCCAACTATGTAGGGAACAATCCTCGTAATGACAGCGACTGCTCGCGAGCCTTGGGACTCAGCTTCATAACGACCTTTGCGAGGCCCCATCAGTGCAACGCCCATCAACACAGCGGCCCTGGCGACAGGCTCGCGATCGTACATGCCTATCCGAACCCTGGCTCTGTAGTACCGCCTCCCATGGTCCGGTGCACTCGTGTAGCTAACTTCTCCATCTGCCAGGATCAAGGCCCCCAGACAGGCAGCGTTGACCTTTCCTTTTA
>Ga0209161_10001191_pt1 | contig 21317 bp, 22 predicted proteins | sample GraSoiAngelo_155_FD_186169 | JGI IMG/M metagenome (GOLD analysis project Ga0209161, IMG submission 186169) | Grasslands soil microbial communities from the Angelo Coastal Reserve, California, USA - 14_1009_13_30cm (SPAdes) (version 2) | ecosystem: Environmental > Terrestrial > Soil > Grasslands... | reverse complement strand
AAAATAGAGCCCGCTCAAAAAAGTGAATACGTCCGCGATGGGCGCGCCGCTTTTGCCGCGCAATCTTCGCGCGAGCGGAAACTGCGCGTGCTCGCGCAAAATCATTCGCGCTCGTTCGCCTCCGGCATACGCGGGCGACAGAAGAAAAATCCGGTGACCAACCGCCCTTTCCATTGGCGATTTTCACCTCTACCGAACTTCGCTGCAACCCGCCATTCCCAGCTTGCTTTTTAAAGCGCGAATGAAGAATAATGCGCCATGCGTTTGATGTGGCCATTCAAATCCCGGAACGGCAATCATCGTAATGGGGACGATTGCCACAGCGAGAGGCTTAACGGCTTCACCGGTGACGCATGCCCCGATTTCTTGTGCGTAGGCGCGCAGAAAGCCGGCACCTCCTGGCTTTATCGGCAACTGGAGCGACATCCCGATTTCTGGATGCCTCCAGTGAAGGAATTGCATTACTTCGATCAGTTGAACAAAACGAAGCAATTTCATCCGCCACGTAACGGAGACGAACGCGACGCTTCGTTTCTAGAGAGTATGGAGGACCTGAGGGGACGCTTTTATCTCGATCTGGACAGTTACGGTCGATTGTTCTGTCACAAAGGGACGCTTCTCTCGGGGGACATTTCGCCCGCGTACTCGACTCTGAGTGATGAAGTCATCGAGCGAGTCGTCGATCGCTTCCCTAATTTGAAGGTCGTTTTTCTGGCGCGCGATCCGGTCGAGAGAGCCTGGTCTCAATTATCCATGGGCGTTCGCCTTGGGATGATCAGTCCGTTCGATGCGACCGATGCTGAGGAAGTGATTCAGAATTTGCTCAATCCGGGTGTGCTGGTCCGGTCCCACCCTAGTAAAACCGTCGCGCGCTGGAAGCGTTACGTCAGTCCGGAGCAGTTTCGCGTCTATTTCTTCGACGATCTCAAAGAAAATCCCACCGAATTGCGTCGTTCGATTCTGCTGTTTCTGGGCGGTGATCCAAACAAGGCAAGCGGCGGAACAAAGCCGCACGATAATAGCGATGCAGGCCGCGACAAACTCCGGTTGACCGCAAACGTGCGCGACCGAATGGCTCGGTTTTTCGAACAGGAACTTAAAGCATGTGCCTTGGAGCTTGGCGAACGCGCGAAAACCTGGCCGGCCCGCTATGGTTTTTCATTACTGCTATTCTTGTGGGACATGCTGGACGACAGCATCGATCTCTTTTTCTGGTGCGATTGGATAAGCTGACGCGTCCAATAGCCCAGCACTCCATTTCGTCCTATCCTCCGGTCAGGCGTGCCTCTGCCAGATCGAGATCGCGCTGGATGCGCCGCAATGCGTCATCGTTAATCACGCGCTCATTTCGCAAACGAATAATGGTCTTTCGCTCCACGCGCAGCGCCTGGTGCTGCAAACGCTGATACCGCGGTGTGGCGATTTCGCCCCGGCAATCGTCGGGATTGTCCGCGCATATTTCCAATTGCTCGATCCGTTCGTCGTATTCAGCGCGCAGACGATCTACCGCGTCGGGGGGAAAGTCGCCGTTGGCACGCGCCTTCTCGATCCATTCAAGCGCGGCCTTGTTTGCTTCCAATCTCGCCAACCGCTCTTCGTCATCCGTTTCTGCATCGTGTGGAATGCCGAACTTCCGAATCAACAGCGGTAACGTGAGGCCTTGTAACACGAGCGTGACCAGGATCACTGAGAAAGCGACAAACAAAATGTAATCGCGTCCCGGAAACGGCCGGCCATTGGGTAACGCCAGCGGCAGTGCAAATGCTGCCGCAAGTGAGACCACGCCGCGCATGCCGGTCCAACCGACGATGGCAATGTGCTGCCATGATTGAATCGCGTCGCGCCGACGTCGTTCGCTTTTGATCAGACGTGACAGATAGGCGGCGGGCGTAACCCACATAAAACGAACTAAAATCACGGCTGTACAGATGATGCTTGCACTGAGAATCGCGCCTGTTAGCGATTCGCGATTCCACGCGCGCAGGATACCTGGAAGTTGCAGGCCAATGACGATAAAAACGAACCCGTTAAGGAGGAAAACGATCGTTTCCCAAAATGCGTAAGCTTGCAGGCGTGTTCGGGCAGTGATCATGAGCGGCGAGTGCCATCCAAGGAAAATGCCGGCAGCGACTGTCGCCAAAACACCAGAGGCGTGCAGGTGTTCAGCCGTCAAGTACGCGATGAAAGGAGTGAGCAGCGAGATTGTGATCTGGACCGGTGGATCGTCCAGATGGCTCTGCACCCAACGCATCGCCACGCCGACAAGCAATCCAATTCCGATACCGGCAGCAGCAGCCCAGAGAAAACGCGACGTCGCGTACGCTGGCGAGAAAGTCCCGGTTACGAGTGCGGCGACCGCAAACTGTAGGGCGACCAGCGCGGTAGCATCATTCACCAGGCTCTCGCCCTCGAGGATTACCTGGATGCGATGCGGGACGCCAAGCCGGCGGATAATCGTGGCCGCCGCGACCGCATCTGGCGGCGAAACAATCGCGCCGAGTGCAAACGCAGCGGCCAAGGGCAGCGCCGGCACGATGGAATGCGCGATCCCGGCGACTGCCAATGTTGTCGCAAGCACCAAGCCGATCGCCAGCAGAAGTATCGGTCGCAGATTCCGCCGAAAATCACGCCACGATGTGAACAACGCGGCTGGATAAATCAGCGCTGGCAGAACAAAGTAGAACACTACGTCGGGATTCAGTCTGACCTCCGGCAACCCCGGCACGAAACTCAAAGCGAGCCCGCCAAGAACGAGCACGATCGGGTACGGCAGCGCAATCTTGTGCGCCAACACGGCCAGAGCTGCGACGGCTGCGAGCAAAAGAACAATGATTTCTGCCTGGTGCATGTCAGATCGGTTGTTGTTGTAGGCGGGGTCGGTGACCTCGGTGTTCTCCGGCGAGAATGATCTCATCAACCGCGGTCAACGGCCGCGGCTACAGCCTTGGCCTTGGCTCGCGAGCGGTTCGCCTGAAGCTCCGCCAGATGTTTTTCCGACCACCGGCAAAGCCCCTGCAACGGCTCAATCAAGGTACGCCCCAACTTCGTAAGCGAATATTCCACTTTCGGCGGCACGACAGGATGAACAGTGCGGTGCACAAGACCGTCGCGCTCCAGGCTGCGCAGCGTCTGGGTAAGCATTTTCTGCGAGATTCCGCCGATCTCGCGCTGAAGCGCGGCATACCGCATCGTGCCGCCGGCAAGAATCTGGATGACGAGCGCAGTCCATTTGTCAGCAATGCGGTCGAGCACGAGCCGTGAGGGACACCGTGGGTCGAGTACAGAAGGAACAGACGAACCCTTTGGCATGGCTTCTGTGTAAAACGACACCTTAGCAGGTGCAAGCGGGAAGGTAACACCCCAAATAGTGCGTATAGTCGCAAATCATCTGTAGTTGACTGCTGGTTTCGTAGCCCGAAATTAAACCATGAGCATCACAGCTCCTCCGAAAAATAATACTGGTTCGATCGATTTTCTCCTCAACCAAATGGACACTGGCGCTTCACAACCTGTTCGTGGCGAAATGCAACCGGACGACTCGGATTTGCTCGATGCATATTCGCGCACGGTGGTTGCCGCCGTCACGCGTGTCGCGCCCGCGGTAGTTAACATCGAGGTAGCACAACGCGTGAAGGCACGACGTGGCGAGCGCGAAGTCAGCGGGAACGGCTCCGGCTTCGTCATCGCGCCGGATGGATTTATTCTGACTAACAGCCACGTTGTCCACGATGCGAAGACCATCAGTGTAAACCTGCCTGATGGACGCGAATGTCCAGCCAAATTGACAGGCGACGATCCGGACACCGACCTGGCCGTCATTCGAATCGACGTGTCGCAGCTCGCGCATGTCCGATTGGCTAATTCCGAGAATTTGCGGGTTGGCCAACTGGTGATCGCGATTGGAAACCCGCTCGGATTTGAAGCGAGCGTGACTGCCGGGGTGATCAGCGCGCTCGGTCGCTCGATGCACGCGCAATCTGGTCGCTTGATCGACAATATCATTCAAACCGACGCCGCGCTGAATCCCGGTAACTCCGGCGGGCCGCTGGTCAATTCAGCGGGTGAAGTTGTGGGTATAAATACCGCCATGATCCGGCCTGCGCAGGGCATCTGTTTTGCCATCGCCAGTAACACGGCGAAATTCGTCGCCGGCTGGCTTATCAAAGACGGAAAAATCCGGCGCAGCTACATCGGTGTCGCCGGCCAGAACGTGCCGATTCACCGACGGATCGTCCGGTTTTACGGTCTGCCCCTCGAGACCGGTGTCCTTGTTGTTTCGGTTGAGAAGAATAGCCCTGCCGAACGCGCCGGAGTGCGCGAAGGCGATCTGATCGTGGCATTCAATGACCAGCCTATCGGCAGCGTGCACCATCTGCACAAAATTTTGGTTGGCGAACAAATCGGCGTCGGCGCCAGCCTAACAATTGTTCGCCATACCGAGAAATTAGAGCTGCCGATTCTGCCAGCGGAATCACGAGCACAAGAGTAGCGCGAGCCTGTGGCTTGCGATTTCCCGCGCAACCGAGACGGTTAAGCTACTTTACCCGATGAAGATCCTCGTCATTGGCAATGGGGGCCGTGAACACGCTCTTGCATGGAAACTGCGGCAATCGCCGCATGCCGACCGGATTTTCTGTGCGCCGGGCAACGCGGGCACGAGTCAAATTGCCGAGAACGTTCCGATCCGCGCCAGTGATTTGCCGGGGCTCGTTGGCTTCGCGAAACAAAACCGCGTTGATCTGACAGTGGTCGGACCGGACGATCCGCTCGCGGCTGGAATCATTGATCTGTTCGCGGCCGAAAAGTTGAGCGCGTTTGGTCCGGACAAATCCGCAGCGCGGATCGAGTCGTCGAAAATTTTCGCAAAGGAATTAATGCGCGCACGCAAAATCCCCACTGCCGAAGCGCGCACGTTTTCCAATAGCAAAGAAGCGCTCCGTTATTGTGAGCAGGTGAAATTTCCGGTGGTGATCAAGGCCGATGGGCTTGCACTGGGCAAAGGCGTCATCATCGCCAGGGATTCCGCCACAGCGAAAGCGACGATCGATGAGATGATGAATCAACACCGCTTTGGCGATGCCGGCCGGAGAATCGTCATCGAGGAATTCTTGCACGGCACGGAATGCTCAATGCATGCACTGTTGGACGGAAAACATTATGTTCTGCTCGAGTCCGCTCGCGATCACAAACGCGCCTGGGATGGCGATCAAGGACCCAACACGGGAGGGATGGGCAGCTTCAGTCCTGCCAATAATTGGAACAGCAAGTTGCAATCGCTGTTCGATAGCGAAATCATGGAACCGCTGCTGCACGGCCTGCTTCAAGAATGCGTCACCTTTCGGGGCCTTCTTTATCCTGGGTTGATCATTACCCGCGATGGACCGCGCGTGCTGGAGTTTAATTGCCGCTTCGGGGACCCCGAGACGCAGGCGCTCTTGCCGCGAATGAAATCAGACCTGTTGCCGCTGTTGGAGGCGACGATTGACGGAACAATCGAGCGATGCGCGATTGAATGGGACGCGCGCACTGCGGTTACCGTTGTTCTCGCGTCTGCCGGGTATCCTGGCAAATACGAAACTGAAAAATCGATTTCAGGTCTCGACGAGGCAGCCAAGCTTGATGACGTGCAGATTTTCCATGCGGGGACAAAGCGCGACGGCGACGAAGTAAAAACTGCTGGGGGCCGCGTCCTCGCCGTCACTGCACTTGGGTTGACTCTCGAAGCTGCACGTGCACGCGCATATCAGGCCGTGTCGCGTATTGATTTCGAAAACCGTCATTACCGTCGTGACATTGCCCTGAATGCTGTTGCGGCTAACGTGACCGAATTATTGTGATGTCTCGATTTTTGCTGGCGATATTTCTTGTCTTTCTTCTCGGTGCGAATCTGGCCGCCCAATCGCCAGGACCGACATCCGCGGGGCAGACTGGACCAAAATCGCCTCCACAGCCGACGCCTTCCCCCTCGGCTACGGCAACTGCGGAACAGTTGGTTGACTCGTTAGGCCCAGCTGATCTGCAGGCGTTCATCACCTTGCTGAAGTCTAATTTTACCGATCCGGACGCGATCACCGACACGGAGTTGAATAGGGCGACTGTTCAGGGCTTGTTGGCGCGGCTGCCTCGGGGGATTACCCTTTTGGCAGAAAAAGAAGGCGTCCCCGCCGCGGCCTCGGGCGAGTTCTACAGTGAGCTGATTGCGGGACGCACCGGATACGTGCGATTGGGATCATTGACCAACGCCAATCTTCAGGCGCTGGACAAAGCTTTGAGCGGTTTTGCTGCAAAGAAAGTGAATGATCTTATCGTGGATCTTCGCGCCAGTTCCGCGACGAGTGATTTGTCGTTGGCTGCGGACTTCGCGAAACGATTTTGCCCGAAGGGCAAACCGATCTTCACCGTAAGTAAACCGGCAGGACATCAAGACCGCGTGTTTAGTTCCGACCGTGAGCCGATATTTCGCGGCCTGCTAATGGTCCTTACCGATAGCGATACTAGTGGCGCTGTCGAAGCGATCGCGTCCGCGCTCCGCTTTTACAACAAGACACTAATCATCGGCCAACCCACTGCGGGTCGCGCCGCCGAATACTCGGATCTACCGTTGCCCGGCGGCAAAATTTTGCGTGTCGCCGTGGCTGAAATGATTTCGCCTGACGGGCGTTCATTATTTCCCGAAGGCGTAACCCCGGATTTGCCCGTCGAGATGTCGTTGACAGAAAAGCGACAGATTTTTCAGTCGAGCAGCGAGAAGGGAATGGAATCGTTCATTTACGATGCGGGTCGGCCGCACATGAATGAAGCTGCGCTCTTGGCCGGGACAAATCCCGAGTTAGAAGCCGCCGAAGCTGCGCAGCAACGTCGCGGCCATGCGCCGGAAAAACCGCCGCCTCACGATCCAGTTTTACAGCGTGCGCTGGATGTAGTGACCTCGCTGGAAGTTTATCAGAAACGATAAACGGCGCTCACGCCGTCTTCGATTTCGTTTGTACGGCCTCTGCGTCCACGCTTCGTTCCGTTATGCGTGCGCTTTATTCAGTTGACGAAATTATTCGATTTTGTTCAGAATCAGCGACGTGACTCCGCTCGAGGAACGTATCGGGTATAAGTTTCGCAACTCGCTTTTGTTGGCTGAAGCGCTCACGCACCCGAGCCTCGGGCACGAAGCGCAGCGGTATCACTTCGATTATCAGCGTTTGGAGTTTCTTGGCGACGCGGTGCTCCAACTCGTGATCACAGAGTATTTGTTCGGCAGTTTTCGAGTCGCAGCGGAAGGACAACTTACGAAACTGCGTTCGCGGTTGGTATCTCGCGATGCGTTGAGGACGCATGCTGCTGCGCTCGATCTGGGACGTTACATCTTGATGGGCCGCGGCGAAGAAGCCAGTGGCGGACGGGAGCGGACGTCCACCTTAGCCGACGCATTCGAAGCGCTCATCGGCGCGCTTTACCTTGATGGCGGCCTCGAAGTGGCCAAAGACTTCATTCTAACGCAGACCCGCGACGATTTGCAGAAACTGGCCGAAGAGCCGGTGGACATCAATCCAAAGGGCGATCTTCAGGAGCTGTTGCAGAGCATCTCACCTCACAGCCCGGTTTACGAATTAATTTCGCAGAGCGGTCCCGAGCACGAGAAGACATTCGTCTCACAAGTTGTCTGGGAGGGAATTATTCTTGGCCAGGGCAGCGGCCGAAGCAAGAAACAGGCGGAGACCGCGGCAGCGGTCGAAGCGTTGCAGTGGAGGCGTTGGGAGAAAAAGTAGCCCGGGGTCGGTGACCCCGGGCGCCGCGAGCACCGATCGCGGCTACAGCCAATGCCTGAGTGCGTCAAGAATGTCCCCAGATTTTGACGTCCAACGGAAACGCCGCGCGATCGATCTGGTCACAAATCTTTTGGCCCGTTCGACCGCCTGTTCTAACGAAAGACCGCACGCCAGACCAGCCGTAATTGCTGCAGAATAGGTGCAGCCGGTGCCGTGTGTGGCGACGTCCCGCACAAACGGCGCTGAAAACTCCGTTAGTCGGCCATTGTGAAAAAGTAAATCGATTGCGTCATCTCCTTGAAGGTGACCACCTTTTAACAAGATCGCGCAGCCAAATTGCTTCGCGAGCGCCTTCGCCGCTCTCTGCATCTGTTGCCGTCCTCTGATTCGCGTTCCAAGCAACAACCTCCCTTCGTCCAGATTCGGCGTTACAAGCGTCGCCAACGGAAACAGCTCGTTTTTGTAAGCGTCAATAGCTGCGGGTTCGAGGAGACGATCGCCACTGCTCGCAATCATTACCGGATCGACCACGAGTGGGATACGTTGCCTGGTGCTTTGAAGCTCCCTTGCCACGGCGGAGATGATCTCAGCCGAACAAAGCAGACCGGTTTTGATCGAACCAACCTCGAAATTTTTGAGCAGCACCGCAATTTGCTTGCGAACCATTTTCGGGGTGACTGCTTCAACCCGCGAAACTTTCCCTGGAATTTCTGCGACGACGCACGTCACAGCGGTCAGTCCGTAAACGCCGAGCGCGGCAAAAGTTTTCAGGTCTGCCTGAATACCCGCGCCGCCGCTGGAATCGGAACCGGCGATGGTGAGTGCGACCGGGACTGTAGTGACGCTCTGTGAGCGCCGACTGCGTTGCTTACCCATTGGATTCGGCGCTCAGAGAGCGCCGCTACAAATCAAGCGCCATTTCCGTCATTGCCAATGGCTTCAACCGGGCAGCCTTCCATCGCTTCTTTGCAGAGCCCTTCCTCTTCTGGCGTCTCCGGCTGCTTGTAAACGTAGGAGTGGCCGCCGTCGTCATTCCGCTTGAAGTTTGCAGGGGCGGTTTCGCGGCACAAATCACAATCGATGCACTGATCATCGACATAGAATTTACCCGGTACGTTCTCGGGATATTTATTCGCGGCGTCGGCCATGTTTTCCCTGATGGTGAAGCGGAACGTTAGGAGGAAAGACTTCTAACGCAAGAATGTGCCCGCTGATTGATTCAGACGCAACCGCAACCTGGCGCTGGCACATCTCCTCAAACATCAAAGACATTGACTGTTCAAAAGGAAAGAGCATGATGGCCGACTCTTTAGCGAGACCCGAGCGACTTCAACCCAACACTTTCACCCTTCAACCCTCTCTGCATGAAAAAGGAAAGTGAGAAGAACCTGCGCGCGTTTGCAGCCGAGCTGGCGATCTATGCGGTTCTGGTCACCGCTTATTTTTTCCTGGTCCTGCATCTTTTGGGCAACTGGCTGTATCAACTCGACTTGCATCACCGCGTCCTTTACGCGGTAGTCGCGCTCCTGCTCATTGTCGGTCAAGCCATTGTGCTGGATGCACTAACTGCTCTGTTGTTCCGGATTCTGCGCCGACGTTGGAGATAACTCATGTTTTTTCCGATCTCCCATTCATACATCAACCCGCTCTATCTGGTCGTCGTCGGGTTTCTCATTGGAATCCTGGGCGGCTTCTTTGGCGTGGGCGGGAGTTTCATTGCCGGTCCGGCGCTGCGCCTGATGGGAGTGGATTGGAATTATGCGGTGGGAACCGACCTGGCGCACATCGTCGGGAAATCGATTGTCGCGGCCAGGCAACACCGCACCTTGGGCAATGTCGATCTCAAGCTGGGACTCATCATGGCTATTGGAACCATCGGTGGCGCCGAAGGGGGTGCGCAAGCTATTCAGGCACTGAAGCGCGCAGGGAATGTGAACACCGTTGTCAGTTGGGTGGCCATTGTTGTCTATTTTAGCATTTCGATCTTCATGCTCTGGGAGAGCCAGAAAACATTGAGATCACGCAAGGGCCGATCGCTAAACGCTGCCGAACCGAAAGCAGACCATTCGGCATTCGGGCCAGTCACGGAAAGGATCCAACGAATCAGAGTTTGGCCAATGGTTAGCCTGCCCACGTCAGGCATACAGGAAATTTCTCTCTGGATCATACTTCTGGTCGCGCTTGTTGGTGGGTTTTTCAGCGGGTTTCTCGGCGGCGGCGCAGGCTACATCCGAATGCCGTCGATGGTTTACGTGCTCGGCATTCCCACTCATCTGGCTGTAGGAACCGACCTTTTTGAGATCATAATCTCTGCCAGTTACGGAACATTCACTCACGCCATCAAGGGAAACGTCGATATTTTGATCGCACTGGTTATGCACACCGGGGCAGTCATCGGCGCACAGATAGGTGTGGTAGCTACTCAATATTTTGCCGGCCCGAAAATCCGGCTCGCTTTTGTGCCGCTGCCGTTGATCGGAGTGGCCATCGTCCTTTACACGCTCTTGACTGGGCACAAGCTCTAGCCATGAAGATTTTGATTTGCAGCGACGGGACATCCTCGGCGGAAACCGCAGCTCACTTCGCAGGTTTATTGGCCAGGCCGCTCAACGCCGAGACCACGCTGCTTGGAATCGCGGAAGTCTCAGGAGACGAGAAGCCGCTGCGCGATGTGCTTAATACCCAGGCGCAATCGCTCCGGCAACGCGGCGTATCGCCGAGCGTTGTCGTGCAGTCAGGTGAGCCGGTGTGGCAGATCGTTCAGCAAACATCGAACACCAAATACGATCTCGTGGTGATCGGCGCACGTTGGACTGGCGCGGTGGGAGATTACTGGCGATCAAAAAAAACCTACGAAGTAATCAAAGCGATTCAGCCGCCGGTGCTGGTAGCAATTGGCGAACGGAAAGAATTGAAGCGCTTCGTGGTTTGCACAGGTGGAAAAGAATACATCGAGCGAGCGGTCCAATTTACCGGCAAACTGGCCGCGGCGGTAGGCGCATCCGTGACCCTGCTTCACGTCATGGCTGAGCCGCCGGCGATGTACGCCGATCTCGTACGGATGGAAGAAAATGTCCCTCAGTTACTTCAATCAAAGTCGGAGTTGGGGACGAATTTGCGCCGTCAAAAGAGAGAACTCGACCGGCTCGGCGTCCCCGCTGAAGTGCATCTCCGCCACGGAATCGTCATCGATGAGGTGTTCGAAGAAGTGCGAGAGGGCGATTACGACTTAATTGTCACCGGCACATCACAGGCTCGCGGGCTGCTTCGACATTACATCATGGGCGACCTAACCCGGAGTATTTTGAACCGTGCCAATGTCCCTGTGCTCGTCGCACGCGCCGGCCCGCCAAAAGCGACTCGAACGCTCTGGAAAGCAATCAAAGGCTTGTTTAGTCCGCATTAAATTCTGTGGCCACGTGCCAGCGTGCCGCGCCGAACCGTATGGCAGGCGGCCGGTCGACTTGGTAGAAGCCATCGCAAAAGTGCCCAGTGCGGTGTTGAAGTCACCTGTCGTATGGAGTTGGAGAGCCTGGAATCCCTCGGCGGTATTATCGGACCAGTCGTGTTGTTGTAGAGCGCCTGGTCCCCCATGGCCGTGTTCTGGAACCCGGAGGTGTTGTTATAGAGAGCGTCAGAACCTACCGCCGTGTTGTCGCTCCCGATTGTGTTGCTAATGAGCGTGTCTTGACCGAGGAAAGTGTTACTCGGGTCGGGAAAGCCGCAGCCTTGCTGGCACGTCGCTCGCGCTTGCGACGAAAGCGCAAAGCATGCGAGCGCAAACGGGATGAGAAGCACACCACGCCGCCAGAGCGTGCACTTACGAATTTCCAATGGGCTGAATTGATGTCTGAGTGGAGTTTGTTTCATAGCAGTTTTCCGTTTACCTGGTCATTGTGCCTACAACTTCAGGTCTGAAAGAGGGGGAAAACACCCAGGATAAGCGTTCCCGCTCGATCCAGATCTATTTGACGACTGAAGATTTCACCGCCTTGCGCCGACCTGTGTCAAGCAAATGTGAGACCGGATTCCGAGTAAAAAGCTGATTTTCGACAGAATCAACACAATCCACAGAATGAAAGCTCAGTCATTCGGTTCACTTTGTTTATTCTGTCTAATCTTCCTGCTCATCCTCTCCGTAATATGAGCGAGCGGACTTGCCGGTGCGGGTCGAATGTATCGTTAGATGCACAATCGGAAACCAACCCGCTCCGCTGCCGGTCGCTGGATCGTCCATCTCTGGCGTGAATGGACCACCGAAACCTGGCGCCCGATTTCTCCCGCCTCAGCCAAACCCGGGCCCTCGAAATGGAGTGATGCGCAGGTCACGTTGGCTTGGATTGGACACTCAACAGTACTGATCAATTTTTTCGGCGTCATCATTCTCACCGATCCCGTGCTTTTTCCCCGCATAGGAATCCGTCTGCCGGGATTCACCATCGGTCCCAAACGACTGACTGCGCCTGCGCTTAGCTTTGATGAGTTGCCGAAGATCGATCTCGTTCTTCTTTCGCATGCACATTTTGATCACCTCGATCTGCGAACGCTTCAACGCTTCAACGCTTCAACGAAAATTATCACCGCGCGCGCCACGAGCGATTTATTGAAGGGCACCCAGTTTTCCGACGTGACCGAACTCGAATGGGGCCAGAGCAGAAGTGTCAGCAATGCCGCCGGCGAGATCGAGATTACCGCGTTTCCGGTGAACCATTGGGGCGCACGCATGCAGCGCGACATGTACCGCGGCTACAACGGCTATCTAATCCAGAGGAAAGAACGCCGAATTATTTTCGCCGGCGACACGGCGATGACAGAAAACTTCGCTGCGTTGAGGCGACACGGCCCAATCGATGTCGCAATCATGTCCATCAGCGCTTACAATCCGTGGATTCAGTCGCATTGCACGCCTGAGCAGGCAGTTCAAATGGCCAATGCAGCAGGCGCGCGCTTCATTATGCCGGTGCACCATCAAACCTTCCGGCTTAGCTTTGAACCATTCTGCGAACCGATTCAGCGCTTCGAAGCCGCGCTGAGTAAAACTCCAGAACGTATTGCGCTCCACGAAATCGGCCAGACGTTCGTGCTGCCTATGTAGCCGCGTCTCTGTGAGACGCGAGGCACGCGTTAACGACTAAGGTTTTGCAGTTGGTTGAGGGCTTGTCTCAAGGCTTCGCATAGCGAAGCAGCTACAGGAAGCGCGCTTGTGTCAGGGGCCGGCGGATGCAATGTTTTGCCCGCTTCGTGCCGACGTAGCTCAGTTGGTAGAGCAACGGTTTCGTAAACCGTAGGTCACGGGTTCGAATCCCGTCGTCGGCTTTACATCACGAGTCCCCACGAAAGCAGCGCGGAAGCATCACGCCACACACGGCCGGAGCTGTCGCCCAGAACAACGACGATTACATCTTTTCCCGGACGCGTTCCGCTTGCGATCAGGCATTTGCCTGCGCCATCCGTATAACCGGTCTTCATGCCGTTGCAATAAGGAAGCCGTCGGAGAAGTTTGTTCGTATTTTCAAGCTCCCGGGTGCGACCATTGGCATAACGGAACACAAGCTGGGGAAGACAAACAATGGAGCGGATGGTCGGGTTTGCGTACGCCGCGCGCGCGATGATCGCGAGGTCGCGGGCGCTCGAATATTGTCCCGGAACCGGCAGACCGTTCGGGTTCACAAAATGCGAATGCCCAGCGCCAAGTTGCAGTGCGCGTCTATTCATGACGTCGGCAAATGCGTCAACGCTGCCGGCATTGTCTCGCGCCAGACAGCGCGCGACGTCATTGGGACTTTTGACCAGCAAAGCCCGCAAGAGGTCCATTCGCTGATAAATCTCACCGGGTTTGATTCCCAGCTTCACCGGTTCACACATCCCATCGACAGATTGCACCGTCACCGGCCGATCAAGGAAACCGGTCTCCGCCACAATCAGCGCAGTTAGTAATTTTTGCGTGCTCGCCGCTTGTCGCACCTGGTCCGCATTTTTTTCATACAAAATCCTGCCGCTGTTGGCGTCCACCACGATTACTGAAGCCGCGCTGGTCTTCGGTATCCCCTCAGGCGTAAACTCGGTAGGCGCAGGGATTGTGTCTGGCTCTTCTTTCGATTTTGCGCGAGCCCGGTGTGACCGAGCATGAGTCGATTTGGATTTCTTCGCTTTCGGAGCGTCAGATTCGGTGTCGTCGTCCGCACTTTTTTCCGTTACGGCCTTTGCCTTGCGAACGGGCCCATTGACTCCGCTGGGCCGGACCAGATCAGAATTAACCGTGTCCTGTGCCCGCGCGCTCAGCACTGAGCTCAAGATCAATGCGCAAAGGAGCCAAATTCGGTTGCGCCAAATCATGGACGGAAAATTAGAGGCAAAATTTTTACCCGCGCAAGCATTCTCGCCTTCGGTCCCCCGAGCGAAGTCGAGGGATCCCGTAGCAGAACGCACAGGCAACGCAACGGGATTGAAAGCTTGGCCTCGGCCCGAAAGCTTTCGGGCCGCGTTGCAGCCTCGACTCCGCTGCGCTCCGCTCGGAATGACAATGCGACACTAAGATTTTCTTCCCCGCTCGATCAGCTCCACCTCGTAGCCTTCCGGTGCGTCGATAAAGGCGATTCTACCGCCGTTAGTTGAATGCGGCCCATCCGACAACGGATAACCTTTTGAGGCAGCATGCTTCGCGAACTTGTCCAAATCTTCTACTTCAAAAGCAAGGTGCGTCAGGTCTGGACCGACGACGATCGGTCCGCTCTCGTCAAATTTGCAAAGCTCAATTTCTTCGTCGCTGCCCGGCGCTTTCAGAAAAACGAGTTGCGAGCCGCGCCCCGAAGTGTGGCGGCGAACCTCCTGGAGACCGAGAACGTCCTTGTAGAAGGAAATGGTCTTCTCCAAATCGTGTACGCGATAGCGGGTGTGCAGTAGTTTTTTTACCATGCCGTATCTTATTAGCCGAACGGATCGATTCAAACGCCTCTCTCTGGACAAAACCGTTAAAACGGCTTCATTGCGGGTCTTGCGGAGCGCCCGGGAAGACTGGGGTTAACCAGATTCGGCAACTCGATGGCCTCCGAGCGAGGTCTCCCGGAATGCGGAATTGCTGAGGTGTAAAAGGTCCAGAGATTTCTCGACTTTCCCTCCGGCTTCGCTCGAAATGACAGGCCATCGATTATGAAAAAGATCGGAATACTTTTTGGACAGGAACACAGTTTTCCGCCGGCGTTTGTCGAGCGGGTCAATCAGAAAACCGGCGGCAAAGACATTGTCGCGGAGTTCGTCAGGATCGACAAAGTGATGCAGGGGGAACCGTGCGGTTACGATGTGGTAATCGACCGCATCTCGCAGGACGTGCCATTTTATCGCGCCTACCTCAAGAACGCCGCGTTAACCGGCACCGCTGTGGTAAATAATCCGTTCTGGTGGAGCGCTGACGACAAGTTTTTCAATAACGCGCTGGCGACCAAGATAGGCGTGGCAGTTCCACGCACGGTGTTGCTCCCGTCACATGGGCTGCCGCCGGACACGAACGAAAAATCATTTCGCAACCTCGGTTACCCGCTCGATTGGGAAGCGATTTTCAATTACGTCGGCTGGCCGGCATTCTTCAAACCGTTCAGCGGCGGCGGGTGGAAGAACGTTTACCGGTTGCATAACCGCGAGGAATTCTTCCGCGCTTACAATGACACCGAACAGCTGGTGATGATGCTGCAGGAGGAAATCAAATTCGACATGTATTTCCGCTGCTATTCGATCGATCAGCGCCACGTCCGAATCATGCCGTACGAGCCGCGGAACCCGTTTCATTTGCGCTACCAAACGGAGTGGCACGCGCCGAAAGAGGTTTTGCAAAAAGTCGAAGAGGGAGTGCTTGGGCTGAATCAATTTCTCGGTTATGATCTGAACACAGTGGAGTTTGCCGTGCGCGACGGCGTGCCTGTCGCCATCGATTTCTGTAATCCCGCGCCCGATTGCGAAGCCGCGTGGATCGGTGAGGCAAATTTTGAGTGGGTCGTGGACGCCATTTCGGAAATGGCCATTCGCAAAGCACGCGAGCACGTCCCCAGCCGCGACAATTTGAGCTGGGGGAAGTTCCTGCAATCCGCGGTGACGCATCGTTCGTTAGGCGAACTGACATAGTGATTGGCGCGGAGCTGCGTCGGGCCAACCATTTCGCACTTAGCCTGGTAGGGGTCGCCACTCCTGTGCGAGCCGATTCGGCGCGCAAGGGATTGCCCGCCCTACCTACCAGAAATAATCTGTGTAAATCTGCGAAATCTGCGAAAGTATTCTCCCGTTGTTGATGAAAGAGCACGTCTTCACTCTGGGAATCGAGGAAGAATTCGCGATCATCGATCCGGAAACGCGTGAGTTGCGTTCGCATATTCACGAAATTCTCGAAGGCGGAAAGATCATGCTCAAGGAGCAGATCAAGCCAGAGATGCACCAGTCGGTAGTTGAGCTTGGCACCGAAATTTGCGATTCCATTGGTTGCGCGCGCGATCACGTCGCCGCACTGCGCACGAAACTGGCCGAACTGGCAGGGCGCAGCGGATTAAAAATCGCTTCGATGGGAACCCATCCGTTCTCGCACTGGCGCGATCAGCTCATCACCGAAGGCGAGCGCTACCAGGAAATTCTCAAGGACATGCAATCACTCGCCCGTGCGAATTTGATTTTTGGATTGCACGTGCACGTCGGGATTCCCAATCGGGAAACGGCCATCCATGTGATGAATCAAGCCCGATATTTCCTGCCGCACATTTATGCGTTGTCGGTCAATTCGCCGTTCTGGGTTGGGCAAAATACGGGGCTGAAAGGTTATCGCCTGAAGGTGTTTGAGCGTTTTCCGCGCACCGGCATTCCAGATTCATTCGAATCGCTGTCGGAATACGAAGATTATTGCAAGCTGCTGGTGAAAACCGGTTGTATCGATAACGCAAAAAAAATCTGGTGGGACATCCGGTTGCATCCGTTCTTCGACACGCTGGAAGTGCGCGTGTGTGATGCGCAATCGCGCGTGGACGACACGCTCGCAATCGCGGCGCTTATTCAGGCCGTGATCGCGAAATTGCACAAGCTGCTTCACCAAAACATCACTTTCCGCATTTATCGACGTCGTCTTCTGGATGAGAACCGCTGGCGCGCGGCGCGCTACGGCATTGATGGGAAACTAATAGACTTCGGCAGAGAAGCCGAAGTGGACGAACGAAGTCTTTTACACGAGCTCCTCGAATTTGTGTCGACTGAGGTACAAGAACTCGGTAGCGAGAAAGAGATGGCTCACATCGAGCGGATCATCCGCGAAGGCACCGGCGCAGACCGGCAATTGGCTGCGTGGGAACACGCTCAGGACATGAAAGCAGTCGTTGATCACATTGTCGCAGAAACGTACGAAGGGTTAATCCCGCCTCGATAACCCTCGACGGAGATCTCGCGTTTGCTACACAACCCTTCCGAACGCTACAACGTTTTGTAATCGACGCTGATCGTTCGATAAACGAGATTGTCGTGTTGGGCCGAGAAATAAAAAAGCTCCAGCATCGTTGTGCCGACCATCCATTGGTAGCCGACCAGCGTTTGAATGACATCAGTGTCGTGGTCGCGAGAACGCGAGACGAGCTTTCCGATGCCATACTTTTCGTCGAAGTATTTGCGAATCTCTCCCATCCGCTGGTTGTAACGTTCGATCGTCCAGTCCGGGTATTCGTACTGGAGCTCTACGGCGACAAGCGCCCTCCCCTTAAAAGTAAACACCGTGCGTTTCAGTCCCGGGTGAATGAGTCCCTCCACAGTCCAGACTTCCCGGTTCTCCTTTTTTTCCCGCGAAGCTATCTTGGCTTTCGCGCCGTGCAGCACTGCCTCCACGCGCGCCATTGAGTCGTTCCAGCGGAACCCGAACGGCGGCACTAGTTCATCGGCCGCCCCCGCCTGTTGCGCAGAAAGAAAACAGGCTAGCAGCACCGCCAAAACGATTTGGCGGATTATCGGCCGGTTCCAACGGGCGATGCACAAAGAAAGTCGCCCCGTGATATGGGTATCAGTTCGCTGCATCTGCAATTTGCCGAGCGTTTCCCTCCGCTCTACAGAGGCGGGACATTGCGCGCACAGGCCACTTCGGTCAACTCGGAGATGGCACACAGAATCGAGCAGCTAAATCAGTTCGTGTCGGGACTCCGAATGGATTGCGGTTCGGCTCGCGCGAAAATTTTCTCGAAACACACTGTTTGTTTTCTTTCGTGGGACACGCGCGTTCTCTTTTTTCAGTCAAGAAAATTTTTTCACCGCAATTGAAAATAAAATTGATTTTTTTCTTGTCGGTTTCGCAACGGATTCCTAATCTCAAGCCCGCTGGCGAGGGCAGCCGCAAAGCGCATGTGAATAAGTTGTGAACATTTCTGAGAAACATCCAGCCGTGAGAATGCACAACCTAGAAAGCTGCTCGATGCAACGATTGAGTGCGCAGGCGCGCGAGATTGGCGACCGAAACGCAATGAATGACGCGTCGGGCCGTTTTGCCTCGTATTTACGCGCTTTTGGCAAATTTTTTCAGCTTTACACCACGAAACCGCCTTCGGGAACACCACGATTCTCGCGCGTTTACGGCGTGCGATCTCCCCTGGCCCCGGCCAGTGTGGCATTTGTGTAACACTGTTAACAACTTTCGTATGGACAAGAAATGCGCGCAGCTATGGCAGCGATTGTCGGCTGCGCTCAAGCCAGAGATTAGCGCGGACAGTTTCAAGCGCTGGTTTTCCAATGTTGAGCTGGTCGATGCGAAGGACAAATCCATCACGCTTACTGTTCCAAACAACATCTACCAGCTTTGGATCGAGAGTAATTACATGCCGGCCTTGCAGAGTGCCATCATCGCGACTTTTGGCAGTACCCGCTCGGTGAGATTTTGCGCTCCGTCGGCGGCCGGCACGCAAACATCTGCGGACGATTCAACCACAATAAAGCAAACGTTGCCGACGCAAATGGACGCACGGCCTGCGACGACCGTTCCGGGACTCAATCCGCGAAACACGTTCGAATCCTTCGTCGTCGGCCCGAACAATGAAATCGCGCACGCAGCCAGTCTTGCCGTCGCGCAAGCGCCGGCGCGCACGTACAATCCGCTGTTCATTTACGGCGGCGTTGGCCTGGGCAAAACCCATCTGATGCAAGCCATCGGACAATATGTGTGGGCGAAAAGAAGAAACGTGAAGGTGATCTACGTCTCGAGTGAGCTGTTCATCAACGAATTCATCGACGCGATCCAACACAGTAATCTCGTCAAATTCCGGAAGCGTTATCGCCAGGCTGATGTTCTCCTGATTGACGACATCCAATTTCTCGGAGGCAAGGAGCGATCGCAGGAGGAATTCTTTCACACTTTCAACACTCTTTTTGATGGGCATAAACAGATCGTGCTCTCCAGCGACCGGCCCGCCTCAGAAATAGCGAACCTGGAGCACCGGCTCGTATCGCGGTTTGAATGGGGCCTGACCGCCGAGCTGCAGCCGCCCGATATCGAGACGCGCCACGCGATCCTGCGAAAAAAGGCCGACACGATGCAGATAAAATTGCATGAAGACGTTTTTCAATTCCTCGCCACCCGTATCCGGACAAACGTGCGTCGTCTAGAGGGCGCGCTCATGCGTGTTGCTTCCTTTGCATCACTCAGCGGAAGGGAACTGACCAAGGAAACGGTGGAGCATTTGCTAAAGGACATTCTGCAAGAAGAAGGGCGGCAATCGATCACGATCGAACAAATTCAGCGGCGCGTAGCGGAACACTTTGACGTGCGTCTCGCCGATATGACGAGCAAGCGGCGCCCGGCCAGCATCGCTTTCCCACGACAAGTGGCGATGTATCTGGCGCGCGAACTCACGAAGGCCTCCTTGAATGAGATCGGCGACGCGTTCGGCGGGCGCGACCATGGCACCGTGCTGCACGCCTGCAAGCTGGTGAAGAAACGAATAGCCGAGCAGGACAACATTCGCCAGACGATCTCCTACATCGACAGCTCCCTCCAGCGGTAGGGCCCCCAGCGCGTGCAAGCCTACAAGGGGCAGAGATGAGAGATTGCGGTTGCCGAATAAAATCGAAGGCTTTACATCTTAGGCTGCTTGCTGGTCACCATGAAATTTAGCGTTACGAAGGAAAAACTGCTCGAAGCCCTGCAACAAGTGCAAAACGTCGTCAGCACCCGCACCACGCTGCCGATTCTTTCCAATGTCTTGCTGCAGGCTAACGAGACCGAACTCCATCTGACAACCACCGATCTGGACGTTGGCGTGCGCGGCACTTGCGAAGCGCACGTGGACAAGGCAGGAGCAACCACGCTCCCTGCGCGGCGTGTGTTCAACATTATCCGCGAACTTCCGTCGAGCGAGATTCAAATCGACGTCGATGGGAAAAACGCCGCGTCGATCCGAAGCGGCCAAAGTTTTTTTAAAATTCTTGGATTACCGGAGGATGAATTTCCGCCGCTGCCGAAGTTCGAAGGCGCGAAGGTGGTCACGATGCGGCAGAAAGATCTGCGCGACGGGTTGCGCAAGACTTCGTACGCAATTTCAACCGATGAGACCCGTTATGTGCTCAACGGCGTCCTGTTCAGTTTCAAGGACAACAAGCTCACGCTGGTAGCCACCGACGGACGCCGCCTTGCCATGGCCGAAATTGAACTGGAATTTCCGCGAAGCCACGAATCGGATCTGATTATTCCGACGAAAGCGGTCACGGAATTGCAGCGTCTGCTTACCGATGATGGCGACGTGAAGGTGAGCATGAGCAATGGCCAGATTGCATTCGATCTCAACAAGACGCTGCTCGTCTCCAAATTGATCGAAGGCAATTATCCAAATTACAAGCAGGTGATTCCAGGCGAGGCGAAAGAGCGCGTGAAACTCGAGCGCGAAATGTTTTTAAATTCACTGCGGCGCGTTTCGCTTCTGGCCAGTGACAAGTCGCACTCGGTGAAACTGAATTTCAGCAAGAACAATCTGGACATCACTGCGAACACGCCGGAAGTGGGCGAGGCCAAAGAATCGCTCGCCATCGCGTATAAGGGGCGCGAGTTCTCCATCGCCTTCAATCCGGAGTTTCTGATGGCGCCGCTGCGCGCGTTAACTGAGGACGAGGTGTTTCTCGATCTCATCGATGAGATGAGCCCCGGCGTCGTGAAAATTCAAACGCCATTCCTCTACGTCATAATGCCGATGCGCATCAGCTCCTGACATGTAACCACAGGCATCTTGCCTGTCCCGTCGACCAAGCATCCTTGCCTGGTGCGGTCGCTGCAGGCTGGAAGCCTGAGTTACAGAACGCGCCGCTGCGGCATCGCCGACTGAACCATCATTAGTTCGGCGACGTTCTCCGGCGTGAGCAAACCGACCAACCGTTTCATCCTATCAAGCACGGGCACCGCAGGGCAATCGAACTCCTGCATAATGCGAAATGCGTCTTCAAAGCGTGTGCCAGTTGTCACGGTCGGAATATCGCGTCGCATCACGTCGCCCACCCGATGCCTGGGATTGTTTTTGCGCAAGGCAGAAATGAGATCCTGGCGCGTTAATAAACCGGCGACGGCGCCGG
>Ga0209161_10001181_pt1 | contig 21391 bp, 19 predicted proteins | sample GraSoiAngelo_155_FD_186169 | JGI IMG/M metagenome (GOLD analysis project Ga0209161, IMG submission 186169) | Grasslands soil microbial communities from the Angelo Coastal Reserve, California, USA - 14_1009_13_30cm (SPAdes) (version 2) | ecosystem: Environmental > Terrestrial > Soil > Grasslands... | reverse complement strand
CCGGAGCGGGCGAACGCACCTGATCGGGGGCAGACGATCCGAAGTCGTACACGAGAACACCGACCGTCTCGATCCGTCCGGCGATCTCTGCGTGACCCCAGCCCGCGACGACGGCATGCGGGTGCATGAGCCCGAGCCGGTGATACGGAAGCACCCACAGCGAACGGACGCCGTCCGTGCCCGAGCTGAACGACGTCGCGACCTCGCTGGCGATGGCATCTGGATAGCCTTGCGCCGCGAGTCGGTCGTGGACGCTCGTGCCGGTGAAGCCGGGCTGTCCGGGCGTCTCTTCATGGCCGCCCACCTGGTTCCGCGCTAGGTACTCCGCGTGGCGCTGCGCCGCCGCGATCACACGCTCGTCGGTCCGGAGCGCGGGCGCAGCCACCGCGGCGCGCAGCTCGTTGTGGACGCCGAGCATTTCCAGGGCGTCATTCGACCCTGGTGTGGCCGGGCGCGTTATGGCCGGCGAGGCGCTTGGGGTTGTGGCCGGTGAGGCCGTGGTGAGAGTCGGGGTGGGCGCGACGGACTCGGCAGGAACGCTCACGATGCGCGGCCCCGTGAGGTAACCCGCGAGCGCGATCCCGATCGCGAGCGCGAGGACGATGACGAACGGCGCGAGGGTGAGCATCGTTCCGCCGCTACGCATGGCTTCCGGAAAGTACCCCTGTGCCGCGACTGGCTACGCTTGATCGCCTCGGGCCGCGGCGATGGCGAGGCACACAGGACACGCAGCGTCGATCCACGAGCGAACGCCCGCATCACGCCGTCGCATCAGGAGCCAGACGACGAGCCCGGCGAGGGCGAGCAGCACGAGGACGGCGAGCACCCCGAGCGAATAACGCTCGAAGAGGGCGGTCGCTGCGGGTCCGGCGAGATAACCGAGCGCCACGTGCCAACCGTAGAAGACGAGCGATCCCGCGATGGTCGCGACCATGAACAGCGCGAAGTCCATTTTCGCGAGGCCGGCCGCGGGAATGACCGCGGCGCGCGCGCCCGGGATGTTCAGTCCGAGGAAGACGGCGCGCGATCCGCCCGCGGCGAGTCGCGCGACGGCGCGGTCGAGCAGCTCGGCCCGCAGCCCGACGATGGCAGCGAGCCGGTAGACCACCGCGCGTCCCGCCGAGCGCGCGAGGAAATACTGGATCGACCCACCGATGAAAACCGCGACGGCGAGCGCGAGAAGAAGCGCGACCGGCGAGTAAGCGCCCGTCGCGATCTGCACGCCTGCGCCGACCATCAAGAGATCCGACGGCACGGGAATGGGAACGCCGATCTCCTTCAGCAGCATGACCACAAAGATCGCGAGAACGCCATAGGTCGCGCTGAACGAGGAGAGGTCCACGAGCGCTGAATGCTACGAAGTCGGGCAGAGACTGGATGAGCCGTCCGACTCGCGGCGCGCAGCCTCGGCGGCCGGAGGATAATGCGGACCTGTCTTCGGACGTCTGCTGCGCGGCGCAGGTGCGCGCAGCGTTCCATAACGAGATCGAGATGCGCGGAGGGGAGGTCGTCCCGAACTCGACGTGATCGCTCGCGTCTGACGACACGATCACCTTTTCACGGGAGGAAGAGACTCATGCTTGCACGGAACATGCGGTCACCGGTCATCCTGGCCGCCGTCGCAGCGCTGCTGATCGGTGCCTGCGCGCCCAGTGGTACGCAATCCGCAACGACCCAGCCTCAGCCGACTGCGACCAGCACTGGACCGAAGGTGCTGAAGATGGCGCGCAACGCCGAGCCGTTCAGCCCGTTCGTCCCCTGGCAGATCGACGACAATCCCGCGCTGTTCATCTCGGTCAACGTCTACGACACGCTGCTGCGCACGACGAAGGACGGGGTAGGCGTCGAGCCGGGCCTCGCGTCCAAGTGGGAGTCGTCGGCTGATGGACTGACTTGGACGTTCACGTTGCGCGACGGCATCAAGTTCTCGGACGGCTCGGCGCTGAAGGCAAGCGACGTGAAGGGGTCGCTCGACATGGCGCGTGGCGGCGAGAAGAGCGCCTGGAAAGACAACTACAAGGCGATCAAGGAGATCACGGCCGTCGACGACAAGACCGTGAAGATCGTGCTGTCGCAGCCGTACGCCCCGCTGCTCTCGGTGCTCGCGATGTTCTCGGGCGGCATCCTTCCCGCGGACATGGCGAAGGCAACGGACGCGAAGGACTACGACAACACGATGGCGTGGAAGACGAAGGGGACCGGCGCGTACTACTCCGAAGGTTGGAAAAAGGGTGACCCGATCATCCTGAAGCGCAACACCAACTACTGGAAGGGCACGCCGGCCGTCGACGAAGTGCGCATCGAGTACATCCCGGACGACAACACCCGCGTGTTGAAGCTCCAGGGAGGCGAATCGGACCTGGTGGACTTCGTGCCGTTCAGCCAGATCGCAGCGCTGAACGGGCAATCAGGCGTGAAGGCGCAGACCTTCACGATCCAGCAGAGCGCGTTCGTCATCCTGAACACCTCGAAGCCGCCGCTGGACGACGCGAAGGTGCGGCAGGCGCTGAACTACGCGACGGACAAAGACGCGATCATCAAGACCGTCTACTTCGGGCAGGCGAAGTTCATGAACTCGCCGATCCCGCAGGGCACCTACTGGGACAAGAGTCTCCCCGGCTACCCCTATGACATCGAGAAGGCCAAAAAGCTGATGTCGGAATCGTCTGGCAAGGCCGGGTTCAAGATGGACATGCAGGTGCGCTCCGGCAACACCAACTTCGCCAACACGGCGGTCATCCTCAAGGAAGCGTGGGCGAAGCTCGGCGTGACGGTGGACATCCAGACGCTCGATACCGCCGTGGTACGCACGAACTATCGCGCCGGCAACTTCATGTCAACGCCGAGCGCGTGGACGAACGACATGAACGACCCGACGGAGATCGTGAACTACGCGATGCGCGGCGGTGCGAGCCCGTTCTCGTACTGGACCCGCTACAACAACCCCGACCTGAACGACAAGATCACCAAGGCCGATCTCGAGCAGGATGCGAAGAAGCGCGAGGCTCAGTACTCGGAGATCCAGAAGATCTACCTGGATGCCGCACCGCTCGTCTTCATCGCCTACCTGGGCGCGACCGCGGGCTGGCGCAACAATGTGGACGGCTTCTTCATCGACGGGCTGTCGTACTACCGCTTCGAAGACGTGAAGATCAACAAGTAGCCGAAAACGGATGGCTGATGGCTCGCGGTCGGGCCATCAGCCGTCCGGCTGCTGATCTGATGACCGGTAACTGATGGGTCGCGCCGCCTACATCCGCAAGCGTCTCCTCCTGATGGTCTTTGTCCTCTTCGGCGTTACGGTCGTCATCTTCGGCATGGTGCGGATCCTGCCCGGCGACCCCGCGTTCCTGATCCTCGGCGACCGCGCGACCGACCAGAAAGCCGCGGAGCTCCGCGAACAGCTCGGTCTGAACCGCCCGGTACTCGAGCAGTACTGGATGTTCGTCTCCGGATTCGCGCGGGGCGACATGGGACAGTCGCTGCTCTACCGCCAGCCGGTCGGCGACCTTGTGCTGCGCCGGGTGCCGGTGTCGCTCGCACTCGCGGCCTATGCGATGGGTCTTGCCGCCCTGATAACGCTGACGTTTGGGATCCTGGCCGCGGTCAACAAGGGACGCTGGCCCGATCAGCTGATCCGGGTCGGATTCCTGTTCGCGCTGACCACGCCGAATTTCTGGTTCGGCATCCTGCTGATCCTGCTGCTCGGCCTCACGCTTCGCTGGTTCCCGGTGGCTGGGTTCGGGGAAACCGCTGCGCAGCACGTCTGGTATCTCTTCCTACCCGCACTCACGCTGGCTCTGCAGCTCTCCGCCGTCCTGATCCGCAACCTGCGCGGCCAGATCATCCTGACCATGCGCTCGGACTACGTGCGCACCGCGCACGCCAAGGGGCTCTCAGGCTCGCTGGTGCTACTGCGCCACGTGCTGCGCAACGCGCTGCTCTCGACGCTCACCATCTTCGGCCTGCAATTCGGTTTCCTGGTGGGCGGCGCGATCGTGGTCGAGACGGTGTTCGCGCTGCCCGGGACGGGGCAGCTGCTGATCCAATCCATAACGGCCCGCGACTACCCGGTCGTCCAGGCGATCACCGTCATCAGCGCGGTCCTGGTGATCGTGGTCAACCTGGTGGTCGACCTTTCGTACTCATTCCTCGATCCGAGGGTGACGTATGAGTGAGAAGGCTCTCGGCGGCCGACCCCTGGCGGAGGTCGTGCCGCTCTCGCAGCTCGGTCGCACCACGCGCCTTCAGAAGATCCGGGTTGCCCCGACGCTGGCGGCCGGCCTCGTGCTGCTCGTCCTCGTCATCGTCGTCGCCATCACCGCGCCGCTGCTCACGCCCTACGACCCGATCGAGCAGCAATTCACCGAGGCGTTCCTGCCGCCATTCAGCACCGGCCACATCCTAGGGACGGACAACTTCGGGCGGGACATCTGGAGCCGGATCGCCTTCAGCACGCGGCTCGATCTGCAGATCGGGCTGCTCTCCGTGTCGTTCCCGTTCGTGTTCGGCAGCCTGATCGGCATAGCGACCGGCTACCTTGGCGGGACGCTCGACACGATCCTCATGCGCATTGTCGACGTGCTGATGGCGTTCCCGTTCCTCATCCTGGTGATCGCGATCATGAGCATCCTCGGGCCGGGGCTGACCAACCTCTACATCGCGGTCGGCGTGGTCGGCTGGATCCCATATGCGCGCATCACACGCGGAGAAACACTCGCGACGCGTCACTTGGAGTACGTGCTGGCCGCCCGGACGATCGGCTGCTCGTCGGCGCGCATCATGCTGCGCCACATCCTGCCGAACGTGATCGCGCCGGCGCTGATCTATGTGTTCACGGGCATGGTGCTGGCGATCCTCACCGGGGCGACGCTGAGCTTCCTCGGCCTTGGCCCGCAGCCGCCCACCCCGGAATGGGGCGCGATGATCGCCGAAGGCCGTCAGTACCTGCTGCTCGCATGGTGGATGACGACGCTGCCCGGGCTGGCGCTCCTGGTCGTCGGTGTCGCGCTCAGCCTGATCGGCGACGGACTGGCGGAGCGGCGCGGCGGCTGAAGGCGGCCTCGCTCTCTTCGCCCGCGAACGTGACTCTCAGCCGGCAGACCCCGATATCGATCATCTGACCTGCGACGAATCTCCGGGCGGCGTTCAGCCTGGTCCCATCAACCCACGTACCACCCATGCTCCCGAGGTCGCTCAGCCAGTAGGCGCCCTGCCGGTAACTGATCCGCGCGTGGCGGCGCGAGACCGAGAGGTCTTCCAGCCGAATGGTGTTCTCAGGCCCACGACCTACCGTCGCACCCGATCGTGTGACCTCGAATGTCGGAGCCGGCTCGCGTTCGGTTTCGAGTCGCAGCACGAGCCCGACCCCGGCCGCAGCCGGCGCCGGCGCCTCGACGGCGGCGACCTCTGCGCTCGGTGCGGGAGGCGGCGACGCCGCTTCCTCGATGACGGCTGGGGTCTCGGCTGCGAGCTCAAGACGAGCCGGAGCGGTGGACTCCGCCGCGACCGTGGAGACATTGGCGGGGGGTGGATCGTCCTGAGCCTCGGGCCTCGGAGACGCCTCGATAAGACGCCTGAAGCTAGCGAAGAGTTTCTCGACCCTGCTCAAAAGGCCACCTCCCGCCTTGTCAACGCCGCGAGGAGTAAGTGGGTTACTCGTGTGCTGAATACTCCTCGGTGGAAAACACCGTGAAATTCCTGATCTGGGGCGCGGGGGCGATCGGCGGCACCATCGGAGCGCACCTCGCCCGCGCCGGGCATCACATCACGCTCGTGGACCGGGCGCAAGGCCACGTCGCTGCGATGAGCACGGCGGGACTGCGCATCGAGGGACCGCTCGCGGAGTTCGTCGTCCGCATACCCGCGTTCACGCCCGATGCGCTCCAGGGCGAGTTCGAACACGTCCTGCTCGCGGTCAAGGCCCAGGATACGGAGGCGGCCACGCGCGCGCTCGCGAGGCATTTGAGCGCCGACGGATATGTCGTCTCCGCGCAGAACGGACTCAACGAGCTGGTCATCAAATCGATCGTCGGCGACGCGCGCACGATGGGCTGCTTCGTCAACTTCGGCGCCGACTATCTCGACCCGGGTGTCATCCAGTACTCCGGGCGTGGGGCGGTCGTCCTGGGCGAGATCGATGGGCGGCTGACGCCTCGCGTGAGGGAGCTGCACCGCGCATTTCTGGATTTCGACGACCAGGCGATCGTGACGGCGAACATCTGGGGCTACCTCTGGGGCAAGCTGGGGTATGGCGCGCAGCTCTTCGCGACCGCACTGACCAATGACTCGATCGCGGACGCGCTCGCCGATCCCCGCTACCGCGACCTGTACGTCGAGATCGCGCGCGAGGTCATGCGAGTGGCCCTTACGCGCGGGGTCAAGCCCGAGGCGTTCAATGGTTTCGACCCCCACGCGTTTGCGCCCGATGCGGACCGCGCGATGTCCGAACGCTCGCTCGACGAGCTGGTCGCCTTCAACCGGAAGTCGGCAAAGACGCACAGCGGCATCTGGCGCGACATCGCCGTGCGCAAGCGCCGCACGGAGACGGACGCGCAGCTCGGCCCGATCGTCACGCTCGGCGCGGAAGCGGGCGTACCGACGCCGCTCAGCTCGCGCCTGATCGAGCTCATGCACGAGGTCGAAGAGGGCCGGCGCGCCCAGAGCTACCAGACGCTGGATCTGCTCAAAGCCGTGTTGCCCCGGTGACGCCGCTCGAACATCTCACCGTCCACCACGATCGGACCCTGCAGGAGCTGATCGAGTTCGCGCGCATCCCGAGCGTGAGCAGCGACCCGCAGCGTCGCGGTGACATCGCGCGCGCGGCGGCGTGGGTCGGTACGCAGCTGCGGCAGGCCGGCCCGATCGTCGTCCGTGATCTGCCGACCCCGGGACACCCGGTCGTCTATGGCGAGTGGCTCGGCGTTCCGGGCGCGCCGACGCTCCTCGTGTACGGGCACTACGACGTGCAGCCGCCCGACCCCATCGACAAGTGGCGGAGCGAGCCCTTCGCGCCGGAGGTGCGCGATGGCCGCCTGTACGCGCGCGGCGTGTCCGACAACAAGGGACCGATGCTGATCCCGCTCAAGGTCGCGCAGGCCTTCTTCGCCACGCGCGGCGCGCTGCCGCTCAACATGAAGTTCATCTTCGAAGGCGAAGAGGAGATCGGCAGTCGGAACCTGGAGCCGGTCATCGCCGCGAACGCGCAGCTGCTACGGGCGGACTTCGTGCTATCCGCGGACGGCGCGATGTGGCGCAGCGACGAGCCCTCGATCACGATCGGTAGCCGTGGCGTGTGCGCGCTGGAATTCAGCGTTCGCGGCGCGAGCAAGAATCTGCATTCGGGCCGCTACGGCGGCTCGGTCCCGAACGCGCTGCACGCGCTGGCCGAGCTGGTCGCGAGCCTGCACTCGCCGGAGGGGCGCGTCGCGATCGACGGCTTCTACGACGACGTGGTCCCGCTGCCGGATGAGGAGCGGCGCGCGATCGCGGCGCTACCCTTCGACGAAACGCGATTCCTCGCGGAGGTGGGCGCGCCCGCGCCGGTCGGCGAGCCCGGCTACAGCACGTTGGAGCGTCAGTGGGTACGTCCGACGCTGGAAGTGAACGGCATGTGGGGCGGGTACCAGGGGCCGGGCAGCCAGACCGTCACGCCGAACGAAGCACACGCGAAGGTCAGCTGCCGTCTCGTGCCGGAGCAGCGTCCGGGCAAGATGCGCGCGCTCGTGGTGCGGCACCTCGAAACGCACCTGCCCACCGGCGTCACCCTTTCCATCGGCGGCGAGCGGCATGAAGCGTCTCCGTATCGCATCCCGACCGACCATCCAGGCCTGCGGACCGCGGAGCGCGTGCTCGAGGAGGTCTACCGAAAGAAGCCGCTTCGCGTCCGCATGGGCTCGACGTTACCGGTGAGCGCGCTCTTCAAACGACTGCTCGGGATCGACACGGTGTTCTTCTCGTTCTCGACCGCGGACGAGGACTTCCACTCGCCGAACGAATTCTTCCGCGTGCACCGCCTCCACGAGGGCCTCGAGGCGTGGGCACGGTTCTGGGAAAGCTACCGGTGACGGGTCAGAACAGTGAACGGCCGCCGTCGATCGAGAGCACCTGTCCCGTGATCCACGAGGCCCTCGAGGAGACGAAGAAACGCACGCCGTTTGCGATATCTTCGGGACGTCCGAGACGGCGCAGCGCGATCCCTTCGATCAGGCGCCGCTGACCTTCCTCGCCGTAGCTTTGCCACTGCCGTTCGGTCGTCGGATTGGACCGCACGAAGCCGGGCGCGATGCAGTTCACGGTGATACCGAAGGGTCCGAGCTCGTGGGCCATCTGCCGCGTGAAGCCGATCTGTCCAGCCTTGGCGCTCGCGTACGCCTGGATCCCGGTCAGGCTGACGCTCCGTCCCGCGCCGGACGAGATGTTCACGATCCTCCCGGCGCGGGCCGCCTTCATCGCGGGGATAACGGCCCGTGTGCAGAGGAACGTGCTCGTGAGGTTCGCGTCCACGATGGCACGCCAATCGTCGTCGCTGATCTCGTCGAGCGGTCGCCCGACCTGTCCGGCGACGCCGCCGGCGTTGTTGACGAGCACGTCGATGGGACCGATCTGTTCGACCAGTCGCGCGACCTGATCCGGGTCCGCGAGGTCCGCGCTGTCGCGGTCGACGCGATGGACCGTCGCACCGTCCTGCTCCAGTCCATCCGCGATCGCCGTGCCGATCCCGTGAGCCGTTCCTGTGACCAGCGCGACTTTCCCGCTGAGCTCAGGCACTCGGGGACCAGCCGTTCTCGATCAGGTCGCGAACTTCGGCCACACCGGTACGCCAGACCTCGAGGATCTCTTCCTCCGGTCGCTGATAGGAGCCGCCGAAGACTCCGTCGACCGTCAACCGGCGCAGCTCGTCGGGGGGCGCTTGTCGGATGCGATTTTGCGGGATCGGCGGCTTGACGCCGCTGGGCATCGCGACGCCAGTGATCCGCGTCCACGGGAAGTTCTCCATCCAGGACCCATGCGACGACTCCTTTTCGTAACGCTGCACGACAGCCCAGACGCGCGGAGCGTTCCACCAGTCATGGAACAGCACCTGCACCCGCGCCTTTCGCGGCTCCGTCAGCCATTCGCGAAGCACGCCCGAGGCCGGCGTGTTCCCGCCATGACCGTTGATCACGGCGATCCGTCGGAAACCCTGACCAAAGAGCGAATCGAGCAAATCGCGAATGACGGCGATGTACGTGATGGTCCGCAGGGACGGACTACCGGGGAACGCGGCGAAGTACGGAGTGACGCCGAACGGGAGGGCCGGCAACACCGGTACGCCGAGCGGCTCGGCCGCCTCCACGGCGACGCGTTCGGCCAGGATCGCATCGGTCCCCACGGAAAGGTAGCCATGCTGTTCCGTGGATCCGATCGGCAGCACGATGCGGTCATCGTGGCCGAGATATTCCTCAAGCATCTTCCAGTTGCAGTCGTGGACCCTCATGGGCGTCTCCTTTCTTCAGCCTTCGGGTGTCGGGAAGAGCGGGTGATGTCCGGCTTGGGCCTTCGCGATGCTCTGGCGTGAATACCAGCTCTGCGCAACGGTCGCGATCGCGAAGCCCAGGACGCCGACGAGAAGAGCGGTCGACGGCGCAGCTCCCACCCGGAGCGCGGCGATCGCGGCAATCGCGCCCGCGAGCACCGAGTCCAGGATCATGACGACAGTCGGCGTGCCAGCGATCATCTGCGCCACCCAAAACAGCCTGCCGCCGCCGGGCTGCACGCCCATGGTGATACCGATGCCGCGGAGATCGTCGTGGGCGCTCATCACGAAATACCGCTCGAGGTCGGGCGCCAGCTCCAGATAAGCGGCCCGGATGCGGTTCATGCCGATGACGCACAGCCCCTCGTGGTAGTTCGACGTGCCGAGGCGGATGTACGTTGCCACGCCGATGAACAGCACGACCGGGAGGATGACCAGAGCAAAGAGCGTGAATCCGTCGCCGAACGCCGACGCCTGCGCCACCAGCGCCAAGGCCACGATCGCTCCCGTCAGGGTTGTGAGGAACATCCCCGCGCGGCTGAACGACTCGTTCCAGGCGAGCGAGCGCGACGCGAGCAGGCTCCAATGCTCGGTTGAAAGGATCTGCAGCCGAAGCGAGGGCGACGTCCCTTGGGCCGACGCCAAGGTAGCGTGGCTCGGGCTTGGTGCTTGTTCCGCACCGAGTCCGATGCCGGCACCGGTGCGTTCGAAGGACATCTCTGCGGCCCTCGCTCTCTCCTGTTATGCGTTCGGCACGAGTCGTCCCGTGCCGCGCGCCCGAAGCCTAGGCGACCACGAACTGGACGGAGCCGCGAGGTCCAGTTCGCAGTGGCGCGCCACCAGGTTGCCTGCGCCGAAAACTCCGGAACCACGCCCGGCGCCCCGCTACGTCGCGACGGTTCTCGGCATCGGATACTTTTTCACCGCGCCGCCCCGGAGCCAGGGCATCCGTTCACACGACTGGGTGGGCGCATTGCGCGACTGTCGCAAGCAAGTCCTCGATACGAAAGGGCTTCGCAATGACCCTCTCGATCCCGAGAGTTTCGGCTACCTCGGCCGCGTCCTCTCTCCCACTGACGATCACTACCGATACGTCTTTTACGTCGGCCGATGCTCGCCAGCGGCGCACGAACTCGTCACCGCTCATCAGCGGGAGGCCCAGATCGACAAGCAGCACTTTCGGCCGCGCCGTCTTGACCAATCGGAGCGCGTGCTGGCCGTCGAGAGCGGCTATGACGTCGTAGCCGGCCTCGCCGAGCTCTATCTCCATCAGTCGCCTGGTGTCGTCATCGTCCTCGACGACGAGCACACGCATCCTCGGCATGTGTCCCCTCGCGGGGAGGCGCACGGCCCCCGCCTTTTGTCTCTCGACCATACGCCGTCATGATGGTCAAGAATTTAGCCATGACGAAAGTTGTGGATCTGTTACGGGGTCGACATGCGATCGTCGCGCGGTCCGCTCCGGGGCGGACGAACTCACGGATCGCGAGCGCGAAATCATGGCGCTGGTCGGAGCGCGTCTGACCTCACGGACAGGAGGCGTTTGATGTATCGGTGGATCGTGTTCATCCACATCGCGAGCGTGCTCGGGCTCTTGCTCGTCCATCCGGTGACCGTTGCGTTCCACCTCAAGCAGGAGCGTGACGACTTCAGAATCCGCGAGCTGCTCGAGGTATCGGAGGCCGCCAGCGCGCTGCGCTGGATCTTTTTCGGACTGACACTCGTATCCGGGATCGTGCTCGGTTTCATGGGGTCGTTCTGGGGCACCGCATGGCTGTGGGCCGCGCTCGTCATCTTCATCTCCATCGCCGTCGTGATGAACCGCTATGGCGGCCGCACGATCGATCGGATCGCCGACACGCGCGACGACGCCCAGATGGAGCGGCTGCTCTCGCGCTTCAACCCATGGGTACTTGCCGTTACCGGGACGGGCGGTCTGCTCGTGATCCTGTACCTCATGCTGTTTAAGCCGACGCTCTGAGCGTTGCAGTGACGGTTTCGAGCAGCTAGCTACACCGCGGCGGACTTCTCTGCGGCGATCACTTTGGAAGATCCTCGCACGAGCACGCTGTAGATTTGGCGCGCATTACGCGGCTGCTGCTTTCCGGGGCAAAGCACGAGGATCGCATCGGTCCCAACGGAGACCTACCCGCGCTGACGAGACTCCATCCTCTACCCGATACGGTACTCAAGGATCTCGCTGGTACCTACCGCATAGTCCTTCCGGCTTTCCGGTTATCACGGCGTGTCTGGTGGCCATCAATCTGACTAGTCCGCCTTTAACAGGCCAGCGCTCCGCGTTACTACTTCCGCGGGAGCCCGGTCGTCGCGCACGGAGTCGCGGCCGACCGTCCAGCCCGGAACTGGAAGGGAAAGTAGATGCGCGTCATCAAATGTGTCTTCACGGCGGCGGTGGTGGTTTGTTTGGCGCTCGCTTCGCAACCGGCCGATGCCGCGAGGCCTTCCGCTCCCGGCCACGCCGGCTCCCGTGGACTGATCAGCACAGTCGGATCGCGCATCGACAGCTCCAACACCATCCCCGGACCCAAGGGCGGTCCTCCTTCGGGATTGCCCTACCGCGTACTCGACCAGGCCATCGCCGCGCATGCCAAGGCGGACGCCGCGCGACGAGCCGGGCAGTCGCACGGGCCCGGCAGCTACGCGCGTGGCGACTTCTCGATCAACGTGAGTCCGTCGAACCAGACCGTGGTCCAAGGATCGAGCACGACGTATGCGGTCGGCACGTTCGTCGCGGCCGGCACCGCGCGGACGGTCATTCTCACCGTCACCGGGTTGCCTTCGGGCGCGAGCGCGAGCTTCAATCCCGCCTCGGTCACCGCGGGACAGAGCTCGACACTCACCGTGTCGACGACGGCGGTCGCGGCTCCTGGCACATTCGGCTTCACGATCACCGGCCAGTACAGCTCTCCACCGGCGACGCACTCCACCGCCGCTAGCCTGACGGTGACGGCGGGAATCGATGATTTCGCCATCAGCGCGAATCCGTCGAGCCGCTCCGTCGTGACGGGCTCGAGCACCACGTATGCGGTCAGCACCCAGGTCCTGTCGGGGACCCCGCGCACCGTGAGCCTCTCGGCCAGCGGGCTGCCATCGGGTGCCGGCGCAACGTTCGATCCCGCATCGGTCACGGCGGGACAGGGCTCGACGCTCACCATCGCGACGACCTCGGTGGCCGCGGTCGGCACGTTCACGCTTGCGGTCACGGGCCAATACGCGTTGCCGCCGACGACCCATTCGATCACGGTCAGCCTCACGGTGGTGGCGGCCCCGACCGATGACTTCGCCATCAGCGCGAGTCCCTCGAGCCAGACCGTGGCCCAGGGCTCGGGCACGACATACACCGTGAACACTCTGGTCAGTTCGGGCACGGCTCAGACCGTGAGCCTGGCGGTCGCCGGATTGCCTTCGGGCGCGACCGGTTCGTTCGCTCCCGCATCGGTGATCGCCGGTGGTAACTCGACATTGACCGTGACGACGGCGCCGACGACGACCACGGGTACGTTCGCGCTCACGATCACTGGCGTCTCGTCCACGGCGACGCACACCGCCGGGGTCTCCCTCGCGGTCACCGCGGGGTCCACTTCAGGCCCGAACATCGGTGTCAGCTGGAACGGGCAATCGGAAGCCGATCTCGCACCGCCAGATCCCACCGGCGCGATCGGGCCGAACAGCTACATCGAGCTGATCAATCTGCGCTACGGGATCTACGGACGCGACGCGAGCGTCGTCGAAGAGGGCGACCTGGGAGCGCTCACGCTCTTCCCGGTGGGCGAGCTGAGCGATCCGCAGATCGTCTGGGACCCGACCGCACAGCGCTACTACTACCTCGTGCTCGACTTCTACAACTCGGCCTATGCGTTCGGTTACAGCAAGAGCGCGGACCCGCGCTCGTCCACCGATTTCTGCCATTACTTCGTCGGCGGTTTCTACGACAGCTTGTACCTGCCGGACTACCCGAAGATGGCGGTCACGCAGGACTTCGTGCTCGTCGGCACCAACGTCTTCCTGCTCGCCTCGTTCTATACCGGTTCGGACGTGGACTGGTTCCAGAAGCCGACCGACCCCGTTTGCCCGGCGCAGCTCGGTGCCGGCAGCATCTTCTCTAACCTGAAGAACGCCAACGGCTCGCAGACCTCGACACCCGAGCCCGCGGTGAGCGCCGACGTGACCTCCGGTGGCTGGATCGTGGGATCGGCCGACGTGGGGACCGGAAGCGCGAACTACCTCACGGTCTTCAACGTGACCAAGAACGCGCTGGGCTACGCCGCGATCAGCGGCCCGACCCCCGTCACCGTTGCGCCGTATCAGATGCCGGCGAACGCGCCGCAGAGCGGCACGACGCAGCTCCTCGACACGATGGACACGCGGCTCACGCACGCCGTGGCCGGCTACGATCCGCGCATCGGAGCGACGGCGATCTGGACGGCTCATGCCGTGTTCGGAGGCGCGGGGTCCGAGGACCGGTGGTATGAGATCAATACAGCGGGGACACCGACGGTCTCGCAAAGCGGGAAGGCCAGCGACCCCAACCTGTACGTGTTCAACGGAGCGATCTCGCCCGATCGCGCGGCCGACGACGCGACGGACGCCTCGGCTCTCACCGGACGCAACATGGTGATGGGATTCAACACCTCTGCCGCCAGCACCTACACCGCGATCCAGATGGTGTCGCGGCGTGGTAGCGGTGCCCAGTCGGGGTTCGTGCTTTTGAAGCAGTCGATCGGACCGAACGTCGACTTCTCCTGCGGCAGCAGCGTCCCCGACGTCTGCCGCTGGGGTGACTACGGCGGCGCCACGCCGGATCCCCGCAAGAGCGCGGGCGGACAGATCTGGCTATCTGCTGAGTGGAACAACCCCGCGACGAACGGCTCGACGCCGGTGTGGCAGACCTGGAACTGGTCCGCTAGACCCTAAGCCGTAAGCGGCTCACGAAGATCGGCCAAACCGATCGCGCCTGGAACACCTTGCTCAGGTGCACGATGTAGTCGTCGTCGCGCGACTGTAGCCTCTTCGGTTTGGCACGCCAGCGAGTGTTACGTTCGACGATCCCGCTCGACGAGCTGATTACTTACGTCTTCGGCGCCGACCGTTCCTCGCTCGCCACCGAGGTCGGACCGTGGCTGAGCGCGTCGCCGCGCTTTCGATCGTTCGCCGAGATTTATCGCGACAAGATTCGCAAGAAGGCCCGCGGGCTGCGTGACGATGAGGGCCGGCGCGACCTGGCGTTCGAGCTGGCAGTCGCTCTGCGCCTGCTCGACGAGCGCCGCTTCGCGGTCGAATACGAGTCGTATGGCGTCGGCCAGCGCGCGCCTGACTTTCGCGTGACCTTCCGGACCCAGACGCGCTTCAACGTCGAGGTGCGGAGGCTGCGCCAGTCCGCGCCAACGCCCGGGGCGCATGTCGATCCGGCCCGGCTCATCCGCGCCGTCTGCGACAAGCTGGGCCAGCTGCCACCCGCGATGATCAACGTGCTGGTCCTGGGCGCCGATGGTCCCGCCTCAGCCGCGGACGCGCTCGCCCCGGCCATGCTCTGGCTGCAGGACCGCGCGGCCCAGAAAGACGAGACGCTTTTCCTGCAGCGCGGGTTTGCCGGGACGCGTGATTTTCTGCGGCACTACCAGCGACTGAGCGGCGCTCTGTGGCTGGTTGGCGAACCCGGCGTGCGGCCCAGCCTCTGGCGCAACCCGCAAGCGCGCCACCCCCTGCCTGCCGATCTGGCGAAGGCCCTTGGTAAGACGGTGTCTAAACGCTAGACCTCCTCCCGCCACAACCGACGCGTCTCGGCCGAGCTCACAAGCAGTTAGAAGGCCCGCCGGCCGTAGCAACCCGAATCCAGCTTGAGACACTTGCAGATTGCAAGTCACTTCGGCAATATGGGTCCGCGATGGCGACGAGAACGAGCCGTACACACCGGAGTCGGAGTGCGGCGCATCCGCGCCGCTCGTCTTGCGCGGTCGCCTGCACTCTCGACCTGGTCGGTGACCGCTGGTCCCTTCTGCTCGTCCGCGATCTGCTCGGGGGCCGCAAGCGCTTCGGCGAGTTGCTGGCCGCGCCTGAAGCAATCCCCACCAATATTCTGGCCGAGCGCCTCGACCGCCTCGAGCAGCAACTGCTGGTCCGACGCATCCCTTACAGCTCCCATCCACCGCGCTTCGAATACGAGCTCACCAGTAAGGGCCGCGAGCTCGGGCGCCCAGTCGCCGCAATCGCCGAATGGGGACTGCGTCACATTGCCGGGACCACGCGAACCCTCTGGCCGAAGTTGGACCCGAGCGAGCGGTGAAGGCCGCCGGCTCGCCGAGAGTGGATTTCGGTCTCGTCCTGCCTCAGCTCTCGACGACGTGGCAACAGACCCTCGATGCGGCGCGCTACGCCGAATCGATCGGCGCCGACTCGGTGTGGGTGATCGACCACGTCCTCGGTTTCCGACCGGATGGCGCGATTCTCGAGGCGTGGACAGTGTTGTCGGCGCTCGCCCGCGTGCACCAAGCGAGTCGAGATCGGGGCGCAGGTACTTTGTCAATCGTTTCGCAACCCCGCGTTGCTGGCGAAGATGACCGCGACGCTCGACCAGGTCTCCGCCGGCCGTGTGCGCGCGCTCATTGGCGCAGGCTGGTTCGAGCCGGAGTATCGCCAGTACGGATGGGAGTTCCCGCCCGGTAGTGTGCGCGTCGAGCAGCTGCGCGACGCAGTGCGAATCCTGCGCGGGATGCTTGCCGCCAACGGGCCGTTCACCTATCAAGGGAAGCACTACTCCGTCCGCGGCGCTGTCAACACACCGTCGCCTGCGCGCACGATCCCCATTGAGGTCGGCGGAGCGGGCGATCGCATGTTGCGCTTGATCGCGGCCGAAGCCGATGGCTGGAACTGCCCGGCGTCCGCGCTCGCCAACATCAAAGAGCGCGCTGAATTCCTGGCCAGGGCCTGCGAGGAACGAGGGCGCACGAGCTCCGAGCTGCGGCGGACGGTGCAGATCGTCTGTGCGGTCGGCGACGATCAGGCCCTGCAACATCCCGCTCTCGCCAACTTCGCGCCGCAGTTGGGACTCGTCGGGTCGGTCGATACGCTGCGCGCCGCATGAGTGATCTGATCGAACTGGGCTTCACCGGCTTCTACTGCATCGTTCCACCCGGGTCTAACGGACGCGCTTGCTTTGAGCGCCTGGTCAACGACGTTCGACCTCGTGTCCTGGGCTAATCGCCAGCGCGTCCCGTCGTGCACTCCATGTCGACCTTATCTCGGTCGTTGCGCACGAATGGTGGCTGTAAGGGGACGCGAGGCTCAACCCGGACGCGGGTCTCAAATTTTCGCGACGGGGACCCGCGAGTTTGCTTGAGTTTCGCCTGAGCCGACGGGCAGACTCGAACTGCCGACCGGCGGTTTACGAAACCGTCCTAGGGAGTGCCAGCGAGTGCCATGGCGCTCAGTTGCTCGCATTGTCGTGTCTGACGGTTCCAGGCAGTGCCAGACAGTCCCGGCTATCTGCGGTCAGAACTGCGGTCAGATCTTGAGATGCTCCCCGGTCGAGGCCGCCAGTGCTATAACGCGGTCAAAGCCGGGGTGGCAGCGAATAGGTGGGCGTTCGGCGGAGGGAGGTACGCGGCTCTCGGCTTCGATCTATGAGCGGGGGAGACTAGATGAAGAAACTTCTTGCGCCTGTCGCATCTGTCGTTCTTGCGTGGTCGGTGCTCCTGCCGAGCGGCGCAGCAGCCGATAGCGGTTCGGCGACCTTCGCCTACTGGGCGGGCACTGGCTTCATCTGTGGACTTCCTGTTCCCAACCCATGCCCCGACGTGGCACGGGCGGAGAACGGGGACACAGTCTCCATCAACGGCACGGGCACGATCAGCATTCATCCGAAGTCGGCGACCGGAAGCGGCGCGTTCACGCACACGTTCACGGGCGGGAGCCGCAGCGGCACATGGGTCGCGACTGAGCTGCTCAGCTTCGTCGACTATGGCAGCGGAACGGGCGCGTTCGGCCCACCGCTCCACGCCGGCAACGCGCTCATCCGGGTGGACCTCTCGGTCGGCGGCACGGTCGTACACACCGGAATCCTTGAGGTGACCTGCCGGCTCCCTGGCGCTGGGGGTCCGTCCGAGATGGCCAAGGAGGAAGGCGTGCGCCTCAACGTGCAGGGTGGGGTCAACTTCAACGAGAGGGTCAGCGGGATCACGGTGTTCAGCCAAACCGCCCCGTAGCGGCCGGCTGCGCGAGTCGCGAGTCGGGGATCATGTCGATCTCTCGACTCGCCCTCGGCGGCCCTCGCCGGTGGTTCCCGCAGCGCGACGCGCTCGATGATCTCGCCCTCCATTCGGAGAGGTCCTCGAGCATGGGATAGCGAAGCGTCAGATCGAACTCTAGAAGAGCGACTGCGCCGCGTGGCAGATCGCAGCGCCTTCTGCATGAGCGAACGCTGGCCGTCGAATCCGAGACGCCAGTAGAAGCCGCGGTTCTCCGCGTTCGCGCCGCCGAGGTAGAGCGCCCGCACCCCAAGGCGCATGGCCTCGCTCTCGATCGTCTCCATGAGGCGACGGCCGACGCCCAGTCTCCGTAGCTCGGGCTTGAGCGCGACGACGTCGACCTTTACCGCGCCGCCGACGCGGAAGGCGAGCGCGCCGCCGACGATCTCGCCATCGGACTCGGCGACGGGCATCAGCGGCTCTTCAGCGAAGCGGGCCTTCAGCTCCTCGAGCCCGTGCGACGGAACCGACCGCCGCGGCGGAAACTGCGACGCGATGACCCGCTCGGCACGCACGAGCTCTTCACCCGAATCGATCGATCGGACCGCGATCATCGGCGCGAAGAGAGAGCTGTCAGCCGATGTCGCGTTCGAAGGCCATGGCGATCTGGCGGGCACGGTCGCCGCCGACGATCGCAGCCGCGGCGGTCTCGACGGCGCGGGCGCAGTCGGCGCGCAGAAGCCCCGGCTGGGATCGGGAGTCCAGCTCGCTGGTCGCGAACACGCCGTACAGCGCAGCCGCGACCGCAACCTGGAGGCGCTCGCGGTCCTCCGCCGCAAGCCCAAACGCGGTCAGGGAAAGCACGCGGTCGGTGATGATCGTCGCTTCCTCGCGCGAGAGCTGACGCACCGTCGTGACGTCGAACCAATCGGTGTGCGGCTGCGACGGCGGGTCCGCGGCGCTCGCCTCGTACCCGAGCGCAAGCAGCGCGGCGCGCGCGCGATCGAGATCGGCGGGCGTCCTCGCGCGGACGCGCAACAGTTCGCCGCTGTGGTCGACCTCAGCCAACTGGATGCCTTCGACCGCGTTCAATCGCGCCAGCACGGGCGCGATTCGTGAGCCTCAGCCGAGGCCCGCGGCGGCTCTTCAGGTGAGACCACGAAGGCGCCAGACCACATCGCTCATTCGGCGCAGCACGAGAGCTTCTCGACGTCCTTGAAGAACGACAGCGCCGCGATCTCGTTCTCAAAAGTGAGGAGTCGGAGGAACGACCCTCCGTTCCGCTTCACCTGCACGTTGGCCATACGTCCGATGCTACGCACCGCCCCTTAGCCCGAACAACGCTCTGACTCGCGTCGTGCTGTGGCCCCTCGCGCCGGCGGCCACTTTCGCGTGACCCGTTCCGATCCCGTGGTTACGCTTGGGCGCTTCGTGGATCGCCTCATCCCACCCGGCTGGCGGGTTCTTGCCGTCCCCGATTTCCGCCGGCTGTGGCTGGCGCACGGTGGATCCGTCATAGGTGACGGATTCCATGCGATCGCGATCACGTGGCTGGTGTTCCAGACGCTGGGCGGCGGAGCACAGGCCCTCGTGTTCCTCGGCATCGCGAATCTGGTCCCGTCGTTGGCGCTGGGAATCCTTTCGGGAACCATCGTCGACCGCCTCGATCGCCGACGAGTGATGGTGGGCACCGATCTCATACGCGCCGCGCTCGTGGCCTCTCTGGCGCTCCTCGTCGCGAGCGGAATGGCCTCCGTGCCGGTCGTCATCGCGATGGGGATGTCGCTGACGGTCGCGGCGCTCTTCTTCTACCCGGCACGCAATTCGGTGTTAGCCGCGTACGTGGCCGAGGAGGACCTCGTCCCAGCGAACGCGCTCATGCAGGCGACAGCGCAGGGCGCGCAATTGCTCGCGCCCGCGCTCGGAGGCGTGCTCTTCGTCGCCATCGGCCCCGTTGGTCTGCTGGCGATCGACGCCGCGTCGTTCGTGTGGTCGGCTTTCCTGCTCAGCCGCCTTACTCCTGGACCAGCCCTGCCCGGACCAGAGCCGCGACGCCCACTCCTCCACGAAGCCGCCGATGGTCTGCGTTTCATCGCCGGGCATGCTCCATCGAGGCTCTGCGTGCTCACCGGTGCCGCCAATCAGCTGTTCGCCAGCGGACCCTGGCGGGTGATCGTTCCCGTATGGGTCGCGGTCGCGCTGGGTGGCGGCGCGATCGAGTACGGGACGATCTTGAGTGCGTTCGCGGCCGGCCTCATCTCCGCGAGCCTTGTCGTCAGCGCGATCCGTTCGCGACTTCCGCTCTTGACGCTCATCGCGGCCGGAGTGTTTCTCGACGGCGCGATCGAAATCCTCCTGGCCTTCTCACCTACGTTGGCGTTCGCCGCGATGGCCCTGTTTGCGATGGGGATGTCAAATGCGGTGCTGAACGCGTCCTTCTCCGCGCTCATGCAGACCGCTGTTCCCAATGAGATGCGCGGCCGCACCTTCGCGACGTTCAGCACCGGGATCAATCTGACGACACCGGTCTCCCTCGCCGCGACCGGGGCGCTCGCTTCTGTCATTGGACCGGTCGCGATCCTGACCATCGCGGGCGCTGGCCTCATGATTGTCGGCGCGCTCAGCTTCGGCGGTTCGTTGCGCGTTGGGCGCGCGATCAGCTCCTCTGCGTCCGCTTAGCTTGGGCGGCACGCCGTCGCAATGCGTAGGAGAGGACGCGGTCGATCCTCCCTCCTGCTGCAACAACAGAGGAAGCGCTCCGCGAGATAGCGCGTCACCTCGACCTTTTTGGACCCACGAGGCGGGTGATCGGCGGATCTCTGCAGCCTTGTCGCTCTGGCATTTCTCGTCCGCCGTAGAAGTTGCCGGTCTCCGAACTTAGATGGCGCTGCCGGAGTTCGCTAGGTCGATTGGCCCGTCCGCGCGACGAACGACCGTGCAAAATGACCCGTATCTGGAAGCAACTTACGACTCCGGGTTTCCTTCGCGCAGGTCTCGTCGTCCTCCTACTTGGCGGGGCCTATTTCGCGGCGCCTCCCTGGACAAGCTGCGCCTTTGCTATGGGGCCGAGATGGGAGCCGAATCTGGTCCGAATCTGCTCTTTCGGTATGGGGGACCCTGCGTTCGACCGACAAGGTCCAGCCCCGCTCTGGCCATATCCGCTCTTCGCAGCGATCTACCTCTTGGCTTCCCTGGCGGTCACGTTTACAAGACGCATCGGTTTCAGCGCGGCGACGCGAACGTAGACGAGATCTGGTGACGATCTCCCGAGGTCTGATCGCACTGGCTTTGCTTTTCGTCGTGGTCGCCTGTGGAACGACGCCAGCCGCCTCATCTCCGTCTCCTCAGCCCGCATCGTCGTCAACGCCGGTGTCCGCGCAGTCCCCAGCGACAACGGGGATTGCGAGTCAGGCAGGCGGATGGACAGAGCTGCGCTGGTCAAGTCCGGTGGCAACTCCCGAGCAGGGGTCGCTGTTCGACGTTGTGATCTGGCGCGACGCCTATGTAGCGGTCGGCCAGGCATCGGTCCAGTCCCAGTACGTCGGCGCGGCGTTCGTTTCCGCCGATGGCGTTCACTGGGAGCGAACCGCGGCCTTCTCGGTAAGCCCTGGCCGCCTCGTGGTGACGAACACGCGCCTCATCGCCCTGGGAGTGCGCGCCGACGACCCGC
>Ga0209161_10001179_pt1 | contig 21432 bp, 17 predicted proteins | sample GraSoiAngelo_155_FD_186169 | JGI IMG/M metagenome (GOLD analysis project Ga0209161, IMG submission 186169) | Grasslands soil microbial communities from the Angelo Coastal Reserve, California, USA - 14_1009_13_30cm (SPAdes) (version 2) | ecosystem: Environmental > Terrestrial > Soil > Grasslands... | reverse complement strand
GTTTTGGCGGGGGCGCGAGGAGCGTGGGGGGGTATGGGGGGCCATTTCGGGGCCCCCCATCTTGGTAGTAGGTACACTGGCGGGATGAAGCTTCGGAATCACATTCTCCTGCTGGTGGTCGCGACGGTGGTCCCCATGACCCTGTTCGCGGCGGCGCTGATCTTCTACAACGCGCGGCTCCAGCAGCAGGCCGCCGAGCGCGGGATGCGCGACACCGTGCGCGCGCTGGCGCTGGCGCTCGACCGCGAGATCCATGACATCACCACCGGCGTGCAGACGCTCGCCGCCTCGCGCCACCTCGACGACCCGCCTGACCTGCGCCGCTTCTACGAGGAGGCGGTGAGCGTCTCCAGGAGCTTCGGCGGGTGGGCGGTGCTGTCGGATCCTTCCGGGCGGCAATTGTTCAACACCCTCCGGCCGTTCGGCGAGGAGCTCCCGCTGCCGTCCACGAAGAGCCTCGAGATGATGCGGGCGGTGGCGGTCCGGCGCCGGCCGTTCGTGTCCAACCTGGTCGTTGGCACCGTGACTCGCCGGCCGGCCGTGACCGTCGCCGTTCCGGTCATTCGCGGCGCCCACGTGCGCTACGTCCTCGATTTTCCGTTCGAGCCCGCGGCGTTCGCGCGGCTCCTGAAGGAGGCCGCGCTGTCGCCCGCCTGGATCGCCACCATCGCCGATCGCGACGGCGTCGTCGTGGCCTGGGTGCCCGACACGAGCAATTTCATCGGGCGGCGGCTGCCGGGACACTGGCTCGAGAGCCTCGCGGGCTCCACCGAGGGCTTTCTCGAGGGCAAGGGACTCTCCGACGAAGACGTCTACGCCGCCTACACGCGATCGAGTCAGTCGGGCTGGGTGGTCGCGGTCGCCGCCCCCGCGTCGGTCGTGGAGGCGCCGTTCCGGCGCTCGCTCCTTGCGCTGTCCGCCGGCGGAGCCATGCTGCTGGCTGTCGCGTCCCTCCTCGCCTACGTCCTCAGCAACCGCATCACCGCGCCCATCGTCGCGCTCGCCGAGTCGCTGAAGCGATCGTCGGATCTGACGCCGACCCCGGCGTCCGCCTCCGCGGTGGAGGAGATCGAGGAGCTGCGACGCGCCCTCGAGGAGGCGACGCGCCACCGGATCGCCGGCGAGGCGCTGCGGGAGGCGGACCGGCGGAAGGACGAGTTCCTCGCGATGGTCTCGCACGAGCTTCGCAACCCCCTCAACGCGATGCTCGGCTGGCTGCGGCTGCTGCGGGGTGGGACGCTGGACGCGCCGGCGACCCGGCGCGGCCTCGACGTCATCGAGCGCAGCGTGCACCAGCAGGGCCGGCTGATCAGCGACCTGCTGGACGTCAGCCGCATCGTGGCCGGCAAGCTCACCCTGAAGATGGAGCCCGTCGATCTGCCCGCGCTGGTGGGCGGCGTCGTCGAGTCGTCGCGGCCTACCTTCGACGCCAAGTCGGTCACGCTCACGTCGTCGGTGGCCGCCGACGCCGGCACCGTGCGGGGCGACTCGGAGCGCCTGCGGCAGGTGGTCGAGAACTTGTTGTCCAACGCGCTGAAGTTCACGCCGGAGGGCGGGATCGTGAGCATCGTGCTGGCGCGCGCCGAGCCGGATATAGCCCGGCTCAGCGTGACCGATACGGGCGCCGGCATCGCCCCCGACTTCCTGCCGCACGTCTTCGAGCGGTTTCGGCAAGCCGAGGGCGCGTCCGCGCGGTCGCAGCCCGGCCTCGGGCTGGGGCTGGCCATCGTTCGCTTCGTCGTGGAGGCACTCGGCGGCAGCGTTCGTGTCCAGAGCGCCGGGCTCGGCAAGGGCGCGACCTTCACCGTCGATCTGCCGGTCGTGGGGGGCGTTGTCGGCGGTCACTCTCCGCGGCTCCTGGACGGCGTCAGCGTCCTCATCGCCGACGCCGACGCCGACACGCGCGAGGTGCTGGCGGCGATCGTCGCGCAGCACGGCGGCGTGCCCACGACGGTCAACGGCGCCCGCGAGGCGTTGGCCACCATCGCGGGCCGACGTCCTGACGTGCTCGTGTGCGACATCGCGATGCAGGGCGGCAACGGCGTCGCACTGATCCGTGAGCTGCGCTCGCGGCCGGCGACGGAGGGCGGGACGACGCCGGCGCTCGCGGTGAGCGCCGACGTCCAGGTGGACGATACCGAGACGCTGCTCGCCGCGGGCTTCCAGGCGCACCTGGCCAAGCCCGTGGAGCCTGCGGAGCTCGTGCGCGCGATCGCGCGACTAGCCGGCGCTAGTTCGTCGCGTAGCCAACCTCGGTGACGCTCCAGTGACTCTCGGGAGACGTCGCCGGCTCGGGCTGCTCGAAGATCTCACGCGGGAGCGGCACGCCGAGGTGCCGGGTGTAGAGGCGAGCGGTCACGTCACGCAGGCTATGGCCGCGCTGGGCCTCCACGTCGGGCTCGATGACGACGCGAAGATTCCAGCACCATATCGATGCCAGCGTCTCCAGAGCATCCTCGCGCTTTTCGATCGCGCCGAGCAGATCCTTGGCCATGGCGGCGACCCAGCCGTCGAGCTGCGAGCGCCCGAGCGGGCCGACGGTCTTCAGCTCTTCGGGCGTGAATCCCGATCGCGGCGCCTTTCCCGCGAGAATGCTCTGGACCTGAAACCCCGTCTCCGCCAGGACGACGACGCCCAGCGGCACCGGCCGCTGAGGGGTTCTCAGATCGAGCTGGTACTCGACGCGCGCCCATCCGCATTTTCCTGATCGACATGTCCGCGAGCCATCCTTTCGTTGCCAACATTGAAGGGCCGGCGCCGGCTCAGCGCCGATGAACACGGAAGCTGCTACGCAAAGTCTGCGCCACACCGGCGACGCCCGAATGCCGCGGAAATTAGATGCGAAGGCGTGGCGTCGACGTCGGCGTGCTGACGCGCGCGTGTCGCCCTGACATCGCCATCGCACCTGTGTTGCGATGGTCGAGAGCGATAGACTCGCGGGGCGGGGATACCGTGTTGCGTCAGTCCGCAGTCGGAGCGCGCGGCCCGCTCGTGCGTTTCACGTTCCTGGTCATGTCACTGCGCACCATACGCGACACGGCGCACGCTCACGAGGTCGACGACCGATGACGCGTCGGGAATTCATTCGCGTGCTCGCGGCGGCCACGGTTGCCGGCTTCGTGCTCGACCGGCGCGCCGCCGGAGCCGACGCGCTGTATGACCCGCCGAAGTTCGGCAACGTCAGCCTGCTGCATTTCACCGACTGTCACGCGCAGCTGCGCCCCGTCTACTTCCGCGAGCCGAGCGTGAACTTGGGCGTCGGCGCCACGGCAAACCGGCCGCCGCACCTGGTGGGCGAGCGCCTGCTGCGCTACTTCGGCATCGCGTCGGGCACGCGCGAGGCTCACGCGCTGACGCATCTCGACTTCGCGCGGGCGGCCGCCGTCTACGGGCGCGTCGGCGGCTTCGCGCATCTCGCGACGCTCGTGAAGCGCCTGCGGGCCGGCCGGCCGGGTGCGCTGCTGCTGGATGCGGGTGACACGTGGCAGGGCTCGGCGACGGCGCTGTGGACGCGCGGCCAGGACATGGTCGACGCGGCCCGCGCCCTGGGCGTGGACGTGATGACCGGCCACTGGGAATTCACGCACGGCGCCGCGCGCGTGCGGGAGATCGTCGAGGGCGACCTCAAGGGCCGGGTCGACTTCGTTGCCCACAACGTCAAGACGCTGGACTTCGGCGATCCCGTGTTTCCGCCCTACGCGCTGCGCGAGGTCAACGGCGTGGCGGTGGCGGTGATCGGGCAGGCGTATCCCTACACGCCGATCGCGAATCCACGGTACCTCGTGCCGGAGTGGACGTTCGGGATCCAGGAGGAGCACCTGCAGAAGACGATCGACGACGCGCGGCGCCGCGGCGCGCGCGCGGTCGTGCTGCTCTCGCACAACGGCACGGACGTCGACCTGAAGCTCGCCGGCCGTGTGCGCGGCCTGGACGCCATCCTCGGCGGCCATACGCACGACGGGCTGCCGCGCCCGATCGTCGTGAAGCGCGGCGGCTCCTCCACGCTCGTGACCAACGCCGGCTCGAGCGGCAAGTTCCTCGCGGTGCTCGATCTCGACGTCCGCCGCGGCGGCGTCGCGGGCGTTCGCTATCGGCTGCTGCCGGTGTTCGCCGATCTCCTGGCGGCCGATGCGGAGATGGACGCGCTCATCGCGCGGCTCCGCGCGCCGTGGGAGGCGCGACTGGCGGAGCCACTCGCCGTCACCGAGGGCCTGCTCTACCGCCGGGGCAACTTCAACGGCCCGTGGGACGAGGTGCTGCTGGACGCGCTCATGACGGTGAAGGGGGCGCAGATCGCGCTGTCGCCGGGCTTCCGCTGGGGCGGCACGCTGCTGCCCGGGCAGACGATCACCATGGACGACGTGATGAGCCAGACGGCGCTCACGTACCCGCAGACGACGCTGACCGACATGACGGGCGAGGCATTGAAGACGCTGCTCGAGGACGTCTGTGACAACCTCTTCAACCCTGACCCGTATTACCAGCAAGGCGGCGACATGGTGCGGGTGGGCGGCCTGACCTACGCGTGCGATCCGTCGGCGCGCGCCGGCCGGCGTATCTCGGATCTGCGGCTCGGCGGCAGGCCGCTGGACGCGAGCCGGAGGTATCGCGTCGCGGGCTGGGCGCCCGTTTCCCAGGAGGCGCACGCCGCCGGTGGTGAGCCGATCTGGGACGTCGTCGCGCGCTACCTGCGCGATCGCAAGCAGCTGCCGCCGCTGCGGCCCAATGTCCCGGCCCTTCGCGGCATCGCCGGCAATGGCGGGCTCGCCTCTTGATCGCGTTGCGGCACCGTGCTTGCAGGCCTCGTCCAGCGTGTACGTGCGTTTCCTCGCGCTGGTCGTACTCGCCATGACGGCCTCAGGCTGCGCGGCGCTCGCGCTGCCGGCGATCGGGACGAGCGTGATGGGCAACGCGGCGGGGGGCGCGGCGAAGGCCGGCGTCGAGCGCACGATGAGCGGCGCCATGTATCGTACCTTCAGCGCGCCGTTGGCCGACGTGCGCGACGCCGTGCGGCAGTCGTTCCGCGATCGCGAGATCCAGATCAGCGAGGACGACCTGTTGATCGGCGGCGGCGCGAAAATCAAGGGCGAGGCGCTGCACCGCCATATCACGGTGCGCCTGGAGCCCGTCACACCCGCGCTGACGCGGCTCAAGCTGGTGGTGAGGCACGGACTCTTCGGCCGCGACCCCGCGACGGCCTCCGAGCTCATCGAGCAGACGGTCCGCGCCCTCGAGGAGATCAGGCCCGACGGCGCCGCTTTTCCACGAGCTCCTTGACGAGGGCGGCCAGCGCCGCCGGCTCCACGGGCTTGGTCACGTAGGCGTCATACCCGGCGCCGAGGGCGCGCTCACGGTCCTCCCGCCGCGCGTGGGCCGTCAGCGCGATCGTCACCAGGCCACCCGCCATGCCGCGGCCATGCAGCGCGCGCAGCAGCGCGTAGCCGTCACGCGCGGGCATGGCCAGGTCGGAGACCAGCACGTCCGGCGCGCCCTCGTCAGCCCGCCGCAGCGCCTCATCGGTCGAGCCGGCGGCCAACACCTCGGCCCCGGCGGCCTTCAAGATCTCCGTCACCATCTCGCGCGTGTCCGGCTCGTCGTCCACCACGAGTACGCGCACGCCCGCCAGCGAGTCTTCCGCCGCCGGACTCGGCGTCCGTGCGGCGCCGATGGGCGCGTCCGAGAGCGGGCCGCCGATCGGCAGCGTCACGGTGAACGTGGTGCCGTGGCCGGGACCCTCGCTCGTGGCCTGCACGGTGCCGCCGTGCCGCTCGACGATGTGGCGCACGATCGAGAGTCCGAGGCCGAGCCCGCCGTACTGCCGCGTGATCGTGCTATCGGCCTGTCGGAACCGGTCGAAGATGTGCGGCGCGACCTCGGGCGCGAGGCCGTCGCCGGTGTCGGCGACGGTGAGGCGGAGGTCGTCGCCCGCGCGCGCGACGCCCACCTCGACGCGTCCGCCCGCGGGCGTGAACTTCACGGCGTTCGAGAGGAGATTGGCGACGACCTGCTGGAGACGGTTGGCGTCGGCCTCGATACGCGGCAGGTCGGGCTCGACCTGGCGGGTGACGATGATCGACTTCGCGAGGGTGGAGGCGGCGGCGCCCTCGATGACCATGTCCACGATCGGTCCGAGCGCCACCGGGCGCAGGTTCAGGCTCAGCTTGCCGGCGATGATGCGGGAAACGTCGAGGAGATCTTCGACCAGTTGTGCCTGCAGCCGCGTGTTGCGCTCGACGGTGTCCAGCGCCCGCTCCGTCGCCTCCGGCGCCAGCGTCCCCGTGCGCAGCATCCGCACCCAGCCGAGCACCGGCGTGAGCGGCGTGCGCAGCTCGTGAGAGAGGACGGCGAGGAACTCGTCCTTGGCCCGGCTCGCGTCCTGGGCTTCGCGGTAGAGCCGGGCATTGTCGGCGGCGAGGGCCGCGCGCTGGGCGAGGTCCTCGGCGAGGGCGAGATCGGCCAGCGCGTAGCGGCGGGCTCCGTTCACGAGCACGAAGGAGACGACGCCGAGCGTCCGGCCGCGCGCCCGCAGCGGCACCAGCATCAGCGAGGTCGGGCGCGCACCGGCCGCGGCGCCCAGGTGCTCGGCGTCGCGGGCGCGGGCCGCCAGCCAGTCGTCGCTCACGTCCCGCACCAGCGTCGGCTCGCCGCGCTCGATCACGGCCTCCAGCGCGCTCGTGCCGCTTGTGACGGGCGCCTGCCCCGGGGCGCTCGCCAGGCGCTCCTCCAGGACCGGATCGCGGTGGGCCGCCGCCAGCCGCCGCAGCCGGCCCTGGGTCTCGAGGACGTCGACGAGCACGTAATCGGCGAGGTAGGGAATGGCGACCCGCGCGACGCTGCGCAGCGTGGCCTCGTAATCGAGCGAGGCGGCCAGCACGCGGCTGGCCTCCGCCAGGAACGAGGCGCGGCGGCCGATCTCCTCGGCGTGGGCGCGCGCGACCTCGGCGCGTCCTCGATCGACCCGATCGTCCTCGAGCCGGCGGCGGTCGGTGACGTCGCGCACGACGGCGGTGATCAGCCGCCCGCCGTCGGTGACGAGCGGGCTCACGCTGATCTCGGCGAGGAAGCGGCTGCCGTCACGGCGCAGGCCGTACACGTCGCGCTGCACGTCACGCGCCGCACGAACGTCATCCGGCAGCACCAGCGTCGAGGGCCGGCCGAGGAGCTGGCTGCGGGCGTAGCCGAACAGCCGCTCGGCGCGCTCGTTCACGAGCCGGATGACGCCGGTGCCGTCGACGAGCAGAATCGCGTCCGGCGCGCCGTCGAGCATGGCGCTGGCCGCGCTGAGGCCGAGCGCCTTCGGCACGAGCGGCGGCAGCACCAGGGCCACCGCCACCGAGGCGAGCGCGGTCGCCACCTTGAGCAGCGTCGCCAGCCAGGCGCTGGGCTGCCAGACGGACCAGACGGCGGCCAGGTGGGTCGCGCCGTCGGCGATGATGAACACGGCGAAGGCCACGAATACGCGGGCATAGGGCAGCCCGGTCGGCCGGCGTGCGAAGTGGATGAGGGCGAAGGCGATCGCCGCGCAGGCGAGTCCGATCGAGAGATCGGTCACGAGGTCCAGGACCACGAGCTGCCGCATACCTACCTACCTCGGAGATGGAAAAAGTATACGATGGGAGCCCGTGATCGACGTGAACGGCCGCCGGTACGCCCTTCCGCGCAACCCCGTCGTCGTCGTGTGCGTGGACGGCTGCGAGCCCGCCTACCTCGACCGCGCCGTGGAGAGCGGCGCGATGCCGTGGCTCGGCGCGGCGCGGGCCCGGGGCACCTCGCTCGTCGGCGACTGCGTGATGCCGTCCTTCACGAACCCCAACAACCTCTCGATCGTGACCGGCGCGCCGCCGTCGGTGCACGGCATCTCGGGCAACTACTTCTGGGATCCGCAGGCGGGCGTCGAGGTCATGATGAACGATCCGAAGTATCTGCGGGCCGAGACGATCCTGGCGCGCCTGGCCGGCGCCGGCGCGACGGTGGCGGTGGTGACGGCCAAGGACAAGCTACGACGCCTGCTCGGTCACCAGATGAAGGGCATCTGCTTCTCGTCCGAGAAGGCCAACGAGACCACCCAGGCGGAGCACGGCATCGCCGACGCGCTGGCGTTCGTGGGCCGGCCGCTGCCGTCCGTCTACAGCGCCGATCTCAGCGAGTTCGTCTTCGCGGCGGGCGTCCGGCTCATGGAGACGCGGCGACCCGACGTCATGTACCTGTCGACCACCGACTACGTCCAGCACAAGCACGCGCCGGGCACGCCGGCCGCCGATGCCTTCTACCGGATGATGGACGGCTACCTCGCGCGGCTCGACGGCCTCGGCGCGACAATCGCGCTCACCGCGGACCACGGCATGAACGCCAAGACCGACGCGGCGGGACGGCCTCAGGTCGTCTATCTTCAAGATGTGCTCGACGCGTGGCTGGGCGCGGGCCGGGCGCGCGTGATCCTGCCGATCACCGATCCCTACGTCGTCCACCACGGCGCGCTCGGCTCGTTCGCCACCGTCTACCTGCCGGAAGGCGCGCGCGTCGAGGACGCCATCGAGCGGCTCGCGCGACTGCCGGGGATGGAGGCGGTGCTCGACCGCAAGGAGGCGTGCCGGCGCTTCGAGCTGCCCGACGATCGGATCGGCGACGTGGTCGTGGTCAGCGGGCGCCACACTGTCGTCGGCACCTCGGCCGCGCGCCACGATCTCTCGGGCCTGGACGCGCCGCTGCGCTCGCACGGCGGGCTGTCCGAGCAGCGCGTGCCGGTCGTGCTCAATCGCCCCACGCGCCTGCCGCCGGGCGCGCGCGTCCGTAACTTCGACGCCTTCGACCTCGCGCTGAACCGGGTCGCGTGAGCGGGCGCGTCCGGGCGGCGTGAGCCGCCAGAACACCGCGCGCGTCGCGATCGTCGGCGGCGGCATTCTCGGGTGCGCGGCGGCCTACCATCTCGCGCGGGCCGGCGTCGGCGACGTGCTCGTGCTCGAGCGCGATGAGCTGAACGCGGCGACCACCAGCCAGGCCGCGGGACTCATCGGGCAGCTGCGGACCTCCGCCGTGAAGTCCGCCATCGTGGGCCAGACGCTGGCCGACATCGCCACGCTCGAGGCCGACGGCCTCGTCTCCGGATTCAAACGCACAGGCTCGCTGCGGCTGGCGCTGACGCCCGAGCGCGAGGCCGAAACCCGCGCGCAGGTCGCCGCGGCACGGCGCTTCGGCGTCGACGCCACCCTCGTCGGCGCCGACGACGCGAGACGCCTGGCTCCGGGGCTCGAGGTGCCGAAGGACCATCCGGCCGCGTGGATGCCGAACGACGGCTACGCCGAGCCGTACACGCTCGCGACGGCGTACGCCACGGCGGCGCGCCGCGGCGGTGTGACGTTCGCCACCGGCCGTGAGGTGCTCGGCGTCCGCGTCGCCGCGGGCCGCGCGCGCGGCGTGACGACGGGCGGCGGCGAGGTGGACGCCGACGCCGTGGTGATCGCCGCCGGGGCGTGGTCGGGCGTGATCGCGGCGCGGGCGGGGACGGCGGTGCCCGCGTTCCCCGTCCGCCACCAGGCGTGGGTGACAGCGCCGATGGACTGGCTCACGCCCACATTTCCCGTCGTCCGCGTGCCCGACCGCCTTGCGTACCTGCGACCCGAGGTCGGCGGGTTGATGCTCGGCTTCTTCGAGACGACACCGCTCGGCGTCGACGTGGCCGCGCGCGCCGATTTCGCGGTGGCGGCCACGCCGCGTGATCGCGACGTGCTCACTGCTCACGCTCCCGGCCTGATGGAGGTCATCCCCGGGCTCGGTGAGGCGCCCGTCGTCGGCGGCACGGCCGGGGTGCCGACGTACACGCCCGACGGCCATTTCGTCGTCGGCGCGCTGCCCGGCGTCGCGGGACTCTTCGTCGCGACGGGCTGCTGCGCCCACGGCATCGCCGGCGCCGGTGGCGTCGGCCGCGCACTGGCCGAGGCGGTGACGGGCGAGGCCGCGACGCTCGATCCCGGGCCGATGGCGCCGGGCCGCTTCGGCGCGCAGGCTTGGGACGCCTTGTGGGTTCGTGTAGCCTGCGAGGAGACGTACGCTCGCTACTACGAACTCGTGAGGCGCTGAATGGCTGATCGTGAGTGGATCCTGCTGAATCCTGGCCCGGCCAACACCACGCCCACCGTGCGCGCGGCGCTGGTGATGCCGGATCTCTGCCATCGCGAGCCGGAGTACTTCGACATGATGCGCCGCTGCCGCGCCGAGGTCACGCGACTGGCCGGCTGCGGCACCGACTGGACCACCGTGCTGTTCACGGGCTCGGGCACCGCCGCCGTCGAGGCCACCATCTGCTCCGCGGTGCCCGCCGATCGCGCGCTACTCGTCGTGGACAACGGCGTGTACGGCGACCGCATGCTGAAGATCGCGCGCGCCCACGGCATCCCCGCCCACGCAGTCCGCTCGGACATCTTCACGCCGGCGCGGCCGGACGAGGTGGAGGCGGCGCTGGCGGCCCACCCGGACGTCAGCCACGTCGCGCTGGTCCACCACGAGACCACCACGGGCCTGCTCAACCCGGTCGCCGAGATCGCGCGCGTCGCGCAGCGCCGCGGCCGCCGACTGATCGTGGATGCGATGTCGAGCCTCTTCGGCGAATCGCTCGACGTCTGTCAGGAGCCGCTCGACTTCGTCACGGCCAGCGCCAACAAGTGCCTGCAGGGCGTGCCCGGCGTCTCCTTCGTGCTGGCGCGCCGCTCGGCGCTCGAGGCGCTGCGCGGGCGGGCGCCGCGCTCCGTCTATCTCGACCTGCACTCGCACTTCGCGACGCAGGAGCAAGACAACACGCCGTTCACGCCGGCCGTGCAGGTGCTGCACGCGATGGAGCAGGCGCTCGCGGAACTGGCCCAGGAGGGACTCTCGCGGCGGGTCGCGCGCTACGCCGAGAACGCCCGCGTCCTGCGCGACGGGCTCGGCCGGCTCGGGCTCGAGATCCTCGTGGCCCCCGAGGGACGCTCGAACATTCTCACCACGTTCCGCCTGCCGTCCGGCGTCGCGTACGATGCGCTGCACGACGCGCTCAAGCGGCGCGGCTACATCATCTACGCGGGGCAGGGCGATCTGCGCACCTACGCCTTCCGCGTCGCCAACATGGGAACGCTCACGCCGCGCGAGATGATCGGGGTGGTGCGGGCGTTCGCCGCCGCGTTCGCCGAGCTGGGCCTTCCCGCGCGTGCGGTGTGACGATGCTCGTTGGCCGGACATGGGGGGCCTCGACATAGCCCACCACATCGAGGCGCGCCACGGGTCCCTCGGGGCGCGACGAGCGTTGGGGGGTATGGGGGGCCATTTCGGGGCCCCATGCACGAGGCGCGATATCGAGGCGCGCCACGGGTGCCCCGGGGCGCGACGAGCGTTGGGGGGTGTGGGGGGGCCATTTCGGGGCCCCCCACCTTCGATGACCGGAGGCGCGCTGGCCCTCGTGCTGGCGGCGGCGGTGCTGCACGCGGGCTGGAACGCGCTCGCCAAGCGCGGGACCGATCCGCTCGCGTTCCTCGCCCTCTGCTCGTGCGTCGCCGCGCCGCTCTTGCTGCCGCTCGCCGCCCCCATGCTCTGGCACGAGGGGCTGCCGGCGCGCGCGCTCCCGTTCGTGCTGGGTACGATCGCGCTGCACGTCGTGTATTTCGTGGCGCTCGGGCGCGCGTACTCGACCGGCGCCTACTCGATCGTCTATCCGATCGCGCGCGGCCTCGGTGTGGCGCTGGTCCCCGCGGGCGCCTACGTGCTGCTCGACGAGCGGCTCTCACCGATCGGCATCGCCGGCATCGCGTTCGTGGTCGCCGGCGTCCTGACGCTGCACCAGGTCGGGCACCGCCACGCGATCGCGACGGGTGCGCCGCTCGGCGCGGCCACGCTCTGGGCGGTGGTGACCGGGCTCAGCATCGCGTCCTACTCGCTGCTCGACAAGGCGGGTGTGGCCCGGCTGCACCCGGTGCCGTACATGCTGCTCATGGAGGCCGGCTGCGGGCTCGTGCTGTTCCCGGCCACGCTGCTGACGCGGCCGGCGGCGATGCGGCGCGAGTGGTCGAAGAACTGGCGGACGATCCTCGCGGTGGGCGCCATGAGCGCCGCCGGCTACACGCTGGTGCTGCTCGCGTTCCGGATCTCGAAGGCGGGTTACGTCGTCGCCGCGCGCGAGCTGTCGATCGTGCTCTCCGCGCTCATCGGCACGCTCTGGATGGGTGAGGGCCGCGTCGGCCCGCGACTGGCGGCGGCGACGATCGTGTTGGCCGGCGTCGCCTGCGTCGCGCTGGCGCGGTGATCTGCTCCCAGTGGAGTTTCGGAACACAGACTCGCGCTAGCCCATTTACAGGCTCGCCTCATCGGTCGAACCGCTTCGGCTCGCACCGCCATGCGGCAAGCGCTTCAGCTCGTAACGCCAGGCCGACCGGATGATCTCCGCGAGATCCTGGCGCTCCGGGCGCCAGCCGAGCTCGCGCGTGATGCGGCCGGTGGCCGCGACGAGCGTGGCGGGATCGCCGGGACGCCGCGGGCCCACGTGCGCGGCGATACGCCGGCCGGTGACGGCGGCGGCCGTGTCGACGACCTCGCGCACGGTGTAGCCCTCGCCGCCACAGCCGAGGTTGTAGACGGCCGTCGGCGCGCCGGCGGCCAGCGCGTCGAGTGCGCGCACGTGCGCGGCCGCCAGGTCGAGCACGTGCACGTAGTCGCGCACGCACGTCCCGTCGCGCGTCGGATAGTCGTCGCCGTAGATCGTCACGCCGTCGCGGCGGCCGGCGGCCGCCTGCAGCACGATCGGGATCAGGTGCGTCTCCGGCTCGTGTCGCTCGCCGTACCGCGCGCTCGCGCCGGCGGCATTGAAATAGCGCAGACTCACGCCGCGCAGCCCGAAGGCACGGCTGTGCCAGGCGATCGCGCGCTCGAGGGCCAGCTTCGTCTCCCCGTACGGGTTGGTCGGCGCGGGCGGGTCGTCCTCGTCGATCGGCTGCTTGCCCGGCTCGCCGTAGACGGCGGCGCTCGAGGAGAACACGAGCAGGCCCACCCCCGCCGCGCGCATCGCGTCGAGCAGCGTCAGGCCGCCCACGACGTTGGCGCGATAGTAGCGCGCGGGATCGCTCATCGACTCGGCGACGAGCGACAGGCCGGCCAGGTGGACGACGCCCTCGATCCGGTGCTCGCGCAGCTCGCCGCCCAGTGTAGCGGCGTCGAGCACGTCGGCGAGCACGAGCGGCACACCATCGGGGACCGCGTCGCGGTGACCGCCGACGAGGCTGTCGTAGACGACGACCGTGTGCCCGCGCGCCAGCAGCGCCTCGGTGACCACGCTGCCGATGTAGCCGGCGCCTCCGGTCACGAGCACTCTCATGCGCTCACTCGCGACGCGTTGCGAGGATGGTCGCAATGCGCCGGGCGAGCGGCGCCGTCTCGAGGGCCTCGAGCGCGACGGGCAGGGCGATCGACCAGTTCGGCCGCTCGAGCGAGGTGCCGGGGACGTTCGGACGCTCGCGCACGGCGAGCGCGTCGTCGAGCGTCGCGGTGACGAGTAGCGACGGGGCCTCGGCCAGCCGCGCGTGCACGGCCTCGATCACGTCGGTCACCGCCGCGTCGGGCCCGAGGCCGCTCAGCTCGGCGAGCCGGGCGCGCGTCTCGTCGAGCGCGGCGCCGTCGCCGACGAGCCCCAGCGCTCGCTGCTCGGTCAGGTCCGCGCCCGTCCAGAGCCCGGCGATCGTCGGCAGATCGTGCGTCGTCACCGCCGCCATCGCCAGCGGCGGATAGCGCGCGGGCGGGCGCTCCTCGAACCACGCCACCCGGTACGAGAGGACGCCGTGCGCGGCAAGCTCCTCGCGCACGCCGGCCTCGACCGTGCCGAGATCCTCGCCGACCACCGTCGCGCCCGCGCGCTGACTCTCCAGCGCGACGATGGCCAGCAATTCCTGGGCGGGATAGCGCACATAGCCGCCCTCGGCCGGCGGCAGCCCGTGGGGGATCCAGAAGAGGCGGAAGAGTCCCATGACGTGGTCGATGCGCAGGCCGCCGCCGTGGCGGAGCGAGGCGCGGATCGTCTCGATGAACGGCTCGTAACCGAGCGCGCGCAGGCGGTGTGGGACGAACGGCGGAAGTCCCCAGTCCTGGCCGCGGGGCACGAAGCGATCGGGCGGGGCGCCGACCGAGGCGCCGGTGGCCAGCGCGTCCTGCCAGGCCCAGGCGTCGGCCCCGTCGGGGTCAACGCCGATCGGCAGGTCCTGCATGATTCCGACCTCGGCTGCGGCGGCGTCGAACTGCCGCTCGAGGAGCCACTGCAGCCACTGGTGAAAGCGCACGCGCGCGGCGTGCGTCTCCGCGAAGCGCGCGACATCCGGCAAGCCGGGGCGGCGGTGCTCTGATGGCCACGTATGCCAGCCGCCGCCGTGGCGCTCGGCCAGCACGCAAAAGATCGCAAAGTCCCGGAGGCTTGCACCGCGTTCTTCAATCCAACGCTCGAAGTCCGCGCCCGCCGCCGTGCCCTTCGCCCACAGCCGCTCGAGCGCCTCCATCTTGAGGTCGAATATCCGCGCGCGGTCGATCACGCGCTCGGCGCCGAGGGCGCGGCCCAGGGCCGCCAGTCGCTCGAGCTCGCCACCGAGCGTCGCGGCCCCCGGCACCTCCTCGATCCGGAGATAGAGTGGGTTCACGAAGCGGCGGCTCGAGGGGTAATAGGGGCTCGACTGCTGCGTGCGAAGCGGCAGCGGCGCGGAGAGTGGATTTATCAAGATCGTGCTCGCGCCCAGGCCGGCGGCCCAGCGGCCGAGCACTCTCAGGTCGGAGAGGTCGCCGATGCCCCAGGAGTGCGACGAGCGCGTCGCATAGAGCTGCGCCGCCCAGCCCCAGCCCCGACGCGACGGCACCGGACAGCGGCCCGGACTCACGATCAGCCGGATCGGCGGGCCGTCGTCGTCGGGGCGAAGCTCGTGATAGCCCGGCGGGATGTCGACAGGAAGCGTGCCGTCGAAGTCGAGCGCGGCGCCGTCCTCCAGCACGAGTCGCGCGCGCGCGGGCACCTCGATTCGCTCGCCGGCGCGCCGCACGATGACCGGCGGGAGCGGCGGCGCCTCACCCTCGGCGCCCATCGCACGCAGGAGCGCCTCACGCGTGGCGGGCGTCGGCTCACGCCATTCCCCGAAGGCGTCGTGATAGCCGTCCGCGATGCCCCAGGCGTCTGTCATTTGTAGGTTGGGGGCCCCGACATGGCCCGCCATTTGTAAGTGGGGGGCCCCGAAATGGCCCCCCACACCCCCCCGCGCTCGTCGCGTCCCGGCGGAGCCGTGACGCGCCTCGATAGCGGGCAGCGCTCAGCCGTGACGCGCCTCGATAGCCCCCCGCGCTCGTCGCGTCCCGGCGGAGCCGTGACGCGCCTCGATAGCCGGCAGCGCTCAGCCGTGACGCGCCTCGATAGCCCCCCGCGCTCGTCGCGTCCCGTTTTGGGCATCGCGTTCAGCATACGCGGCTGGCCACTATGGGCGCTTCTTCGCGCGGGTGACGCGGGGGCGCTTGAGGCCGTCGAGTATGGCCGTGAGGTCGGCGCCCGGCGAGGTGCGCAGCGGTGCCCAGAGGTCGCCGACGCGCCGCACGCGTGCGGGCAGCGTCGTCAGCGTGAAGTCGCGATGGTCGATGCCCGCGTGGACCTCGCGCCAGGTCAGCGGCGTGGAGGCGCCCGCGAAGTCCGAGCCGCGCGCGCTGTACGCCGTCGCCAGTGTCTTGCCGCGGAAGTTCTGCATGTAGTCGATGTAAACGCGCCGGCCGCGCGCGTCCACGGCGCGCTCGACCGTGGCCACGCGCGGGTGCCGGTCGGCCACCAGCGTGGCCACGATCTCGCAGAAGATCCGTCCCGTCTCGTACGAGGTCCGTGGCGGCAGCGGGATGTAGACGTGCATGCCGGTGGCGCCCGACGTCTTCGGGACGGATGGCGTGCCGATGCGCTCCAGCTCGTCGTGGATGACGCGCGCGACGTCGACCACCGTCGCGAACGGCACCCCGGGCATCGGATCGAGATCGAGCACGACATGATCGGCGTCGTCCAGCGAGCCGACGCGCGAGAACCACGGGTCCTGCGAGATCGCGGCGATCTGCGCCATATAGAGGAGGGTGATCAGCGAGCCGCCGATGAGCCGGCTCGGCACCTCGGTGTCGACCGGCAGCGTCTGCACGCGCACGCCCGGCGGCGCATCGGCGGGAGCGCGCTGCTGGTAGAACGCCTTGCCGCGGATGCCGTCGGGAAAGCGCCGCATGACGAGCGGCCGGTCGGCGACCGCGGGCAGGAGCAACGGCGCCACCCAGGCGTAATACCGGAGCAGCGCACCCTTGGTGACGCCAAGGCCGGGCCAGAACACCTTGTCGAGGTGGCTCACCGCGAGCGCGCCGTCGCCGGGCAGGTCCACCACGGCTTCGCCGCCGCGCGTCTCGACCTCCGCGAGCGTCGCGATTAGACGCCCGGTGGCGCCCCCCGCCCGCGGCCACGGCTCGATCTCGCGGCGCTTGCGCGCGGTCTTTGCCGTTGGGTTTGGGGGGCCCTTTCGAGGCCCCCCATCTTCAAGAGCGCCATGTCGGGATTCCCCATGTTCAGGAGCGTCAGATCCCGTCGTCTCCCTTCGAACGCGTTTGACGTCCACGTCATCCCGGAGCCCGAGATATTTGGGATGTCTCATGATCCCGTCCGCCGTCCACTCGGTGAACCCGACTTCGACCACGAGCTCCGGACGCGTCCAGTGCGGACGCTCATTGGCGACCGGGCGCGTGGCGAACGGACACGTGGTCGTTTCCAGCGGACGCAAGAGGGCGGCCAGGCGCGCCAGCTCCCGCTCCGAGAACCCCGTACCGGTGTGGCCGACGCAGACGAGCGCGCCGCCCTCCCAGACGCCGAGCAACAGTGCGCCGAAGTGCGCGCGACTTCCGCGGCCTTCCGTGAAGCCGCCGACCACGCATTCCTGACGGCGCAGGACCTTGATCTTGCGCCACGCGGGGCTGCGCCGCCCCGTCATGTAGGGCGAGTCGAGCTCCTTGGCGACGAGGCCCTCCCAGCCTCGCGCGAGCACCTCGTGGTAAAGCGCGCGCCCGTCGCCGGGGCTGAACTCCGAGAGTCGGAGCAGCGTCGTGCCCGTGTTGCCGAAGATGCGCTCGAGGCGCGCGCGGCGTGCGGTGAGCGGTAGGGCCCGCACGTCCGTCTCGCCGTCACGCAGGACGTCGAAGGCCACGAAGGCGACGGGCTCGGTGCCGACGCGGCCGCCGATGTCGCGCTCGGACGTCAGGTGGATGCGACCCTGCAGCCGCTGAAAGCCGGCGGGCTCGCCGTGCTGGTCGAGGGCGACGATCTCGCCGTCGAGCAGGACGTCGGCCTTGAGCTTGCGGGCGAAGCTCGCCAGCGCGCGCACGATCTCGGGGAACTGTCCCGTCTTGTCGTTGCCGAGTCGCGACCAGAGCCGCACGGCGCCCGGACCGCCGCCGGCCCGCACCATCGCGAGCGCCCGGATGCCGTCGTACTTGGGCTCGTAGGCAAAGCGCGGATCGACCAACGGGGCGGCGTCCAGCGAGGCGAGCATCGGACGGGGGACTGACTGTGGCATCGGCGTTGCTGTCAGTGTAAGCATGCCTGAGCTACCCGATCCCCCGGAGACGCAGCCCACCGAGCGGGTGCACCAGTTCACGGTGAACCGCGGGATGACGCCCGTGCTGGTCATCGAAACAACATCCTGGTACCTGGGGCTGCTCCAGGCGGCGCTCGCCCGCGTGGCCCTCGAAGGCCAGAACTGACCGGCAAGAACTGCCCGGCAAAATTCTTGCTCATGTGGCCCTTCGGAGGTGAAAGCCTATGAAGGCGACCGACCTACTCAAGAAGCAGCACAAGAGCGTGAAGGCTCTCTTCAAGAAGGTGGACAAGACCGAGGACGGCCGCCAGCGCCGTCAGTTGATGGACCAGATTGCCAACGAGTTGAAGATCCACACCAAGATCGAGGAAGAGATCTTCTACCCGGCCGTGCGCGAGATCGGCACCGAGAAGGCCGAGGAGATGATCGACGAGGCGTTCGAGGAGCATCACGTCGTCGACCTCGTGCTCGCGGAGCTGCCGACGGTCGATCCCGAGGACGAGCGGTTCGCCGCGAAGATGACGGTCCTCTCCGAGCTGGTGGAGCACCACGCCGACGAGGAAGAGGAAGAGATGTTCCCGATGTGTGAGAAGAAGCTCGGCCGTGCGCGGCTGGAGGAGCTCGGCCAGCAGATGCAGCGCATGGTCGAAGCCAGTCAGCGCCGAGCGGCGTGATGCGCCGGTCGGCGGCGCTGCTCCTGATCGTGGCGCTGGCGGCCGGCGCCCTCTGGGCCACCGGGGTGGTCACGGTCAAGGTCAATCCGCCGACGACCAATTCCGCGAGCGCCTCGCCGTTCTGGCAGGAAAAGGGCGGCGAGGCGCAGCTTCCCCCGACGCTTCGCATCTGGGTGGATCTCGCGAAGGCGACGCGGCCGGCTGTCGTCAACGTCTCCACGACGCAGAAGGCGAAGGCGCGCGGCCCGCTGTCCGACGAGTTCTTCCGGAGGTTCTTCGAGCGCGGCCCGCGTGATGGCGAGACGCCGCGCGGCCGCCAGAGCCTCGGCTCGGGCGTGATCGCTTCGCCAGACGGCTACATCGTCACCAACGTCCACGTCGTCGCCGACGCCGACGAGATCGTGGTACGGCTGGGCGACCACCGCGAGTACAAGGCGAAGGTCGTCGGGCTCGACCCGCGCACCGACGTCGCGCTGCTGAAGATCGAGGGGAGCAACCTGCCCGCGCTTCCGTTCGGCGACTCCGACCGCCTCGAGGTGGGCGAGCCCGTGATGGCCATCGGCAACCCGTTCGGTCTGGAGCAGACGGTGACCAGCGGCATCGTCAGCGCCAAGGAGCGCTTCATCGGCAGTGGCCCGTACGACGACTTCATCCAGACCGACGCCTCGGTGAACCCTGGCAACTCGGGCGGTCCGCTCGTGGACACGCGGGGCACGCTCGTGGGCATCAACACCGCCATCTTCTCGCAGACGGGCGGCTCCGTCGGTATCGGGTTCGCGATCCCCGTGAACCTCGCCAAGGACGTCCTGCGCCAGCTCAAGGAGAACGGCAAGGTCGTGCGCGGCTACCTGGGCGTCGCCGTCGCGCCGGTGACCCCCGAGGGGGGTCGGGCCGCGAAGCTCGACGCCGCGCGCGGCGCGCTGGTGGCCGAGGTCGTCGCCGGCTCGCCCGCCGCATCGGCCGGGCTGAAGCCCGGCGACGTCATCCTCGGGTTCCAGAACGAGCCGATCCAGAATCCGGTCGACCTCACGCGCCGCGTGGCGGGCACGCCGCCCGGCAGCAAGGTCGCCCTGCGTGTCGCCCGCGGCGGCAACGAGACGACCGTTGAGACGAAGCTCGGGCAGCTGAAGGACACGGCGCCCACGACCAGCGCCCCCGAGCGCTGACCACTTCGCCGGGATTCGCCGGGTCGTCTGCTAGGATCGTTGCGGACCGACATCTCCGAGTGAGGAGGCATCATGACCAGACTCATCGCCGTGTTCGTGGCCTTGCTGTTCGCGCTCGGCGCAGTGTCCGTGCCGATCGTGGACGCCGCCGGCACCACCACCAAGCCGCCCGCGAAGAGCGGCGACGCCCAGCCGGAAACCAAGGGCGGCGCCGGCAAGCCCATGACGAAGAAGCTCGACATCAACAGCGCGTCCAAGGACGACCTCGAGCAGCTGCCCGGCATCGGGGACGCGCTCTCGAAGAAGATCATCGAAAACCGGCCCTACAAGCGGAAGGACGAGCTGGTCTCCAAGAAGGTCCTGCCGCGGGCCACGTACGAGAAGATCAAGGAGCAGGTCATCGCCAAGCAGGAGACGGCGAAGGGCCCGGCCACCGGTCCGACGCCCAGCCCCGCTCCAGCCCGCAAGTAACCCAATGCTCGGGGCGGAGCACGCGCTCCGCCCCGTCGCCCACCCGCCGTACGACGACGACCCACAGGTTTCACAAATCACGCCCACCGGTGTCCCCGGCACGTCAGGAGCCGCCACAAACCAGACACTCGGGGGTGCACGATGGAAGCGAGGCAAGATATCATCCAGGCGACCGAGCAGGAATACGCGAAGCTGCGGACCGCGATCGACGGGCTCGGCGAGGCGCAGATGAGCGAGGTGTGGCTGGGGACGTGGGGCGTGCGGGAGATCATGGCCCACGTCGCCGGCTGGCAGGTCGAGATGCTGCCGGCGCTCGAGCGCCTCGCATGTGGCGAGGAGCCCTATGCCAAGGGGAGCTACGACGACTTCGACCGCTGGAACGCGCGCTTCGTCGACGCCCGGAAGGACGTCGCGACCGACGACGTCCTGCGTGAGGCCGATTGGTCCCATCGCGATTTTGTACGCGCCGCGAGCCGGCTGTCGCCGGAGGACCTCGCGGTCGGCCAGGCCGCGCATGGCCTCGTCGAGGGCGTGGGCGCGGCCCATTACCGCGAGCACGCCGCGCAGATCCTCGACTGGCGAGGACGCGCGGGGCGCTGAGGGCAGGGCGCGCTGAGACCCGTTCCGCTGTACGCCGTCACCACGCTCTTCCTCGAGCGGCAGCACCTGGCGCGGCCCCGGACACGCCCACTCACGGCGGCGGGCCTTCGCCGATTCGTCGAGGACGTGGGCGGCGTGCAGCTCGACTCGATCAATGTGCTCGATCGCGCGCACTATCTGACGGTGTGGAGCCGCTTCGGACCCTACGACCGCGCGCGGCTCGACCGGCTCGTGTATCGTCGCCGCCTGCTCTTTGAATACTGGGCCCATGCGGCCTGCCTGGTGCCGGCGTCGATGCTGCCGTGGTGGCGTCGGGCGATGCTGGACTATCGGGTGCGTCACACCGGTTGGTCCGACTGGCTGCGGCGCAACGCGCGGACGCTGCAACAGGTCAGGGACGCCATCGCGCAGAACGGGCCGATGGCCAATGCCGACTTCGAGGGCCGCCGGGCGCGCGGTGGCGCGGGCTGGTGGAACTGGAAGCCCGTCCAGCACGCGCTGCACTACCTCTGGATGAGCGGCGCGCTGGCCATCCACTCGCGCCGGCATTTCCACAAGCGCTTCGACCTGCTGGAGCGCGCGATGCCCGACGCCCTCGCGGCCGAGGCCGTCTCGGCCGGCGAGTTCCGGCGCTGGCACGTCGAGCGCGCCTTGCACGCAATGGGCGCGGCGACGCTCACCGACCTCGCCGGCTATCTGACGTTTCCGCGCTTCGGGCCCGGCGGCCGGCGCCCGACGCTGGCCGCAATGCGCGCCAGCGGCGAGCTCCGCGAGATCGAGGTGGAGGGCTCGCGCGTCCCCTGGCTGGTGCTGGCGCGCGACCTGCCCGCCCTCGCGCGGGCGGCTCGCCGCCCGGCGCCTTCGCACGGCACCACGCTGCTCTCGCCCTTCGACTCTCTGCTCTGGTATCGCGACCGCGTCGCGCGCTTGTTCGGG
>Ga0209161_10001173_pt1 | contig 21492 bp, 20 predicted proteins | sample GraSoiAngelo_155_FD_186169 | JGI IMG/M metagenome (GOLD analysis project Ga0209161, IMG submission 186169) | Grasslands soil microbial communities from the Angelo Coastal Reserve, California, USA - 14_1009_13_30cm (SPAdes) (version 2) | ecosystem: Environmental > Terrestrial > Soil > Grasslands... | reverse complement strand
GACCATCCGCGCGATGACCTCGCCCAGGTTCGGACCGCCTTTGCCGAAAGGCACGGAGTGCACGCGATGCGCGAACACCATCTCCGCCACCTCGCCGACATGGCTGACGGCGACCTCGTCCGCGCTGTCGTACGCGGCCTTGGCCTGGGCGGCGCGGGCGCACACCAGGTCGGAGCGGTGCCCGTCGACCTCGAGCGCGATCGAGATCTGGGCGATCAAGCGCAGGATCTGGCGCGGCAGGGTGACTTCGGGAAAGGTCGCGATCGCTTCGGCGATCTGCGACCGGACCGACTGCTCCGACTCCGCGTGCTGCTGGTAGAAGAGGTTGGGGTCGTCTTCCCAAACCGCGCGCTTCTCGACGATGGCGACCCGCTGGTCGAGGTCGCGGATGCCCTCCACGTCGACGCACAGACCGAAACGGTCCAGCAGCTGCGGCCGCAGCTCGCCCTCTTCCGGGTTCATCGTCCCGACCAGGATGAAGCGAGACGGGTGCGACACTGACACTCCTTCCCTCTCCACGGTGTTGATCCCCATGGCGGCCGCGTCGAGCAGCACGTCGACGATGTGGTCGTCGAGCAGGTTGACCTCGTCGACGTAGAGGATGTTGCGGTTCGCCTCGGCGAGCACGCCCGGCTCGAATCGCCGCGAGCCTTCTTTCAGTGCAGCCTCGAGGTCGATCGTGCCCACCACGCGGTCCTCAGACGCGTTGATCGGGAGCTCAACCACGCGCATGCGGCGCGTGGTTGACGGGAGCGAGCCCGACGCTGCTCGTTCGCGGCAGTCCAGACACCAATCTTCGGGGTCCTCCGGGTGGCAGCCGAAGTGACAGCCTTCGACCACCTTCTGTTCCGGCAGGAGGCGGGCGAGCGCCCGGACCGCGGTTGACTTTCCTGTGCCCTTTTCGCCCCGGATCAGCACTCCGCCGATGGTCGGGTTGATGGCGTTGAGAACCAGGGCCAGCTTCATCTCATCCTGGCCGACGATCGCCGTGAACGGGTAGGAGTAGCGGTCCAGTGCCATGCTGCGAGGACGATATTACCGGCGGGGGACTGCGCCTACTGACAGGGCGGCGCCTGGTACATCACCAGGGTCGGATCCTTGCCAAAGCTCCAGCCGTAGTAGGCGGCGGCGAGCGCGTAACCGTTCGTTTCCTCAGGCTTCGTCGCGTGGTTGTGGTTGAAGTCGTCGCAGATGGCGGCTTCGGCTTGACCCTCGGTCGGGTTGAGGCCGAGCCCGAGAATGCTGGCGCTCACGCTGGCGTAAAAGCTCCACGCCTGCACGTTGACCTCGCCGCGCCGGCAGAACAGGGGACCCGCGTTGCCGTTGGCGGTCGTCTGGATCGGAGTCGAGCATAGGGCCCCGAATGGTAAGTCCGGCGCCGGCGCCAGCACGCGCGGCGAAACAGGAGTGCCCACCGGCACTCCCGAAGGGGTCGCGGTGCTCGAAGGCGAAGGGGAGGGGCCTGGCGTCAAAGTCGCGGACGTGGCCGGCGAGGGTGTCGGATTCACGGCCACCGGCTGGGATGCGCAGCCGGCCATCAGCACGATCGCGAACGGGACTAGGAGAATTTTCATGGGACCAAGAGCTTGAACGAATGTCCGCGATTATGCGTTACCGGCCGCGTCCGAGCTCCCGTTCCACGGCGGTCGCGATCTCGTCGCGCGACAGGTCATAAAGGCCGTAGTAATGCGCGCCCATGCGCTCGGCCAGGTCGGCGCACGCGTTGATCGCGTAGGTCTGATACATCGGCGCCACGCGAGCCAGGTGCTGCACCGAAGGCAGATGGCTGTAATCGCGCGCGGAGTCGATGACCAGCGCGTCGATGTCCTCCGCGTCGATGAGAGCCGCCACCTTCTGCGCCTCCACGAGCGGCTCCTCTTTGAACATCGAGATGTTGCCGCGACCGTCGCTGATCAGGACCAGCAGCGGGCGGATGGTCGGGTCGCGCAGCAGCTCCGTCTTCACGACCTTGTAGCCGGCCATCAGCCCATGCGTCAGCGGCGTCGTGCCGCCGACCGAGAGCCTCTCCAGGCGGCGCCGCGCCAGCGACACGCTCGAGGTCGGCCGCAGCACGACCTCCGCGGTGCGGTTCTTGAAGATGACGACCGCGACCCGGTCCCGGCGAACGTATGCGTCCTGGAGCAGCGAAAGGATGGCGCCCTTCGTCGCGGCCATCCGCTGCTCCGCGTCCATCGAAGCCGAGGCGTCGACCACGAACACGATCAGGTTGCCGACCTTGCGTTCGCGCACCTTCTGCCGCAGGTCGCGTCGCTCGAGCATCAAGCGCTCCCCGTGGCGCCGGCCCCTCTCCACCTGGAGGGGCGCCGCCGCGCGAACGGTGGCATCGATCGCGAGGTCGTTGACCTTTTCCTTTGGCGCGGCGCGCACGTAGCGGCCGCGGCGGTCCGGCGTTTGGCTCGCCGCGCGCTTGCCGCCTTGCTTGCGCACTCGTCGCTGCCGCGGCAGGTCGATGCGCCGCAGGTTGAAAGTTTGTAACGCCTCCGGTGCCGATTCGTGGCCGCTCGAGCCGCCCGTCGTGACGCCGGTGTCGGCGCCCGCCGACTGCTGGCCGGTGTCCGACGAGCTCGCGCTCTGCTCCGCCGTGGCCTCCGAAGACGCCTCGCTCTCCGAGCCCTGGGGGTCGCCCGTCTCGGAGTCCGAGGGCTGCGAGCCCTCCTGCTCCTCCCCGCGCTCCGGCGAGCTTGTCTCGTCCTGGTCGCGACGCAGAGGCTGGCGGGCACGGTGGGCGAGGGCGAGGGTTGCCGCGTCGTAGATGTCCTCGCGGCTTGGCGTGCCGTGCCGGCGATAGGCGGCCAGGGCCCGCGCCGCGTGGTCGATGACGACGTCGGCGCGGTGGCCCAGCACCTCCGCCTCGACGCAGATCGAGGAGATCAGCCGGGCGTGGCCGGCGGTGATGCGGACCTCTTTCACCCGGCCGATGGCTTCGGCCAGCGCGCGCGAGAGGTTGCCGTCCGCGGCGGCAAACTCGTTCGTGAACTCGTGGTCTCCACGGTTGAAGGCCGCGTCGCGCTCGGCGATCAGGACGCGCTCGTCAGGATCGCGAATCCCCTCCACGTCGACGCACAGTCCGAAGCGGTCGAGCAGCTGCGGCCGGAGCTCGCCCTCTTCGGGGTTCATGGTCCCGACGAGGATGAAACGCGAGGGATGGCTGTAGGAGACGCCTTCCCGCTCGATGACGTTGACGCCCATCGCCGCGGCGTCGAGCAGCACGTCGACCAGATGGTCGTCGAGGAGGTTCACCTCGTCGACGTAGAGGATGTTTCGGTTGGCTTCGGCCAGCACGCCGGGCTCGAAGCGGCGGGTCCCCGTGCGGAGGGCCGCCTCGATGTCGATGGTGCCTACGACCCGGTCTTCCGAGGCGTTGATCGGCAGCTCGACCACCCGCATCCGCCGTTTGTGATGCGGGAGGGTGCCGGCCGCCTTGAGCTTGGCCCGGCAGTCGGCGCAAAGGGCGTCGGGGTCTGTCGGGTCACAACCGAAGTGGCAGCCCTCGACCACATCGTGTTCGGGCAGCAGCCTGGCCAGGGCGCGCACGGCGGTCGATTTCCCCGTCCCCTTTTCGCCGCGGATCAGCACGCCGCCGATGGTGGGGACGATCGCGTTCAGGATCAGGGCCAGCTTCATCGATTCCTGGCCCACGATCGCCGTGAAGGGGTAAGAGTGCCGGTCGAGCGTGACGTTCACTGTCCCAAGATTAGGGGCTCGTATCTCCCCACCCGCGCCTTCGGCGCGACCTCCCCACGTGGTGGGGAGGTGAAGCTAGGTCTGGGTCGGGATCAGCTCCTTCACCATCTCCTGCTCCTGCAGCAGCTCCTGGGTCGTGATCCGGATCCGCTTCCAGCCGTCGTCGTCGTGCTGGAGGTCGGGGACGACCTCCCAGCGATCGCCGTCGGACCGCACCGGGTACCCGAACTGCAGCCCCTCAGGCACGCTGTATTCGCCGTGGCTGACCACGGCGAGCGAGTGCCAGTCGCCCCACGGCGTCGGCGTGAGGATGCTGATGACCGAGTCGATCACGGCGTTCGCAGCCGAGGCCGCCGACGAAGCGCCGCGGGCCTCGATCACCGCCGCGCCCCGCTTCTGGATCGTCTCGACGAACTTGCCCTTGAGCCACCCGTGGTCCGTGATGACCTCGAACACGGGCAAGCCTGCGATGCGGGCGTTGCGTGCGTCCGGGTATTGCGTCGTCGAGTGGTTTCCCCACACGGCGAGGTTGGAGATCGCACCCACCGGAACCTTCGCCTTCTTCGCCAGCTGGGTCCGTCCCCGGTTTTCGTCCAGCCGGGTCATGGCAAACCAGCGCTCGGCCGGGATCTCGGGAGCGTTCATGCGGGCGATGTAGCAGTTGGTGTTGCAGGGGTTGCCCACGACCAGGATCCGCACGTCGTTGGATGCGGTCTTCGCGATCGCCTTGCCCTGTGGGCCGAAGATGCTGCCGTTCACCGAGAGCAGGTCCGCACGCTCCATGCCCTGCTTGCGCGGGGCGGCTCCCACCAGCAGCGCCCAGTTCGCGCCTTCGAAAGCCTCCTCAGCCTTGTGGGTGAGGACCATGTCAAGCAGCAGTGGGAACGCGCAATCGTCCAGCTCCATGGCGACGCCTTCGAGGGCTTTCATCGCCGGCTCGATCTCGAGCATGCGCAGGACGATCGGCTGGTCGGGGCCGAACATCTGGCCGGACGCGATGCGGAAGAGCAGCGCGTAGCCGATCTGCCCAGCGGCGCCGGTGACCGTGACCTGGATCGGCACCCGCCCCCCGCTCATCAGGGGAAATGCTAGCTATGCGGCGCCGATTCCGCCCCGCTGGCGCCGCCGGTGCGTTTGCCGGAGCGGAATTCCGCCCCGTTGGCCCCGCCGGAGCCCCTGCGGCTTGTTACGTCAGCCTCCGCCGCAGGAGGGCTGGTCGCTTGCTGCCAGGGCGTGGATCAGGCCGGCAAGTGTGTGATGGGGGCGACGGCGAAGATCGCGACTGTGACGATTCCTGAGACGACAAGTAGGACCCCTCGTAGGACACGCCGCCCCATGCAGTTGAAACGCTGCGGCCAGTCGAATCGTTACCGGAAGCCTTCCCCTTCCGGTTCGAACAGCTCGTCCTCGGCCAGCCGGCGTGCGAAGCACAGGAAACCGGTGTGGGCGACCATCCGGTGCGACGGCCGCATGCTGCGGCCCCTCACCGTCCATCCGCGCTGCAAAAGCTCGAAGGCCTCGAGCATTCCGAATCCGCGAACATCGCGCAGGCAGTCGAAGAAGCGCTGGACCTGGCTGACGTTCGGGCAGTGGGCGAAGACGATCCCACCCGGCCGGAGCGCCGCCTTGGCCGCGGGCACGGCCTGCCAGGGTTCGGCTAGATCGAGAAGGACGCGGTCCATGCCGGTCTCCTCGACACCGAGATAGACGTCCCCCAGCTTCAGCGTCAGGTTGGGCGGAAGCGATCCGAGCGTCTCCACGATCCCGCGCTTGGCAGCTTCGAGAAACTCCTCCCGGGCCTCGTAGCTGACAACCAGCCCCTGCTCCCCCACCGCCCGGAGCGCGGCCAGCGTGAGGGCCCCGGTCCCGGTTCCGGCCTCGAGCACCCGCGCCCCGGGGTGAAGGTCTGCCCCCACCAGGATGGCACCCAGGTCCTTGGGGTAGATCGGCTGTGCCTGCCGCCGCCGCCCAGTGACCTGCTCGGCGAACGTCGGCCGCACGGCAAGCAATTTCGCACCGAGCTGGGTGACGACCACGATGCCCTCCGGCCGCCCGATCACGTCGTCGTGCTCGATGAGCCCCGAGTGGATCGAGTGGCGCTCACCAGATCGCAGGCGCACGCGGTGCCGCCTACCCACCTTGTCGATGAGGACTATGAGCTCGCCATCCTTGAATGGCTCTTGAGTCCCCCCACCCCCTCCGTGCCCCGCAGGGGCGCGGCCCCCGGCGAGCGGGGAGGTGTCTTCATCCACCGGGCTTGCGGGCGCGGATCAGGGCGTGCCAGTACGCGTGCCACAGCTTCCCTTCGCGCCACTCCGGATGCAGCTGCGTCCGCGCCTCGCCGGATGACGCGTCGATGACCTGGGCGAGCTCCGCCGCCAGTTCAGCGGCGACCGCCATGTTGTTCATCCACTCCTCGTAGTTCCAGTCGAGCTCGCGTACCTCGGCCATCCCGACCTCGAAGCCTGCAGCCTCCAGCCTGGCCACCCACTCGTCGACCGTGAGCGACAGGACGTGCGATGGGTCGCGGCGCATCTCGACCTCATGCAGCACGTCACGCGCGGGCAGCGGCGGCGCGCAGTCCACGAAAGCCGCGTCGCGGTCGGGCTTCAGGACGCGGTAGGCCTCGGCCAGGAAGCGATCGATGTCAGGAAAGTGATGAGGCGCCGCGCGGACGACGTAAAGGTCGAACGTGTCGTCCTGGAACGGAAGGTGCGAGGCGTCCCCGATCACCCAATCCGTGTTGACGACGTCGCGTTCGGCGGCGACGCGGCGGGCCTCGTCCAGCATCTCCCGAGTCACGTCGAGACCGATCACCCGGCGGACGTACGGCGCGAGAGCGAACGCGGTGTTGCCCGTGCCAGTGGCCACGTCGAGCGCGAGGTCGCCGCGCTTCGGACGCGCCAGGTCGAGCACCTCCTGCAGCCGCACCGAGGAGGTGTGGAACGTCGACTTCGAATAGTTGGCGGCGACCCGCGAGAAGCTGTCCCTGACGTCCGGCATCGCCGTGGAGTCTAGGGGCGGAAGTAGTCGTACACCAGTTTGCCGCCGATCACGAACAGCGCCAGGCCGGCCACCGGCTTCAACCAGGCGAATCGGTCGATCACCTGCGAGCCGAGCAGCGTGAATCCGAAGAGACATAGCGCCGCCAGGAGCACTCCACCCGCCAGGATCGGCAGGCGGTTCTGCGGTGGCACCGTGCTCGCGACCGATGAGATTGCGAGCGCGTTGTCGAGCTGCAGCGCGATGTCAGTGAACGCGATCGCAGCAATCGAAAAAAGAATGGTCCTGGTCATGAAAGCCTCCACTCGAAACCAGTCCGAGTAGAAGTCTCGCCGCGGACCGTGTCCGCCGCCGTCCCGGGCTCTGGCGCCGTCTTGACGGGACCGGCGGGAGTGGCTACTCCCCCCTACGAATCACCACCGAGTATATGTTTTGGCCGATGACCAAAGCGACCGCGAGGTGGTCCGGCACCAAAGTCCTGTTTGAGGTCGAGTCAGGATCTGGCCACAAGGTCCAGGTCGACGAGGCGCCGACCTTCGGCGATGACGCGGCGATGCGGCCGACCGAGATGCTGCTCGGCGCACTGGGTGGGTGCACCGGCCTCAACGCGGTCCTTCTGCTCAAGAAGTTCAAGCAACCGCTGCGTTCGCTCGAAGTCGAGGTCGAAGGCGAGCGGGACGAGGAGTGGCCGAAGGCGTTCAAGAGCATCGAGCTCACCTTCCACTGCGGGTGGGAGGGCGCAATCGACAAGAAGCTGGTCGAGCAGGCGATCGACTGGGCGTGCAACCGGTACTGCCCGATCCACGCCACCCTTTCCCGAGGCGTCAAGATCGAGCACCGCCGCCAGGACAAACACCAGGCGTAGCCAGGCAACCTCCCCACTCGCTGGGGAGGTCGGCGGCGAGCCGCCGGGTGGGGGCGACCGCCGGCCGACTGACTTTCTCAAGACCAACATAGAATTAAGCGCGTCCCCGCAAGCCCCCTGTTCGTTGGGAGCAAGCCTTGCTCGAGAGCTACGTCCCGATTCTGATCTTCGTCCTCATCATCCTCGGGCTGATCGGAGCCCTGGTCACACTCAGCTTCCTGCTCGGGCCGTCCAAGCCGTTCAAGCGGAAGCTCGCCCCCTACGAGTCGGGCATCATCCCCGACACCCCCGCCGTCCGCCGGCTGTCGGTCCGCTTCTACCTGACGGCGATGCTGTTCATCATCTTCGACGTCGAAGCCGTCTTCTTCTACCCATGGGCGGTCCTGCTCCGGCAGCTGAAGTGGTTCGGTCTTATCGAGATGCTGGTCTTCATCGGCATCCTGCTGATCGCCCTCGCCCACATCTGGAAGAAGGGAGGCCTGGATTGGGAATAGAAGCCCTCGCGGAATCGCTGGGCCAGAACATCCTGACCACCACGCTGGGCAAGCTGGTCGGATGGGGCCGTGGCAACTCGGTGTGGCCGGCCCAGTTCGGCCTCGCGTGCTGCGCAATCGAGATGATCGCGACGGCGACCGCCGGGGTCGACATCGCTCGCTTCGGGTCCGAGGCGTTTCGGGCCTCGCCGCGCCAGTCCGACCTGATGATCGTTTCCGGTCGCGTCTCGCAAAAGATGGCACCGATCCTCCGCACCGTGTACGACCAGATGCCCGAGCCTAAGTGGGTCATCTCGATGGGCGCCTGCGCCTCTACCGGCGGTGTGTTCAACAACTACGCGCTCCTCCAAGGCGTGGACAAGATCGTGCCCGTCGACGTGTACATCCCAGGCTGCCCGCCACGGCCCGAGGATTTGCTCAACGCGCTGATGATCCTGCAAGAGCGGATCAAGGCCCAGGGGATCACTCCCCGACAGTGATCTCCGAAAACCTGATCCTCGACCGAGGCGTCAGCGCCGGCGACGCCTGGATGACGGTCGATCCGGCCGATATCCGCCAAGCCCTCTCCACGTTGAAGGACGGGGGGTACCGGCTGCTTGTTTTCCTCACGTGCGTCGATCACCTCGTCGATGCGTCGCGGAGCTTCCCGGCCCGGTATGAGCTCGTTTACGAGCTGCGCGACATGGACAAGCCCGAGCATCTGCGTGTGCGCGCTTTCGTCGACGGCGACCCGCCGCGCATCGACTCCGTGCATGACCTGTTTCCGCCCGCGAACTGGGAGGAACGCGAGACGTACGACATGTTCGGCGTCGTGTTCAACGACCACCCAGACCTCACACGGATCCTGATGCCGGACGACTGGGTCGGCCATCCGCTCCGCCGCGACTATCCCGTCGGCGGCGAAGTCGTGGAGTTCTCCGAGGAGCACGAGATCTGGCAGACGGCTCCGGACAAAGCGTGAGCACCCCAGAGGGAGTGACGATCTCACGCACCGGCGAGGCAGGCGCCTTTGGCGGCGAGCTGCTCACGGTCAACTTCGGTCCGCACCACCCCTCGACCCACGGCGTGCTCCGGCTCATCGTCGACCTCGACGGGGAGCAGGTGCGCAGCGTCAAGCCGGTGATCGGCTACCTGCACACGGGCATCGAGAAGCAGATGGAGGCGCTGCGCTGGCAGCAGGGCGTGGTCGTCACCGATCGCCACGACTACCTTTCTCCACCGATCAACAATCTCGCCTACGCGCTCGCGGTCGAAAAGCTCCTGGGAGTGGACGTCCCGCCTCGCGCCAACGCGCTGCGCGTGATCATGTCGGAGCTGACCCGGCTCTCGTCGCACCTGGTCTGGATGGGCACCAGCGGGCTCGAGCTGGGCGCGATGTCGATGCTCATGTACTGCTTTCGCGAGCGCGACACGATCCTCGACATGAACGAGGAGATCTCGGGATTCAGGATGCACACCTCATATATCCGCCCGGGAGGAGTGATGGCCGATGCGACGCCGCGCTTCCTGGAGATGCTCGAAGCGTTCATCCGCGCCATGCCGGGTCATGTCGACGAGTACGAGGAACTGCTCACGATGAACCCGATCTGGCGCTCGCGCACCATCGGCATCGGGCGGCTGTCCGCGGAGGACGCAAAGGTTCTCGGCGCGACCGGACCGATGCTCCGAGGTTCGGGAGTGGCCTGGGACTTGCGCAGGGCGATCCCCTACTCCGGTTACGAGGACTACGACTTCGAGGTCGCCACCTCAGATCTTTGCGACTGCTATGGACGCTACCTGGTCCGAATCAAGGAGATGCGGGAATCCGTCAAGATCCTCCGCCAGGCCCTCGACCGGCTGCCCGACGGCCCTGTAAATGTCGACGACCGCAAGATCCTGCCGCCGCCGCGCGAGGAGCTGGAAACCTCGATGGAGGCGGTGATCCACCATTTCAAGCTTTTCACCGAGGGCTACTCCGTCCCGCCGGGCGATGTTTACGTGGCCGTCGAATCGGGCCGCGGCGAGAACGGGTGTTACGTCGTCAGCGACGGCACCCACAAGCCTCGGCGCGTGAAGTTCCGGTCGGCGTCGTTTGTAAACCTGCAGGCGCTCGAGCGCATGGCGTTGAACCACATGATCGCGGACATGATCGCGATCATCGGCACCGCGGACGCGGTGCTCGGAGACGTCGACCGGTGAGCGCCCTGTCACCGCACCTGCTGGCGGAGATCAAGGAGCTCCCGGCCAGGTACCCTCAGCCGCGCTCCGCGGTCATGCCCGCGCTTGACCTCGCGCAGGAGGAGCTCGGATATCTCAATCCGGAGGCGATGAGCGAGGTCGCGGCGGCCCTGGAGCTTGACCCGGGTTACGTCGAGGGCGTCGCGACCTTCTACACGCTCTTTCACCTGGCACCGACCGGCAAGCACCATTTCTACGTCTGCACCAACCTCAGCTGCACCCTGCGCGGGGCGGACGAGATCGTCGAGCACCTGAAAAAGGCGATCGCCGTCACGGGCCCGGACGCGGTTTCGGCGGAAGGGCTCTTCAGCTACGAGGAGGTCGAGTGCCTCGGCGCGTGCGAGTTCGCACCGATGATGCGCCTGGACCGCCGCTACTACTACGACCTGACAGCGGAAAAAATCGACGACCTCATCGCGGACCGGAAGGGTCACCTCCCCGCTCGCCGGGGAGGTCGGCGCGCAGCGCCGGGTGGGGAGACTCAAGATCCCTCAGTGGCGGTTGAGGCCCCCCACCCGAGCCCTCCTGTCCGGAAGAGCGCCCGGCGCGCGCCCGGCGAGCGAGTGGCGAGGGAAGGGCGTGACGTTCCGAGGAAGAAGAAAGGTGCCTGAGCTCCGCGGTTCGTTCGGGGATGCTCCCAATCACCTGCTGACGCGCTGGTTCGGGACTCCGGACCTGCACAGGCTCGGCGTCTATGAGTCGAAAGCCGGCGGCTACAGCGCCCTGCGCAAGGCGCTGCTCGAGATGGCGCCGGCCGATATCACGAGCGAGGTCAAGACCTCCGGCCTCCGCGGCCGCGGCGGCGCGGGCTTCGCGACCGGCACCAAATGGAGCTTCATCAATCGCGACGCGCCGGGTCCCAAGTACGTCGTGATCAATGCCGACGAGTCGGAGCCGGGAACCTCGAAGGACCGCTACATCCTGGAGAACTCGCCCCACCTGCTCGTCGAAGGCATCCTGATCGCTGCCTACGCGGTCGGGGCCAACCAGGCCTGGGTCTACATCCGGGGCGAGTACGACGAGCCGTACCGAATGCTCAGCGAGGCGATCGAAGAGGCCCGCGCCAAGGGCTACCTCGGACCCAAGCCGATGGGCAAGGACTATCCGCTCGACATCCGCCTGTACCGCGGCCACGGCGCGTACATCTGCGGCGAGGAGACAGCACTCCTCGAATCCCTCGAGGGCAAGCGCGCCCAGCCCCGCTCGCGTCCCCCCTTCCCCGCCGTCAAGGGCGCCTGGGGCCGGCCGACCCTGCTCAACAACGTCGAGACGCTCGCCACCGTCCCCTGGATCATCAACAACGGCGGCGCCGCCTACGCCAAATTCGGGACCGACAAGTCGCCCGGCACGCGACTGTTGTCGGTCAGCGGCAACGTCCGCAAGCCGGGCGTCTACGAGGTCGAGCTCGGGCAGAGCTTCCGCCACGTGATCATGGAGCTTGCCGGTGGCGTGACCGAGGGCCGCAGCCTGAAGGTCTTCTGGCCGGGTGGATCGTCGGCGCCGGTGCTCCCGGCGAGCATGCTCGATACCAAGACCGACATGGAGGCCCTGGCGGCCGCGCGCTCGATGGGCGGCTCCGGCGGAGTGATCGTGATGGACGACAGCCACTGCATCGTGCGCGCCGCCCACCGCCTGCTCAAGTTCTACGCCCATGAATCGTGCGGCAAATGCACACCCTGCCGGGTCGGCGGCGACTGGGCGGTCCGGACGTACGACCGGATCCTGGCCAATGAGGGATCGCAGACCGAGCTCGACACCCTGCAGCGCGTTTCGGACGGGCTGCAGAACGGCCGGTGCCTGTGCGGGCTCGGCGACTCGGCCGGCTGGGTCATCGACTCCACGCTGCGCCATTTCCGCGAGGAGTACGAGGACCACGCGCTCAGGCATGAATGCAACGTCGGAGGCCCTCCGGCCGCCTCCGGCCGGCACCTCCCCAGGGATAGGGACGAGGCCGCAAGTGCCTGATATCAACCTCACCATCGACGGTCACAAGCTCACCGTCGCGGCCGGCACCCTCATCGTCGAGGCGGCGAAGACCGTCGGCATCGAGATCCCGGTGTTCTGCTACCACCACAAGCTCGACCCGGTGGGCGCGTGCCGGCTGTGCCTGGTCGACTTCTCGCCCGGACCGCCGCGGCCGCAAACCGCCTGCACCACGCCGGTGTCGGAAGGAATGGTCGTGCGCACGCAGAGCGCGATGGCGGTGCAGGCGCGCGCCGACATCCTCGAGTTCGAGCTCGCGAACCACCCGCTCGACTGTCCGGTTTGCGATAAGGGAGGCGAGTGTCCGCTGCAGGACTTCACGTTCCGTCACGGCTATCCGACGAGCCGAATCGACGGCCCGCGCCTTCATTTCAAGAAGCCCATCCCGCTGTCGGACAAGATCGCTCTCGACCGCGAGAGGTGTGTGCTCTGCTATCGCTGCACCCGCTACTACGACGAGGTCGCCTGGGAGCAGGAGCTGACCACCGATGAGCGCGGGGTGCAATCCTTCATCACGAGCCAGTTCGATCAGCCTTTGAAGTCGATCTTCAGCGGCAACATCATCGACCTCTGCCCGGTCGGCGCCCTCACCTCCCGCGTCTGGCGCTTCGAGTCGCGTCCGTGGGACATGACCCACAGCGAGACGATCTGCTCCAGATGCTCGGTCGGCTGCAGCGTGACGCAGTGGCAGCGCCGGGGGCAGCTGGTGCGCGTCACATCGCACGAGAACGACGACATCGACGAAGGCTGGATCTGCGACCGGGGCCGTTTCGACTACACCGACGTCAACGATCCGTCTCGCCTGCGCACGCCGTTGGTCGCCGGGCGAAAGTCGACGTGGGCCGACGCCATCAACGCGGTCGCCGCCGGGATCAAAGGCAAAGGCGCCAAGCTTGGCGTTTCGCTTCCGCAGGACATCACCAACGAGGAGGCCTTCCTGTTCCGGCGTCTGCTTGACGGTCCGCTCAAGGGCGCCAAGGTGAAGATGCACGGCCGCACCGCCATCCCCGCGCCGGCGGGCGCAACCATGAGGATCAGAGAGCTGGATGACGCGCGCGTGATCGTCGTGGTCGCCTCTGATCTCGAGAACGACGTCCCGATCATCGACCTGCGCGTCAAGAAGGCGGTCAGCAAGCGGGGCGCCCAGCTGATCGTGGTCAATCCCGAAAGCGTCGACCTGGACCGTCATCCCCGAACGGTGCACATCAGGAACCAGAAAGGGGCGGCCGCCGCCGAGGTCCGCAAGCTGGCCTCCCACGATCTCCTCAAGAACCCCGGCGGACCCGTGGCGATCCTGTTCGGGGACGGCCACGGCAGCGAGGACATGAACGAGCTGGCCACCGCCTGCGGTGCCCTGGCCGAGCAGGTCGGCGGCAAGGAGATGCCCCTGTATCGCGGAACCAACGAGCGCGGCGCGCTGGCGGTCGGGGTCGGCCGGTGGGACAAGCTCGACGCGGTGGATGCCATCCTCAATTGGGGACCCCCGCCAACCGCCGGCCTTCCCCGCTCGGTGAAGTTCATCGCCGCGTGGGACCACCTGCCGCGAGATGGTTACGAGAACGCGGTTGTGCTGCCGGCGGCGACCTTCGCCGAGCGTCAGGGCACCTACACCAACGTCGAAGGCACAGTGCAGTTCCTGCGGCCGCCCATCGCCGTGCAGGCTCCGCTGAAAGAGGGATGGGAGGTGCTGTGCGAGCTGGGCGCCGCGCTCGGCGTGACGCTCGACTACCCCGGCATCTTCCCCATCCAGCGCGAGATCGCATCCAGGATCCCGGCGCTCGCTTCGATGGCGCAGGCGCCCTCGCCGGACCCCGAGCCGACACCCGTGCTGATCGGACCGGCCCACCCGTGAGCCAGATCTACGACAACCCGATCGGGCACTGGGTCGTCGTCGTGGTGGCGATGACGCTGCTGCTCTTTGTCGTCCTCACCGCGACCGCCTACACGGTCTGGTTCGAGCGGGTTGCGCTCGGCCGCATCCAGCGCCGCCCAGGTCCTAACCGGGTGGGCCCCTTCGGGCTGCTTCAGCTCGCGGCCGACGGCATCAAGCTCGCGTTCAAGGAAAGCTTCGTCCCCGAGAAGACGGACAAGGTCCTCTATGTGCTCGCGCCGACGATCGCGGTCGGGGCGGCGTTCCTGGCTTGGGCAGTGATCCCGATCGGCCTGTGGGGCAACGCCCAGTACTGGATCGCGGACGTCAACGTCGGCATCCTGCTCGTCTTCGCCGTCAGCTCCCTCAACGTGTATGCGATTGTCATCGGCGGCTACTCGTCGAACAACAAGTACTCGCTGCTGGGCGGATTGCGATCGGCCGCGCAGCTGATCAGCTACGAGATGGCGCTCGGCCTCTCCCTGGTGCCGACCTTCATGATTGTCGGCTCGCTCCGACTTCGCGACATCGCCGAGTACACCGTGCACTGGGGTCCTTACACAGGACCCATCCCGCTGATCCTCCTCACGCCGATCGGGTTTGTGATCTACATCATCGCCGCGGTGGCGGAGACCAACCGGGCGCCCTTCGATCTCCCGGAGGCCGAGCAGGAGCTGATCGGCGGATTCCTGACCGAGTACTCGGGCCTGAAGTTCGTCATGTACTACCTGGCCGAGTACGTGAACATGATCACCGTCTCTGCGCTGGCCGCCCTGCTTTTCTTCGGCGGCTGGTATCTCTGGGTCATCCCGCCGGTGTTCGCCTTCTTGATCAAGGTCATCCTCTTCCTGTTCCTCTACATCTGGCTCCGCGGCACATTTCCACGACTTCGCTACGACATGCTCATGCGGCTGGGCTGGAAGGGGCTGCTCCCCCTCGCCGTCGCGAACGTCGTGGTGACTGCGATCATCCTTGTCGCGGTGCAGGGATAGCATGTCCAACGACGAGAAGAACCCCGAGGCCAGGCCGGAACATCCGACGCCGTTGCGCGGGCGTGACGAGGGCGTCCCGCCAAAACCTGAAGGTCAGGGCACAGGCCTCGCCGCCGACGTCACCGCGCTTGCGAAAGGGCTGAAGACGACGCTAGGCGAGTTCTTCTCGCCGCCGGTGACGCTTGAGTATCCGGAGTCCAAGTCGCCCCGGTCGGAGCGGTATCGCGGACGGCACTACCTGCGCCGCTACGACAACGGCCTCGAGCGGTGCATCGGGTGCGAGCTTTGCGCCGCCGCCTGTCCGGTCGGCTGCATCCTCGTGATCGCAGCGGAGAACACCGACGAGAATCGGGTATCCCCGGGCGAGCGGTACGCCAAGACCTACGAGATCAACATGCTCCGCTGCATCTTCTGCGGCTACTGCGAAGAGGCGTGTCCGGTGCAGGCGATCGTGCTCGGGCCCGAATACGAGCTGTCGGACACGAGCCGGGAGAAGTTCATTTACACCAAGGAGAAGCTGCTGGAGCCACTGCCGCCGGACGTGCAGGCGAGGATGGACAAGAAGGACGAGCCCCACTCCCCGGATGCGCCGGGTACCTCCCCGTAAACGGGGAGGACAAATGGCAATAGCGGTCTTTTTCGTCGCCGCCGCGATGGCTGTCCTCGGGGGCATCGGCGTCGTCGCTTTTCACCAGCCGATCCGGTCTGTCTTGAGCCTCGTCCTGGTGATGATCGCGCTCTCGATCCTGTTTCTCCTGCTCAGCGCGCAGTTCGTCTTTGCCGTCCAGGTCATCGTGTACGCGGGCGCCGTCATGGTCCTGTTCCTGTTCGTGATCGCACTGCTGGGCCCGGCGCGCGAGCTCGGGCGGGGCCGGCTCCGCTTCCAGGGCTGGTTGTCAGCGCTTTTCGTGCTGGTCTTGCTGGGTCTGATCTGGGCGATGCTCCAGGGCGTCCAGTACCGCCAGCCCGACACCGGCACGAACCTGTCGTTCTTCGGCACCGTGCAGTCGATCGCCGTTGGCCTCTTCACGACCTACCTCTACCCCTTTGAGCTGACTTCCATCCTGCTGCTGGTCGCAGCGATCGGCGCGATCTACCTAAGCCGCAAGCGGATAGACGATCCGGAGGGGGGGCCGGCGGAAGGGCTTGGCCCGCCCGCCGGCACGGGGGGACACTTCCCCCCAGTCCAATGAGCACGCTCAACATCGGCGGCTCCCAGCTCGATGCATCGTGGTTCTTGCTGCTCAGCGCAGTCCTGTTCGTCCTCGGCGCGGTGGGCGTGCTCGTCAGGCGCAACCCGCTGGTGATCCTGATCTCGATCGAGCTCATGCTCAACGCGGCCAACCTGACGCTGGTCACGTTCGCGCGACAGCTCCAGAACATCGAAGGCCAGCTGTTCGCCCTGATGTCGATGACGGTGGCCGCGGCTGAGGCCGTGGTTGGCCTGGCGATCCTCGTTGACATCTTCCGCGTGCGCGACGTCGAGGACGTGGACGACCTCAGCGAGCTGAGGGGATGACCAACCAGATCCTGGCCCTCCTGATCCTCCTCTTCCCCGCTTCGGGTGCGCTGCTGCTGGCGGGACGTGGTTGGCGGCTGCCACGCATCTTCACCGTGATCGTCGGCCCGGGCGTCGTGTGGGCCTCGTTCGTCTGCGTGCTGGCCCTGTTCTCGGGCAAGGCGTCGGGCGACTTCACCTACTGGACCTGGATCAAGAGCGGCGCCTTCGAGGTGCCGTTCAACCTCCTGATCGACAACCTCTCTATCTTCATGTGCCTCGTCATCACCGGCGTCGGCGGGCTGATCGTCACCTACTCCGTCGGCTACATGGAGCGCGAGGACGACCCGAGCTACGCCCGCTTCTTCTGCTACATGGACGTCTTCATCCTCTCGATGCTGCTGCTCGTCCTGGCCGGAAACTTCCTTTTCCTGATCGTCGGCGGGGCGCTCGTCGGGCTCAGCTCGTACCTGCTGATCGGCTTCTGGTACCAGCGCCACTCGGCGGTGGTCGCCGCGCGGAAGGCGTTCGTGATGAACGTCATCGGCGATGTGGGCATGATCCTCGGCACCTTCGTCCTTTTCACCCAGTACCACGCCGTTACGTACGCGAAGGTCTTCGATGCGCTTCCATGCGCTGGTGGCCGGTCATGCAATGGCGGGGGCGATCCGACACTCGAGCTAGCTGGCTTCCTACTCCTGGTTGGCGCCGTGGCCAAGTCAGCACAACTTCCCCTTCATACCTGGCTGCCAGACGCGATGGAAGGCCCTACCCCCGTAAGCGCCCTCATCCATGCGGCGACGATGGTCACCGCCGGCGTCTACCTCGTCGGGCGCATGCATCCGATCTACGACCTCGCGCCCTATGCCCACGGCGCGGTTGCGATCATCGGCGCCGTCACCGCGCTGTTCGCCGCCACGATCGCCATCGTCCAGGTCGACATCAAGCGCGTGCTCGCCTACTCGACGATGAGCCAGATCGGCTACATGTTCCTCGCGGTCGGGATCGGCGCCTACAGCGCGGGCTTCTTCCACCTCCTCTCGCACGCGTTCTTCAAGGCCCTTCTCTTCATGGCCGCCGGCAACGTCATCCACGCGATGCACGACGAGCAGGACATGCGCAAGTACGGAGCCCTCTGGCGTCAGATGCGGCCGACCTCCATCACCTTCCTCATCGGCTCGCTCTCGCTGGTGGGTGTGATTCCGTTCGTCGGCTTTTTTTCCAAGGAGGAGATCCTCGGCCTGGCGTTCTCCAAACCGGGCGACAACGTCGTTCACGTGCTGTGGCTCGTCGGCTTTGTCACCGCCCTCATCACCGGCTTCTACACCGGCCGTATGTGGTGGCTCTCCTTCTGGGGCAAGCCGTCGCCGCAGCGCCCTGTCGAGCACCCACACGCACCCGCGCTCGTGATGATGGTTCCCGTCGCGATCCTCGCGGTTCTCGCCACGATCGGAGGTTTTATCGAGACCCGGGCCCTGGGCACCGGCCCTGCCGCGGTCAGCGACTTCCTGGCCTCCACGGTCGGACCGGTCCGATGGGAGGGCGGCGGGGCAGAAATCGCGGTGGCGTTCCTCACGATGATCCTTGCCACCGCCCTGTTCGTCGGCGCGCTCCGGATCAGGCCCTGGACCGCCTACGCGCCGTGGGCGCAGCGATTGCTCGAGCGCAAGTACTACTTCGACGATATCTACGACGCCGCCTTCGTGCGTCCGCTGGACCGGGTCGCCGGCATCGCCCTTCGCGACCTCGAACAGCCGGTGATTGATGCCGCCGTGGTCGACGCCGGCCTGCTGGCGAGATGGAGCGCCGGCGAGCTGAGCCTCACCCAGAGCGGTTACTTCCGCAACTACGTACTCGTCTTCGTGGTCGGCGTCGTGTCGATCGCAGCCGTCCTTCTGTTCGTGAGGGCGCTCACGTGACGCTGACAGCGATCTGGCTGCTGCCGCTCGTCGGCGGCGCCCTGGTGGCCTTCCTCCCGCCACGCCTTGCCAAGTGGTTCGGCGCCCTGGTCGCGCTGGTGGCGATGGCGATAGCCGCCTTCGTCGCGTTCAGCTTCGCGGCCGGCTACCACGGCTATCAATTCACCGAGAGGCTCGCCTGGATCCCACAGCTCAGCATCTTCTATCGGCTCGGCGTGGACGGCATCAGCCTGTGGCTGGTCGTTCTCAACGCCTTCCTCACCGTCATCGCCATCGTGGCCACGCCGGTCTCCGCGCGGACAGGTGGCTTCGTCGGCCTGATGCTCGCCATGTCCGCGGGACTCGCAGGCGTCTTCATGGCGACCGATCTCGTCCTCTTCTACGTCTTCTGGGAGGCGATGCTCATTCCCGCCTACTTCCTGCTCTGGATCTACGGCGAAGGGCCGCGGCCAGGATGGGCGGCGCTGAAGTTCGTCCTCTACACGCTCGCCGGATCGCTGCTGATGCTCGTCGGCGTGATCGGCGAGTACATCGTGACCGGCAGGCAGACCTTTGATCTCTCGAAGCTCCCCGGCCTGGCGCCCTCTCCCTCCGTCCAGTTCGGGCTTTTCTTCCTCTTCGCGATCGCCTTCGCGATCAAGACGCCGCTGTTCCCCTTCCACAGCTGGCTCCCCGACGCATACAACGCCGCCCCCATACCAATGCTGATCACGTTTGCGGGAGTGATGGGAAAGGCAGGCGCTTACGGCTTCCTGCGTGTCGCGGTGCCGCTGTTCCCGCAGCCGGTCGATTGGTGGGACTGGCGCTGGGTCATCCCCGTGCTGGCGGTGGCGGCCATCATCTGGGGCGCCCTGATGGCGCTGGTCCAGAACGACATGAAGCTGCTGGTGTCCTACTCGAGCATCAGCCACATGGGTTTCATCGTGCTGGGCATCTTCGCCTTCAACATCCAGGGCCAGCAGGGCGCCGTCCTCCAGATGGTCAACCACGGCATCATCATCGGCGCGCTGTTCTTGATCGTCGGCTGGATCGCCGCCGTCACCGGCGTCCGCGACCGTTCGGCCATGGCCGGGCTGGCGCTGCGCATGCCGGTGATGGCGGGCGTGTTTGCCGTGGTCACGTTTGCCGCCCTTGGGCTGCCGGGGCTGAACAGCTTCGTCGGCGAGTTCATGACCCTGCTCGGCGCGTGGGAGCGTGCCCCCGCCCTCGCCATCTTCGGCGCGATCGGAATGGTGCTCACGCCGGTCTACATGCTGCGGTTCTTCCAGGGCGCGATGCAGGGTGCTCCAGCTGGGCCGGTGCCGCGATCGGACCTCTACGCGGGCCAGCTCAGCGTCCTGGCGCCCCTGATCGTGCTCATGTTCGTGCTCGGACTCGATCCGGGCCTGCTGACCAACCTGATGACGTCCCTCGGCCAGTCCGGGCTCTATCGCTGATGAGGGGATCCCGGCCGGTAGCCGTCGGCGGATCTTCGGCGCCCAAGCAGCCGATCTCCGTTGTTGCTGCCTGCGCTCCTCGCTCACGCATCGACGATGCGCTCGGCTGCGGTGCTCGGCGGGGCCTAGGATCTCAGCCGCCTGGTCACCGAATCTCTCGCCGAGGGTACCGTCCGTGATCCCGCCGGGAACAGACCTCAGCTACTCGTGGTCGCAGGCGTTCAGCGACCTCGGCCAGATCGCGCCGATCGTGACCCTGACCGGGTTCATGCTTTTCGCGCTGATTCTCGACCTGGTGCTGCCGCGCAGCCGGCGGGACGGCGCGGTCGCGATCGCGGCCGTGGTCGGATTCGCATACGCCCTCGGCATCGCAGTGTTTCGCTGGCTTTTCGCGTCAGGCGGCTACGCGTATCACCGGTTCGCGACCGGCGACAACTTCGCGCTCTTTTTCGAGATGCTCTTCGCGAGCCTGGGCATCCTCACCGTGGCGCTTTCGCACTCCTATCTGAAACGGCGCGGACTGCGCGAGTGCGAGTTCCACATCCTGATCATGGCCGCGGTCATCGGGATGATGGTCCTGGCCTCGGCCACCTCGCTGGTCACGGTCTTTCTCGGTCTCGAGCTGCTGTCGATCGCCCTCTACATCGTGTGCGGTTTCGTCCGCACCGACTTTCGCTCCCAGGAAGCGGGCGCGAAGTACCTGCTGGTCGGCGGGTTCGCGAGCGCGTTCGTCCTCTATGGGATGGCGCTCATCTACGGAGGCGCGGGGACAACGGTGATCCCGGACATCGCCCAGCGCCTTTCTTCCTCGGCCGCCTCGAACCCGGTGATCCTCCTCGGCATCCTGCTCATGGGCGTCGGTTTTGCGTTCAAAGTCTCGGCCGCACCTTTCCACATGTGGACGCCAGACGTGTACCAGGGAGCGCCGATACCGGTCACGGCCTTCATGTCGGTTGGAACCAAGGCGGCGGCTTTCGCCATGATCGTGCGGGTCTTCGAGGGCGGCCTGCCTCACCTGGCGCCGGAGTGGCAGACCCTGCTCGTGTTCGTGGCCGCGACGAGCATGATTGTGGGCAACCTCGTCGCGATCGTCCAGACCAGCCTCAAGCGCCTGCTTGCGTATTCAGGCATCGCCCAGGCTGGATACATCCTGGTGGGCGTGATCGCCGGCGGGCAGACCGGCCTCGAGGCGGTCCTCTATTACCTCTTCGTTTACATGTTCATGAACTTCGGAGCGTTCGCGGTGATCACCCTGCTCGCGGGTCCCGATGGCGATCGCGACGGCTTCGCCGACCTCGAAGGGCTGGCGCGGCGCAACTGGCTGCTCGCCCTCGGCATGACGGTCTTCATGCTCTCGCTGGCCGGATTTCCGCCATCGGTCGGATTCTTCGGCAAGCTGTTCCTGTTCACGGCCGGGGTCGGGGCTGGCTATACGTGGCTGGTGGTGCTGGCGCTCTTGATGAGCGTGGTCTCGGTCTTCTATTACGTCCGGGTGCTGATCCCCATCTGG
>Ga0209161_10001169_pt1 | contig 21528 bp, 19 predicted proteins | sample GraSoiAngelo_155_FD_186169 | JGI IMG/M metagenome (GOLD analysis project Ga0209161, IMG submission 186169) | Grasslands soil microbial communities from the Angelo Coastal Reserve, California, USA - 14_1009_13_30cm (SPAdes) (version 2) | ecosystem: Environmental > Terrestrial > Soil > Grasslands... | reverse complement strand
CGATGGCGCGGCTGCCGTTGAACCAGGCGGCGCTCTTGTTGTCCTGCACGTCGTCCAGCACCCGCCCCAGGTCCTGCAGGCGCACGGGCGCGCCGTTGCGGTAGGTCACGACGAGCGGCCCGAACTCCGCCGCGCTCTGGAGCTGGCCGTTCGCCTGCACCGTGTAGGCGCGGTGCGGGCCCCACAGGATGCCCGTCGGCAGGTTGACGTTGCCGGCGGCGATGCCGTTCGCGATTTCGTCGATCCCGATGGCGCGCGTCGCCAGTGCCTTGGGGTCGAGCTGGATGCGCACCGCATACTTGGCGGCGCCGTACACATTGACCTGCGCGACGCCCGACACCGTGGACAGGCGCTGCGCGATGAAGGTCTCGGCGTACTCGTCCAGCTCCGGCAGCGAGAGCGTGCCCGAGCTCAGCGCGTAGTAGATGATCGGCTGGTCGGCCGGGTTCACCTTCTGGTAGGAGGGCGGCACGATCCCGGTGGGAAGCTGACGCAGCGTCTTGGAGATCGCCGCCTGGACGTCCTGCGCGGCGGCGTCGATGTTGCGGTCCAGGGTGAACTGGAGGGTGATGTTGGTGCTGCCGAGGCTGGACGAGGAAGTCATCTGGTCCACCCCGGCGATCGTCGAGAACTGCTTCTCGAGCGGCGTCGCCACGGCGGACGCCATGGTCTCCGGGCTCGCGCCCGGGAGGCTCGCGTTCACCTGGATCGTGGGGAAGTCGACGTTCGGGAGATTGCTCACCGGCAAGAGCCGGTAGGCCATCACCCCGAACATGAGGATGCCCAGCATGACGAGTGTCGTCATGACGGGCCGCCTGATGAACAGCCCGGAAATGTTCATTTATCCCCCTCCATCGCGCGCGCGGGATCGGCCGAGCCCTTCACCTCGACGGGCGCGCCGTTCACCAGTCGGACCTGGCCGTCGGTCACCACCTCGTCTCCCGGCCGCACGCCCTGGGCGATCACCGCGTAGGCCCCGGCCGGGCGCTCGACCGTGACCGGCTGCGACCGCGCCGTGCCGTCCTGGTTCAGCACGAACACGTAGGTCCCCTGCTGGCCCGTCATCACCGCCTGTGCCGGCACGACTAGCGCCTTGTCGTCGATGTACAGCTGCAACCGCACGTTCAGGAACTCGCCCGGCCACAGCGCGTTGTCCCGGTTCGCGAATTCTCCCTTGAGCAGCACGGTGCCGGTGCTCGTATCCACGCTGTTGTCGACGAACGTCAGCACGCCTTCGCTGAACAGCGTGTCGGTTTGCGACGGGCTCGCGAACACCGGCAGCCGGTGCTGGCTGTAGCGCTGGATGTCGCCGAGGTATTTCTGCGGCACAGCGAAGCGCACGAGGATCGGCCGGATCAGGTTGATCACCACGAGCGGATCTGCCGCATTCGCCCGTACCAGGTTGCCCTCCCGGACCAGCAGCCGGCCGGTCCGTCCCGCGATCGGCGCGCGGATCGCGGCCCACTCGACGTTGAGCTGGGCGTTCGCAACCGCAGCGGAGTCGGCGCGCACCGCGGCCTGGAGCGCTTCGGCGGCGGCTCGTTTCGCTTCATAATCCGACTTCGTCACGTAGTCCTGCTTCACGAGCTCCGCGTAGCGGTCGGCGTCGGCTACGGCACTGCGCGCCTGTGCCTGGTCGCGGGCGAGCATCGCCTTCGCCTGCTCGAGCGCCGCCTGGAACGGGCGCGGGTCGATCTGGAACAGGAGCTGTCCGGCCGCGACGTCGTCGCCCTCCCGGAACGCCACGCGCGTCAGGATCCCGGTCACCTGCGCCTGGACCGACGCGGTCTGGCGCGGCTCGACCGTGCCTGTCCCGGACAGCTCATAGGGCACGGGGCGCTGTTCGGCGCGGGCCACTGTGACCGGCACGCGGGACGAGCCACCGCCTCCCTGTTTCGAGCAGCCGAGGGCGACGAGCAGCGAGAGCGCCGCGACGGCGGTGGTCAGGTTCATCTATTTGGGGGTTCCGGTGGTGTCGGTTTGCATTTGGAGCGGGCTCGAGCCGTCGAGCCCGAGGATTCCCACGTCGTGCGCGAGCTGCGCCAGCGCCGTGTTCCACGAGAGCCGCGCCTGGATCGCCTGCGCCCGGGCGGAGGCGAGGGCGGCCTGGGCGGTGAGCAGGTCGAGCAGACTCCCGGCACCCGCCTTGTAGCGCCCCAGCGCCACCTGCTCGGATTCCGTGGCACTGGCGAGCAGGTCCCGGCTGGTGCGAACCTGCTGCGTGGACGTGCGGAGTCCGTAGTAGGCGTTGAACACCTGGTACACCACCTGTTGCTCGAATCCCTGCGCCCGTCGGGCGGCCGCCTCGGCGGCGGCGGATGCCGCCTTCACGTTGTAAATCTGCGACCAACCGGAGAACAGCGGGATCGAAAGCGTCAGGGTGGCGTTGTAGCTGTTTCCCGCGGGGGGCGTCACAGTTCCCGGATGCTGGACGAAGTAGGTCTGGCTGCCCGTTCCGCCAACCGAGAGCGTCGGCAGGGCCTGGGAGCGCGCCACGCTCACCCGGGCGCGGGCTTGCTCGACTTGCGCGCGCTGGGCCGCGAGGTCGGGTCGCTCACGCATCGCCCGCGCGATTAAGCTGTCCACGCCCTCGACGACGCCGAACGGCGTCGTGGTGTCGGGCACGACCTCGATGTCGTAGGGGACGTTCGCCGGCAGGCCCATGGACAGCGCCAGAGCGCCCCGCGTGGTCTGGAGTTCACCCTGGGTCGCCTCGAGCGCCAGCCGGGCCTGCGACAAGGCGGTTCGGGCCTGGAGCACATCCGCGATCGTGGCGAGGCCTACGCGGTGTCGCTGCTGCGCCGCGTCGAGATTCGTTTCGGCCTCCTTCAGGGTCGTTTGCTGGGCGTCGAGCAGTCCCTTGGTGCCCAGGTAGAGGAAGTACGCCTGCTCGACCGCCAGCACGACACTCTGCAAGGTCGCGTTGTGCGTCCAGTCGGCAGCGAGCAGCGCTTCGCGGGTCACGTCGATCGAGCCCGAGCGGCCGCCGAAGTCCAGGAGGAGCCACGAGACGTTGACGTTAGGCCCGAAGGACTGTTGCTTCGCGGCACCGACGCCGCCCGACGCAATCCGCTTGATGGCCTGTGCCGTCCCGCCGAGCACGATGGTGGGATAGTATTGCCCCTTGGCCGCACCGTACGTGGCGGCCGCAGCGCGCGCGTCCGCCCAGGCGGCGCTCGTGGCCGTGTTGTTCCGCAGCGCGATGTCGATGACGTCCGTGAGCTTGAGCTGCGCGATCCGCCCGGTGAGGTCCGGCGGCAGCTGCGGCGGCGCCGGGAGTGGGGCGGCTGGCTGGCTCGGAGCGGGGGGGGTCCACCGCACGCTCGGGGCGGGCGCCGTACCCGCCACGCCGCGCACGCCCGGCGTCCCACAGCCGACCAGCACCGCCGACGCCGCGACGCCCAGGGTTACAACGCGCAACGCCTGCGAGGCCGCGACCCTGCGGGCTGAGACGTCTGGCGGACGAGTCGCGAACCGAGCATGCATTGTGCTCTACGCGGAAAAGGGTTTGGGTGAGGCCGGGGTTCCCATTATACGCACACCCGGCGCCGCTCGTGGACCATACCCTGCCGGGAGGAGAGGCGCCATGTCGGACGAGTCACGCGTGCGGCTCGATCGGTGGCTCTGGGCCGCGCGCTTCTTCAAGACCCGCGCGCTTGCAGCCGCAGCCATCGGTGGGGGCAAGGTCGAAGTGAGCGGTGCGCGGGCCAAGCGGGCGAAGCAGCTCGCCGTGGGCGACCGGCTGCGCATCCGCCGCGGCCCGTTCGAGTACATCGTGGTGGTACGCGCCCTGTCTGAGCAACGCGGCCCTCCCGCGGCGGCAGCGACACTCTACGTCGAAGACGCCGAAGGGAGACGAGCGCGCGAGCGTCTCGCCGAGCAGCTCCGGGTGGCCCCGTCGCTGCGCTACGAGGGGAAAGGCCGGCCGACGAAGCGGGAGCGCCGAGCGATCGAGAAGCTGAGGGGAGAATGACTAGCGCCGGCGGAGGGCTTTGAGCAGTTGTATCTGCCCCGCATGATACAAATCGTGCGAAGCGATGCCATACACATGCTGCGCGTTGGTCCAGGTGGATCGCCAGCCCCGGGCGTTGAGCCGCGTCGCGGGAAAGCGAGCAATGACCGCCCGGAGCAGCCGATGCTGCTCTCTGAGGAGCGCGACGTCGCGCCGCCACGCGGCCGCGTCAGGCTTCGCGGGGAGCGTCGGCCAGTTGCTCCCGACGCGAGGGAATTCGAGCCCGGGATTGCGCGTCAGGCGGCGGCGCACGATGTACTTCCAGTATGCCGTGTGCAGCACGATCTCCCAGATGTTGTGGCGGCGCTGGCCCGGGCGCCACAACGCCTCGCGCGGCGTGAGGCCGCGGACGGATCCCCACAGCGCGGTGCCGTGCCACGCCTTGCGATCGAACGCCTGGTCGACGACGTCGAGCAGCAGGGCGATGCGGCGGTCAATCATGGCCCCGGTCATTCAGTGCCAACCTACTGGAGACCGATCGCCACGCCCAATCCGATCGCGCCGGCTCCCAGCGCCAGCAGGGTCAGGAGCAGGGGCAGGGCGAACCGGACCCAGTCTTCGTACGGGACCTGGGCGGCGGCGAGGATCGCCATGAGCGCCCCGTTCGTGGGCGTGAACAGCTCGCACAGCCCGCCTCCATATTGATACGCGAGCACGGTGACCTGGCGCGACAGGCCGAGCAGGTCCGCGAGCGGCACGAGGATGGGCAGCGTGAGCACCGCGTGACCGCTGGGGCTCGGGACCGGTACGTGCACCAGGCCGTGTACGACCATCATGCCGAGCGCGGCGAGCGCGACGGGTAGCTGGGCGACCGGCGTGAACAGGCCATGCACGATCGTGTCCACGATGCGCCCTTCCTGGAGGGTGACGAAGATCGCCCGCGCGAACCCGATGAGCAGGGCGGCGTATGCCATGGACCGGAATCCGGCGACGAGCGCGTCCGCCGTGCCGCCGACGCCCAGCCCGCCCACGAGCCCCGCGACCACGCCCATCGCGAAGAACAGCGCCGCCATCTCGTTGAACCCCCAGCCGAAGCGCAGCACGCCCACCACGAGCGCTGCGAACGTGAGGAGCACCAGCGCGAGCACCGCGCCGCGCCGGCCGTCCAGCGTGCCCACGGTGGGGTCGGGCGCGGTCGTCGCCGTGCCACGCGTGCGGGCGGCGTACCGGGACGTACCCCAGATCCAGATGCCCAGTGCGGCCGCCAGGAAGGCGATGCGAAACAGCGAGCCCGAGAGCAACGGCAGCTGCGCCAGCTGCTGGGCGATCCCAACCTGGAACGGATTGATGGGGCTGAAGGCCGCGCCCACCGCGGCCGCGCCGAGGCTCATCGCGACGGCCACCACCGGGCGGTAGCCCAGGCGCCGCGCCAGCAGCAGCATCACCGGCACGAGCGCGATGATCTCTTCCTTCATGTTGTCGAGCACGCCGCCCAGCGCGAACCCGAGCGAAGCCGCGGGCACGACCAGCGCTTCGGAGTGTCCGAAGCGCCGCACCAGCCAGTCCACGCCCTGCCGCAGCGCGCTGGTCTCATCGACCACGGTGAACGCGCCGCCGATCAGGAACACGAAGAAAATGACCGCGGCCGCGTCGGCCATGCCGCGCGGGATTGCGACGAGCGCGTGGAACGCTCCCACGGGCCGGGCCGCCACGGCGTGATAGGTGCCCGCCACCACGACCCGGCGACCGGTGGCGGGGTCGTCCCGGCGATCGTATTCCCCGGCCGGTAGTACGTGACTCGCCACGGCGGCGAGCAGCACGCAGCCGCACAGCAGCGTCAGGGGGTGGGGGAAGGTCACGACCGCGCGCCGAGCCGCCGGACTTCGTGCGACTCGTACACGTGTGTACCGCGCGACGCCTCGCGAGCGACCCGCACCATGGCGCGCGCCACGGCCTCGGCCTTGATCGGTCGATACCGCGCCAGCGGCCCCACGAGCGCCCAGGCGACGAGCGGGCTGAGTATTCCGGCCACACGCTCGACGGGGCGGGTCTTGGCGCGCGCGCCGACGAGCCATGATGGACGGAAGATGTGGATGCCTTCGAACTGCAGGCGGCGTACCGCCTCTTCCGCCTCGCCCTTCACCCGGCTGTAGAAAATCCGCGACCCGGGGGCGGCGCCGAGCGCCGTAACCACGAGGAACTGCGCGGCGCGGTGGCGGACGGCGACCCGGGCGAGCTCGACGACGTACGTATAGTCCACCGTGCGGAACGCCTCCCGTGAGCCCGCCTGCTTCAAGGTGGTGCCGAGGCAGCAGAAGACGTCGTTCACTCGCGGAAAATCCGCGATCTGGGCCAGACGATCGAAACTGACCACCCGCTGCTCCAGCTTCTTGTGGGCGAGCGGCAGCTCGCGACGCGCCAGCACCGTGACGCGCACGTACGCCCGCTCCTCGAGCAGCAGGCGCAGCACGTGACCCCCGACGAGCCCCGACGCGCCGGCGACGAGAGCGGTACGGGCGGGCGTGGGGGTAGGGGTGGGGGTGGGGGTGGGGGTGGGGGTCACCCGCTCAGCGCCATACCGACAGCAGCACGCCCATCAGGACCAGATACGACAGCTGATAGCCCGCGTCGAGCACCCACGCGGCGATCGGCTTCTCCGAGAACATGTTCGCGGTGAGACCGACGGTGGCGGCGAACCCGAGCCACGCCAGGAAACCGAGCCACAACCCCTGCGCCAGTGTGGTGGCATTGGTGTACGAGGCAAGCAGCGCCATCACGTAGGCCGTGACCAGATAGCACAGCACCGAGACGGCGTACGCTCGGGTCACTCCCCTCTGCTTCATCGCTTCCAGCTTCTCGGGCGTGTACCCTTGAGCCGCCATCCACTGTTTGGCGAACAGGACAGGGGAATACCAAACGGCGCCGAGGACAAAGGTCAGGACCGCGGCGACGATCACGGCGAGGATGTTGACGTTGGCGGTCGGCATGAGCGCTCCTTTGCGGTCGGGGCTAAGCTACGACGGCTCGGCTCGCTCGCTAGCGTAGGTCCATCCCCTGAGGCAGGACCAGGCGTACAGCAACACGCCGGCCAGCCGCACGGAGTCGCCGATGGGCTGGTCCCGGTTCAGGAGGCCGAGCGTCCCGAGGAGGTAGTTCCAGTCGTGCTCACCGCCGCGCGACCATCGCCGCGTGTCGGTCGCCGCGGCGCCAGAAGTACGCCACGAAGATCGCCGGCACGAGGAGCTGCATCAGCGTTCCGCCGAGGAAGCCGATGGACTCCCCGAATACGCCGAACAGGGGATGCCCGGACTCGTGGATTGCGAGGTCGAGGCTATCGAGCCAGCCGTAATGGCCCGGTTACGGCGCGACCCGCTTCGAGCGGAAGTTGCCGGTCATGATCAGATTCCCGCCGCCCGCGGGCCGCATCTCGAAGGTGCCGTTGAGCGAGTCACCTCGCACCTTTCCGGTGGCGATCGTCACCACCTCGGCGTTCGCCGCGATGCTGTGGTAGGGGCCGAGCTCGTTGACCACGGCGCTGTCGCTGACGTCCCGCGCGCGGATCGGCACGGGGGGGGCGGTGACCGAAGTATACGTCATCGTCCCGCGCAGCGAGCCATCCGGCGCCACGGCGGTCACGATGCGCCATGGGGTTCCCGTGTCCGACGCGCTGCGGTACGACCGGCCTTCCCACGTTCCGGCATACTTCTGCGCCGAACCGGCGGCCGACCGGCGCGACGTATCGCCCGGCGCGCACGCAGCCCATACGACGGCCACGCAAAGCAGTGTCCGCATGTCCGGCCTCCTGTGTGTCTTGAGAAGTGGAGTATGAGCGCTCGGACGGCCCGACACAAGGAAGCGGGCTTCGGCCGGGCGGACCTCAGACCCGCCGGCGCTCCAGCCAGCCGGCGACCGCCGCGAACAAGACGTACGAACCGAGCGCCGTGACGGCGGCCGTTCGATCGCTTGCGGGGGGCGGGCCGAAGAACACGGTCGCTTGAATGGCGAGCATCACCACGCCGAACAGCGGCATGCCGTAGCGGCCGAGGCGGGTCGTCGCCGTGGTGGAGCGTAGATAGAGGAACATGCCGCCGAACAGCACGATGACCTCGAGCAGGAACGCCGGCGCCGGGTAGTTCCAGAGCCCGAGACCGATCTTGGCGGCATTGTCGTAGAGCGGCAAGTCGGGACGGTGCACGACCAGGTCGAGCACCCAGTGGGAGAACACCGCGACGGCCACGAGCCCTGCCGCCCGGTGCGACGCGCCGAAGGCGCGGATTGCGCGATAGGCGACGTACGCACCGAGCGACCACAGCAGCGCCGCGACGAGGCTGTGGGTGTAGGGCATGTAGTAGAGGTCGAGGGGGTTCGACGCGGTGATCCCGGGAGCGATCCGGACCTTTTCGATCCCGCACAGGACGAAGACACTCCAGAACACGTCGAGCAGCTGCACGGCGAGAAACAGCACCCACAGAGGAATGGTCTTCTCACCGCGCTGCGCGGCGAAGCTCACGCCATAGTGGCCGACGAACATGTTTTAGTGGAACACCTCCAGGGCCACCTCCACTTTACCAAACGGCGCGCTCACCTGCACTCCCTGCACCGTGCCTTTCACCTGCTCAAACATCTCCCGGGCGATCTTCACACCTTCGGCGAGCGCCGCTTCCTTGCCCTTGTCCTGCGCCTGCCGCATCCGCGCCAACACCGATTCGGGCACGGACACACCGGGCACCTCGTTCGCGAGAAACTCCGCGTTGCGAAGCGAGAGGAGCGGCCAGATGCCCGCCACGATCGGGATCTTGAACTGCCCCACGCGTGCGAGGAACGCTTCGAGCTGTTTGGGATCGAACACCGGCTGTGTCACCGCGAACTCGGCCCCCGCATCGACCTTCCATGCGAACCGGGACAGCTCGCGGTCCAGGTCCACGGCGCCGGGATTCACACCGACGCCGATGGCCCACTGGGTCGGCGCCCCGATCGGGTTGTTCCCCGGGTCGAGCCCATGGTTCAGACGATACACCAGGTTCGTGAGGCCGATCGAGTCGATATCGAACACCGCGGTCGCCTCGGGGTAGGGGCCCATCTTCGGCGGATCGCCCGTGATGATCAGGATGTTGCGCAGCCCCGCCGCGTGCGCGCCGAGGATGTCGGACAGCATCCCGAGGAGATTGCGGTCCCGGCAACAGTAGTGGATGACGGTCTCGATCCCCACTTCCTTCTCAATCAGGATCGCCGAGGGGAGCACGCCCATCCGGCTCTGGGCCCGCGGCCCGTCGGGGACATTCACCGCGTCCACGCCCGCCGCCTTGAGCGCCCGGCACTGCTCGAGCATCGGCGTCGGGTCCACCCCCTTGGGGGGGACGATCTCGACGCTCGTCACGAGCTCACCCCTGGCCAGCTTCGCGCCCCAGCAGGAGCGTGCCGCCAGCGGCACTTCCTCCACGCCGGCGGGCGGCTCGATCGCCTCGCGCGACACCACTGCGGGCTGGTGGCGCGGTACGACGCTCGCGACGTAGTCGCGGATCTTCTTGATGTGCTCGGGCGTGGTGCCGCAACAGCCGCCCACGAAGCGCGCGCCCGCCTCGATCATGCGGCGCGCGTAGCTCGCCATGTATTCCGGCGACGCGAGGTAGATCTTCCGGTCGCCGATGTCCTTGGGCAGGCCGGCGTTCGGCACCGCGGAGATGGGGCGATCGGTTGCCTTCACCAGCTTCTCCACCGCTTCGAGCACGCCGGCGGGGCCCACCGAGCAGTTCACCCCCACGGCGTCCGCGCCCCACGCCGCCAGTTGCTTTGCGAACGTCTCGGGGCCGGTACCGTAGTGGGTGAGCCCGTCGTCGCCGATGGTCATTTGAGCGATCACGGGGAGATCCGACACGCTCCGCACGGCGCGTAGCGCTTCGTGGATCTCGTCCACGTCGGAAAACGTCTCCAGGATGAACCCGTCAACGCCGCCCGCGACGAGGCCCCGCGCCTGCCGTTGGAAGTGTGCGAACGCTTCCTCGCGCGAGGTCGCGCCGAACGGCTCGATGCGGACGCCCAGGGGCCCGATCGCGCCGGCGACGCTCGCGTGCCCAGCCGCGGCGCGACGAGCCAGCTCGGCCGCGGCCTGGTTGATCTTCTCCGTGTCTTCGGCGAGCCCGTAGCTGCCCAGCTTCACGGGGTTCGCGCCGAAAGTGTTGGTCTCGAGGATTTCCGCACCGGCCCGTACGTAGGCTTCGTGCACTTCCTGGACGAGCTTCGGGTGCTTCAGATTCAGCTCATCATAGCAGACGTTCAGATAGAAGCCCTTCGAGTACAGCATGGTGCCCATCGCCCCGTCGAGGACGTGGACCTTGCCGTCGTCGAGCAGCTTGCGCAGCGTCACTTCACTCACCCGTGCCTCGTTCCCTTCTCTCGTCCCCCGGAAAAGCGAGACCCGCTTGGCCGAGCAGTCGCCAAACGGGCTGGCGTTTTAGCGACTTGTTTAACGTGGCTGCAATAGGCCGCAAATCACCACGGAAGCAGTTGTCGATCGGAATCTAGGTCAACGACGCCGAGCCGCAAGCCGTATCTTCTCCCGGTCCACTCATTCCTCGGGAGCCGCCACCGTGTCGCTCGCCCCTCTGCACCCGCAAATCGTGCACTTCGTGATCGCCCTGCTGTTTGCTGGCGTCTTGTTTCGGTGCATTGCCGTGACGGGCCGGGCGGCGTTTACCGGGCCCGCGGCGGTGGTGTTGCTGCTCGTCGGGACGGTCGGCGCGGTGCTGGCGGTGAAATCGGGGACCGACGCCCACGGTCCGGTGGAACGCGTGCCCGGCGCCCGTGCCGCGGTGGTGGAGCACGAAGAGTGGGGCGAGCGCACCCGCAACATCTTTCTCGTCGTCGCCGCGCTCGAGATCGCGGCGCTCATCCCCGCTGCGCAGCGGTGGCGCAAGGCTGTGCACGTCGCCTCGGCGATTGTCGGACTCGCGGGCGCGTTGTCGCTGTACGAAGCGGGCGAACACGGCGGCGAATTGGTGTACGCCTACGCCGGCGGCGTGGGCATCCGCAGCGGCAATCCCGACGACGTGGGCCGACTGCTCGTGGCGGGGCTCTATCACCAGGCCATGCTCGACCGCAAGGCGGGAAGGACGGCCGAGGCCGCCCAACTGATCGGCCAGCTGGCGCAACGCCATCCCGATGATACGAGCGCGCGACTGCTCGTCATCGAATCGCTGATCGTGGACAAGAAGGACGGCAAGGCGGCCTTGGCGGCACTGGCGCCCTTCCCGGCCGCGCCCGACAGCCGCTTCCTCCGGTTCCGGGTCGGGCTGCTCCGTGCCGACGCGTTCGTCGCCGCCGGCATGCCGGACTCCGCGAAAGCGACCCTCGAGGCGATGGCCCGCGAGTTCGCGAGCAATCGGGCGGTCGAGGAGCGGCAGGCGAAGCTAAGGTAGCTATTTTCACAGCTATGCCCGACCTCCTGGCCGCCCGCTCGCAGATGGCTGTATCGCTGGCCTTCCACATCGTCTTCGCCGTCATCGGGATCGCGATGCCGCTCATGATGGTGCTGGCGGAGCGGCGCTGGCAGGTGACGGGACACGCGATTTACCTCGATCTCGCCAAGCGGTGGGCGAAGGGGACCGCGATCCTGTTCGCGGTTGGTGCCGTGTCCGGAACGGTGCTGTCGTTCGAGCTCGGCCTCCTGTGGCCTCGCTTCATGGAATTCGCCGGTTCGATCATCGGCATGCCGTTCTCGCTCGAGGGGTTCGCATTCTTCACGGAGGCGATCTTCCTCGGCATCTACCTGTACGGTTGGGACCGAGTCTCGCGCCGGGCGCACCTGTGGGCTGGGGTCGCAGTCGCCGTGAGCGGTGCCGCGTCGGGCATCTTCGTGGTGATCGCGAACGCCTGGATGAACGCGCCCACGGGATTCGCGCTCCTCAACGGGCAGGCGGTGAACGTCAATCCGTTCGCCGCGATGGCCAACGCGGCCGCGGTGTCGCAAACGCTGCATATGACACTCGCGGCGTACGCCGCCACCGGCTTTGCGGTCGCCGGAATCCACGCGTTCCTGCTCCTCAAGGATCCAGCTAACGCGTTCCATCGCCGGGCGCTCGAGATCGCGCTGATCGTGGGTGCGCCGGCCGCGGTGCTGCAGCCGATCTCGGGCGACCTGTCCGCCCGCCACCTCGCCGCGCACCAGCCCCTGAAGCTCGCCGCCGCCGAAGCCCTGTTCCGCACGCAGGCCGGCGCCCCACTCACACTGGGGGGCTGGCCCGACGTCGCGGCGCGCGAGACCGGATTCGCCGTCCGAGTCCCCTACGCCCTGTCGCTGCTGGCGTTCCACGATCCGCACGCCGTCGTCCGCGGCCTCGACCAGGTCCCGGAGTCGGACTGGCCGAACGTCCCGGCCGTGCACTTCTCGTTCGACGTGATGGTCGCCGCCGGCTCGTACCTCGCCCTCGTGGCGCTGTGGACGGGATGGCTCGCGTGGCGGCGGACGGACCTGGCGCACAACCGCTGGCTGATGCGGGCGCTCGCAGTCGCAACCCCGCTGGGCTTCATCGCGGTCGAGGCGGGCTGGATGGTGACCGAGCTGGGCCGGCAGCCGTGGGTGATCTACGGCGTGCTCAGGACGGCCGATGCGGTGACCCCGATGCCGGGGCTGATGGTCCCGTTCCTCACGTTCACGCTGCTCTATTGCTTCCTTGGTGTGATCGTCGCGTGGCTCCTGTACCGGCACATCATCCGCAGTCCGGCGGTGCCGGAATGGCGAGGATTTTACATGCCACCGGGGAGCGGGGCGTGACGCTCGCGGACGTTCTGGCCGGGATCGTCTTCGTCGCGCTCAACGCCTACGCGGTGCTGGGCGGCGCGGACTTCGGCGGCGGCGCGTGGGACCTGCTCGCGCTCGGCCCCCGCAAGGAGCGCCAGCGCGAGCTCGTCGCCGAAGCGATAGGCCCGGTGTGGGAGGCGAACCATGTGTGGCTCATCCTCGCGATCGTGCTGCTCTTTACCTGTTTCCCACCGGCCTTCGCGCGGCTCGGCACGCTGCTCCACATCCCCCTCTCGCTCGTGTTGATAGGCATCGTGCTGCGCGGCTCGGCCTTCACGTTCTGGCGCTACGGCAGCCCCGGCGGCGAAGACGAGCGTCGCTGGGGCGTGGTATTTGCGATCGCGAGTCTCATGACTCCACTCTTACTCGGAACCGCCGCGGGAGCGATCGCCTCGGGTGCTCTCGGAGACGGTGGACGGGGGAGCGGGGACTTCTACGACACGTACGTCGCCCCGTGGCTCAATCCCTTCGCCCTCTCGGTGGGACTGTTCGCGCTCATCGCGTTCGCGTTCCTGGCGGCCGTGTACTTGACCCTCGAAGCCCGGGAGCGGGAGCTGCAAGAGGATTTCCGCCGTCGCGCGCTCGCGTCGGGTGCGGGGTTATTTCTGGCGGCGGTGCTGGCGCTGCTGCTCTCGCTCGACGGCGCGCCTCGCGTGCGCGACGGGCTCATCTTCGCCGCCTGGGCGGTGCCGCTGCATCTCCTCACCGCGGTGGCGGCAGCCAGCGCGCTCGTCGCCCTCTGGGTGCGTCGCTGGGGCGTGGCGCGCGTGGCCGCCGCGGCGCAGGTGTCCCTCATCCTGTGGGGCTGGGCGCTGAGCCAGTATCCCTACATCTTGCCGCCCGACCTTTCGATCGCCGGCGCGGCCGCGCCGGCGGCGACGCTCCGTCTCATGCTGGGTGTTCTGGCGGTGGGCGCGGTGGTATTGCTGCCCTCGCTGTTCTATTTGTTCCGCATTTTCAAGCGGCCAGACGCTTAGGTGGCGTACTGATCCGCCCCCAGGAAGTGCAGCGACACATACGGCTCGGCTCCCTCGACCCAGCTGTCGTGCCCCGGCGCGATGTGAAACAGGTCCCCGGGCCCGAGCGAAAACGCCCTACCGTCGTCCATGACAACGCGGCACCGGCCCGAGACGACGAGCCCCACGTGCTCGACCTGACAACTCTTCGTGCCGGCGATGGGACCGACGTGGGTCGACCACTTCCACCCCGGCTCGTAGCTGGCGCGCCCGACGGCGAGGTCGCCGATCTTCACGACGTCGAACTTCCCCTTTTCGAAGTTGCGCGTCTCGTCGGGCCGGTCGAATCGCCTGATGATCGCATCCTTCACGCCTGGTCTCCTTCCCCGTCCGTGCGCAGCAGTGCCCGCGCCAGCGCATCCGCCGCCACGCCCGCGACGGCGACGGTCTTGCGACGGGCGGTCACGCCGCTCACGATGGTCACGGTCGCCCGCGGAACCCCCACCCGCTCGGCGACGAAGCGCACCAGCTCCGCGTTCGCCGCGCCGTCCACCGGGGCCGCCGCGAGCTTCACTTTGATGGCGTCGCCGTGCCAGCCGGACACCTCGGTCCGGCGGGCGCGGGGCACCACATGCACCACCAGGGTCGCCATCAGCCCACGACGATGGTGAGCAGCACGCGCTTCAGCAGCCACAGCGCGAGCCATGCGGCCAGCGGGCTCCAGTCGAACCCGGCAGCCGGCGGGAGCACGCGGCGTATCGGCTCGACGAGCCAGTCGGTCAGCGCGTAGGCCGGCCGGAGCCACCGCGAGTACCGGAAGTAGCCGAACCAGCTGGCGAGCACCCGCACCCAGAGCGCGACGACGATGATGCTGTACACGAGGTCGATCGCGAGGGCGATTGCCGCGCGCGGCCCTGCGGAGTATGCGGCCGCCACGCTGAACGCCGCCTCCACCAGCCAGTTCCAGAGCGAGAGGAACAGCACGCCGGCGGCCGCCACCGCCACGACGAGCCACCATCCCGCGTGCACCGGGTTGCCGCCGGCCCGCACGAGGCGCGTTTCAATCGGACGGATCAATGGGTCGCTCGCCGTGCGGAAGGTGCGGCCGAGCGCGCCGAACGGCGAAATGCGCCGGGTGCGCACCAGCCAGGAAGCGAGCGCCACGAGCACGCTCGCAGCGAACGCCGCGAACACGACGTAGCGGAGGGCGACCTGGAGCTCGGGCATGCCTGAAGTCTAGCGCGATGCGCCGCAACCTTCAGCGGCGCCCCCCTCTCAGGGCGCGAACACATCGACCGCGTCGGTCTGTGAAAAGCCCGCTTTGGGTCCCCCGCCGATCACGTAGAGCTTGCCCCCGAGCACGGCAGCCCCAAGGCCGTGGCGCGCCACGGGCAGCGCCGGGCCCGTGGTCCAGCGGTCGGTCGTCGGGTCGTACACCTCGTGGTTCGCGAATACGGAGCCCCTCGTCTCTCCGCCGACCACGTGGATCGCGTCGTCCAGTACCGCCGCCGCGAGCCCGCCGCGCCGGCTCGGCATCGCTCGCCGCTGGGTCCAGCGATCGGTCGCCGGATCGTAGGCTTCCACGACATCGTAGTTCCGGTCGGGATTGAACGGTCGCCCGCCGATCGCGTACACGAGACCGCCTGCGACCGCGGCCGTGAGATGATCGCGCGGCGTCGGGATCGGCGCCGCATCGTGCCACCGGTTGGTCGCGGGATCATAGATCGCCGTCGCCCGGACCAGCTGGCGGCCGGTGCCCCAACCGCCTACGACGACGAGCTTGCCGTTGACTGCTCCCGCGCCAAAGGCCCCGCGCGGCGCGGGGAGCGGGGCGCGCGGCTCCCACCGGTTTCGATCCTCGCGATACAGCCAGAGGCTGCTCTCGGGCACGAAGCTCGGCTCGGCGAGCCCGCCCACGGCGTACAGCGTGTCGGCCACGACGGCGAGCGGCATGTGGTGGCGCGGGGCGGGGAGGTCGGCGACGCGCTCCCAGCGGTCCGCGGTCGGATCGTAGCGGAACGCGGCGGCGGTGGCCCGGCCGGCGCGGTCGATCCCTCCGGCAACGTAGATCTTGCCGCGCAGCACCGCGGCGCTGAGCTCCTGGATCGGCTCCGGCAAGGGCGCGGCGGCCGACCAGTGGCCGTCACCCGCGAGGAGGGGGAGGCCCAGGAGAAACGGAAGGACGACGCGGCCTACTCGACCGTCCACGTCCCGTCGCGGGCGAGCAGCGTCCCGAGGTCCGCGACGTCGCGCCCGAAGCCGGCGGCCCGCGCCTGTGCGTACACATCCGCCTCGTAGGAAGTCGCGGGAGAGCAATACAGGACGCCGAGCGCCACGGGAAACTCCGGCGGCTCGAGCCCGACCAGCAGCTGTGCCAGCGCGCGGTTGGTCTCGTCGTGCACCAGGATTTCGTCGAGCGGCACGCCACCATCGCCCACCCGGGCGACCTCGAGGGCGAGTGCTCCCGGCTTCAGGCGCAGGCCTCGCTCCTTATTTGCTCCGAACACCAGCGGCTTGCCGTGCTCTACGTGCAGCTGCGCGTCAGGCGCCGCGTCCTTCGCCGTGAAGCTATCGAACACCCCATCGTTGAAGACGACGCAATTCTGGAATACCTCGACGAACGACGCGCCCTTGTGCGCGTGCGCCCGCTTGAGCAGCGCCACGACCTGGGCCTGCTGCGTGTCCACCCCCCGCGCGACGAACCGTCCCCCGGCGCCCAGGGCGAAGGCGCATGGCGATACCGGGTTCTCGATGGAGCCCTGCGGCGTGGAAGGCGAGCGCGTCCCGCGCCGCGACGTCGGCGAGTACTGCCCTTTCGTGAGACCGTAGATTTCGTTGTTGAAGAGGAGAATCTGGAGATCGACGTTGCGGCGGAGTACGTGCAACATGTGGTTCCCGCCGATCGAGAGGCCGTCGCCATCGCCCGTGATGACCCACACGTCGAGCTCGGGGTTGGCGAGCTTGATCCCGGTGGCGATCGTCGGCGCCCGCCCGTGGATAGTGTGGAACCCGTACGTCGACAGGTAATAGGGGAACCGGGCCGCGCAGCCGATCCCCGAAACGAACACGGTGCGCTCGCGCCGCGCGCCCAGCTCCGCCAGGGCTTTCTGGACGGCCTTGAGGATCGCATAGTCCCCGCAGCCGGGGCACCACCGGACCTCCTGGTCCGACGCGTAGTCCTTGGGTGTGAGCTCGGCGTCGGTGATCGTGGTGACCGTCATAGCGGCCTCACCCCCCGAATCGCTTGCACGATCTCCGCGACCTTGAACGGCTTTCCTTCCACTTTGTTCAGCCCCTCTGCGGGCACGAGGTAGGCCGCCCGCAGGAGCTGCACGAGCTGCCCGGTATTCATCTCCGGCACGAGCACGCGATCGAAGCGCTGCAGCAGGTCTCCGAGGTTCGACGGGAACGGGTTCAGATAGCGGAGGTGGACGTGCGAGACATCGAGCCCGTCCTCCCGTGCCTCGCGGACCGCTTGCTGAATCGCGCCATACGTAGACCCCCAGCCCACCACCGCGACGGCGCCGTGGTCGTCCCCGAGCGCCGGGCGTTGCGGCGGGATGTCGTTCGCGATCCCGGCGATCTTCGCCGCGCGGGTGCGGGTCATGCGGGCGTGGTTTTCGGGGTCGTAGGAAATGTGCCCCGTATCGTAGTCCTTCTCGAGCCCGCCGATGCGATGTTCCAGGTCGGGCGTGCCCGGGACGGCCCACGCCCGCGCGAGGGTCGCGGGATCGCGGAGGAACGGGTGGAAGCCCGCGGGGTCGGTCCGGAAGCGGACGGGGAACCGGGGCAGCGCCGACAGGTCGGGGAGGCGCCACGGTTCGGCCGCGTGGGCGAGGTAGGCGTCAGAGAGCAGGATCACCGGCGTCATGTACTTGGTGGCGATGCGCACTGCTTCGATCGCGACGTCGAAGCAATCGCTCGCCGTCGCCGCCGCGATCACCGCGAGCGGCGCGTCCGCATTACGCCCGTGCACGGCCTGGAACAGATCGGACTGCTCGGCCTTGGTGGGCATGCCGGTGGAGGGACCGGCTCGCTGGGCATCGACCACAACGATGGGAAGCTCCGTGGCGATCGCGAGGCCAAGCATTTCGGTCTTGAGCGCCACCCCGGGTCCGGAGCTCGACGTTACGCCGAGCGCTCCGGCGTAGGCGGCGCCGATCGCGGCGCCGATCGCGGCGATCTCGTCCTCCGCCTGAAACGTGATTACGCCGTGCGACTTGAGGCCCGCCAGGGTGTGGAGCAGCAGCGAGGCGGGCGTGATCGGGTAGCCCGCGAAAATCATCTTCTGGAGCCCCGCTCCGCGCATGCCGGCGATCAGCCCCCACGCGATCGCCTCCGTCCCACTCACCGCACGGTAGCGACCCGGCTCGACCGGCGCCTTCGGTACCGTGTAGCCCACGAGGTGCTCCGACATCTCGGCCGTTTCACCGAATGCATGCCCGGCGTTCAGGGCCGCGACGTTGGCCTGGGCGACTTCGGGACGGTCCGCGAACTTGCGGCGTAGCCAATCGGTCGTCACCTGACGGTCGCGGCCGTACATCCACAGCATCAGGCCGAGCGCCCACATGTTGCGGCAGCGGTGCGCCTCCCGGGTCGAGAGGCCGAAGGTCTTGACCGCCTCGGCCGTGAGCCGCGTGATGTCGACCGGGAGCACCTGGTACGACGCGAGCGAGCCGTCCTCGAGCGGGCTGGCAGGGAACCCCGCCTTGGCGAGGTTACGCTCGGTGAACGCGCCCGTGTCCACGACGATGGTTCCGCCCAGCCGGAGATCGTTCAGGTCTACTTTGAGCGCGGCCGGGTTCATGGCCACGAGCACGTCTACCGCATCCCCCGGGGTGGTGACGTCTACGCCGCCGAAGTGGATCTGGAACGCCGACACCCCGTACGTCGTCCCCGCGGGGGCGCGGATCTCGGCGGGAAAATCGGGGAATGTGGTGAGGTCGTTGCCGGCGAGGGCTGCTTCCACCGTAAAGCGGGAACCGGTCACCTGCATCCCGTCGCCCGAGTCTCCGGCGAAGCGGATGACGACCGACTCGCGTGCCTGCCGCACCCGGGGCGGCGTGGTGGTAGCCATGTGTCAACAAACTAGCGCGGGAGCGGCTGGAAGGTAGGGTGGCGGCCTCGACCGGGAGTGTTGCTCCTCCACGACGCTGTCGGCTCGGTCGTTGCCCACGTCGGGCGCCTGTGAACTGGAGATCAGCCGCCTGCACCATTCGGCACCGGGCTGGACGATTTTGATGCCACACCATCGTACCCGGCGGCTAAGAGTGGGACACTCGTGTAACCCCGGGGCGCCGGGCGCCGGGCGTCGGGCGTCGCGTGTCGGGGAACGCCAGCGTCGTGTAACCCCGGGGCGACGCCCCGGGGTTTACGAGACCCCGGTCTTTGAGTGGGTTAACCCCGGGGCGGTGCCCCGGGGTCGAGCGCGTCCCGCACGATCCTCGCCTGCTCGGCCTGGTGCGCCGCAGGGTACCCTTCCGCCGGGCTCGAGCGTTCCGGTCGCCCGATGTCGCGCACAGTCACGTCGGGGCCCACCAGCTCGCGGAGCTGCGGCAGCATGAACTTCTGAGGACCCATGTTGCGCGGCTCTTCCTGCACCCACACGATCTCGCGCAGGTTGGGATGCCCGCGGATCAGCGTCGCCAGCTCCTCGCGCGGGAACGGATACAGCAGCTCCACCCGGGCGATCGCCACGTGCTGGGCCTGGGCCCGCGCCGGGGCGAGTGTGAGATCGTAGTACACCTTGCCGCTACAGAGGATGAGCCGACGCACGGGGGCGCGGGGCGTCGCTGCAGGGTCGTCGAGCACCGGCTGGAACCGTCCGGTCGCCAGATCTTCGAGCCGCGAGCTCGCTTGCGGCAGCCGCAACAGGCTCTTCGGCGTGAACAGCACGAGCGGTCGAAGCTCGGCGTGGCGCGCCTGGCGTCGGAGCAAATGGAAGTACTGTGCCGGCGTCGTGCAGTTGGCGATGCGGATATTCCCGTCGGCGCCGAGTGCCAAGAAGCGCTCGATGCGGGCACTCGAGTGCTCGGGTCCCTGGCCCTCGTAGCCATGGGGGAGGAGCAGCGTGAGGCGCGACGTTTGCCCCCACTTGGCGAGCCCGGCGATGATGAACTGATCGATGATCACCTCGCCGCCGTTGGTGAAGTCGCCGTACTGGGCCTCCCACAGGACCAGGGTCTCGGGTGCCGCGGCCGCGTAGCCGTACTCGAAGCCCAGGCAGGCGAACTCGGAGAGCGGGCTGTTGTGCAGCTCGAACGGCGCCCGCGCCCCGGGCAGGTTCTGGATCGGCGCGTGGCGGCGGCCGTCCCGGGCGTCACGCAGCACGAGGTGGCGCTGGCTGAACGTGCCGCGCTCCGTGTCCTGGCCCGTGAGCCGGATCGCCGTACCCTCGGCGAGGAGCGACGCGAAGGCCAGGGCCTCGGCGTGGGCCCATTCGATCTGACCCTCGGTGAGGGCGGGTCGGCGCCGCTCCAGCTGCTTCTGCAGCTTGGGAATGATCGTGAAGCCGTCGGGCACGAGCAGCAGCTGCTCGTTCAGCGTCGTGAGCAGCGGCGCGGACACGGCGGTGTCGGGCTCGGCGAGCGAGGCTTGCGTGCCCGAGATTCGTTGCGGCTCTTCCCCCGCGCCTGCCTCGCGCAGGTGCGCCTTGAGCGACTGCTGGATCTCCGTGAGTCGCTGATAGACCTGTTCCGCCTCCGCGGCCGCCTGGGCGGCATCCACTACACCCTCGCGCGCCAGCAGGTCGGCGTAGCGCTGACGCGCCGTCGGCGTCTGTCTGATCCGCTCGTACATCACCGGCTGCGTGTAGGCCGGCTCGTCGCCTTCGTTGTGACCCCAGCGCCGATAGCCTACCACATCGATCACCACGTCGCCGTGGAACTTGTCGCGATACAACATCGCGAGGCGCACCGCCGCGAGGCATGCCTCCGCATCGTCGGCGTTGACGTGGATGATCGGCGCGTCGAAGCCCTTGGCGAGATCGCTCGAGTAGTCGGTAGAGCGTCCGTCCTTGGGATCGGTGGTGAAGCCCAGCTGGTTGTTGGCGATCAGATGGATCGTGCCGCCGGTGGTGTAGCCTTTGAGCCGGGCCAGGTTGAACGTCTCCGCCACGACGCCCTGCGCGGCGAACGATGCGTCGCCATGGATCAGCACGGGGAGCGCCACCGTCCCGTCGTGGATCGCGTCCTTGCCGCGGCGATTCGTCTGATTGGCGCGGGCCCGCCCTTCGACCACCGGGTTCACCGCTTCGAGATGGCTCGGATTGGGCGTGAGGGTGATGTTGACGGGCTTGCCCGCGGCGGTCTGGTATACGCCGTCCGCGCCGTGATGATACTTCACGTCGCCGGTGCCGCCTTCGGGCGTGAGCGTCCCCTCGACGTGCCGCCCGCCCTCGAACTCCGCGAAGATGGTCTCGTAGGGAAGGCCGACGACGTGGGCGAGCACGTTCAACCGGCCGCGGTGCGCCATACCCAGCACCACGCGCCGGGCGCCGCTCGTGCCGGCGAGCTCGATCGTCTCGTCGAGCATCGGCACGAGGGTGTCGAGTCCTTCGATCGAAAACCGCTTCTGGCCGAGGTACGCCTTGTGCAGGAAGCGCTCGAGCGTCTCGACCGCCGTCAGGCGGGCGAGCAGCTTGCGCTTCACTTCCGGCGTGAGGGGCTCGCGGTGCTCGCCCGACTCGATGACCTGGCGCAGCCACAGGCGCTCCTGGTGGCTGCCGATGTGCTCGACCTCGTAGGCGATAGTGCCGCAATAGGTCTCCTGCAGCCTGGGGTATGCCTCGGCCAGGGTCCGCCCGGCCACGTAGATCCGCAGCA
>Ga0209161_10001166_pt1 | contig 21542 bp, 25 predicted proteins | sample GraSoiAngelo_155_FD_186169 | JGI IMG/M metagenome (GOLD analysis project Ga0209161, IMG submission 186169) | Grasslands soil microbial communities from the Angelo Coastal Reserve, California, USA - 14_1009_13_30cm (SPAdes) (version 2) | ecosystem: Environmental > Terrestrial > Soil > Grasslands... | reverse complement strand
ACGGTGCGCGTGGAGCCAGGGAGGCTGAAGGTGATGGTGGCGCGATGACGGCGGTCTGGCGGACGGGCGGACGGGCGGTCCGTGGAGCCGCCTGCGTGGTGGTGCTTCTGTCCGTCTGTCCGGCCGTCCGACTGTCCGCCCAGGTACCCGACACCTCCCATGCTCCCCCGCCGCTCGTCACCACCGGCGCGCTCGTCGTTGCCGCCGATACCGCGCACCGCATCCGGCCGATGGGCGCGTTCCTGCGCTCGCTGCTCGTGCCGGGGTGGGGTCAGGCAGCGACGGGCCGGCACGTCACCGGCGCGCTGTTCGCGACGTGGGAAGGCGTCGCCGCGATGATGGCCCTCAAGGCCCAGTCGGAAATGCACTATCTGAAGGAGACGCAATCGCCGAACGTCGTCGCGAAGCGCCAGGAAGTCCAGGATTGGATCGTGCTCTGGGTCTTCAATCATCTCTTCTCCGGGGCCGAGGCGTTCGTCTCGGCGCACCTCCAGGATTTTCCCAGGGATTTGAAGCTTCGGGCGTTCCCGGGCGGGGTCGGGATCAGCGTGCCGGTGCCCCGTCCGTGAACCCGGCGCCGCTCGGCGTGTTCGATTCCGGCATCGGGGGACTCACCGTCGCCCGGGCGGTGTTCGAGCGCTTGCCGCACGAGTCCGTGATCTATTTCGGCGACACGGCGCGCGTCCCCTACGGCCCCAAGTCGCCGGACACGGTGCGCCGGTACTCGGGCGAGATCCTGGCGTACCTGCTCGCGCGCGGGGTGAAGGCACTGGTCGTCGCGTGCAACACCATCAGCGCTCAGGCGCTCGACTTTCTGCGAGAGCGCTCGCCCGTACCGCTGGTCGGCGTGATCGAGCCGGGCGCGCGCGCGGCGGTGCAGGGGACGAGGTCGGGGAAAATCGGCGTGATCGGGACGGCGGGGACGATCGCGAGCGGCGCCTACGAGCGTGCGATCAAACGGCTGCGGCCCGACGCCGCGGTGTGCGTGCAGGCCTGCCCCCTGTTCGTGCCGCTGGTCGAGGAGGGATGGTTCGACCACTCCGCGACCGAGCTGATCGCGCGGGAATATGTCGCGCCGCTCCAGCGCGCCGCGGTGGATGTGCTGGTGTTGGGCTGCACCCACTATCCCCTGATGAAGCCGCTGCTCGGACGCGTGCTGGGTCCCGCGGTGACGCTCGTCGACAGCGCCGAGGAGACCGCCAAGGTGGTGGCCGAGGACCTGACGCGAGGCGGACTCGCGGCGTCCCCGAGCAATCGCCCCACGCACCGCTTCGTCGTGTCGGACGATGAGCCGCATTTCCGCAAGGTGGGCGCGAAGTTTTTAGGAGAGAAGTTGCAGCACGTCGAGGTGGTGCCGCTGGGGTAATCGAAACCCGTCACGCGAAAACGTCACGCAAAGACGTCACGCGACTACGTATCACTGAAACGTCTTTAGCTCTACGCCGTCTTGCGTGACGACAGCATACCTGCCCCCGTCGAGGAAGGCCCCGGGATTCAGATACGCCCGTCCGTTCGGCAGTTGTGACAGCGCGGGACGATGGGTGTGCGCGAGAATCACGAGCTCCAGGTCCGGTCGTCGCCCCAGCAGCTGCTGGGCGTACTGCGCCTGGGCTCGCTCGGCACGGTCGAGCACGGCCCGGTCGCGGGTGTTGTCCGCGAGCTTGCGGGAAAGCTGGTGCGCGATCCAGGAGCCCACGTCGGGATGGAGCGCGCGGAACGCCCGGATTGTCACCCGGTGACGCGTGACCTGGTGCATCACGCGGGCGCTCCAGTGCTGCTCGGTCAGCCCGTCGCCGTGGGCCACGAACGCGCGGCGTCCCGCCACGTCGAGCTCGGCTTCCCCCGGGTGGAAGGCGATGCCTAAGTCGTGGATGAGAAAGTCCCCGCCCCACCGATCGTGGTTGCCGCCCACGAATGTGATGGGCACGCCGCGCGTTCGCAGGGCGTGGAGCTTCGCGACCGTGCCGAAGTGACGGCGCGGGATCACCGAGGCGTACTCGAACCAGAAGTCGAACAGGTCCCCGTCGATGAGGAGCGCGTCCCCGAGATCAGGCACTGTGTCGAGGAAGCGGTGAAACGCGACTGCGACCGCGGGCGGGACCTGACCGAGATGGGCGTCGGCCACCACCACAACGCGGGAGACTGGGAGGGGCACGGCCCCCAAGCTAGGAATCGCGGAGAAGGGTCGCAAGCGCTAAGTTGCCCCGGCGTGATCAGCTCGATAACCCTGCGCGTCAACTATTCCGAGACCGACCAGATGGGCGTGGTCTACCACGCCAACTACTTGATCTGGTTCGACCGCGCCCGCACCGAGCTGATGCGCGAGACGGGGCTGACCTACAAAGAGCTCGAGCAGCAGGGCGTGTACCTCGCCGTCTCCGAAGTCAGCGTGCGTTACCGGGCCGCCGCTCGGTACGACGACCTGGTACAGGTCCGTTGCTGGGTGCGCGAGCTCGCGTCCCGACGCGTGACGTTCGGCTACGCGGTCGAGCGGGCGGGGACGGGCGAGCTGCTCGCCACGGGCGAGACATCGCTCGTCTCGCTCACCCACCGGCACACGCTCACGCGTTTGCCGGCGCATGTGATCGCCCTGCTCGAGCCGGTTCCGGATCCGGTGGATCTGTGAGACGCGCGTGCCGACGCTCGCCGTCGTATCACTCCCCACGCCGGGTTTAACTATTGAGACCGCAACGTGTTCTGCTTGACCGGGGGATAGCACTCTCCTACATTGCCGCCTGTGCGCTGCTGGCCGGCTGCCCGCGCCCGCCCGCGCCGTTGGTGCCGCAGCCGCTGGCCCCGGTGGATCGAGACTCTGGCGTCGCTTGGAGTCGGGCCACGCTGCCGACGCGCTACACCGCGATCCGATTCCGGTGGAAGTATCAGGACGACCAGAAGCGCTGGGGCGGGCGCGGTCAGGCGCGCATCGCGCCGCCGGATTCGCTGCGGTTCGACTACGTGGGGCCTCTGGGACTCGGCGCGGGCGCCGCGGCCATCGTCGGCGATTCCGCGATCTGGGCGGATCCGGAGCAGAACTTCCGTTCGCTGATCCCGGCGGTGCGGATGCTGTGGGCGGCAGTCGGTATCGTGCGGCCGCCCGCGCCGAACGCCCTGGTTTTCGGAGGTGGGGGAGGGGGAGGGGGAGGGGGGGCCGGGGGGGCCGATTCGAGCGTCCGGATCTGGCGGCTCGCAGCGGACGGGGACACGCTCGACTACCGCGAGACGCGCGGCGGCGCGCGCGTGCTCGAGGCGGAGTGGCGGCGAGAGGGCAAGGTGTTGGCGCGCAGCCGCACCGAATTCGACCCGCAGCGGATGCCGGCACGCGCCCGCATGGATTTTCCGGAGGAGAGGGCTCGTTTTGAGCTTACGGTGGTCTTGGTCGATACGGCCGCGGTGCTCGATCCTGCGATTTGGCGCGGGCGCCGGTAGCGCGCTGGCCATCGCGCTCAGCGGGTGCCTATACGGCTTCACCGGCGGCGGGCTGCCGAACATCAAGACCGTCGCCATACTGCCCTTCGACAACCAGACCGCCGAGCCGGCGCTGACGAAGGAAGTGAACGACGCGGTGCTCGAAGCGTTCCAGCGCCGGCTCGGGCTCCGGCTCGCGGGGGAGAGCAACGCGGACGCGGTGGTGCGCGGCAAGGTCATCCGCTACGACCCCGACGTAGCGGTCGCGTACCAGGCGGGCCAGCAACGCACCGACGTCACGCGGCGCCAGGTCCAGATCACCATCGACGTCGAAATCCTCGACCAGCGGGAAGGCAAGACCCTGTGGCAGCGGCAGGGGCTCAGTGAGATCGGCGACTACGCGCCGCCCCAGGAAGCCGCGGGCCGCAAGATCGCGCTCCAGAGGCTCGTCGACGACCTGGTCGACGGGGCGCAGTCGCAATGGTGAAGCCGCCCCCCCGCGGGCGCCGCGGCGCCAGCTCCACCGGGTGCCTCGTCTCGCTGCTCTTCCTGGTCGGGGCGCTGTACTACGGCGTCAACATCGGTGAGTTGTTCTTCCGGTACTATCGCCTGCTCGACGAGATGCAGACCCAAGCCCAGCTCGCCCCCTCCCTCGACGACGGTACGATCCGCCGCCGGATCCAGGCGGCCGCGCAGGATATCGGTCTCCCACCCGCGGCCCAGCAGATCCGGATCGTGCGGCGGGCGTCGCCGCGGGAAATCGTGATCGAGACCCAGTACAGCGAGACCGTCAATCTCCCGCTGTTCAACCATACGTTCGACTTCCATCCCAAGGCGACGCAGCCGCTTTAGCCCGCCCACGTGGGCGCTGGCCGCAGGCCTGCCGCTCCTGCTCGGGGCAGCCGGCGGGATCGACGTCGCCCGGTTTTTCCTGGTGTTTGCGATCATGCTGCTCGCCGGGAAATTCGCCGGCGAGGCGTTCGAGCGCCTGGGCCAGCCGGCCGTGATGGGCGAGCTCTTGGCGGGCATCCTGCTCGGCGCCGGTTTTCTCAAGGTGATCCCGATCGGCCCGGACGACCCGCTCGCCTCCGTGTTTCGGCTGCTCGCCCAAGTCGGCGTGGTGGTGCTGCTGTTCGAGATCGGGCTCGAGACCGATCTCAAGGCCATGATGCGCGTGGGAACCGCCGCGACGGCGGTCGCGGTGGTGGGTGTCGCGGTGCCGTTCGGGCTCGGCTTTCTGTACTGGCGGTCCAGCTGGCACGGCGTCGAGCACACGTCCGCCGACTCGCTGACGACCGCCATCTTCGTGGGCGCGACTCTCACCGCGACCTCCGTTGGGATCACCGGGCGTGTGCTCAAGGACCTGCAGGTGCTGCACAGCCTGGAGGCGCGCCTGATCCTGGGCGCCGCGGTGATCGACGATGTCATCGGGCTCGTGATCTTGAGCGTCGTGTCGGGACTCGCCGCCGGCACGGCGTTCAGCCTGCACGGCGCGCTGCGGATCCTCGGTGTGGCGGTCGCGTTCCTCTTTCTGGCCCTGTGGATCGGTCTGAAGGTCGCCCCGCGGCTCTTCGGTCTGGTGGACCGGATGCGGGTGCGGGGCGTGTTGGTCGTGTCGGCCTTCGCCTTCCTGCTCCTGCTGTGTGTCCTGGCCGAGCGCGCCGGCACGGCACTCATCATCGGTGCCTTCGCCGCAGGGCTGATCCTGTCGGAGACGAAGCAATTCGGCGCCATCGAGGAGCGGATCAAGCCGGTCGCCGACATCTTCACGCCGATCTTTTTCCTGAGCATCGGCGCCGCCGTCGACCCGCGCGTGTGGAACCCCTTCGTGCCCGAGAGCCATCAGACGCTGGCGATCGGCGGCACGCTCTTCGCCATCGCCGTCCTCGGAAAGTTTGCGAGCGGCTGGGCGGTCCCGTGGCGGCGGTTCAACCGGCCGGCGGTCGGTGTGGGGATGGCCCCGCGCGGCGAGGTGGGGCTCATCTTCGCGCAAATTGGGTTGGCGGCGGGCATTTTGTCGAACCGGGTGTTCAGCGCCATCCTGTTCGTCGTCATCGCCACGACGCTCGTGACCCCGCCGCTCTTGCAGTGGACCCTGCGCTGGGGCGCGACGCTCGACGAGGATTCGGTCCCGTGAGCACGGACGAGAAGATACGCGCGCCCGAGGACGCCGCCCGGTGGCGCGAGCGGCAGCGCGGTCCCGTCGTGTTCACGAACGGCGTGTTCGACCTCCTGCACGTCGGGCACGTGGCGCTGCTCGAAGCGGCGCGCGCCGAGGGCGGGGCGCTGGTCGTGGGCGTGAACAGCGACGCGTCGGTGCGACGGCTGGAGAAGGGGACCGACCGACCCATCGTGCCCGAGCGGGAGCGGGCCCGCCTGCTCGCCGCGCTCGCCTGTGTGGACTGCGTCGTGCTGTTCGACGAGGACACGCCGCTGGCGCTGATCGAGCGGCTGCGTCCCGACGTGCTCGTCAAGGGAGCGGACTATGCGCGCCGGGCGATCGTCGGCGCGGACCAGGTCGAAGGGTGGGGCGGGCGGGTCGTGCGCGTCCCCCTGGTGAAGGGGGCGTCGACCAGCCAGCTGCTGGCGCGCCTCCGCGGAAAGGCAGGGCGGTGACCGAGCCCCCGGCTCAGACGAAGCTCTTGATCGCGACTCGCAATGACGGGAAGATCCGGGAAATCCGCGACCTGTTCACCGGCCTCCCGTTCCAGCTGGTGTTCCCGGTCGACCAGTTCCTCGAGCGGCTGCCGGATGAGGCCGATCTGGAGCGCGGCACGAGCTTCGCCGAGAACGCGGTCGCCAAGGCGCGGTACTTCGCGAAGCGCGCCACGATTCCGACGCTTGCCGAGGACTCGGGGCTCGAGGTGGACGCGCTCGACGGTGCGCCGGGCGTGTTCTCCGCGCGCTGGGCGCAGATGCACGGGGCAGGGGGCGGGGGGGGCGGGGGGGCTGACGCCGCGAACAACGCGCTCTTGCTCGAGCGCCTGGCGGGCGTTCCCGACGAGCAGCGCACCGCGCGCTACCGGTGCGTGGTGGCCTATCTCGATACGCCGCTCGCGAAGCCCCAGCTGGTCGAGGCGACGTGCGAGGGGCGGATCCTGTCCGAGCCCCGTGGGAGCGGCGGCTTCGGCTACGATCCGCTGTTCTTGTCGAGCGATCTCGGGATGACGTTCGCCGAGGCGCCGATGCCGGCGAAGCAGCGCGTGTCGCATCGCGGGAGAGCGATCCGAGCGCTGGTCGAGGTGTTGGTGCGGCGGTCCCGCTAGCCCCGTGCCGTCTGTCAGTATGGATGAAGGGCCTTCACGCGCGCCTCCAGATCGGCCGGCTCAGTCTCCACCACTCGCCCGAGCGGACTGACATAGATGCGCACCGTGGGCGCGCCTGGGATCCGGGTTGGCCCGAAGGTAAAGCACCACACGCGCGGGTGTTCCGGCAGCCGGGCCATGCCGCGCCACACAAACGTGGTGGTTTGGGTCCCCATCTCCGGCGGGGGCGAGCCGAGCAGTGTGCCCACGGCCAGGAAGGCGGCGGCCCACGAGGCGCCTGCCAGCAGCGCGGCGGCGAAAGCAGCCATGACCGTCAGCCAGAACAGGCGAGCCATTGCGGATTCCGAGTTGGGGAGCTTCGCGTAAAGGAATAGCGCTCCAGCCCCGGCCGCACAACCGCAACCCTGGACCTCGCGCGGTTTGGAGGCCAGCGAAGCCCGGGTTAAGTTGCTGACTCGCAGTAGCAACGGGGCGTAGCGCAGTCCGGTAGCGCGTCTGGTTTGGGACCAGAAGGTCCCGGGTTCAAATCCCGGCGCCCCGATTCATCTAAGTCTTACTGTAGCAACCCTCTCCACTCTGCGCCCGAAACGGCAGCACGCTCCAAACGTCCGCCGATTGCTTTCCCGGGCTTACCTGATAGCATAAGAGACAGGTTGGATCCACCGAGCAGCTGGGCCGGATGGCCACCACGGTTGGGGAGGCCTTATGAAGAAGGCGGCCGCACTGGGGAGTTTGTGGTTGGCGGTGGGGCTGGCGGCATGCGGTCCATCCCGCATCGTCCTCACCGTTGACGTGCTGGGTTTCTTGCGGTCGGACAGCCTCGATGCATTCTCCTTCGGCGTCCGCGGCGGCGTGCCCCAGACGGACCTCACGGTGTCACGGCCGTTCAAAATCCCATCGCGCTTCGGGCCGGGCAACGTGGACTCCGTTGCGGTGACCGCCGGCGCGATCCTCGAGAGCACGCAGGGCGGCGGCACCGTCGCTCTCGACGTCTTCTTCGCCAAGGACGAGGCGAGTCTCTTCACCGGCCAGCCCTACGTCAGCGCCCACGCCACCGTGTCGGGCGTGCAGACCGATACCCTGCTGCCACCGATGACGCGGTCGGTGAACGACACCGTCTTCAATACACCCAACGTGTGGGTGGGTGTTCGCGCCCGCCTCGCGACCGATCCCGGCCCGGACTTCGTCGGCCGGTTAGCGCTGACAGTGCTGCAACTGCGCGTCGTAATGCACGACCAAGGCTTCTAGGCGCCGGCACTGGCGCGCCCGTCTTCCAACGTCCGTCGGCCCGTGGCACCTGTGGACCGCTTCGAGGCCGTCGCGGCTACAGCGGGCGCGGTGCATCCGGTAGCGCGTTTGGTTTGGGCCCAGAAGGTCCCGGGTTCAAATCCCGGCGCCCCGATTTCCCAACGTCAAGCTACTCAACGCCGTCACAAAGACTCCAGGAACGCGATGATGGCTTCCTGATCGCTCTGGGTCAGCTTACGAAAACGGTTGGACACGCCGCTCGCTTCGCCCCGATCCGCACGATGGCATTGGGTAACGTCAGCGATGACATCAACCCCGCGAACCTCACGAAACGAGGGGTCGAGAACGAACCTTCCTGTTACGGACGTGTCATGTAGCGGCGCAGCCGAAAATGAGCCCTCACTGGCGCGCCCTCGTCGGGATTGGTCTTGTGCTCTGTGACGAGGCTCCCCCTGCTAGGTCTTGCGTCGCTTGAACGTATACGTCGCCGTGAGACGACCGCCTGATTCCTGTGTGACCAGCTCCCAGCCCTGCTCGCCGAGCGCGTTCAGCAAGCAAATCTGGGACGAGGCTTGAGCGATCGTCCGGGGCTTAGTGTCCGTCCCGACCACGTCTTTCTCACGCGGCCACTCGAGGACGGCGGTGGTATCGCCGGTGCTCCACACGGGCACCACCGTGCCGGCGCTGATGAGCGTAAGTGTGCCGCATTCCCACCGCGTATTGGCTTGGGCGGTCAGTCGCCCGCCCATCAGTCCCGCTAGCACCAATAGGATCGCGCTGCGCGTCGGTTTCTCCTCTTTGCGACGGTTCCGGCACTCCACTTCATTGGCCCTTGGCAGGGCATACTTCCCTGAGCGGCTTAACGACAGCCGACAGACCAGCCAGGTCGAACACGGCGGTAATCGGCGACTCGGCATAGGGCGTGGTCTGGGCCACGAAACGGTCGGACGATAACAGTTGGTCAAGGAAGGCTGCGGCGTCGCCTGGGTAGAACGTGGCTTTGTTGTCGGTAGAGAGCGACCACCGCTGAGTCTTGGCTTCTCCAGTTCCCAGCCGAGTCGTCACTGGTGTCTGCTCGAGACCAAGGTACGAGCTCCAATTGATAAAGGCGTTGATCTTGCCGCTCTGACACCGGACGACCAACCAAACCGCATCGCCAAGTCTGGACTGCCCGGTCGTGGCGCTGAGTGACAGCACGACAGTGCGCGTGTCGTCGAGGGGGTTCTTCTGGGTCGAAACATGCCATCCACCGGACCCGGCGACATTCGTAGCTGACGGGGTGCGGGAGTAGCCGAGGCTCTGGGCGATGGAATCGTAACAGGCCAACCGTTTCGGGTCCCCATCCTGAATAGCGCAGCGACCAATGGGTTGCTTGAGGTCACCCTGCGCTACGGCTGAAGACATGTTCGTGAGGGCGACGACCAGGGAAGCAGCGAGAGGGCGGTACATGATGCTTCCTCCCCATGCGGTGGGAGGTGTGAGCGGCCCAACCGATCGCACTTAACCTGCGCGTCATCCACTCACCCACGCAAGCGTTTGGACCAGAACCCCCGGGTTCAAATCCCGGCGCCCCGACTTGAAACCTAGGTCTTTTCCCGATTGACAGCCTCCGCTGGCCCGGTCAGGTTGCAGCCATGGAGCAGACACGCGATGCCCTGCCGGGGGCGTGGGCCCGTCTCAAGCTGGACGTGAGCTGTGGCCTCAGGCGGGGCGCCTGGTATCGGGTCGTGGGACTCACCCCCGAGGACGCGGTCCTCCAGGTGCCCCGGCGCGAACGGGTCCGGGTCCCACGGCGCTATCTGCAAACGCTCTTCGCCCGGCCGCGCCACTGGACGCTGGTTGTGCGTCCCTCCCCCGCCGACGAGCCACCCGACCCCTGGCGCTCCCGTTACGCGGTCTGCCCCGTCTGTCGCGCCCGCGCCCCCATCACCCGCTACAGCCTCGACATGCGCTGCGCGAAGTGCAACGGGGAGTTCGGGATTGCCTGGGATGAGCGGTATCTGGCGCTGGGGTGAGACGCTAGCGAGCGGGAACTTCCGAGCGGCATCGGTGGTTCATACAGCGTCACGGCCACGTGGCGAGATCCCTATGACGACCAAGAAGCGCGATGTCACGAAACGCCGGTCACCCAGTGCGTGCCGGCATCCCCAACACTACGAAACCGATTGGCTCGGCCGCACCTATATCGGCTGCCCGACCTGCAACCGCTGGAAGCGCATGAAGGTCAAACCGGCGCCCGCCGACGGCAAACGTCTGGCGGCGTGAAGACCGGAGCGGCTATTCTCCGTAGGGAATCCAGATGTTCTTGACCTGAGTCGCTTCTCTCAGGAATTCCCGCCCTTCCCCCCGCGTGGCGTCCATCCAGTCTCTGGCGTGCCACTCGACCCACGTCCGCTTCATGTTTCCCGCTGACGCCCGCTCGACCTCGGCCCCAGCCGCCTGATTCCCGAAGTACCACACAGCGTCCACGTCGTCGTGCTCCGCGAGCACCTTCGCGAGCGCGTCCTTGGCCCCCGTGACGATGTTGATCACGCCGGCGGGCACGTCGGAGGCATCGAGCACAGTGTACAGCTCCGTGGCGGCGAGCGGATGGATCTCCGACGGGATCGCGATCACCGTGTTGCCGACCGCGACGGCCGGGGCGACGAGCGACACGAATCCCAAAAGGGGCTCTTCTTCGGGGCAAGCGATGCCGATCACGCCGACGGGTTCGTTCATGGCGAGCGTGACCCCCCGGATCGGGGTCTGGTGCACGGCCCCGTCGTACTTATCGGCCCACGCGGCGTAGGAGAACAGGCGCGCGATGCTCGCGTCCACTTCACGGCGCCCGTCGCTGCCAGGGCGACCCGTGAGGCCCGAGATTCGATCCGCGAATTCGTCGGCGCGCTGCGCCAGGTTCTCGGCGAGATAGTACAGGACCTGCCCGCGATTGTGGCCGCTCGTCTTCGCCCATCCGTCCGCTGCGTGCGCCGCTTCGACGGCGTTCCGGATGTCCTTGCGGTTCCCCTCCGCGACCTCGGCGAGCAACGCGCCTGACGGGGAGAGGATTTTCCGGCTGTAGCCCTGATCAGGGCGAACCTGTGCGCCGCCGATGAACAACTTGTAGGTGCGGTCGATCGGAGGGAGCAGGGAGCCGGGAGCAGTACGCTCCTTGGTGGTCCGCGCCTTGGAACGTGTATTTGACTTCGAACGTACCTGCTCCCTGCTCCCCGCTCCCTGCTCCCTCAAATACTCCCACATCCCCTCCTTCCCACCCTCTCGCCCAAAGCCCGACTCCCGGTACCCCCCGAACCCCGAGGCCGCGTCGAACAGATTGGTGCAATTGATCCACACGACGCCCGCTTTGATCTTGGGCGCTACGTCGAGCGCGAGGTTGATGTTCTCGGTCCACACGCTCGCCGCGAGGCCGTACGGCGTGTTGTTCGCGAGCTCCACGGCCTCGGCGGGGGTGCGGAACGTCATCGAGACGAGCACCGGGCCGAAGATCTCGACCTGGGCGATGGTGGCGGCGGGCGAAACGTTCGTGAACAGCGTCGGCGGGTAGAAGTAGCCGTCCGTCGGGCAGGCCCACGACGGCTGCCACATGGTCGCGCCCTCTGCTACGCCGGTATGCACGAGTGTGCGGATGCGTTCGAGCTGCACCGGCGCGACGATCGCGCCCATGTCGATCGCCTTGTCGAGCGGCGGGCCGACCCGCAGCTTCTCCATCCGGGCGCGCAGTTTGGTGACCAGTCGCTCGGCGATCCCCTCGTGCACCAGCAGCCGTGACCCCGCGCAGCACACTTGCCCCTGGTTGAACCAGATCGCGTCGACCACGCCTTCGACCACGCTGTCCAAGTCGGCGTCATCGAACACGATGAACGGGCTCTTCCCGCCGAGCTCGAGCGACAACCGTTTCCCCGATCCTGCGGTCGCCTTGCGGATGATCCGGCCCACCTCCGTCGAGCCCGTGAAGGCGATCTTGTCGATGTCCGCGTGGTTCACGATCAGCTCGCCAGTCCGGCCGTCCCCCGTCAGCACGTTGAGGGCGCCCGCCGGGAGCCCCGCCTCGTGCGCGATCTCGGCGAGGCACAGCGCCGTGAGCGGCGTGAACTCGGCCGGCTTCAGAACGACGGTGTTTCCGGCGGCGAGCGCCGGCGCGATTTTCCATGCCACCATTAGCAGCGGGAAGTTCCAGGGGACGATCTGCCCGACCACGCCGACGGGCCCGTAGCCCGCGAACTCTGACTCCGCGAGCTGCGCCCAGCCGGCATGGTGCGTCAGGTGGCGGGCGACGAGCGGGATGTCCAAGTCCCGGGTCTCGCGAATCGATTTGCCGTTGTCGAGGCTCTCGAGCACCGCCAGCAGTCGGGAATGCTTCTGGACTGCACGCGCCAGGGCGTACAAGTGGCGCGCCCGGGCGTGGCCGGACAGCGCGGACCAGGGAGGAAACGCCTTGCGTGCCGCGGCGACGGCCGCATCGACGTCCGCCTGGCCCGCTTGGGTGACGCGCGCGAGCCGGGCAGTCGTGGCGGGGTTGATGACGTCGAACCCCGCGTCGCTCGTTCCTTTGGTCCAGCGTCCGCCGATGAAAAGTCCGAACGCCCCGTGCTGCCGGGCGATCCACTCGAGCGCCGGCTTATCGCTCTCGGGCGCGGGGCCGTACGCCATCGTCTCGAATATCTCCGAGACAGTCGTCACGTTTCCCGTTTCCCCTTTCCCTTTTCCCGTCTCATACCATGGGATGGTGGTGTGCCGCCGAGTACCGCCCGGTCACGAAATGCTCGAGCTGACGCTCGATGTCGGTGAGGAGCGCCGACGCGCCGAGCCGGAACAGAGTGGCCCGCAGCCAGCGGTCGCCGAGCTCTTCCTTCATTAGGATCAGCCAGTCGAGTGCCTGTTTCGCCTTCCGGATCCCGCCCGCCGGCTTGAAGCCGACGGCATATCCGGTGCGCTCGTGGTAGTCGCGGATCTGCCGCGTCATGACCACGCCGACGGGGAGGGTCGCATTCACGGCTTCTTTGCCGGTGGACGTCTTAATGAAGTCGGCGCCGGCCATCATGGCGACCTGGCTGGCGCGCGCCACGTTCACGAGCGTTGCGAGGTCGCCCGTGCCGAGGATCACCTTCATGTGGGCGCCGCCGCAGGCCTCCCGGAAGGCGCGGACCTCGTCGTACACGGCCTCCCAGGCTCCGGCCAGCGCGTGCGCGCGCGTGATCACGACGTCGATCTCCTGCGCCCCCGCGGCGACCGATGCCTTGATCTCCTCGATCCGCTGGGGCAGGGGGTTCAACCCCGCCGGGAATCCCGTCGAGACGGCGGCCACGGGAATCCCGGAGCCTTGCAATGCCTCGACAGCGACGGGGACGAAGGCGTGGTAGACGCATACCGCGCCCACGGTGATTCCGATCTCGGTGGCGCCGAGCGCGGCGAGCAGATCGGGCCGCACGGGACTCTTCGCCTTGGCGCACAGGCGGAGCACGTTGGTCGGAGTGTCGTCGCCCTGGAGCGTGGTCAGGTCCATGCAGGTGATCGCGCGCAGGAGCCACGCGGCCTGCCATTCTTTCTTGACGGTGCGTCGCGTCGGGATCGTAGCGGCGCGGCGCTCCACCGCGCTGCGATTCACGCGCAGCGCCCGCACCAGGTCGAGGTCGAGCGGCGTGCCCGGATTCCGGCCGGGTCGGGCGACGACGCGCAGCACCCGCTCGGGTGAGACCGCCACCGGCATCGTGCCGGCGGCCGGTGTCGGGTGCTCGTACCGTCGCTTGGTCTCCATGGCCGCCTCTAAATCTACGAGGGCGTTTTCTCCTTCGTCGTGTCCCGCTCGGCCTTACGCTCCTTCCGGGGCCGCTCGTCGGCTGCCGGTCGGCGCGCCGGCTGCTGTCGCTCCGCCGGCGGCGCCTTCTTCTCTTTGGGGGCCGCTGGTCGCGCCGGCCGTTCCGTAGGCTGCGGCTGCTCCGTCGGTTGCAGCGGTTCCGTCGACTGCGGGCGCTCCCTGGGCTGCGGCCGCGGAGGGATCCCTTCACGCGCGGGGCGCAGCGCGGGGGAGGGGGAGGGGGAGGGGGAGGGGCCTTCGCCGGTCGGCGGGACGGCCGGCCGCACCAGGGGCTTTACACGCGCCGCGGGCGTGCGGGCCCGGAGCGTGCCAACGGTGGTGTCGTCGAGCGGCCTGCCGGGTCGAGCACGCAGGGCCTGCTCCCGCACCGCGAACGGAACCGGCGGCGGCGGCGGCTGACGGTGCACCACGACCTCACGCGTCGTGACCGCCGCGGGCGGGTGCCGCACCGCGATGATCGCGGGTTGCCCCAGCACGCTGCGGCGGCCCGGTGCTATCTGGGCCGTGGCGCCGACGACGCTCGCCCGGTCGAGCCGGTCGCGCGGCACCACGAGCACGCCCTGGCTCACGGGGCGCGAACCCACGAACGTCTCGCGCGACACGACGGTCACCCCGTCCCGCTCGCGGCGGTTCCGGTAGTTGATATTCGTGACGTTGACGTTCGTCACGGTGATGTTGGTGACGTTTACGTTCGTCACGTTCACGTTGCGGATGTAGGTGTTGCTCACGCGATACGCGGGCACGTACGGCTCTTCCGGCGCGAGCGGGAACCACGCTACGCCGCTGCCGCCGGCGATCGCGAGGCTCCAGTTCCTGCCGCCGACGAACACCACCAGCGCCGGCGCGTACACCGGTCGCGCCACCACGCGGCCCGGGACCCAGGCCCAGCCGCCGCCCACATAGACCCACCGACCGTAGTGGAACGGGGCGAAGCCCCAGGGCGCATCGTCGATCCACGTCCATCCCCACGGCTCCACCCAGGCCCAATGGCCGTAGCGGTACGGTGCCCACCCCGTGGCGACGCGGCGCGGCACCCAGACCGCGCCGTAGTCCGGCGTCTCCTGCCAGTCGCCGTTGTCGTCCAGGTCCTCGTAGCCGATCACGCCGCGCGACACGTACTGGGTGGAGCGCGAGTCGTCCGACCGACGGTTGCGCGACTCGCACCATTCGTCGAAATCGTCCGACCGGATCGCGTCCTGCACGTCGTACCTGGGTGAGTCCCCGCCCGCGACGACGGCGGTCTGCTTGCCGCGCACCGGGAAAGCGGAGCCCGCGGCCGTCACCTCGGCTGCGCCGCGCCGCACGGTGACTGAGGTCGGGTCGCCGGTCGTGTCGACGTCCACGCGATAGACGCCCGAGCGCAGCAGCGATACCGCCCCGCTCGGGGTGTCGATCTCGAGGGTCTCGTCGTCGTCCAGGTCGCGTACGCGCACGTTGAGGGACCCTTGAGACAGCCGCACCTGCACGGTGCGGTCATCGAGGGCGAGGAATCCGAACGCGCTCTGTGACGCGAGGCGGAAGGCGATGGAGCCGACGGTGATCTCGGCACGCGCATCGCTGTCGGTCCAGAGGTGGTCCCCGTCGTGCAGCGGATAGTTGACCGTGGCGGCGACCCAGTCGTCGACGTCGCCGGGTCGGAAGGAGACCGATCCGCTGACGAAACTCAGGCGGCCGACGCGACTGGGCGGATCCCGGTCGGGCCGGTCGGTCCCCTGAAAGGCGGGGAAGACGGCGAGCAGCAGGAGCGAACCGAGGCAACGGGCGGTGTGCATCGTGGTCTCCTCGTGCGGGCCCTAGTCGGCGGCTGTGCGACGCCCCTACGATACGATGTTGCGCCGCGGCGACCAAGGGTGCTGGCGGCCATATAGACCGCCGCGCAGCGTGTTAGGTTAATCCGGTTCCGGCGCCCGTAGCTCAGGTGGATTTAGAGCAGCAGCCTTCTAAGCTGCCCGTACCCGTGCGCGAGCACAAAGCACTGTGCGCCGCCTGAGCACCTCGCGTATCATCGTTCCGCAGTAGCGGCACACGAGCGACACACAACGGCGGGGGCCGGGCTCGGACCTTATGGCCACGAATCGACGGGACCGAGTAGCTCGGCGCGGCCAGGAAGGGAGGATGACTCGATCGTTGCGGTCGTTGGTGCTGCTCGCCGTCCTGGGGGTCTCGTTGGCCAGTCACCGTCGCGCTGCCCAACTGCCTGTGTCGCTACAGGTCGACGGCACTGAGTATCACGCGGCGTGCATCAGAGGGATTGGCGCAGATTGCACGCGCGCCTTCACCGTCGTCGCACGTTACGACAATCGAACTGCGGGCCCCCTCTTTCTGTCTCGGTGTAGCTCCGCTGCTCAAACTCCCATGTACGCAGTCGAAGTGATCGACGACACGACAGACTCCGGGTACGATCCGGTATGGGCCTGCGTAGGTCACGATTCTCCAATTGTGATCGCGCCGCGCACAACTCGGGTTGACACGCTCCAGATTGAAGGACCTCATTCCTTTGATGGCAAGACGCATGCGTCGATCGGGAGACTCGAAGGGGACTTCCGGCTTGTCTACGAGGTCGGAAGCTGCTCCCGCTCGGGTCAGGCCGCTTGTCTTCTACCGCTCGGGGAGCGGAGCTCTGGAGTTTTTCACGTGGCGCTGAAACGCTAGATTGTTCCAAGCGTTAGCGCCCGTAGCTCAGGTGGATAGAGCAGCAGCCTTCTAAGCTGTTGGTCGGAGGTTCGAATCCTCCCGGGCGCACTGTTTCGGTGGCGGTTTGTGAGCCCACGGCGAGTTCTTGTGCGCAGAGTCGTCGCGGCCCTCATCCTTTTCGGGGCCGTCGTCATCTCATTGCTCTCGCGATCCGGTCTCGTCGTCCTGGCGATATGGGCCGTTACCCTCCTTCTCCTTCGTTTCCACGATCGCTCTGCCTTCCGCTACTTCCTTTCAACGAACCTGAGCGCGCTCAACCCTCGCGTGTTGCTGCAGAGTCTCTTGCAGCTGATCGGAGAGGTGGTGGCCCGACTGCGGTTGCTCGGCCGCGCTCCCACGCCGCGAGCGTTCAGCCCGCGCGTCTCGTACACGCTGCCGGTCAAGGGTCGATGGCTTGTGGGGAGGGGCGGTGTCACGGCACGGACCTCGCATTCCTGGCTCCTCATCGGACAACGCTATGCCTATGACTTCGTCGCGATTGACCCCCAGGGCAAGCAGCACCGCGGGACCCCGACACGCAAAGAGGACTATTTTTCGTACGGCCAGCCAATAATTGCGCCGGCAGACGGCGTCGTCGTCGCTCTCCGCGATGGAGTCCGTGATGCCCCTGAGGTTGGAACAGGCTGGGTGGACTGGCTTACCGCGGACTTCCGCGGCAACTTCGTTGTCATCAAGCACGCCGATGCGGAGTATAGTCTCGCTGCACACCTGATCCCGGGGAGCCTCGCGGTCGGTGTCGGGGACCCCGTGCGCCGCGGGAAGCAGATCGGTTTGTGTGGGCATTCCGGCCATAGTACCGAACCCCACTTGCACTTCCAACTGCAGGACCGCCCCGATTTCTTCTTCGCTGCATGTCTGCCCCTCCCATTTGCCGGGGTGATAGTCGACGGAGTGGCACAGGCCGCGCCGGTATACCTCACGGGAGGGTCCCGTGTTGAGCAATCCACGGCTTAGAGCCGAGAGAGCCGCACTTAAAATGCACGAGCACGTGACTCTCCTGCACCCGGACGAGCGCGACCCGACGGCTCGAGGGATCTCGTCGGGATTCCCGGTCGATCTGCTCAGCCAGGCTGGCGGACGCCTCCGCGTCCTCGCCCTCTTGTACGCGTTTGTCTTTTTCATGGCGGGCGTCTTTCCGGCGCTACTGTTCCCCGACGATCGGGCCCGATTCCTCGGGAGCTTCGTGCAGTGGGGTCCCAGCGTAATCGGGATCGTGGTGGCGGTGCTCGTCGCGGTGGTGATCCGGAGCGCGCGCTTTTCGCTTCCCACGGCGATGAACATCGGCCTGGCATTCGAGATCGCCAGTAGCTATGCCATTGCTGCGGCCGAGTTCGCCGATCCGATGGGACTCGAGATGCACCGTGGCATGCTGGGGCTCTCGTGGGTCGCCGTCTGGGTCGTGCTGTTCACGGTCGTCGTGCCAACCGCCCCGCGCCGGGCCCTATTGGCCGCCCTGGCCTCGGTCAGCGCGGTCCCTGTCATCGTCGGGCTCGTGATGGCGTCCGGCGCCACCTCGTTTCGGATCGAGCCGGCACAGTTCTTCTTCGGTCTCGTGTTCCCATACCTCCTCGTAGTGGGCATGGCCTATGTCGGTGCCCGCGTGGTCTACTACCTGGGCACCGAGGTCAAGCGCGCGCGCGAGCTGGGGAGCTACCGCCTGGAGGAGAAGCTCGGAGAGGGAGGGATGGGGGAGGTCTGGCGAGCCCGACATCGCATGCTGGCAAGGCCAGCCGCCATCAAGCTCATCCGGCCCTCCGTCGCGGGGGATGCGCGTGCCGGAGTGTCGGAAGACGCAGTCCGCCGATTCGAGCGCGAGGCGCAGGTGATCGCCCGCCTCCGCTCACCCCATACTGTGGAGCTGTTCGATTTTGGGATCGCCACCGACGGCGCCTTCTACTACGTCATGGAACTGCTCGATGGCCTCGATGCGGACTCGCTGCTCCGGCGCTTCGGGCCAACCCCGCCCGAACGGGCCATTTACCTGCTTCGCCAGGTCTGTCACTCGCTGTCAGAGGCCGAGTCATGCGGCCTGGTTCATCGCGACATCAAACCCGCGAACATCTTTCTCTGCCGGTACGGCGAGGAGTACGACTTCGTGAAGGTGCTGGATTTCGGGATTGTGAGGGCAGTCCGCGACTCTGCGGACACGAGCCCGGTGCACACGCGGGGAAACGCAGTCCAAGGTACGCCAGCGTTCATTGCCCCCGAGCAGGCGATGGGAACTGATTTGGACGGGCGCGCCGACATTTATGCGACCGGCTGTGTGGCCTACTGGCTCCTGACCGGGCAGTTCGTGTTCACCGCCGAGACCCCGATGGGCCTTCTCACGCAGCACGCCCAGACGCCGCCTACGCCTCCATCAGCCCGGACGGACCTGCCGATCCCCCGGGCACTCGATGACCTCGTGCTATCCTGTCTGGCCAAGGACCCCGCGAATCGACCGCAGTCCGCCAGAGAGTTGTCGCGTCGGCTGGCCGAGGTGGACGGGGCGAGCGCCTGGACCCAGGAGCGGGCGCGGGAGTGGTGGGCGACGCACCAGCTGGCGCCGCCATAAGGATGGACGCCGATGGAGAGAAGCCGTGATCAACGTGGTTGGCCAGACGCACCACAGCCGAGGGAGTCCACCGATGAAGTTCCTTCTCGCCGCCGCACTGCTCGCAACGCTGGTTGCCGAGCGCCGTCCAGTTCAGATGGCGGTGTCCAAACCAGGTGCAGGACCTGGCGCAGTTTATTCGCACAACCTCAGCGTGCAAGACACCCAGTCCCGCGTTCTCTTACGGTTGGAGGATGACTGGGCCCTGGCGCTGATCCGCCGTGATGCCGCGGTGTTTCGGCGACTCCTTGCGGATGGGTTCATCTACACTGAGGACGACCGCACGGTGAGTCGGGACGACGTGTTACACGACGTGGTCGCTGGCCTGGATACGGTGACGGCCGCGCATAACGAGGCCATGCGTGTCCACCGCTTCGGTGCGACGGCAGTCGTAACGGGGTGGTTGGTTGTCGGCGGCCGTGGGCCGAATGGCTCATTTGATCGTCGGTACCGGTTCACGGATACGTGGGTCAGTCGCGACGCGCGTTGGCAGATCGTTGCCGCGCACGACTACCTGGTCCCGGCCACACACCGATAGCCCAAACCCAGGACTTCATTCCATGAGAGCCTATGTTCTCAGCACCGGCGTCGTCTTTGGACTTCTCGCGCTAGCCCATCTGTGGCGAATTGCCGCGGAAGGATTGCACCTCCTCACCAACCCCTGGTGGGTCGGCATCACCGTCGGCGCAGGCGCCCTGTCGTTTTGGGCGTGGCGCCTGCTTCGGCTGTCGCGGCCCACGTGAGGCGCAAGGGCGGGCGGCGCGCGTAGACCATGGAGCTTGATCGTTCTCGGCGCCGCAGCATCGCTTCTAGACGGGGGCGACCGAGCCAGCGCTTGACTTGCGCCGGCCGCCACTGCTCCCGCACCTTAAGCCCGTGGAGCTTCGACCGCTGAGCCAATCCGACGATGAGCTGCTCAGCTCCTTGGAGCAGCAAGAAGACGTGTGGGAGTTTGTCGGCACGCTGCCACTGCCGGATGAGGAGCATCCCCACCACTTGTTCGCGATCATCGAGGGTCGGGCGAGTGTGGGCGTCGCGGGGCTCGTCCGATCGCAAGCACTCGACGGAACCGATTTCGAGCTGCTCTGTGCTTTGAGATCCGAGGCACAAGGGCGAGGCCTGGCGAAGGAAGCGTGCAAGCTCGCCATGGCGTGGGCCTTCGACACCCTCAAACTCGAGCGCGTCATCGCGTGCATCGGTGACGGGAATGACGGGGCGCGGTCGATCGCGACCAAGATCGGCATGACGGAGTTGGGCAGCGGGCCTCCGGGCACAACCGTGTACGTCAAGGATCGCGGGAAGCGCAAACGCCCCCAGCAGCCTAGCAGTCCCTAACTCACCAAGCTCGATCTGCTGCGCCCCTGCAACACTTGCCAACGAGCGACGTCGGAACGACACTGCACGTATGTCCTCCGTGCTGATGGTCGACGACAACGCCGCGATGCGCGAGGCGCTGGCGCGCTCGCTGACGCGTCGCGGCTGCCGAGTCACCACGGCCGCGAGCGGCGTGGAAGGGTTGGAAGCGTTGAAGCAACGGTCCTTCGACGTCGTCATCACCGACCTGAACATGCCCGAGCGCGGAGGACTCTGGCTCTGGCGCCAGGCGCTCATCCTGCACCCGGAGCTGAGAGGTCGGTTCGTCTTGATCGCGTCGGAGCCGCTGCCCGAGCCGCGCAGCCTGTCGCTCTTCATGGAGACCGAGCGGTTCGTCCTGAAGCCGCTCTCGCTGGACACGTTGTGGCGGCAGGTCGAGGAAGTGATGCAGGGAATACCCAAAGCTTCGTCGGGCTCGCGCGCCGAGCCGGACGAGAGTGCCGCCCGCGGCGCGCCGTGAGTCGATCAGTCGGCTAGCCGCGCGCCTCTAATCGGTCCAGCGCAAACCGCAGTCGGAACATCGCGGCATCCAAATCCCGGAGGCTCTCCTCGTCGAGGGTGCCCGACTCGGCGACGTTGGTGAGCAGCTGCAGGGCGTTGCGAATGTGTTCGCCGGCGCTCTCGGGCGCGCGTCGCTCGGGTTGGGCGCGCCGCTCCACACCAGAGCGGCGCTCCTCCACGACCACGGTGACGACCCGGCGACGATCGGTGGCCGCGCGGCGATCCGTCGTGAGCCGGCGATCGGCGTGCGAGAGCTCCATGGGTGGCAATGTGGCACGGGCTGTGGGCTTCAGCTAGCAATCCATTTGGGTGGGTGGGGGACGGGGGTGGGGGAGGGGCCGTATCTTCAGTCAGCAGGCCCCCTTGACTCGCGTTGGCACACCCGGTTAGGATTGGCGTCTGCGCACGAACTTTTTGCGCGTGGCTCTTTGAGAACTGATGGTCGAGCGTGTGGAGTGCGGACCCGTTTGAACGGCGCGCGGTCAGACGCGCGTCGCGAGGGTTTGACTCTGACGTGATACGGACGACATACGAAACGCAGTCGTTCGCATGAGCTGTTCGGATTCTTCAATCATTGGAGAGTTTGATCCTGGCTCAGGACGAACGCTGGCGGCGTGCCTAACACATGCAAGTCGTACGGGACCGG
>Ga0209161_10001165_pt1 | contig 21569 bp, 16 predicted proteins | sample GraSoiAngelo_155_FD_186169 | JGI IMG/M metagenome (GOLD analysis project Ga0209161, IMG submission 186169) | Grasslands soil microbial communities from the Angelo Coastal Reserve, California, USA - 14_1009_13_30cm (SPAdes) (version 2) | ecosystem: Environmental > Terrestrial > Soil > Grasslands... | reverse complement strand
TTGCACAATTTTTCCAAATTTTTTGCCGTGCCGAAGTTCAACAGAAAATGACGAGTAATCACACGATTGCGATAAACTCGGACAACGGATGAAGTTGCGTAAGGGCGCGACGCGGTTTCTAGTTTTACATGCGTGATTTGGGTGATGAACGCTTGTCGCGCAGTTTTGCCGGCTCGTTGCTTGTTGCTCATCCCAACATGCTCGACCCGAATTTTCGACGCACGGTGCTTTTCGTTTCCGAGCACGAAGCGCACGAGGGAGCGCTGGGCGTGATCATCAATCGCCCGCTTGATCGACCAGTGGCCGAACTGGTGTCGGGCACGCCACCGCCGGAATTCGCTGATGTGCCGGTGTTTCTGGGAGGTCCGGTCGGAAAAAATCAGCTGATGTTTGCGGCGTTTGAATGGCAGAAGGGCACAGGTCTGAAACTCAATCACAACATTGCGCTGGACGAAGCGAGCGACCAGGGGCAGAAAAATCTGCTTACAGTTTGCGCGTTTGTGGGCTACGCAGGCTGGGGAGCCGGTCAACTCGAAAACGAGGTGAAGCAGAAAGCGTGGGTGATTCAAAACGCCAATCCTTCGCTGCTGAAACTGGATCGTCTGCCAAATCTTTGGTTCGACATCATGCGGACTCTCGGTCCGTGGTACAGAATGCTCGCTGCCGCACCGGATGATCCATCCTTGAACTGAGCGCCGAGTCATGAGTGATAAGTGACGGGTCCCAGATTGTTTTGTCTTGTCACTTAACACTCATCACTTTTCACTCTCTGGAATGATTATCGGTGTCCCAAAGGAGATTAAAGAGCAAGAGCAGCGCGTTGCGCTCCTGCCGTCAGGTGCGATTCAACTCACCCGGCGAGGTCATACCGTGTTGGTGGAAAAAGATGCCGGCATCGGTTCCGGTTATCCCGATCAGGAGTACGCCAGAGCAGGCGCCGAAATTGTGGAGCAAGCAAAAGACGTTTTCGCACGCGCCGACATGATCGTGAAAGTCAAAGAGCCGCTCGCGGCAGAGTTCCCGTTGTTGCGCAGGGGCCAAATTCTTTTCACCTATCTGCATCTCGCAGCAAGTAAAAATCTCACTGAGGCGTTGCTGAAATCAGGCGCGACCGGCGTCGCGTACGAGACCATTCAAGTGGACCATCGGCTGCCGCTCTTGGAGCCGATGAGTGAGATTGCAGGTCGGATGTCAGTGGTGATGGGCGCCAATTTTCTCGCCAAGTACAACGGTGGCAGTGGCGTCCTGCTTGGCGGCGTGCCTGGCGTTTTGCCCGGGCGCGTCGTCGTCGTGGGTGGGGGAACTTCGGGCGTGAACGCGTTGCGCATGGCCAAAGGCCTCGGCGCCGATGTCACAATTCTGGATATTGATGTCGAGCGTCTGAGATTTCTCGATGTTGCAATGGATAACTTGCACACTCTCTATTCAAACGAAGCGAATTTGGACGACTTGATGCCCGATTGTGATTTGCTCATTGGCGCCGTGCTGTTGCCGGGCGCTAAGGCTCCAAAGCTGATTACGCGCGCGATGTTGCAAAAAATGAAGCGTGGCAGTGTGCTCGTGGATATTTCTATCGATCAAGGTGGTTGCGCCGAAACCGCGCGCCCCACGACGCACCTCGATCCAATTTATGTCGAGGAAGGGGTCACGCATTATTGCGTAGCAAACATGCCCGCTGCGTACGCCCGCACGGCGACACAAGCACTGACAAATGTGACGTATCGTTATGTGGAGTTGCTGGCGGATTTGGGCCTCGAGGGCGCGTGCAAAAAACAACCGGCGCTGATCGGTGGAATTAATACGCGCGATGGCCGTCTCACCTGCGGGGCCGTAGCGGAGGCGCACGGCTTGAAATCGGAGCTACCCTTTTAGTGCTCGCCACGAGCTATTTCCTCTTCAATGCACATTGCGCGCAGTCCAAAAACGGCGCTTGCTGCAATTGATCAATTAAAGCAATATGCGTCTTCAATTATGAAGAAATACATCTGTATCCTGGCCGGTGCCGCGCTTCTCGCGGCGTGTGAGCAAAAAACCGAAACTGTTACGCCTGCGACAACGCCGGCTCCGACTACTGCGCCTGCAACGACCGACGCGACGAGTCCCGCTGAATCCGAAGCTCCTGCTGCAACCACAGAATCGCCGGCTGGAACAACGGAAACGCCTGCCGAATCACCGGGCTCATAAGCTGCCGGCTTGATTTTTTGGGAAATCTTCCACCGAGTTTTCGGAGGAAGACTTCTTTTGTACGCGGGCCGCGGATTTCGTGCGGCGATGCTGGACGAAGTCGTCTTGGAATCAGTCGATCGATCGTAGGAGGATTGGCGGTACAGATGGCACCCCGAGCTTCATTCTCCTTCCTAAAAAACCGGCGTCTAACGCATCGGTCGGAATACGAGCGTGTCAGACGAGATGGGGCCACGCAACGCGGCAAACTCCTGATGTTAAATGTGGCGTTGGTGGAGAATTCCGGCCCCTCTCGCGCGGGATTCGTTACTTCACGCCGCATCGGTGGCGCGGTCGTTCGCAATCGCATCCGACGTCGTTTCCGAGAGATGGTGCGCCAGCACCAGCACGAATTGCGAGGCGGCTTTTGGTTCGTGCTAATCGCCAAAAACGAAGCCGCCAGCGCGAGCTACCGTTCGCTAGAAGATGAATGGTTGCGCCTCGCGAGGCGCGCTTCTATTCTGCTTGGATGCTCGGACTAATTCGTTTCATCATTCGCCTGTATCAGTACACTCTCTCGCCGGTAATTCGTCTGCTTTGCGGTGCGGATTGCGGGTGCCGATTTACACCGACTTGTTCGAGATACTTTCTGGAAGCAGTAGAGACACATGGCGTCGGCTATGGAAGCTGGTTGGGCATTAAGCGCCTCGCCCGCTGCCAACCTTGGGGTGGCTGTGGGTACGACCCGGTGCCGTTGCGCGGTGTTGGCGGTAGTCAGGCTACCGGCCTGACTCGGCTGGCAGGCTGCCAGCCTGCCGAGTCAAGTAACTCGGCTGATCTCCGCCGCGTCTGATCGTGCAAGACCGAATTTATGGATCGAACCGCATGGATTGTCGTTGCTCTTTGCGTGGTTGGCCTTCTCCTCTGGGAATTCTACTTTGCAAAGCAGATGGCGCCCAGACCGGCTCCTGTGACGGCCGCATCCGGACACGCTTCGCCAACGCCGTCGCTGGCGGTTCGCGTGCCTTCCCCATCTCCGCTTGCCACACCGGAAGCGGTGCCGCAGGGCGTCGAGACAGCTCCGACCTTTGCTGAAAAGGTCGAGGCTCTTCGCAATTCGGACGTCGAGTTACGCCTGACGAATCGGGGAGGCGGCATCGCTGAAGCGGTGATGCTCAGTCATCTTGCCGAAGACGCTAAGCGGGTAGTTTTGAATTCCGCGAAGCACATACCGATCGGCGCGATGGTTGATGATCCTGCAAAGCCGGTGCTTCCGGAATTTGTATTGTCGCGTGAGTCGGAAAGCAGCATCCGATGCGAGCGTGCCACACCTGATGGAATCACGGTACGAAAGAGGTTTTCGTTAACGCAGACGGCCGACAAAAAAGACAATTTTGTTGTCGATCTGGATGTCGATGTGCTTAACACAGGCGCGCAGCCGTACGCGAATGCTGATTATTTCGTCGCGCTCGGCTCGGCGGCTCCGATTCATCCGCGGGACTACCCGTACTATACGCGAGTGGTCTGGTGCATGAATGGAAAGGCCAGAGACCGCAACGTGAGCGCATTTCAGGGTAGCGCTGGGGTCTTCGGCATCGGCGCCCATCCGCCGCAGCCGGTCTTTCAGGAAAATTTTGCCGGAGCAGAATGGGCAGCCGTGTCAGACCAGTTTTTCGCGACCATCATCGCGCCGCTGAACGCGAAAGCCACGGGGATTTGGGGTCGCTCATTCGAAGTCTCAGCCGATCGAAACATGTTCGGCATCGAAGGGGCGATGCGCATGCCGGGCTTCAATTTACAGCCGGGGCAAACATACACGGCGCGTTTCCAGATCTGGGAAGGGCCAAAAATTTATCACCGATTGGCCCACCTAGAGCAGAACGAGGCCGAGATCATGAATTTTGGCGTGTTCAAAATTGTCAGCCAATTTCTGCTCAATTTCCTGAACACCATTCACAGTTTTGTGAAGAGTTATGGTATTGCCATTCTCGTGCTGACGCTTGTCGTGCGTCTGGTGCTCTGGCCGCTCCAGACCAAGGCCAATCAGACAATGCGCAAGACCGCATTGCTTGGACCGAAAATGCAGGAGCTGCGTGAGAAATACAAAGATGATCCCACACGCATGAACCAAGAGGTGATGAAGCTTTACAAGCAATACGGTATCAATCCCGTGGGCGGTTGTTTACCGATGGCGATTCAGATCCCGATTTTCTTCGGGCTCTATCAAATGCTGGCGCAGGCTGTGGAATTGCGAAACGCGAAGTTTCTGTGGGTACAAGATCTTTCCCAACCGGACACCGTAGCGCATCTGCCTGTGCTGGGCTGGCCGATCAATATCATCCCGCTTTGCATGGCGGCTACTCAGGTGTGGTTAATGACGATGACACCCAAGACGGGTGATGCCACGCAGCGTCGCATAATGATGTTTACGCCGCTGATCTTCCTATTTTTCTGCTACAATTTTGCGGCAGCTCTGGCATTGTATTACACGGCACAAAATCTTTTCAGCATCCTGCAATTTTATCAGAACAAACGACAACCCATGCCGACGCTCGAAAAAGTTGCGCCTGCCGGAAAGCGAAAGCGATGATGACACCGAAAGATCTGCTCGACACGATGCTCGGTTATCTCGGTTTCGTGGTGCAAATCGAAGAAACCACGAACGAGGGCGGCAACCCGACGCTGCAGATTTACACCGAGGAAAGTCGGCGACTGATCGGACGCGACGGAGAAACGCTCGAGGCGATACAATTTTTGCTTAACCGATTGCTGCAAACCAGAGACAAGAACGCGGAAAAAGTCATCGTCGATTGCGAACATTATCGTTCCATGTGTGAAGATCGGATCGTGCAGCGCGTGCGCGAGCTGGCGGAACGCGTGCGAATCACCGGCCGCTCGCTTCAGCTCGAGCCGATGAATTCCTACGAGCGGCGCCTCGTCCATAATGCTTTCAAAGACGATCCGGAGGTTGCCACTTGGAGCCCGTCTGATTCTGCGCGGATTAAGCAGATTACGCTACTCAAACGTCAGCCGAAAAAAGAAACGGCACAAAAAGAGTAGATCACGACGATAACTCGCTCGCGGTGGCGAGAGCGCGTCGCCTCTACTGCTTTCCCTGTCCCTTAAATGTCCTTTGCTGGATCTATTCTTGCCCGAGCACCCCGATCAACGCGAGCGAGAGCATTAAGAGCACGATTACATCGTATCGAGCCACGGTACACAGCCCTCATTTCGGCATTTCTGTACACGATTAAGTGGTCTCGATCCGCTAACTGATCTTCACCAACTCCTTATCCTTCAGTCCCTCGTGCGAATGGTGCAGATCAAGATCGTTAGCCGGCGGCTTGGAAATCTCCCGCCTAGCCAATCCCCCGACTGCGCCTTTCGCTGGAGTCGTCCCACCATCCACCAACCAGACCGCGCCGGTGACATAGCTGGCATCGTCCGACGCAAGAAAGGCATAAACATTGGCAACTTCCGCAGGCGTTCCGCGTCGCCCGAACGGCACGGAGCTCAGTAACGCTTTCTCGACCTTGGCATCGACCGCACCGGTTTCCTTGTGTGTCCAGGCGGTATCGATCGGGCCGGGGGCGACACAATTGGCGCGCACTCCGTATTGCGCTTGTTCCACGGCGACGCCCATCATGAATGCGTGCAGGAACGCCTTCGTTCCCCCGTAGGGGGTGTTTCGCGGTTGGCCATTTGCCCCGCCCTCAGAACCTGCGCTAATGACGTTGCCCCTTGTCTTGCGTAGATGTGGCAAGGCATACTTAGTCATGAGAAATGCCGAGCGGACATTGCAACGAATATGTTCATCGAACATTTCTATCGGCATATCGTCGGTTTGGGCATTAGCCAGCAACACGCCAGCATTGTTAATCAAAATATCCAGTTTGCCGTAGCGCTTGATAGCCGTGTCCACGCATCCACGAGCTGCCGCTTCATCTGAAACATCGCCCTCGAAAGTAATCGCTTCACCGCCATCATCGGCGATCGCCTTTGCCACATCTTTAATCGGATCGCCGGACAAACCATTGATCAGTATTTTGGCGCCTTCGCGCGCGAATTTTTTGCAAATCGCTTCGCCGATACCGGTTCCACCGCCGGTCACAATGGCGACCTTATCTTTCAATTTGATTCCCATAACTCTTCTCTCCCTTTTCTTAACCTAGCCGGTGTGTTGCTTTCGAAGCCAATGCCACCCAATACTAAATCGCTCACGACCTACTGTTTGGTTTTGGATAACCAATGTCATTATGCCAATCATCTAACCGACAGATGAAGGCAACGCTCCGGCTGCGTCCGAAGATGTCTTGTCGGGCCTTACACCCGACTACTACAGCTTTCCCTTCGAGCGTGCCGCATCTGTGCCGGTTCCCGCACGCACTTCCGGTCGCCAGCGGAATTTGTGAAGTAATAGATTGTCTTTTGCTTCCACGGCGTCGGCAGTGATTTCGCCGAGGACCGGCGCAAATTTGAATCCATGCCCGCTATCACCGGCGGCAATGACTAATCCTTCTCGTTCCGGATCACGCGCGATCCAGAAATGTCCATCGTGGGTGTCGCAGTACATGCACACGCGCCTATAAACAATCGGCGCGTCTGCGAGGGCAGGAAACGTCGCTGCCAAAAATTTTCGCAAATTTCTTTCGTCCTCGGAATTCACAACTCGTCCGGGCGACTCGGGCGACATTGCTCGTCCGGGGCCGTGATTGGCGATCTTTACGACGCCATCGCGGTTGATGGGGAAACCGTAATACCCCGTCGTTGTAATGTCCGCGCCAAAAACAGGAAAACGTTTAGGCGCGAATAACTCAGGCTGTGAAGGCCTGAGGTGAAACACAGGCTGGCCCGTGGCGCGAAAAAAGTTTTTCGTAAACGGCAGCAGATATGGTGTCCACGCGCCGACGGCCATGACAACTGTGTCACCCGCAAGGCGTGTCATCCCGACCGAAGTCGATGGATCCTGTTGGGTTAGCTTAAGGTGTTTCGGGGTTCCTCGACTTCGCTGCGCTCCGCTCGGAATGCCAGCTTTGCGAGGTTGTTCCTCAAGCATGATGCCCTTCACGCGACCGTCGCGTTCATCCAAAGCGGTGAATTTCCCTTCGCGCAAGTTAACTCCCATCGATTTGGCGCGCCCGATTAATGTCGCAACAACACGGCCGCTCTCGGCATAACCCGCCTCGATCTCAAGAACTCCATCCCGATAAAGCTCCGAATTCCATGCCGGAAAACGCCGCCAAAATTGCGACCCGTTCATCCGCACCACTTTCAGTCCGCGCTTTTGCTGCAGCTTGAAACTTTCGTATTCAAAATCGCCCGGCTTCATTTCGCGACGACGGACGAACATTACGCCGACTTCGTGGTATAGCTTCGCGTCGAATTCTTCATTCCATTTGCGCCAGAGCTTGATCGAGCGTTCAGCCAACGCGGTGTAATCTTCATCGGCGCCGTACGCTGTGCGCACGGCCTTGCTGATGTCGGTGGAGGCCGCCAAAGCGTGTGGTAGAGGGCCCTGATCGACGAGCACTACTTCGTGTCCGCGTTTCTTCAATTCGATCGCGGCAGTAACGCCATTGATTCCTGCGCCAACGACAATAACCCTCGACATGCTGAGACACCGCACGTTGTAGTGGCGTTTGTGTCAAGCGCCGATGTTGCATCTTGTAGGGCAACCGCTCCGGTTGCCGGCAGGCGAAGCGCCTGCCCTACAAAGAACAGGCCGTACGCAGCGCCTGTTCCCGTTCGAGCAGGGTCGGATGTGAGTAATAAAAACCGCTGTACAGCGGGTGTGGCGTCAGGTTGCTCAGGTTTTTTTCCGTCAGTTTGCGCAGTGCTTGAATGAGCGATAGCGCCTCACCCATGGTCGCGCGCGCGAAGGCGTCCGCTTCGTACTCGAAACGGCGCGACCACATGTGAACCAGCGGCGAAAACCAAAAAGTGATCGTCCCTGCCAGCAACGCAAACAGCAGCATCGCCGGCACAACGTTCGCTGCGGCAAACCCCGCATGATACTCGAAACCGAATGCGCGATAAAACCATTGCTGACGCGCCAGCCAGGCAACCGCTGCGAAGCCTATAAACACGCCGACGATCGAAACGCCGAGCAACTTCACGACGTGACGTTTTTTGTAATGCCCGATTTCATGCGCAACCACGGATTCAAGTTCCGGCTCGGCAAGCTGGCCTACGAGCGTGTCGAAAAGGACAATTTTGCGAAAACGTCCGAAGCCGGTGAAGAAGGCATTGGAGTGACGCGACCGTTTGCTGCCGTCCATTACTTCGATGCTGCGGGTTGGAAAATCGGTGCGCCGGGCCAGTGCAAAGAGGCGTTCGCGCAACGAGCCGTCCGGCAGCGGCGTGAACTTGTTGAAGAGCGGCATGATCACCGCAGGGGCGATCAGTAGCAAAAGCAATTGGAACGTGATCACGACCCCCGCCGCCCAAATCCACCAGTTTGGGCCAGTCCACTCGATCAGCTTCAATACCAGCGCAAGCGATGGAAACCCAAGCATTGCCGCGAGCAAAAATCCTTTCACACGATCAAGTACCCACGTCCTTGCGGTTGTCGTGTTGAAGCCGAATCGGTCTTCGAGTTTAAACTGGGCGTACCACGCGAATGGCAGACTGACGATGCTTAGCACAACGCCCGTAGCGAAAAGAAAACCGGCTAACGCCCAAACGGACGTACCGAAAGCTACCGTGAATTTTCCAAAAGCCCACGGCAAGAACCCGCTGAATAACAGGCTGGTGAGAAGCACGGCATCAAACAACGTGACGACATCTCCAAATCGGCTCTTGGCCAGGGTGTAATCGACTGACCGGCGATACGTCGGTTCATCAACCATCTCGCGAAATGCGGGCGGCACTTCGTTCGCATGCGCACGCACATAACGTTCGTTGGCGCGGCTGAGCAACAGTTCTGCAATCGCGCGCGCGAGAATCAGAACTAACGCAATGATGGCGAACGGGGACATATGCAGGCGACGTAACACAGACACCCTGCCTGTCTTCGTCGACCAGGCATCCCTGCCTGGTTTGGCAAACCGCAGGCTGGGAAGCCTGCGCGACCGGTCAAGCTGGAAGCGTGAGTTACTGTCATGTGTCAGCTTGCGAAAAGCATCCGATAGTAGCGATACCAATCACTTTGAAACCGCTCACTCGGATCGTACTTTCTCTTCAAATTCAGAAATTCTTTGAATTGCGGATAGCACGCGATGACCTGCTCGGGTTTTGCGAATTTGTGGTAGGTCAGGTAATAACTCCCGCGGCGAGCTATCGCCAAATCGATTAATCCGCGGAACGAACGCGCAGACGCTTCGATGCCGCTCGATGTATGAAGCGTGAGCAAATTGAAAATGATACAGGCATAGTTTTTTTTGGCCCATCCTAGAAAGCTTTCGTCATCTTTTTCGATCAATCGGACGGTGCCGTAGATGACGATTGTGCGATTCGAGCGCAGCAAATCTGCCGCCTCCGTTAAAAAATCGGGAAGGTCTGCGCGTGGAACATAGATTTCGGTGATGATGAGGCTCGACTCATCACCACCGATTTGGTCGTGGATCTTCTGCGCGTAGTTCGGGAGATATGCGCCAAGCTGATTCGTGTCCGACCAATAGGTCTGTCCGTTTGTCGACAAATAATAATCGCTGTAGTGCTTGAAAGCCTTTTCCCGGTCCGTATAAGCAAGGCGGAGGAGGTCCAGCCAATCGTAATCGCTTAATTCTTTTTTGGCGACAATCGGTTCGTCTTCGCTGATCGGTTCGTAGCAGGAAAACACGCCGCGTTGAAGGAACTCCGGCGATTTTTCATCGACTAAAAATTGAAAATCGCCGTAGAGAAATTTTTGCGCGACGCGTTCTTCAAAACGCTTCGGCAAATCGGCTGCGCGAATGATCTCGACTACGCGTCTTAATTTTTGCCGGGGAACAAGGCGAAGTGTTACCGCATCGACCAATCCAAAAAGCCCATAACCACCGATTGCAAGTCGGAACAATTCACTATTTTCCTCGCGCGAGCAGCGAATCGATTTTCCATCGGCGGTGATCAGGGTGAATGATTCAATGTTGGAAATCAGCGGCTTCATCCGCAGTCCACGGCCGTGCACGTTGGAGGAAAGACTCCCACCGAGTGTGAAGGTGTCGGCGCCGGTTTGTTTCTGAGCGATGCCCCATTGCTTTTTCCCGTCCGTTTGAGCTTCGAGGTACGTGCGAATCAATTTCGGCCATTGGATCCCGGCTTCCGCTTCGAGCAAGCCGCGTTCACGATCGAAGGAAATCACGCGATCCAACTCGCGCGTATCGATGCAAACGCCGTCAGTGGCGAATTGCTGGCCACCCATCGAGTGGCGGCATCCCGAAACGGAAATCGGCAAGCCTTTTCGCGACGCGGAACCAACAATCTCGGCAAGCTCATCTCTGGTGCGCGGTCTTAGAAGTTCGCGGACCCGAGTGCGATTGAGTTGCGAATGGACGTCGTTAACCCATATCTCTTTCTCGGGTACGCCGAACGCGTGCGGCGCAAGCGCCAAGAGCGCCGCCGTGCGTATGAATTCACGGCGGGTCAGCATCGGGGAAGCTTAACTGCGCCAGTTAGATTACAGCCAGACAAATTACCTCGCCTTTTGCGATGATTTCATCACTGAGATCCGATGCCATGTCTCGCAGATCATTGTGATCGAAAAATCGAATCACGCGCCACGGCCGTATAAACTCAGCAAGTTCACTTCGCGTAGTTCCCCAGAGGAACGGCTCGCCGCGTCTGCGTAACCACGAGTCAACAAGTTTGGTTTGCGAATCGAAGCGAAGTTGGCCATAGCCCTGTTTTTCCATGAACGTAAACGCAAACTCGCTACCGGGAGCGCTTAGGGTGCTCGAGGTTTTCATCAAGGAGGAGACGATGTCTGCGGGGAAATACATCAGCAAACCTTCGGCTATCCAGAATGTGCGTTTAGCCGGATCGAACCCATTGCTGATCAACGCTTCCCTATCGGGACCAGCGGCACTCAAATCAACTGCGATGAAATGCACTCGTTCAATTCCGATTTCGGAACAGGCACGCACTTTGTGACACTGCGTAGCCGGATGATCGATCTCCCAAAATAACGCAGTCGAAAACTCCTGCTGCAATTCAGAACTGAGCGGATCGAAGCCTGCACCGAGTATTACGACTTGGGCGACACCGCTAGCAAGCGCTGAGCGTACCAGCTCACCGATGCATTTCTTTCGTAAGGCATAGTGCAGCAAAATTCCTGGGATGGTGATACGCTCGATAAACTTCGCGATCGGCCGAAACCAGATCTGCCGAACGATTTTCAAGAACAGACGCGTCTTTGCGGAATGCTTCGCCAAGACGCGAGCGCATAAATCTGCCGACGCCTTGGAAACGAAACGCGAGTATTTAGCGTCGTGATGCAAAAGAACCAGGCTCGCCGCTATGAGCAGTGCTGTGCGACTAGCCTGTTCGTGTTGCACCTATGTGCGTCCGGTTAACCGCCGAATTGAAAGATTAATTTGCGTCGGCGGTGCAGAGGGGCTTCTACTCGCGAGCGCTGGCCACGCCGTTCGAGTCTGCCGCTCTAGCTTGAGCGGAAAGGAATTCGCGAACGTGATTCAATTCATCTCGTGAACCACCCGCTTTTGAAGTTTGTGCGGCCAGCTTCGTGTAGTAACGGCTTGCATTCTCATTGTCGCCGGCTAGCTCGGCGGCTTGCGCCGCTCCATATAAACCTCTGAATCTTCCCGGGTAGATCTTGAGCGCGGCTTCAAATTCTCGCTGCGCTTCCTTCGGTAGTCCCGTTTCCAGCAGCAGAGTGCCGAGTTGTTCGCGAATCGGAACGAACGCTCCGGGCGAAACAGGATGCTTGCCGAGTATGTCTTCGGAATCCGCGGCCCGCCGCAGCATATCGATTGCTTCGTCCTTCTTGCCTTCAGCTGCCGCCACGCGTGCCGAAGCCGCTTGCATCTGCAGGTCGAGATGACTTTTGAAATAATCGAACTTTGGATCTTTCGTCGCGTCGCGTAATTGCTGCATTCGTGCGATCGCTTTTCGTGCGCCATCGAGGTCGCCGGTGTGCGCGCGTCCGAGCGCGTGACCGTACTCGATGAGGGCTTCCATGAATGGAAATGAATTCCAATGCGGCAGCTCCGGAATTTGCAAGGCCGCCGCTGCCTCCCAATCGTTCCGCTCAAACGCATAACGTGTTGGAATCGCGGCCAGCGCGTAAGCTGCGCTGAATTCCAGTTCCGGATTTGTCTTCCGCACTTTCGCGACACGATCGACGATCTCTTTCGCCTCGGCATCGCGGGCCTCCTGCAAATACGAGTAGGCCATGTAATCGAGCGCGTGTAATTCTTCAGCTTCGGTAGCGTCGCGATGGCGCATGGTAGCGTAGGCGCGCGAAGCTTCAGCGGAAGCGCGATTTGCAGCGATAGATTCATCCCACATTCCCAAACGCGTAAAGATGTGCGACGGCATATGCAGTGCGTGCGGCACCCACGGCGCAATAGAATCATATGTCTGGGCTGCAGTCAGGCCGCGTTGAGCGAACTGAGGGAAATCGTAGGAATGGATCAGGTAGTGAACGACCCCGGGATGGTTCGCGTTTTGTTTCCAGAGCTTTTCCAATATGCCGGCAGCCTCAAGCTGTTTCGATAAACTCGTGTCGTTAGGCGTGGCGTAACCAGTAGCCAGCACCGCGAAAGCGTAAAAGGTTTGCACTTCGAAATCGTCCGGATACTTGTCGCGCAGCTGTCGCATTGCTTTCTCGTAGGCGACTACGCGATCGCGTGGTCCGACCGGTCCGTGACAGGATTGTCCAACCGGGGCTGCGGTCGAACTCTCAGGGGCGTTGTAATAGGTGTTGAGTGCCATGATGAAGCCGCGTTCGCGATCCGAACCGGCCTTCAACGACATTGCTTTTTCAATGGCAGCTTTACCCGCGCGCATTTCGTCGGGAGCAGGCGGTGTCCAAATCGGATGCCACCATGTCATGGCGATTCCCCATTGCGCCATCGCGCATTTCGGGTCTCGGTCCGCCACCGAAGTAAAAACGCGCCGCGCCTCTTCATAGAAAAACGAATGAAGCAATGCTACACCACGAGCGAAATCAGATTGGACGTCCGGCGTGCACGTTATCGGGAACGTCACGCTTCCGACGCCGCGCAAATCGCCCGGTTCGGGAGCGGTGGCGGATTTGGCGTAGTTTAAGGGGAGAAAACTACTGACCAATCCGACAAGAAGGAGTATGCGCCGAGCATACAGAAATATTTTCACGCTGTAGCTTGGTCGTTTCGGGCAAATTGGCAAACCGCTTCGGCGACTGAAACAGATCAATGTAGCGCATGCGTCCCGCTTGCAGCCCCACAACCGTGCAAGCCAGAGACTCGCGCTACCTTACTACTCAAATCCAAAAATGATTTTGCCGCTGCGTTTGCCTTCTGCGGCACGTGTGACCGCGGTTTTGACTTCGTTTAGTGGATAAGCTTCCTCGACTTTTGTTTTGAGCAGACCGCGTCTGGCCATATCGAAAAGCGGTCGAAACGTGTCCATGCGCTCAGACGGAGTGGCGTTGTCGTACCATTTATTGATCCAGATGCCGCGAAATCGCAGGTCTTTGAAAATGAGAAGACCGGTCGGAATTTTCAGCGGCTGCAAGCTCATCGCGCCAAAGCTCACTAGCGTGCCGTTAGGCGCGAGACAATTAGCGAGACGCAGCGCGCTGTCGCCGCCGACGGAGTTTAGCCCCAGACGAATGGACGCGCCGCCGGTCGCGCTCTTCACTTCTTCGCGAAGATTTTCGCCATCGACCAGCACGGTATCACCGCCTTCTGCGCGCAATTCATCAATCAGCTCCGCTCGGCGAATGACGTTCACGGTTTTATAACCGAGCTCGTGCGCGATTTGAATTACGCCGCGGCCCGCCGCCGAATTCGCTGCGTTTTGAATCAGCCAATCTCCTTTCTGCAAATCGACATAGTCATGCAGCAATCGCCACGCGGTTAGCGGATTGATTTTTAACATTGCCGCCTGAACAGGCTCGATTCCGTCAGGCACAACGACCAGTTCGTCGGCTTTCACCGCGACCGCATCGCGCCATGTCCCTATGTTGTGCGGCAGAATCACGAGCGCCCCGGTCGTTAGGCCTTTCACGTTTGCACCCAATTCAATAACAACACCTGCGCCTTCAAAGCCGGGCGTCGCAGGGAGCTGCGGGCGCACCGGATATTTTCCTTCGATCTGATTTAGATCCGCTGGGTTGATTGGCGCGGCGCGCATTTTCACCACTACTTCGTCTGCGGCTGGTGTCGGCCACGGCTGCTTTTCGATGTGCAAAACATCCGCCGGATTTCCGTGCGTTTCGTAAACGGCTGCGTTTATACTTTCGTTCATCGATGTCTTCGTCCCCGCATCCTCAGGCTTCCTCAGACAATCTGCAAACTCGCCGACCGCCTGGCGGGATGACTTCGTCTGCGTGGCAGACCGGTGCGCGTATGGCGCTCTTCGGTATGATCGTGAACTCAATTTTCGCGATCGCGAAGATTCTTGGCGGATTCTTCGGTCATGCGTATGTGCTCATCGCCGATGGCATCGAGTCTGGGCTCGATGTCGCAGGTTCGTTTGTGATCTGGAGCGGGCTGAAAGTCGCGGCGCGGCCGCCAGATGCTTCGCATCCCTATGGTCACGGAAAAGCCGAGCCGATCGCAGCGATGATTGTTGCAGTTGGAGTCGTGGCTGCCGCTGTGGGTCTTGCCATTCAAAGCGTGCGCGAAATTTTTCTGCCTCATCACGCGCCGGCGCCTTACACGCTGGTGATATTGGTTGTTGTAATCATGATAAAAGAAACTTTGTTCCGCTACGTCAATCGGATCGGACGCGATATCGATAGCACGGCTGTGCAAACCGATGCATGGCATCATCGCAGCGACGCGCTCACGTCTGCCGCAGCGTTCATCGGCATTTCCGTGGCCTTGATCGGCGGCAGGCGTTGGCAAAGCGCAGATGATTGGGCAGCTATTTTTGCCTGCGCAGTCATCGCCACAAATGGCATCAGGCTTTTGCGGCCGGCGTTTTACGAAATCATGGACACCGCGCCGCGGAAAATCGTTAAGTCAGTTTGCTCGGTTGCTAGCTCAGTCCCTGGTGTCATAGATGTTGAAAACTGCCGCGCCCGAAAAATGGGTTTGGACTTTTATGTCGATCTTCACGTCGGAGTGGACGGCAATATTTCCGTGCATGAAGGGCACGAAATTGCCCATCGGGTGAAGGCGGCAATCCAGCAAAGCAACTCGCGCGTCGCAGATGTGCTCGTGCATATCGAACCTGCACAGCCTTAGCTGCGAGCGCGGATCGCGTCGTCGCTCGCTACAGCTCGCGCACGACCTGAATTAGTGCATTCGACAGAGTTTTTCGTGCCCGCGTGATTCTTTTGGCGAACTGTACCAGGCGCAGGACGCGATTCGGATGGGCAAGAAAAAACTTCGCCAGCGCGGTCATCCGGGTTCGTTGTTGTTCGGGGTCGAATAAGATCTTCGGCGGAGCGGGGAACGGTTGATGCGGCGTATCGGTAATGATGCGAATCGAGAGGAGCGGAACACCGTGCTCGGCGCAGGCACGTGCAATGAATTCTGTCTCCATATCAGCGGCAGCAGCGCCCGTGGTTTGTCCGATTTTTTTTCGCTCCTCAGTGGAATGGATTATCGACGGCACCGTCAAAAGATTCGCTCGATGGATGGGAGAACCGCCGGCGCCCCGACGCATCTCGTCTAGTTGGACGGTCGAGAAATTCTCTGCCAGCAAAAGATCACCGGCGCGCAATTTATCGTTAAGCGCGCCTGCGAAACCGGCGCTGATCAAAATACGGAACTGAGCACCTTCGAGAAATTTCCCGATCCGTTCCTTGCAAACGTTTCCGCCCACGCCCGTGTGAAGGACTTCAATTTTGTGATCATGAATCGTGCCGCAAACGATTCTGTTGCCATTCCGATCAGTACAAGATTTGTTCCTGAGCCGACGCAAAAATTCCGAACTCTCGGCCGGCAAGGCGAACGTAACCGCAATCATCGGATGAAATGTAACGCGAGCCTCCGGCTTGCACGGGAGATCGCAAGCGAGACGCATGCGCTACTTCTCGACGATCTGCACAATGAAGTTCTTTTTCTCAATTGTAGCCGGGGTCGGTGATCCCCGTTCCGGCGAACTGGCCGCCGGCGGCGCCGATATTTCGCCACCAATAGACGCAAGCGCGTTGCGAAAATCCAACTCCCGACTTGTCGGCACATCAACGAGAACACTGACGCGGCCTCGATCCGGAACACCTTTCGTTGCGGTCCCACCAAATCGAGAAACGATCGCGACTACTTCGTCCGCGACAGCATCAAGTCTTCCGTTTCCAGTTGGCACGGTGATTTCGCTGACGCCCAGGGCATTTGGTGCAGGCGTGAGCGTGGCTGCACGCTCGATCGATTTTGCGATCTGCTCCCGCATCTGGGCTTCCAGCAGGGGCCGATTCGGATTGCTACTCTCGTGCTTGAAGATAAACCAGAGACCGATGCCTACGTTCACAAACATGAGAACCATAAACGCCACGCCGATCCGGATAGCCATTTTGTGGCCCTGCTCGGAAACGTCAGGCGATGGAGGTAAAATGATTTCGCGGGAATCGCCACGGATACCGGCGTGGATCTGCCGGGCCACACCGAACTCCCGTTGCAATTGCTTGTCGGAAATCAGTCGCTCCTCCAACGCGGCTCGTTCTGCCGCGGGCAATCTTCCATCCAGGTAATCGAATAGTTTGTTTGGATTCATTAGTGGCGACCGCAAAAGCGTGACGCGGGACGCGTCGACACGCAAATGCCGAAATGAATCGGCTACGAGCTAATTCTCTCAAGAACTGGAGAGTGGTCTTACGGGCTTGTTACCCATCCGGATAAGGCCGCGAGAACTTTCAGCAAAGGGTTGGACTTCCCGCGTTCGCCCTGTGTCGTGCGCCACTGCTGAGTCTTTAATACCTGAACGACTGAATCGCAGTCGTTAGGTCAGGACCGTTCACGAAACCGATCCTGTGGCTCGGATTCAAAGTAATATGGACAGGAAAGACATTATCGCCGCCCTGGAAATTCAGCCCGTCGATCGACTCTACCAAGTTTCCGGTAAGATCGAAAACGTGGATACTGCTACCGTTATTAAGCTGTCCGTCGGAAAAGGCCTGCGCGACGAGGAATAGCTTGTTGATCGGATCAAACTCGATGTCTCCGCCGCTTGCGGTTGAAGTTTGCGGATCGTGTCCGGGCAGAAATACGCTGATACCGGTGAAATCGCTCAGGGTGTAGAACTGCACAGCGGAGTCGAAAGAAGTATCAGTGCAAAGAATGCCATCTTCCGAATCGACCGCGATGCCGTTGATGACTCCCAGACCCAGGCCCGTTTTTTTCACAAATGAGCCGGTAGTCAAATCGACAAAAGCAATAAGCGGCGGAAGGATAAAGGGGGACGGCTTGTCATGCCCGAGAATGGCTTGATTTCCTATTGGATCGAAGACAATAACGGGTGGCGCTTCCTGTGTGAAATCCGGGTCGGTAATGTCGATGACCGGTCCAAAAGTGTTATCCGCGAGATTGGAGCTGAAGACGACCGGATTCACGCTCGTGCTAACGCTGAGGGCGTAGACCGCCACATTCGGCGTGCCGTCCAGGGCCGGTTTCACTTGGTTGACGATTTGTTTGGAATTGATCGGCGGCGTCCAGTCGCCATTGATCATGTTGCCAGCGAGCGGATTGATGGTGGAAAAGGTTCGCTTGATATTGAACAGGCCTCTGACCTTTTCATGCTCGATCAGGCCGACCGATCCCGCTACGCCCAGCGCGATAAAATCATCCTGCGATTCCGACCCGCCCAGGACCCTTATGATTCTACCCGTAGCCTGATTGAAGGTCTCAACTCTGGCCGACCAGGTGCCGTCGGGGTGTGAGAGAGCTTCGCAGAGCAGACCTTCCGTGCCGTCGGGGTCAACCTCGAAACCAAAGATCAAGCCGCCGAGCTGGCCGTGAACGATCACGTCACCTGCCTGGTCGCCTGGATTCACTTGGAATCCGGACTGATCGGAGGCGTGGCTGAGCGATGCCGAGCAAAGGAACAGCGCGATCAGCGCGGTCGAAATAGAGTGTTTCGTTAGGATATTGCCAGAGTGAGAGAGCGATTTCATCCCGGATATTTCCCTTGGAACGCTCGAATCCCAAGCGTTGGATCGTAACGCAACCGTTACCTGTCGCGGCTTCAATCTCATTTTGTGCGCAACAGGATGGGCTCACTGGACTGTTCGAGCGGGCTCGAAAATGCAACGAGTATCTGGCGACCTCGCAAACACAGTTGAAGTCAGAATCGGGGCTCGGCGGAAGCGAATTAACGAGTGTCATTTGCTCTTGGCTGTGCTATGGAGCGGCAATAGAATCGCTTTGTGGCCGATGACGATCAGTCAAAGGGCCGGCGCCGCCGGCAGATCCGGCGCCGCGTGATCATTGGCTTCGCGATTAGCGTGGGGCTCCTGATCATTTTTCATCGGCCAGTTTTGCTGGCCATCTTTCGGGAGGTCGCCCTGCGGTATGCCAGCAAAGCGAACCTTAAGATGGATTTTCGCCTGGAAGGAAATCCTTTCAGCTATTTGACGATACGAAATCTTCACGCGATCCCCACCGGGCCTTCCGCGATCGAATCGATCGAGATCGATTCATTGAACGTCGATTACAGCTTGTTCGGACTCGTGCGGCATGGCATGTCGCATCTCTTGCAAGACATCGAGCTGCGCGGTGCTCAGGTGGTGCTGAATCCGGCTATGGCTCCGCCGCCCAGACCGCGCCCCAAGCAAAAACCAACGCTGCCTGACACCTTTCCCGAGCGGATTCGATTGGCAGATGCGACGCTCATCATCCGAGAGAGCCCAAATGATTTTGTCGTCGAACATGCTGACTTTGATTTGAATCCGCGTGCTCCAGGCGAGCTGCGGATTGGAACACTGCAGCTACCCTCAGGCGACAGTTGGTCCAGAATTTCGGGACAGACTTCTTACACGCACAAGGAGTTCATTCTGCGCGATCTCGCTCTGAGCGATCAGGAACAGATCCGGCTTTTAAGTATTGATGCGTCACGTATCGATTTCAAAGCTCTCGCGGTCAAACTCGATGCCGCCATCGGCGGCGGCCAGTTATCTGTCTCGACTGCATTGAACGAGACCGAATCTTCTCTGAACGCCAAGATTAATGTAACTGCAGAGAAAATTGCTGCCGAATCGCTGAATAAATTCCTGTTGCTTCCGGAGAATTGTCTTTCGGGCGAAATTGAGCGCCTCGCTCTCGATGGCACAGGCGTGATCGACTCGCCCCGTACATGGAGTGGCACTTTGTCACTGCGAGTCAGCGATGCGCATCTTCCGGCGATGAATTTCGAGAGGGGTGCGGTTGAAGTTTCCGCAGGGCAAGGGAGAGCGACGCTACAGTCAGCCGACATTGTTCAAGATCGAAACGAGTTTCACCTTCACGGAGCAATGGATTTGCCCGCAACCGTCGGCGACTTTGGCCGGACACCAGCGAGTCTGCAAATCGCGGGCAAGACTCCCGATCTCGAGCAACTGACGGCGGGAATCCCTGTTGGACTGACTGGCTCAGTTCAATTCAACGGCAAAATTGATATTGCCGATACAAATGTGCAGGCAACGCTCGGCATCACCGGAGACGCTGTGGGCTTTTCGGATGGAATCATTGATAAACTGACTGCTACGCTGCGCGCGTCCAAAGTGATTCCTCCGTCAAAGCCCCAGCCAGCGTCAGCGCCGCCGGCTACAGCATGGAGACCGTGGTTTGCCGATCTTCGGACAGCAATTGAATTCACCCTGACAGGCATACGTTATCGAGATTACATCGCCGATTCAGTGGAAGGATCGATTAACGGCAGCGACGATCTTCTCGGAGTCGACCGATTGATTCTGCGCCGGAATCAAAACGAGCTAAGCGTTCGTGGTCGCTACCGTCTCCCGGAACAGATTGGCAAAGCAGCTTCACAGCCTGTGCAATTCGATGTCGCCTTGAATGCGACGGAAGCCGGCGATTTTTTCGTCGCTGATTCTCCGAGCAAGGTCAGCGGCCCGCTGCAAATGACAGGGCACATTGAACGAAAGCAGGCGGCCATTGATGGGCAGGTGTCGCTTACCGGCTCGAACCTGAAAATGCGAGATCTGATCGTGCAACGGCTGAGCGCTCAGTCGTCGATCGCAAACAATGTGATCCACCTCGATGAGTGCAGCGCAACTTTGAACAACACCGATTACGTCAACGCAAGTGGGACACTCAATTTACAGCCGCCTCAGCACTACACTGGCAAGGCGTCCGCGAGCGTCTTGAACTTGGCCGTGATGGAGCCCCTTTTGCGCGCGTTCGGCAACCAAAGCCAACTGGCTGGCTCGTTCAAATTGGATTGGGAGGGGAGCGGCGATGCGAAAGCAGTTAAAAACACGGGCAACCTCAAGCTCGTTCTTGAAAAAGCGCGCTACGGAAATTTGCAGAGGCTGCAGGCGAACATCGACGCGTCGTACTCGCCGGACGGTCTTGATATACCCACCATTTTTTTCGCCACAACCAACATGGATTTTAATGCAATCGCTCGGACGAAGGGGGACACATTGGAGATAGACAGGATCCAGTTGAACCAGGTTGTCGTCCCGCAACCGCAGCGGGCCGGCCGCAGCGGCACGCCCGGAGAAGCGGCCCTACCGCAACAACGCACGAACTACGCGTACGGCTATGTCTCCATACCATTTGTATGGCGAAATCTCGGAACAAAGTCCGCAATAATTCCCTCTTCCGGCAAGGTCTCGGCGATCGTGCAATCTGAAAACCTTGACCTAAAACGGCTGGCGCAAGATCTCGGAATCCAATCGACAATTTCGGGCGTGGTAAATGCGAGGCTCGACGGTGACGGCACAATCGCAGATTTGAAAACGCGGCTCGACGTGCAGGTGCGGGATTTGCGAGACGAACAGTGGCAGAAAATGGAACCGGCGACGTTCGAGTTGAGCGCGCAGACCGCGCAGAATCGGCTGACGGCTTCAGGCAAGCTGCAACAGCCGCGAATTCAGCCCTTGGAAATAAACGCCAGCATGCCGTTCGACGTGGCGAAAATTGTCCAGAGTCGAGGATTTCCCGACGACACGCCAATTACCGCCAAAGCTCGGCTGCCGCGCAGTTCGGTGAATTTTGTCCGTCAATTCGTCCCGGACCTCCAGCAATTGGATGGCGATCTCGGACTCGATGTTGATGTGAGCGGAACGTTTGGTCATCCGGTCTTGAGTGGAGCAGGGGATATGACGGTGAACGTCGCCCGCTTCACGAACGCGACTCTTCCCGCGCTGAGAGGTTTTA